>Ga0154020_10001413_pt1 | contig 29698 bp, 40 predicted proteins | sample Klosneuvirus_201_FD_109709 | JGI IMG/M metagenome (GOLD analysis project Ga0154020, IMG submission 109709) | Active sludge microbial communities from wastewater, Klosterneuburg, Austria - Klosneuvirus_20160825_MG | ecosystem: Engineered > WWTP > Aerobic digester > Activated sludge | place...
ACTTCCCTGCGCATGCGAACGACCACCTTTCGGCACAACAGGACAAGATCGTAGCGTCGTTGAAAAAGGACGGCATCGAGGCCCAGAAGGAAATGGAGATCATCGCACTGATCGCCTACCTGCAACGCGTCGGCACCGATATCAAGGCGAAGGAAGTTGCGGAAGTAAAACCGGCCACCCCCTGATCCGCCATGCTCAAGTTCATCAAACACCACATGGATACCATCGCCGGCATCGGCCTGTATCCGGCCATCTCCTTCGTCCTGTTCTTCACGTTCTTCCTCGGCATGTTATTCTGGCTGCGAACGGTGAGCAAAGAACACATCACCCACATGACCGCTTTACCCCTTGCAGAGGATAACCATACCAACGACAGTCTTCACCATGCCAACTGATCGGACCACCCTTCCAACTATATCGCGGGCCTTGCTCGCCCTTTTGGCCTTAGCGCCGCTTTCCGTTCGTGCTGAGACTTTGGCCGCACCCATCAAGCCGCTGGTGCAGGTGGATACGAACCTCATCTATGCCCTGCTTGCGCTTGCCGTTATTCAAGTGATCTTCATTCTCGCCATGGCGGGAATAATGCGCACGATGGCGGGTCCTGGTGCATGGGTCAAGTGGTTGTCCAGCAAGGGTGGCAAAGCTGCGGTGCTACTACCCTTCTTGCTCTTATTGGCACCGGAAGCCAGTGCGCAGGCCTATGTGGACAATTCAGGCACGATAACCAACTACCACGTTTTCTGGTTGCTTGCAGGGCTGAACTTCTTCCTGTTCGTGATCGTACTTGCACAGATCAGTGTGCTCCGTGGCCTCACCAAAGTGATCACTGGAAGCGATCTTGTGGAAGCTGCCCCGGAGCCGCCCAAAGGCCCTTCCTGGCTGGAAAAGGTGATGAAGGGGTTGACCCGCCAAGTACCGCTTGAGAAAGAGAAGGACATTCTGATGCACCACGAATACGACGGCATCCGTGAGCTGGACAACGTTCTACCTCCATGGTGGTTGTGGTTGCTCTACTTTACGATCGCGTGGGGCGTGGTGTACATCATCAATGTCCATGTGATCAATGTGATCCCGGATCAGGATACCGAATACGCCCAGGAAATGGAACAAGCCAAGGTCGATGTGGCCGCATATATGGCAACACAAAAGACCTCGGTGAACGAAACGAACGTAACCATAATGGACGACCCGTCCGTCCTTGCGAACGGCAAGGCCATCTTCACCCAGTATTGCACGCCGTGCCACGGTGCGGATGCCGCGGGATCCGAAACTTCGGTGGGTCCCAACTTGACAGATGCTTACTGGTTGCACGGCGGTGATGTGAAGGATGTATTCAAGACGGTGAAATATGGCGTACCGGAGAAAGGGATGATCAGCTGGAAAGCCCAGATCAAGCCCATGGAGATCGCGGCTGTCGTGAACTACATCCTTAGTTTGAAAGGGACCGGTGGTCCTGCTCAAAAAGCGCCACAAGGTGAGATCTGGAAGGAAGGAACGCAAAATCCAGTACCCACCGACACCTTAACAACGATAGCCGATACCGCGCGCTTGGCCAACAACTGATGGCCCCTCAGCCTGAACATATCAAAAGGGACAACGCGGTCAAAAAGAGCGACCGGGACGAAAGCTACCGCGATGCGATAAGCACGGTGGACAAAGATGGAAAACGTGTTTGGGTTTATCCCAAGAAGCCTTCCGGAAAGTTCACACGGTGGCGCCAATGGTTCGGGTATGGCCTATTGACCCTATTGTTCGTTGGTCCATTCATCCGCATCGGTGGTGAACCGCTGTTGATGATAAACTTGGTGGAACGCCGCTTTGTCTTCTTCGGTCAGGTGTTCTGGCCACAAGACTTCTTGATCTTCGTGGTCGGCGTTCTCACGTTCATCATTTTCGTGGCCCTGTTCACGGTCGCTTTCGGAAGGCTGTTTTGCGGCTGGGCATGTCCGCAAACGGTGTTCATGGAAATGGTCTTCCGCCGGATCGAATATGCGATCGAAGGTGATTGGAAGCAGCAGAAAGCCCTCAACAATGGGCCGATGACCAATGCCAAGATCGGTAAAAAGACGCTGAAACATGTGATCTTCTTCACCATCAGTTTCTTGATCGGGAACTTGTTCCTCATGTACATCATCGGAAGTGACGAGGTCTTTCGGATCGTGCGCGAACCCATGGCTAAACATTGGGGAGGACTGCTTGCGATGGGTGCGTTCAGCGGTGCGTTCTATGGCAATTTCGCGTTCTTCCGGGAACAGGCGTGTACAACGGTTTGCCCTTACGGACGCTTGCAAGGCGTGCTCTTGGATCGCAAAAGCATTGTGATCGCCTACGACCATGAACGTGGAGAACCACGCGGTCTATTCCGCAAAGGTGAAGACCGAAGCGAAGCTGGTAAAGGTGATTGCATCTCGTGCAGTGCATGTGTGCATGTATGCCCCACTGGCATCGATATCCGCAACGGCACCCAGTTGGAATGCGTGAACTGCACCGCCTGCATTGATGCGTGCGATCACATGATGACCAGCGTTGGTCTACCGACCGGTTTGATCCGTTATGCAAGTGAGGAAGAGATCACGGACAAGAAGCCGTTCCAGTTCAATTCGCGGCTGAAGGCATACAGCGTTGTACTCTTCGTGTTGGTCGCTGCACTTACCACGTTGATCGCCATGCGCACCGATACGGATACGACCATTCTGCGAACACCCGGCATGCTCTACCAGACCCGTGAAGATGGTCGCATAAGCAATCTCTACGCTATCAAGACCGTGAACAAGACACCGAACGACATGCCGTTACGGTTGGAATTGATGAACGTGAAAGGAGATCTGGAACTCGTAGGCAAGACCCTTGAACTAAAAGGTGGAGAGCTTGGGCGCAGTGAAGCGTTCATAATACTCGCAACGGACCAACTCACTGGCATGAAGACCAACATAGTGATCGGCATCTACAGTGGTGACGAATTGTTGGAAAAGGTTAGCACATCGTTCGTAGGCCCAATAAAGATCGGAAACAAATGAACTGGGGAAAAGGATTGGCTTTGGCACTGATCGCCTTCGCGTGCATGATGGCGTGGTTCGTGGTGATGGCATCGCGCAACCCTTCACCCTTGGTGACCGAAGAGTACTATGAAAAGGAATTGAAGTTCCAGGAACGGATCAACGATACCGAACGGGCGAATGCACTTTCCACTCCCGTACATATGATCGTTACCGCGAGCGAACTTCGTTTGGAATTCCCACAAGAGTTCCAAGGGAAGACGATCAGCGGTGAATTGACCTTGCTACGCCCGAACGATCCGCGGGCCGATCAGGTGATCGCGGTGAACACGACGGGCATCTTCGAACGAGGCGGTATGGGACTGTGGCCCGGCCGTTACAATGCAGCACTGGAGTGGACGGTGGATGGTACACGTTATTTCATGGAGGAGAAACTCGTGGTGCAATGAACCCGATGCTCGCCGCAGCCTTCGTGCTCGGAGTGGCGGGCAGCGCGCATTGCATCGGCATGTGTGGCCCCATCGCCTTGGCCGTGCCTTCACCATCGCCGCATTGGAGTGCTCGTCTTGTTTCAACCATTCTTCTCAATAGCGGACGTCTTTTCACTTACGCGTTGTTGGGCCTTGCCTTCGGTGCATTCGGAGCAAGCCTGCGCTTGGCCGGTCTACAGCAAGGGGTATCCATCATTGCGGGTGCCGTGTTGTTGATCTCGGTAGCGCTGCCCGGCATGTTGGAACGTTGGTTGCCTCAGGGTCGGCTTTCGATCCTCATTGGCCGCTTTCGTGGCGTACTTGCTAGAAATTTGCGTCGAACATCACCCGAAGCCCTATTCCTCTCCGGGGCATTGAACGGAATGTTGCCATGCGGCTTGGTCTATGCCGCGGCGATCGGTTCCACGGCGACCGGCTCGCTGACTTCCGGGGTTACTTTCATGGTGCTCTTCGGACTAGGGACTTGGCCAGCATTGGTCGCGATCCGCATGGGCGGAGGACTATTGGGAGCTAGGGTCAGACCCTTCCTCCGAAAAGTTTCGCCCTACCTCGTGAGTGCCGTGGCGGTCCTGATGATCCTCCGGGGTCTTGAGCTCGGGATCCCGTTCGTGAGTCCGGCCACCATGGTGGATACAACCCAAGTGGGAGTTTGTCATTGATCTCGATCGTACTGTTGAACGTGTTGTTGTCCATTCCACGGGATCGGCAGTAACATCACATCTTTGCCAAATGCCTTCCCTCCCAATTCCCACTCTCGCCGGCCTCACAACACAGCGTTTGATCTTTCGCCACGCCACACTTGAAGATGGCGGATGGTGGATGGAATACCACAACAACGCCGAGGCCATCAAGTTCATGCCATTCACATTGGGCAGTGAAAAGGATTGCAAACAATTCATCCAATGGACCTTGGACCGCATACCGCGTGATGGATCCTGTTTGAACGTGGTTTCGGATCGCACGAGCGTCAAGCCCGTTGGCATGATCGGCTTGCTTACCCAAGAAGTAAGCGGGCTGATGGAATTGGAAGTGGCCTACCACCTGCTCCCAAGTGCATGGGGCAAAGGCTACGCGGCGGAAGCGGCGCAAGCATGCAAGGAGTTCGCACGGCAGCACGATCTTGCTCCATCAGTGATTTCACTGATCGATCCGGGCAATACGAAGAGCGTGGCAGTTGCTGTTCGGAACGGGATGCGGTTCGATACCATGGGAACGCATCGCGGTGAAGAGGTCCAAGTTTACCGCTCGCACTTCACCACACCCTAAAAGCAAACCGCCGTTGTCGGTTGACAACGGCGGTCCAAAGATCGTTGGGGGTAGTTTCCTATTGCTTGTTGAAGCGCAGTTCGCGAACAACACCATTCTCGGTAACCCGCAACTGATGGATGCCGGTTGCGAGTTTGCCCACATGTAGACGACCACCTTGCAGGCGTTCTCTTAGCACCAACTTGCCCAAGGCATCGAACACTTCCACATTCGCGTTCAAGGATACACCGGTGATCGTGACCATGTCCGTGGCCGGGTTGGGGAACATGCTCAACGCCTGGGTGTCGTTTTCGGCGATAGCAGTGGTAAGCCCCTCCACGAACGTATGCGTGGTATTGATGGCCGGATTGTTGAAGACCTCGGTCTCGCCGTTCGGCCAATGAATGCTCACTTGTTCCACCTCGGTATCCTCCCCTATGCCGAAGTATGCACCGATGTAGCTCATGTAGCGGAACCCATCGCCGCTTCGCACTTCGCGGATCTGCGAACCCATGGCGCTGGTTACCGTTACACGTGCGCCAATGGCATCGCGGTTGCTCAAGGTGCCGACAGGAATGATCTTGATCCAGTTGTTGTCGTTACCGGTGTTGCGCATGTAGCCGCTCCCGCCGATCACATCCAGGAAACCGTCGTTGTTCAGATCACCGATCGCGTGATTTCCGGGTGCCGCATCGTCGTGGGAGAAGGTCATGTTGCCGTTGTTGTAGTGGATCGCGCCACCACCCATGATATCCACCCAGCCATCGTTGTTGAAGTCGTGCGCTGTCCATTCGATGCTTTGACCGACGAAGCTGTCCATACCACTTCCAATGCTCACGTCAACGAACGTACCATCACCTTCATTGCGCATCAGTTTATGAACGATGCCACTGCTCGCGCCGATCAACACATCCATGTCACCGTCATTGTCGAAGTCGCCCCAAGCACTGCTCCAACTCTGGTGGTTATCGCTAAGGCCGAGCGCAGGTGCTATGTTCGTGAACACTCCGTGGCCATCATTCGGCATCAACAGATCTTGTGGGTCGCAGCCGCACTTTGCCACGAACAGGTCCACCACGCCATCGTTGTCAATGTCGGTGAAAATGGAACCGTAGTTGCCGCAGGTAGTACCATAGCCGCCTTGGGTAAAGACGAGATTGCCGCTACCATCGTTGATGAAGGCCACGTTGGCATCCACATCGTGGCAACTGAATGCATCGAGGTGCCCATCGTTGTTGAGATCCGCGAAGTTGGTGCGCTGGCAGAAGATGTACTGTGGAAAGTAGATCTGCTCATAGCTCGTTCCGGTCGCGTCCGCCTTCATGAACGTCGCGCCATTGCCACCACCATACAGCAGGTCGCGGTGACCGTTGCTGTCCCAATCGCCTATCGCAAAGCTCCACCCCGCATCATTCACGGCTTGGGTGGTCTGGTAAGTGCTGGTAATGAATCCGGAAGTCGCCAGCTGATACCCGATCTGTATGCTAGAACCGCCTGGACCAACCGCATCGTCCAGACCGTCGTTGTTCATATCCACCACGCCCATGACTCCACCCATACCTAAGATCTGCGTGGAGATGAAGCTGACAGAGCCTTCTGGCGGTGGCGGCGTGAACAGCGCATATAAGTTGAAGGTGAATGGGGATGCGTTCCAGTAGGTGTCGAAGGCAATGGTATACTTGGTGCCTGATACCACAGGGAAGTTAACGATGGACGAGTAGTTCGGGCCGGAATCATCGTCGCTGGCGTAGCACGTGAGCATATCACACGCGCCCACATAGATGTGTACCCGCGTATCCACGTCCGGATATCCGTTGACGTGGGTGGTAAGCTGCATGGTCGTATCGGAGATGGCCGTGAAACTGTACCATGTTCCTGCGTTTGCCAGCGCCCCGCCAACGCACAGGTCGGTGGGTGCGTAACCATCCAAAGGACCGGTGGTGTGGATCCCCGCAGCGATCACCGTGGCCGTACTACAAGAATTCTGTGCAAAGGAAGGTAGTATGAAAACAACGCCGAGTAGGCTGAGTAAAAGGTGTTTCATGAGCTGCGGGGTTTGTAGGTTCCGATGGAAAGGTAGTCGTTAGAACTAAGTACAATTGGCTGCTTTGCGGAATGGGCAGAGCGGTTGAAAAGACAGGAATCCAATTTCGGTCGAGGATAGATCAGAAATGAGCTGATGACGGAATTGTAGACCATGGGTCCGGCTCAAGCGTTTAGCATATGACCGGAGAGGCGGTCAACCCTCATTTCACCAACGTGGCCGTGCCGAAGAGTTCCTTACGGTCCGCTGTGAACTGGTCGCGCGCAAGTATGCGCCACACGTACACATCTTGTTGTTGAACTGCGCCCGCGTTCTGCAACCCACCATTCCATCCTTCTTGCGGGTCCGTGGTGCTGAAGACAACATTTCCCCATCGGTCGAAAACACTGAACGTGTAAGCTTCAACATCCAAACCGATCACGGATGGAAGGAACACATCGTTCGTGCCATCCCCATCCGGTGTGAAGGCATTCGGGACGAAAGCAGTGAGCACGTCATCCACCATCACCAATTGGCAATGGGTGTTCGCACAGCCCAAGGTGTCCGTGGCCGTAAGGCAGATCTCATGCACCGCCGTTATCGAAGCGAATGTCCAATTGAAGGATCCAGTTTGATCTACCCCTGTTCCATCGATCATCCATTCCGTGGTCACCATGGGTTCATTCACCCTAACAACAGAAACATCGGGTGCTTCAGTGCTGACCTTTTCCGGTGTGGCATAGAAGAATGCAGAAGGCCCTCCAGATGTGCGGATCAGATCATTTACGATCACACTTCCTGTGCACCCATTCGTATCCGTTACCACTAGATGGATCGAGAATTCACCGGCTTCGGTATAAGTGTGCAGGATACCACCATTCGATGTTGCACTACTACCATCGCCGAACTGCCACGTGGCGGATCCCACGCCGGGAACCGATCCAACATGAAAGTCCACTTCCAAGGGTGTACAACCCAATAAGATGCTGGCGATAATGCTCGGTATTGGCAATGGGTCAATGGCAACCAATACGGTTGATCCGTCAGAAACTTGCGCACAGGCTCCGATCCCTGATACAGTGTAGGTGTAGATCCCCGGCACGTTCGATCCGGGTGTGAACAGGTTGGTCGCAGACCCCGCAGGTCCGGTCCATGTGCCGGTATTCCATGGCGCGCCACCAAGTTGACTGGACAGGCTGAAGGCGCTGGCATCTGCACAAGCCGATATATTCCCATCCGTTCCAGCCACCGGCAACGGATCGATCGTCACTTGCACCGTGGACTGATCGTTCGGACAAGGTGCGGTGCCAAGAACAGTGTACGTGTACGTGCCCGAATTTGCTGTTGAAGGATCCAACTGGATCACCGGAGATCCACCGGGTCCGGTCCATGTTCCGCCCGGCGTAGGTGCATCGTTCAAATTTCCGAACAGGTCCACGGGTGATGCATTCTCGCAGATCGCCAGGACCTCACCCGATCCAGCGGAAACAGCTTCAACAGTGGTGATGGTCAATACGCTAGAGACCGCGGCACATGGTGCGAGACCTACAACGGTATAGGTGTAATCCCCGGAGGGATCAACGGCAGGATCGAATACCAACCCATGTGCGCTTCCATTGGGTGCGGTCCATGTGCCTGTGGGATCCGGGGCTCCGCCGAGTTCGGGGAGCAACACTAGATCCGCAGCAGAACTACAGATCGCCAATGCGGAAGAACTACCTGCATCAGGGGCTTCAGCAATGGTGACCGAGACCTGGGCACTCGCCGCTGGACAAGGTCCATTCGCAGGCAATGTGTAAACGTAGTCGCCGCTTTGTGCTATTGCGGGGTCCAACACTGCGCTGTACGGCGCACCGGCAGATGTTGACCACGTGCCACCGGGTGAAGGATCTCCATTCAAAACATTGAACAGGTCCAAGAGGTCGGCCGTATCGCATAGATCCACTATTCCATCAGTGCCCGGATCAGCGGCGGCGGTGGTGTTCACCGTAACCACAGCAGACACAGTGATGCAAGGCGCAGTGCCCAGGACCGTGTAGGTGTAGGCCCCATCCGGCGATGCTCCCGGAGTGAAAGTTCCTGTTGTAGCCGATCCACTTGGGTCGCTCCACGAGCCGGCAGGAGTTACTGAGAAGCCGAGCAAGGGGAAGAGCGCGAACTCCGCATCTGATGAACAGGGCGTGGTAGAGGCATCATTGCCAGCGATCGGTTGACCTGAAACCGACACGGTCACATCCGCGCTTGAGGCTACGCAGGGTGCCAAGGCAGAGACGGTATACGAATAAGTGCCCGGTGCCTGCGTAGCCGGATCGAATAACGCTCCTGTAACGACGCCGCTCGCATCGGTCCAAGTGCCACCGCTGGCAGGCATACCGCCCAACTGAAGGAACATATCCGTGGGCAATGAACCTTCGCACAACGTAAGCACACCGCTGCTACCGGCTGTTGGTTGTGCATTGATGGTTACTGTCAACACTGCTTGATCCGCCACGCAAGGTGCAGTAGCACTGGTCGTATACATGTAGTTCCCGTCCAAGGCCGCACCCGGTGTCAACGTCGCTCCTACAGCGGCACCTAGGGGATCCATCCAACTTCCACCTGGGTCGGGTGTTCCTCCCAATAGACCAATTAGAGCCACAGCAGCATCCGTTTCGCACAATACAATTGCCGCATCAAGACCGGCGTCAGGTTGGGCATTCTCGGTCACCGTTACAGTGGCTGCACTGTTGGGGCAAGGTGCCAAACCAGTTACCGTGTAGTTGTAAACGCCGGGTGTATTAACCCCCGGATCGTACACGCCCGCAATGACTGCGAGATCTGGGCCTGTCCATACACCACCAGCAGTCGGTACGCCGGTCAAAAAGGGAAACAGTGCGGCTGGTGCACTTGTGGAACACAACACCAAGTTCCCGTTGCCCCCGGCATTCGCAGATGGATTCACGACAACGGTAACCTCCGACTGAACATTGACGCAGGGCGCAGCACCAACTAGCTGGTACGCATAGATGCCGCCAGCATCCGTGGCCGGTGAAAAAGCACCGCTGAAGGGAGACCCGTCCGGTGCGATCCAAGTGCCGCCCAAATCAGCAGTGTTGCCCAAGAGCGGCAGCAAGCCCATCGCTGTTGAAGAAACACATAAGGTCGTGGTTGCATCCAACCCCGCATTTGGTTGCGTGTTCTCGGTTACCGTTACGGTGGCTATGCTATTGGGACAAGGTGCCAAACCGGGAACCGTGTAATTGTACACGCCGGGAGTGTTCACTCCTGGAATATAGACTCCGGTGAACATCGCGAGACCCGGGTCGGTCCATACACCACCTACACTCGGCGAACCTGATAATTGGTTGAACAAAGTGGTTGGAACACCTGTGGAACAAACCACCAAGTTCCCATTTCCACCGGCGATCGCAGATGGATTTACGACAACGGTAACCTCGGACTGAACATTGACGCAGGGTGCAGAAGCAACTAGCTGGTACGTATAGATCCCACCTGCATCCGTCGCTGGTGTGAATGTGCCACTGAATGGTGAACCATCCGGTGCGACCCAAGTGCCGCCGGGATCTGCGCTCCCGCCCAAGAGTGGCAGCAAGCCGAATGTTGCTGAAGAAGTACAAACCGTTGTACTCGCATCCGTGCCGGCATCGGGTTGCGCATGCAAAGTGATTTCCACCGTTGCTTGGGTGGAACAGCTTCCGGCGATATCATTCACCAAATAGGTATAGGAACCGTTCACACCTGTACTGGGGTCCAACGTACCACTGAAAGCGGCACCGTCCGGCCCTGTCCAAGTGCCGGTGGCATCCGGGGTGCCGCCCAAGAGCGAGAAGAGCTGGACCGGAGCAGCTTCATTGCAGTAGGTCGCTGTCGCGCTTGTACCCGCATTTGCTGAACAAGCTTGGATGACCGCGGGTGGGCTAATACCTACCGGATCACCTGTGCAACCGCTGGACCCCCACCCACCGGTCTCGCTATCCCCGAAGGTGTTCACCGTAACGCTCAGATCCAATCCGTTGATGCATGCCGGTGGGCTCAATACCGAAATGGTCCAACAGAACTGCCAGTTCACTGCTCCCGTGGCAAAATCGCCAAAATTGTTGCCGGGATTACCATCATTGTTCAAGTCGAAGAAGTATCCAGGGCCTTGTGGTCCGCTAGCTGTTCCTGCGGTACCCGACACACTGTTGTACCAACCCCACGTGCCATTGCTGGTGCCAAAGGTTGCCGGTGGCGGTCCGGGGACCAAGGTGGCTAGGTCCCAACCGGGCCCAAAGATGGGTACGAGGCCATGGAACCAATTAGCGCTCGTGCTGTTCCAATTGGTGACCGTGAAGCAGAACGTGACCGTTTCACCACAGCCATAGGTGCCGTTCACGGGCAATGGACTTGATGTGTAGGTGTAATCGTTCAAACAAGGCTGTGCAATGAGCCCACTGGCTGCAAGCAGTGCTGCAACTGTGAGAAAGCACAGGTTGGTTTTCGCCATGGTGGGCTTTGAACTGAACGGCAATATACACGACTTCCCGACATTGGATACAGTTGCCTGTGTCAGGATGGAGGGTAGTTCCGACCAAGCGGTCAACATACCTTCGATCCCATGGAGAAGACCTATTACAACCCCGCCGATCTCAAGAAATTCGGCAATATCACCGAGTTCAATAAGGAGCTAGGCGACAAATTCTTTGATTACTACGCTGATGTTTTCAAGGAAGGCGCACTTACGGCCCGCGAGAAGTCCTTGATCGCGTTAGCGGTTTCACACACTGTTCAATGCCCGTACTGCATTGATGCCTACACCACCGACACAATTGAAAAGGGCTGCAGTGAAGCCCAGATGATGGAGGCCGTGCACGTGGCCGCTGCGATCCGTGGCGGAGCATCTCTCGTACATAGCGTACAGATGATGAACAAGGCCAAGGAGATGGTGGGTGGATGAAGAGCTTGAACGCAACGCATCATCCACTGAGCGCAACAGCGCAGCAACGACATGTCTTGGAGGACCCGAAATTGGTCCTACCCTATTTCACGGAGCGTCTGGAACGGAGCGACCTTCCCGTACTTGTAGCGAACACCTTGGATGTGTTGCAGGTGAATCTGGGTCGCATGTGCAACCAGACCTGTACGCATTGCCACGTGGATGCAGGGCCTGATCGCAATGAAAGGATGTCACGCGAGATCATGCTGGATTGTCTCACCGCGGTAAAGGCACATGGGATCAGAACGGTGGACATGACCGGAGGTGCACCGGAAATGCATCCGGACTTTCGGTGGTTCGTGGAGCAATGCACCGATCTAGGGACACAAGTGATGGTACGCTGCAATCTGACGATCATCCTAGCGAACAAGAAGTATCATGATCTGCCCGAATTCTACAAGAAGCACAAGGTGGAAGTGGTGAGTTCACTCCCCTTCTACACCGCCGATCGCACTGATCGACAGCGCGGCAAAGGTGTTTTCGAGCACAGTGTGGAAGCGTTGAAAATGTTGAATGCGGTAGGATATGGAGTTGAAGGATCCGGGTTGAAATTGGACTTGGTGTATAACCCGGCCGGAGCATTTCTACCGGGATCACAGACCGAATTGGAAGCCCAGTTCAAACGCTCATTGATGGCCGATCATGGCATCGTTTTCAATAACCTCTTCGCGATCACGAACCTTCCGATCAGCCGGTTCTTGGAGCATTTGGTGCGCACCGAACAGTATTTGGACTACATGGAAAAGCTGGTGAATGCATTCAACCCGCAAGCCGTGGCCGGTGTCATGTGCCGCAACATGATCTCGGTAAGCCATGACGGTTCCATCTACGATTGCGATTTCAACCAAATGCTGGAAATGCCTTTGAGCGCGGGCATGCCCGAGCAGATCGCGGAACTTGCAAAGGCCAATGTGATCGGCCGAAAGATCGCTACCGGCCGTCATTGCTTTGGTTGCACGGCCGGGGCAGGAAGCAGTTGCGGCGGGGCCACGGTATGAGCAAAGCCCAGCTGATCATCTTCCTGCGTAGACCCGAACTGGGCAAGGTGAAGACCCGCCTCGCTGCCACGATCGGTCCGGAAAGAGCACTCGAGGTTTATTCAACTCTGTTGCACCACACCTTGAAATGTGCAGCCGAACTGGACTTGGAGCGTGTGGCTTGGACAACCGGGAACGGCGATGTAACAGAACTTCTCGCACCGTATGATTTCGTCGTGTACGAGCAACGGGGAAATGATCTGGGTGAACGCATGGAATTCGCGTTCGATCATGCGTTCAATACAGGGAATTCACCTGTTGTGATCATTGGCACGGATTGTCCAGGGATCACTCAGGACCTCCTCGAACAGGCACTTTACGCCTTGCAAGACCACGATGCGGTGCTAGGACCTGCCCGCGACGGCGGATATTATTTGCTCGGTTTGAAACGGCCATTCAATCTTGTTTTCCGTGGGATGAAGTGGAGCACGGAAACTGTAGCACGGGATACAGTCAAGGTTTTGAAGGAACATGCGCTGACCCTTCATCTACTACCTGTCCTGATCGATGTTGATACGGAGCAAGATCGGCGGGACACTGGGCTAGCCTGATCGGACATCTGAAGAAGCGCCTCCAAGTTTGTTCATCCTTCAGTTCGACAATTATCGCTTGTCGCAAGCCTGACGCAATAAGATCGCGCTATTCGACTGGCCCAAGCCTTAGCATCAACGCATCGAACGAATCGCACCAGCCACCTATATGCGAATCGCGCGAAGCAATACTGGCCAAGCCGGTCTGCCTGAACTCCATGCGCGTCCCTCCATCCACTTCATGGAATTCCACAGTGACCTCCGTGCTATGGCGCGCTGGATTCACTTCGGCCACGGTCTTTTCTCAATGGTGCGACAACCGGATCAGCTCTGGTTCGCGAACTTCCAAGTAGGTGCCGTAGGCAGGGAACTCCTCTCCCGTCGGCGCCACCATGATCACGCGCCACATGCCGCCAACTCGTACGTCGGCTTCTGCTGCCGTTGTAGTGAAGGCCGCACAACCGAACCACCGGACGAGCATCTCGGGTTGCGTCCATGCATCCCACACTAGTTGCCGAGGAGCGTTGAAGACCCGCGTTATGCGGATCTCGTCTGCAGCTGGTGTGCTGACGGCATTGCGCTGGCGTTGGGCGGTGATCGTATCCATGTTCCAAAGAAATCACTTTCGTTCGGATCACTGCGAAGCGCGCAGGGTTTGTCGTTTGTGATGGATCACATAGGCAGCCACCAACACCGCAACGAACAAGAGCATCGGCGCCCAACCTGAGATGGGATCTCCCACTGCGATGAACGAAAATATGGCACTGCTCAGATCCACGAAGAAGCCGAAGTAGGCCCACTCTTTGACATTCGCTGGCACAATCGGCAGCAGTATGGCAATGGCACCAATAAGCTTGATGACCGATAGCCATTGAATGAAGTAGGCCGGATAGCCTAAATGGTCGCACATCATTTCAACGGCTTGTGGCTGTAGCGTGATGCCCCCGATGCTGCTGAAGATCATAAAGGCACTGAAAAGGCCGGTGATGATCCAATAGGTGGTGTTGATACGTTTCATGGTTCGATATGCTGGGATGTCACTCCGGGCTTGACCCGGAGTCTCGTTGCGTGTACGATTCTTTAAGCAATGCTTGTAGCCTATCCATATTCTCCTCGTTCGCCTTCTCTATGAATATGCGGATGGGTCTTAGTTCTTCAGCTGTGTCGAATCGCATGATCCATTCAATGCGGGTACCCTCCGGAACTTCGATGAATGATACCATCGCCTTGTAATAGTGCATCTCCTTCAGATGATCGAACTCCAAGTAGCTCGGTGCTTCGATCCGTTTGAAGACGCAGGTGTTCTGGAAGTCGCTTCCATCCGGCCCGTGCATCGTGAACTCCCAGATGCCTTCAGACTTCAACTCGAACCTGTGGAAGGTGTTAGAGAAGCCCTTCGGTCCCCACCAATTGGAGAGGATCGCTGGATCGGTCCACGCTGCGAAGACGCGATCGCGCGGAGCACCGATCACCCGGGTGGTTACCACCTCTCGGTCCGCAGTTGGCATGTTCATCATTTCTTTGAGGCTTTCTTCACCTTGGATTCCGTTGGCCATTTCGCTTCGATCTCAGCTGCTCGTGCTTTCACGATCGCTTTCACCACGGCAGCAGGGATAGGTTTCTCCGGCGTGAACTGCACCGTGCCTTTGCTGCGCTTGAAGTCCTTCAGTTGCTCTTCGAATCCCCCCGGCATCATGCCATAGAGCGCACAGTGCTTCTTTGCGGCACCCATGTACAGCAATGGATGGCCGTTGTATTTGAATCCCGGAAGTCCATAGCCGAAGTACTCTTCGCATTTCGGCGCTGCTGCGAGGATCTGCTTGCGGAGTTTCTGCAAGGCAGCGGCCTGGTCGTCCGGCAACATCACAAGGTATTCGTCGGTGTTCTTGGCTGAAGGGTTCATCCTTGCGCGGAATTGGTGAGGAAGATCGCAAGACGATCGAAGCATTCGCTCCAACCGCCTTGGTGCTCATCACGATATGCTTCGGTGTTGAACAGTGCTTGGCGCATGGTCATCCTGGTCTTGCCGTCGACCTCTTCGAAGGTGAGCGTGACGATGTTGTCCACCCAAGGTGCTGGCTGACCATCGTCTCGGGTCCAGGTGAATACCAAGCGGTCGAACTCCCGGATCTCGCGATACTCGCCGTATACCCAATGATCGCTGCCATCCGGGGCGTGCATACAGAATTTGTACTTCCCTCCCACCCGGAAGTCCTGTTCGCAGGTAGGCAACGTGAAATCATTCGGGCCGAACCAGCGCACCAGATGCTCCGGCTTGGTCCATGCGCTGAAGACCAAGTGCGCCGGTGCATCGAAGCTGCGCTCGATCACCAAAGTGCGTTGCGCCGTATCCGTTCCGTTCGTCATGGCTGTATCGCGTTCGATCACTGGAGATGCGCAGGGTCCATCCAGAACACTTCCCAGATATGACCATCCAGATCGTTGAAGCTGCGGCCATACATGAAACCGTGATCCTCGGTTGGTCGGCATTCGGTCGCACCAGCTCCAACGGCTTTGTCGAAGATGGCATCCACCACATCCTTGCTTCCGAAGGAGAGTGCGATCAGCACTTCGGTATGCTTCGTGGCATCGGCTGCGGACTTCCCCTTCGGAAGGAAACGCATCATGCTCTTTGGTGTATGCAGCATCGCGTAGATGGTTTCGCTGATCACCAGTGAAGCAGCGTCATCATTGGTGAACTGCGGGTTGAACGAATAGCCGAGCGCTTCAAAGAAGGCTTTCGACTTCGCAAGGTCATTGACCTGCATGTTGAGGAAGATTTGTGTGGTCATGGTGTTGGTTTTGGTGCTGATTACGAACCGCTATTCCGGGTTCTCCTTAAAAGTGTGGTAGATCGCCATCGCGTGGCCATGTCCGAGGTCGAATTCCTGCTTCAACCAATTGGTGATCTCCGTGGCTTTCACGGCAAGCTGACCGTCGGAATTGATGAAGCCCTTCTTCTTGGCAAGAGCCAAGAAATCCTTGGGGCTTTTGCCGGTCTTTGCTTTGATGTTGTCAATGTAAGCTTGGAATGACATGATGCTGTCGGGTTGGGTTTCGGCTAGTGAGGATGTAAGAAATGTTTTGTACCGTGCTATTCCTTCGCTGCGCAAGTGAACACCCACATCACACCGAAGCGGTCGATGCAAGATCCGTAGTAGTCGCCCCACGGCAATTCCCCCAAGGGCATGTCCACCTCGCCTCCTTCGGACAATTCCTTGCACAGCCTGTCGGCCTCTGCTCGGGTGTCCGGCTCCAAGAGGATCTGGATATTGTTGCCGACATTCAGTTTGACACCCAGGCTGTCCAGAACATCCGTGCCCACGAGCTTGTGACCGCCAAGTATCGGCAATGCGATGTGCATGATCAGTGCTTTGTCCGCTTCCGACATGGGAGGTTGTCCATCCACTGCAGGCATAGCCGAAAAGCGCACTGGCTCGCGCTTATAATCCGAGCGAAAAACTTCTTTGTAGAAGGCAAAGGCCTCTTCGGTCTTGCCTACGAAGTAGAGTTGGGTACTGGTGCTTGCCATCGGTTTTGGGAGGTGCTTGAGGATCGTTTGTTGATGTTTTCGTAGAAACTACTTGTCCGTGGCCGACCTGGTCAATTCAGCCTTCACCTTCGCAATGCGCTTCGCCAGTGTTTCAGCGGTCTTCGCAGTTGTGATGGCCAAGGCATGTACCTTCTTCTTGCTATAGGACAGCTTTTCGAAGTTTGCTTTGGCTTCGGCATCCTTGCTAAGTATGGCGACCAATTGAGGGGGCAGTTCCACTTCCCGGGGTTCAGTGTCCAATTGGATCTGCACATCCACTGTTTCGCCACCCGCCACACCGGCTTTCTCACGCACGTCAGCGCTTACGCTTACCATGAATTTACCGCCCATGACGGCAACGGTGCTCCGGTAGGTGTAGCCTTTCAATGTGACTTGCACCGCTGGTTTCTTACTGGTTCCGAGCTTGGTGATCACATCAGGAGGTATTTCGATACCGGTCGCTGTTTTGCCAGCGGTCTGTATCTCGGTCCTGAACCGAAGGGGGTTCTCCGTTTCGCTCATGGCATTTCAATTTTGTGGTTCCGGTCGGTTTCAATTCAATCTGCGGCTGGCCGGACGTAACACGTACGACGCGATCACCAGCACGAGAAATATCAGTGGTTGAGCGATCATGTAAGGCCCGGAGGAGAAGAACGGGTCACCTGCCATGGCATGCAGTGCGGCTGCCCCTGTAAGTTCGAAGAAGAAGCCAGCATAGGCCCATTCCTTCAACAGCGGAATGCCGGGTACCACGCATACAATGGCACCGAGGATCTTCCATACGCCCAATACATACAGCACATTGGCCGAAATGCCGAGATGATCCATGGCCTGAGCCGGTTGGTCGGCATGGGTCAGGAACATGGTTCCTCCGATCACGAAGCTCGCAGGTCCAAGGATGGTGGTGGTCCAATAAGCGATCTGCGTCGTCCTACCGCTCTTTTTGGTCAATGGTAAAGTAGTCATCGCGTTTGATCCTTAGGTTGGTGTGCAGGTTCTAGTGGACACTAAATGCAAGTTGCATTTCTGCGATGTCCAGCTTCTTCATCTGCATCATGGCCGCCATAGCACGGTTCACCTTCATTTGGTCCTTGTCCGTGATCATGTCTATGAATGCCGTGGGAACCACCTGCCAGCTCACGCCGAATTTGTCTTTCAGCCAACCGCACATCTGAGCATTGGGATCACCGCCAGCTCCGAGCTTCTCCCAGTAGTGATCCACCTCGTTCTGGTCCTTGCAATTCACAACGAAGGAGACCGCCTCGCTGAAGGTGAACTGGGGACCACCGTTCAGACCTTGGAACAGTTGTCCGTCCAGTTCGAATTCGAGAAAGAGCAGCGAACCGAGCGGCCGTCCACTGTCCTTCACTACATCCTCGGTTACGAGCAGTTTCCTGCCGATGCGCGAGTTCGGAAAAATGGAAACGTAGTAGTTCGCCGCCTCTTCGGCGTTGCCATTGAACCAGAGGTTCGGGCTGATCTTTTGGATGGTGCTCATGGTGCAGGCATGTGTGTTGTAATGCAAATTTTGGGCAGGTTGATAGCGCATCAATTGGCCGCAGGCAGTTCCCCCAGCTTCGCTAGTCCTTTCTCGTATTCCCCGCCTATCATCTTGTCCATGTCCATGAATAGGCACATGACCTTGCTGATGTAGTTGTTCTTGCCGTCCATGCTCCAAGTAACGTGAGTGCCCGTTCCGTTGGGCTTTAGGATGAATGCTGTTTCCGCATCGCCTTCCATCGGCTCATCGAAGTGCATAGTGATGTCCACGCGTTCATCGGGCGTGCTCTTGGTGATGGTCATGCTGCCCTTACCCATTTGGCTATTTCCTTCCCAGAAGAAGGTGGAGCCTTCCCCCTTTTCCGGGCCTTCAAACCGGCCCTTCGCATTGGGGTCCAATTGCTGGAACGGGTTGAATTGAGGCCAGTTGTGGAAATCATTCACTTGGGCATACACGGCTTCGGGCGGTGCGGCCACATCCGCGGAGCGCTCTACGTGATAGGTGTTCGGCTGGAACGCCGCGACAACAAGGATGATGACGATGATGGCCAGTAGGCCGAGGAGGATCTTTTTGAGCATGGTTTGTGGGGTTTGTGATGGTTGTGGTCTGAGTGGATCTTAGGGATGTTCAATGGATGGTCTCTCCACGTTCCAGCATACCGATGAACAAGGCAAGACGCTTGGCACGTGTCTCCTCCTTCTTCGCCGCGTGTAGCCGATGCAGGATCGCATATCGGTTGCTGCCGCTCAACGTCTTGAAAAATGCAGCGGCCTTCTTGTTCTTCTTCAGTGCTGCTTCCAATTCCGGCGGAACAGTGATGGTACTTGCTGGTGCGTAAGCGTTATCCCATTGGCCATTCGCCTTGGCTTGTTCCACTGCGGCCAAGCCGGCCGGTCGCATCAACTTGGCCTTCATCAGCTGTTGCACTTTCAGCTTGTTGACTTGGCTCCAAATGCTCTTTTTCGTTCGTGGAAGGAATTTCTGTAGGAACCAGGTCTCGTCGAAACTTCGTTTGATGGCGTCGATCCATCCATAGCACAAAGCAACTTCCAAGGCTTCTGCGTATGTGACCGATAGAACTCCGGAGTCCTTCTTAGCTATCTTGATATAAATACCCGGCGAGGTCCCGCCGTATTGCTCCAGCCAAGCATCAAAGGCCTGTGCGGTCTCGAAGTCAACAATGGGTCTGTCCAGTGCCTCCTTCATTTTCCGATCACCCAATTCAGTTCCGTCCGATACTCCTTCGGATCATTCACTTCCGCAGGGTTGTTCAAGTAGCACTCCCAGAAGCGACCGCTTTCCGCCAGCTTCCGTTCGCGCACCCAACTCTGCAATTCGCCCCACGCTTCAGCCAATTGTTCATATGGGCCTTGGTATACCGATCGAACGATCTTCTCTACCGGTAATGTGCCATTCACAACACGCCCAACTGGCTTAATCTTCTCCGCCACCGGAAATCCTAATTCGAAATCGAAAGTGTCCGATGGACGACGATGATGATAGGAGAACATGGGGCCATTCGGTACGAGGCCTTGGTCGGTCAATACCTTCAAGATCTCTTGTATAGCGGGATCCATGTATTTCGGCATGTCGCGGCCTGGAATGACAAGGTGGATGACCGCCGTTTGCAGTTCCTTGGTGGTTATGAGCTCTGGTTTGGGGTTCATAGTGTTCTGGGTGGTTTCGGCGGTTGGGGCGGGAAATTTCCCGCCCTTACAGAGTTCTTAGATAAGCGCGATCCATGTTTTGATCAATGCGGTAAGTTCGTTCTGTTCCACTTCGATTTCCTTTAAGGAAGAGAAGGTGATCACTCCGCGATCTGCACCGAGCCATTTTATCAGACCTGTGGGGTCAGACATATCTGCCTTCAAGTCCAACCCTTTCACTTTCGCCCCGGCATGAAGAATGATCGTAGCCTCCTTCACTTGCTTCGGTCCATTGAGTGTGGCGAACCATTCAGTAGTGCGGAAACTTGCTGCATTCCACTTCACACCTTCCTCAATGGAAGTGTCGGAACGTAGGATGATCTGCCGCAACAGGTCGATCTCCTTGCGCAACGGATGCTTGTTGGCATCGAGAAGAGCGGTCACTTCTGTATTATATGAATGAGCCATGGACTTGTCCTTTCACTTTGCTATCTTGAGATAAGCATCCAATTTCTCGAATGTATTCTTCCACCCTTGATCCATTCCGCTGCGTGCGCTGTCGAACATGGCGAGTTCCTCAGCACTGGAACCTTCAACCGGTAACCACGTGATCGTAAGTCGCGATCGGCTCTCGCCCAATTCCTCGAAGCGCATATCCCAATGCATCAGTTTGGGCCATGTTGGTGCCATAGGATGCGCAGTAAGGTTCCCTTCGGCATCGCTGAAGTTGTTGAGCACTTCCAAGTGATGCTTCGGCTCGATGCTCAGGTAGGTCATCCTGCCCCACATGGAAAGTGATCCGTCGGCACTGCGCTGTGCGTAGTGGTAGCTGCCACCTTCGCGGAAGTCCATGCTTTCGGTATGGCCTACGGTTCCTTCTGATCCGAGCCATTTCTCCATGTGCGCGGCGCTGGTGTTGGCATCCCACACCAGATCGCGGGGTGCGTTGAATTCGCGTGTTGTCACATAGGGCTTCACGGCGGTGGTGGGTTTCATGTTCATTATCGTGTTCGTTGTTTTAGCTCTTTGCGTAAGCTGTTGGCATAACGAGATCGGTGATCGAATAGAGGCGCGCTTCCCAGAGGTCATCGATGCCCAACTCGAAAAATGCACCTAGGTTGAAGGACGGACCCGTTCGCAGTTCCACGTGCATCTCGCAAACGCGCTTGCGCTCAAGCAACCGGATCCTGACATGGATAGCATTGCCTTGCACAAATTCATTCAGCAGCACGTCACCTTGCTCCAAAATGACCGAAGGAACACTCGTCGTCAATTTCCCGGATAAGGCCCAAATGGTCTGTAATGCAGGATCCAGAAGGACACTGCGAACGCGTTCTTCCGATGCGGCCAGCAAGCGACTGATCACATGCGCCGGTCCTGTAGCATTAGTGATCACATCCATCACTTCGACGCTATCGTTACGGATGGCTCTCATCGGTCGCGCATCTGCTTTACGAGTTCGTCCAAACGACCTAAAGTCTGCTGGGCTCCTTCCACAGCACCATGCTCCTGCACGACGAATTCGAGTGCTTCCTTGGTCTGGAATACGGATCGCAACGTGACCCGGGTCTTGTTGCCAACCTCATCTAGGGTGGTCTCGGCCAGAAAGTTGATCTTGCCTTCATCGTCTCCGTGGTTGTGTACAATGCGCTCAGGTTCCACGATCTCTATGAAGTGCACATTGTTAGGATAGTTGCGACCATCCGGGCCGTGCATCACGAAGGTCCAATCGCCGCCTTCCATGAATTCGAACACTTTTGTCGTTAGAGTGAATCCCTTCGGCCCATACCATTGGGCTAATGCTTTCGGGTCGGCAAATGCCTTCCACACCAGTTCGCGCGGTGCATCTATGACGCGTGTGGTAACGATCTCGCGGTCTTTGGTGTCTGCGACAGATCCGGGATCAGCTCTTCTTGCGTCCATTTGCCGTGCGTGGTTTTGTGGCTTTCTTTCCTTTAGCCTGCACTTCCTGCAGGTATTCATCCAAGCGGTCGAATCGGGCCTCCCACATGGCGCGGTATTGCTCCACCCAATCGGAAGCGGCCTCCAGCGGTGCGGCTTCCAACTTGCAGGGTCGCCATTGCGCTTCCTTCCCTCGCGAAATGAGATTTGCGCGCTCCAATACTTTGAGGTGTTTGCTGATGGCGGGCATGCTCATGCTGAATGGTTCCGCTAACTGGGTCACAGAAGCCTCGCCCTGTGACAGGCGCGCAAGAATGGCGCGTCGCGTGGGGTCCGCTAGAGCTTGAAAGGTTGAACTGAGACGGTCTGGAGCAAGCATGGGACAAATGTATATAACCATTTGGTTAAATAGCAAATGAAACCAGCAACTGAATTCCCCATAAGGGATAAAAGTCACTGACGACCATGACGAAAGCCGGTAGGTTTGTCATTATGAAATGGTTCGCAGGTGCATTCATCATGGGGCTGTCCGCTTTGGCAGGTTGCGGGGTCGGCTTATCAGAAACAGCGGAAAGCTCTGCTCTGGAGCAGGGTTCGCTCATTTCAGATGCCGCGTTCCAAGGCCTCAGCGCGCGGCTCCAACAAGCGATGAAAGAAGGTGGTCCGGCGCATGCGGTGGAGTTTTGCTCACTGAACGCCCTTGCCATTGTGGACTCCCTCTCCACCGCACATGGCGCCCGCATCCGCAGGACAAGCGACCGTGTCCGTTCGCCGTTGGACAAGCCGGATGTAGAGGAAGCGCGAATGATGCGAACGATGTTGGCTGAATGGAAAGCCGGGTCCGAGGCATCGGAGATCCCAGCCCGAGTGGTAGCAAACGACGACAGCATCGCCTACTATCGGCCGATCTTCATCAGCTCACCGGCCTGCCTCAAATGCCACGGATCACCAAGTGGGACCATGGACGCTTCCACGGTGGATGCGATCGCGGAACGATACCCCGATGATAAAGCAATAGGGTACGCGCTCGGCGACCTACGCGGCATGTGGAGCGTGCGTTGGGCTCGTTGAAACAGTTGGAATTTACCGTTCAACCAAGAAACGATAGGCTCGAAGACACGGTCCCATCCTACTTTGCACCCATGATCCGTGTATGCCGCGTAGAGGAATTCCTAGCATACGAGCATCCCGTGATCGATGTTCGGTCACCGGGCGAGTTCGCACGTGGGCACATTCCGGGAGCTCGAAGCCTGCCACTTTTCACCGATGAAGAACGGGCCGTGGTGGGTACTTTGTACAAGCAGCAAGGACGCGATACGGCCGTGCTGGAAGGGTTGCGGATCGTTGGGCCAAAGCTGTCGCTGATCGTGGAAGAAGCGCGATCCATCGCGACAGATGGTCACATTGGAGTGCACTGCTGGCGCGGCGGAGAGCGCAGTGGAAGTGTCGCGTGGCTACTGGACAAAGCAGGGTTCAATACGGTAACTACCATGAAAGGCGGATACAAAGCCTTCCGGAACCACATCCTGGCTGCCTTCAGTAACACATTCAATATCCGGATCATTGGTGGCTACACCGGAACAGGGAAAACCGAACTGCTTGGCCACTTGCGTGTTCTTGGCGAACGGACACTCGATCTCGAAGCCATGGCCAACCACAAAGGCAGCAGCTTTGGCGCGATCGGTGAAGCACCACAGCCTACCACCGAGCATTTCGAGAATGAACTTTGGAATTCATTGCGCATGATCGATCCGAACAAGCCGGTTTGGTTGGAAGATGAAAGCCAGATGATCGGCCGTGTGAAGATCCCTGATCCGTTCTTCCAGCAGATGCGCACCGCACCGTGCACGTTCGCGGACATGCCCCGCGAAGAACGTGCCATCCGGTTGGTGAAAGACTATGGGAAATATCCAAAGGAACAGTTGGCCGAAGCCACGAAGCGCATTGAAAAGCGGTTGGGTCCGCAACACTGCAAAGCCGCACTCGAAGCCTTGGAAGCCGATGACTTGTATACCGTGGCCATGATCACACTCGCCTATTACGACAAGACCTATTTGCACGGCCTGGAGAAGCGCGATCCGAAACACACGCTTCGTATACCAGCCAATTCCAACGACATGATCACCATTGCCAAGAACGCCATTGCCGCACATGGAAAATAACATCGCCGAAACAGCTGTACGACTTACCCAATTCAGTCATGGTGCTGGTTGTGGTTGCAAGATCGCTCCTGCCGTTCTGGAGACGATCCTCAAGAGCGACCTTGGCACATTGGATGATAAGAAGCTACTTGTCGGCTATGGTAGCCGAGATGATGCTGCCGTCTATGATATCGGAAACGGACGCGCCCTCATAAGTACCACCGACTTCTTCTCTCCCATCGTGGACGATGCCTTTGACTTTGGTCGGATCGCTGCGACAAATGCACTGAGCGATGTGTACGCCATGGGCGGTCGCCCATTATTGGCTGTTGCGATCCTCGGGTGGCCCATAGAAAAGCTCGGTCCTGAGCTGGCACAGCGCGTGGTGGAAGGCGGGCGGCAAGCGTGCCATGATGCAGGTATTGCCTTGGCCGGTGGTCACAGCATCGATGCGCCGGAGCCCTTCTTCGGATTAGCGGTGACCGGCGAAGTGGAGATCGCGAACATCAGGCGGAACGACACTGCGAAAGAGGATGACATACTCGTTCTTACCAAACCATTGGGCGTTGGCATCTTGAGCACAGCGCAGAAACGGGGAAAGCTGCGCGCAGAACATGAACACATCGGTCGTGATATCATGTGCCGTTTGAACAGGATCGGCGCTGAATTCGGCAAATTGAATGCGGTTACTGCAATGACGGATGTGACGGGTTTCGGTCTGGGTGGGCACTTATTGGAAATGTGCCAAGGGGCGAACCTCGCCGCAGAATTGGATCTTGCTTCGATCCCGGTGATACCGGAGGCGATCACTTATATCGCCGAAGGCTGTTATCCGGATGGTGCGTTCCGCAACTGGAAAAGTTATGGACATTTAATATCCGGAGCGGATAGCATGAAAAATATGCTTGTACTGAGCGATCCACAAACGAGTGGCGGATTATTGATCGCTGTCGATAAAGAACATATTTCTACGGTTGAACAGCTATTTATAAGGGACAAACAACAATTTTTGACCATTGGAAAGATGATCAAAAAGATAGGCGATAAGATCATCCTGGCCAAATGACATTTCCGGAATAATTACAATTCTTGTCAATATTGGTCCTCCGTCTTTCCAAATACGGACGATCATTTCCATCTTTGCACTCTCATGATGCGCTTCGATTTGCTCCGAAGTTCCACCCAAAACTTAGAACATGACAAACAAAAGACTGGGAAACAAGAATGTAGATCTGCTCCTGAACCAATACAGGGCAGAACGGAAACGATTGCTGTTCCAACTCGAAAGAGTGCGTGATACCATCGGTCAACTCAAGGAAATGAGGACCGTCGATACACCAGCGGTTGCCGATGGCTCGATCAAGAGAGGTCCAGGAAGACCTCGGAAGAACCCATTGCCAGTAGACGGTATTATCAAACGCGGGCCTGGTAGACCTCGGAAGAATGCTTCTCTAAAGGCAACCAAGAAAACGCGAAAGAAGCGCAAAGTGAGCCCGGAAGGATATAAGCCCAGTCCGTGGGACCTGATGGTGATCGGGAATATCCAGAAGAAGGGCCGACTGCTCCCCAAGGAAGACATTGTTTCTCACGCGAAGGATTGGGCCAAGAAGAATGCGCCTGAAATGAATGATCAGGAGGTCGAGGAGAAGATCACTCGGGTATTGCAGAAATTAAGCGGAACACGCGGCAAACTTGGAACCCACAGATCCGGGCTTCGTCGTGGCTATCACTACGGGATCAAGGATTGGTTCTTCGCAACTAGCGGCAAGCTCCGTGGACAGCATTTGGACAAACTTGTACTGAATTGATCGTGGCCGGTAAGACCGGAGCACGAGCGGACTGATATGGGTCATCAAGTTGCGCTACTATGCGTAATTTGGTGACCCTATCCATTTCCTGAAATGAAGAACATACTTGTACCCGTCGATCTTTCCTCTGTTACGAACAGCACTGTTGAGATCGCTGCCCATTTCGCCAAGGGGTTCGGAGCGAAGATCTGGTTGGTACACGTGGCTGCACCGGACCCGGATTTCGTTGGTTTTGGCACCGGACCGCGTTATGTTCGTGATCAACGCGCGGATGAACTGAAGAAGGAGCACGCGCAGATCCAATCCATGGCCGAGGAACTGCGGACCAAAGGCATTTCAGCAGAAGCGTTATTGGTCCAAGGGCCTACAAGTGCGACCATCATTGAAGAAGCTGGTCGTTTGGAAGCAGACCTCATCGTCATGGGTTCCCATGGACACGGGGCCATTTACAAGGCATTTGTAGGTAGCGTTAGCCAGCAAGTGCTTGGAGACAGTACGGTGCCCGTACTTATCATCCCGGCCAAAGGGAAGGAATGAACACGGTCGGTATGGCTTTGCCGATCATCGGAACACTCTTCCTCTTTTCAGGGTCGGTCTGTGTACCTAGTGTTGGTGCAGGGGACCCTGATCTGGCTGACATCAAGCTACCTGATGGTTTTCGAATTGAGGTATTTGCAGAAGAAGTGGCCAACGCCAGAGCCATGTGTTGGGGAGCAAAAGGGACGCTCTTTGTGGGTACGCGCGACGAAGGTGTGGTCCACGCTCTGAGAGATACGGATGGTGATGGCAAGGCAGATGCTAAATGGATCATTGCAAGTGGGCTTAACATGCCTGTTGGAGTGGCATTCCGCGATGGGGACCTATACATAAGTGCGGTTTCCCGGATAGTAAAACTTGTCGACATCGAAAACCATTTGAGCGCCCCTCCCCAGCCGATCACCGTTACGGACAAGTACCCGAATGAGGAACATCATGGTTGGAAATTCATAGCATTTGGTCCCGACGGGAAGCTCTACGTCCCCGTCGGTGCGCCATGCAATATCTGCTTGAGCGATGATCCGATCTTCGCTTCCATTACACGGCTGGACCTGACCACCAATGAGATCGAGGTAGTTGCCAACGGAGTGCGGAACACGGTCGGCTTCGATTGGGATCCCGCTACCGGAGACCTTTGGTTCACTGACAACGGGCGCGATTGGTTGGGGGACGATGGGCCCTCCTGCGAACTGGACCATTTGACCGAAGCGGGACAACACTTCGGCTTTCCCTATTGCCACGAAGGCTCCGTACCCGATCCAGAATTCGGCACCCTCAAGGCATGTAACATCTTCATTCCACCAGCGGCCAAACTTGGTCCCCATGTGGCACCTTTGGGGATGAGGTTCTATCGCGGGGAACTATTCCCGGAGAAATACAAGAACGCCATATTCATTGCTGAACATGGGAGTTGGAACCGAACTGACCCGATCGGATACCGGGTAGCGGTCGCATTCCCACAGGCGGACGGGACGGCCAAAACAGAGATCTTCGCTGAGGGCTGGCTAAAGGGGAACAAGGCATCCGGCAGGCCTGTGGATGTACTTGAAGCGCCGGACGGAAGTCTTTTGGTCAGTGATGATGCCGCGGACAAGATCTACCGCATCACCTTCGACAAGCAGTGATCACGGATCCCTAGACCCAACGGTCCAAAAGATGGGACTTCCAAAGAAAATATTCGTGTTCCACAGTGACCCCTTCTAGTTTCGTCGTCTAAAAGCCGACCAGAATGGCAAGGAAGGGAGAGTCCGAACCAAAATGGTCCGGGAAGCGCCGAAAGGCGCTTCCTGTATTTCGGGGGTCTACTGATCCGTTGCAGACCTGACCCATCCACCGGCCAACCCTTGCCGATCCAACCAAGAACGTTTCGAGTACGTGGACTTGTACAGGTAATAGTAGGTCAACCAAGAGACCCCTGCGCCGACCACCATACCTACCAAGATGTCGAGCGTAAAATGTTGGTTCAGGTACACCCTTGAGTAGGCGATCAACACAGCCAACAATGCAAGTCCAGTGCCCCAACCCTTCTTACCTAGTAGCACGGCCAAGGCAAAGCACATACTAAAGGCCGCAGCCGTATGTCCGCTGGGGAAACTAAAATGATGGTGCAATTCCAAACCCTCCAACCAATGGAGGTCACCCAATTGTTCCCGGAAACCAGAAGGCCGGTCCATTCCAGAGAATGGTCCTTGCTTCAAGACCTGGACGACGATCGCACTAAGCGTACATCCCAATGCCATCATCAAAAAAGATCGCATTCGTCGGAAGAGCAAGAGATAGAGCGCGATCACCGTAGGTGTCAAGCCATCACCGATATGGGTAACGTATCGAAAGAACGTGTCCAAAGCCCGTGTATTGATGGGGTGCATGATCCGGTGCAACTCGAACCGGTCCATGGTCAATAATGCAACCGAGGCCGGCAAGGCGAACAAGCACGTAACGATCAGGAACGAATAAACGGCGCGGGCACGATCCATGCGGCGAAGTAACTGAATTGGATCGAGCTTGATCCGCTTTGGCCTTCGCGTTTTTGGTCTTATCCGTACTGGACAGTGGCTGCTCATGACCTCATTTCAGCCCTTATTTTCAAGTGTGGCAATACCTTCGTCACATGAGATCCTTTTGGCTTTTGTTCATCCTATTGTTCGTCACTTATTTTTCAGCGCACATTAGCTGGGCGCAAAGCTTCACCCAGACCATCGGAGGTGCATCCGCACAAGACGGGATCGGGTCCATGCCAACCCAAACGGGCTATCTGGCGGGTGTTAGGGACCACGACCCGCAATTGGGAAGACACGTGGGCCGATCGTATCGATTATCAGGTACTGGATCCCTGCAATCATCCGTCGATCTGCCGTTGAACGGCTCCGTTTTTCTCCAAGGGATGGCGACCGCCTCGAACGGGGTCGCCTTCCAATTCGGCAGTGTACTTCCTTTATGGGGAGATCAACATCAGGGGTTGGTAGTGAAATTCAACGAACAAGGTGATGTGGTCTGGACCGCGTTGGACAGCCTTTCGGAAAGTGTTCAATACTTCGGTGCAACAGGCGTGCAAGATGACGGCGTGGTAGTATGTGGTGTTGTTGAAGGAACAACAGGCCACGATGCGGTGATCTCGCGCTATGGTTCCAATGGAGAGCAGCAATGGACACGTGTTTTGGAAAGCGCTACGAACGAAGAAGCGTATGCCGTGGCGGTGGATGGAACAGACCTGATCGTGACCGGGCGGAGTGTGAATTTCAGTGGCACGAGCGACATGCTCTTCGCAAGGTTGGATCTGGACGGCAACCTGATCTGGAGCACCACTTGGGGCGGATCGGCAATGGAAGAGGCGCGGGCCATGGTCTCCATTGGCAATGGACAATTCGTGGCTGCGGGATGGACCACTAGTTACGGCACCTTCAACCCAACGCTGAATGCCATACCGGCTCACGTTCATCTGGTCGCAGTTGATCTTCAAGGTGATACGCTATGGACCAAGACCTTTGGCAATGCCGACCTCGAACACCGGGCCTATGCACTCACTATGGCAACGAACGGGGACCTGCTTTTGGCCGGAGAAGTGGGTACTTTTGGTCGATCGGATGCTCTGCTCCAACGCCTAACACAAAGCGGCGACATGATCTGGGAACGCACCGTGGATACGGGAAAAGAAGAACGGATCGTTCACCTTTTACCTCGTAGCGATGGCTTTATCGGTACGGGCCGTTCGTTCGGGGAATTCGGAAGGCAAGTGTTGTTCATTCGACGCAATAACGACGGGTTTTGAACAACTCCTTGAAGAACGATCGTTAACGCTTCCACCCCTTGCTAACATGATCGCGGTATTGACCGG
>Ga0154020_10001414_pt1 | contig 29681 bp, 28 predicted proteins | sample Klosneuvirus_201_FD_109709 | JGI IMG/M metagenome (GOLD analysis project Ga0154020, IMG submission 109709) | Active sludge microbial communities from wastewater, Klosterneuburg, Austria - Klosneuvirus_20160825_MG | ecosystem: Engineered > WWTP > Aerobic digester > Activated sludge | place...
AAGCAGCGGACGCGACAGACGTCGCCCGCCTCGCCCATGGCGTCCACGATCCACGCCACCTCGCGCCCGAACCCCCCTGCCCCGAAGACGCCGACGTCCATCGGTGAGTCGTAGCAGCGTGGGGCGTCGAGGTCAGCGGCGCGACCAGGGCAGCGCGCGATAGCGCGCGAGGGCGGCGCGAGCGCGGAGCTGAAGTCCTCGGCCGGCCCACAGCAGGAGGCCGAGCAAGGTGAACCCACTGATCAGGGCGCCGATCCGGAACCACTTGTTCACGTAGTGCAGCTCGAGCCGGTGCGTGCCCGCCGGCAGATCCACGGCGAGCAAGCCGTCGTGAGAGACGACCTTGCCGACGCTCGCGCGCCAGCCGATGTCGTGGTTCTGGTTCACGAGCACGCGGCTCGGGCCCTGCGCCACGACGTCGAGGACGATCGTGTTGGGCTTCCAACGGACCCGCGTCACCGTCGCTGGTGAGCCTGGAGCCGCATACTCTTCTTGGGAGAGATCGCCGCGAAGGGCCGGGGATTCGGGGAGCGGGTTCTCCTCGAAGCACTGGATCGACCCGAGGTTGGCGTAGGTCCAGATGTGCGCATCCCACCGGTTGCCCCGTGCCTGTCGGAACGGCTGGTCGTAGGACTGGGGCGCGTCGAACGTGTAGGTGCCTCTCGGGATCTCGTTCTCGACCACCACGTCCTGCGCGGCGTGGTAGCCGACGTAACCCACGAATAGCGTGGCCAGGCCCGCCACGATCAGGTACGCGGGGGTCGACAGGGGTCGCCCGGTCGAGCCACGGAACATCGAGACGAGCCCGTCCTCGATCACCGTGAGCCCGCGCGCGCCGGCGAGGGCGAGGAACAGCGCGGCGACGACGCCCATGCGGAAGGGGAAGCGAAGCTGCGAGTACAGCGGCAGCTTGTGGAGCATGTTCCAGGGGGCGAGCGGATGGATCTCCCCCGCGGCCAGCGCGATGAACACGAAGGCGAGGCCCAGGAAGCGGCCGGCGGCCTTGTCGCCCGAGAAGACCCCCAGCAGCGCCAGCGCCACCACGAACGTCCCCACGTAGAACTCACCAGCGCCGGCCCCGAGGTTACGGTCACCGTGCCCGAGCGCCAGCCTCGCGATCACCGTCAGCGGCGAATCCAGGTCGTGCTGGTCGAGGAGGCGCGGAAAGCCAAACACGACCTTGACCATGGGGAGCACGCGGATCGCCGTCACCCCGAAGGACACCACGCCCATCGTGGCCAGGACCACCGCGGGGCGATGCCAGGGCACGCTCTCCGGCCCATCGCTACGGCGGATGGCGCGCACCGTCTCGATGGCCAGCAGACACAGGAGCACGACCCCCGCGTACAGCGTGACGTACGTGCCTCCAGACAGGACCATCCAGCCCACGAACAGGCCACCGGCCACGCGCCAGCGCACGTCGCGGAGCCCCTCCTCGAAGGAGAAGGCCACCCACGGGAGCAGGTGGTAGGCGAACATGAAGAGCCAGCCGACACCCACCAGATACGTGAAGTGACCCGAGGCCGCGAAGGCGATCCCCGCCATCATCGCGCCGATGCCCGAGGCCTGGTGGCGCCGGGCGAGCCGGAACGTGCCCTCCATGCCGAGGACCACGAAGAGCAGGGCCGTCAGCTTGCGACCGGGCTGGGTTCCGAAGATCAGCCGCAACACGAAGTCGGGGGAGAGGGTCGTGTCGGGTGGGTTCGGGATGCCCGGCATGCCCCCGCAGAACCATGGGTTCCACACCGGCAGCTCGTGGAACACGGCGATGGTGCGACGCGCCGCCTCCTCGTGCAGCAGGGCGTTGTGCTCGTCGTGGTAGTAGGCCACCGCGTGCGCGGGGTCGCCGAGGATGCCACGCAGGAACGCTGATGCCGCCGCGAACCACACGACGAGTCGCGCGAAGACGCTCGCGAAGAGCACGTCGCTGATTCGACGAGTCGTCATTGCTTCTTGCGGGGCTGGAGCGGCACCGAGCGCGGATTCAAGGGTTGGCCGTCGACGCCGGGCCAGTGGTTGCGAATGCCTTCGTCGAGGATCAGGTAGACCTGCGTCATCGTCAGGCCGAAGCGCCGAGCCACGTCGGCCTGCGTCCCGCGCTCCATGGCGCAGCGATGGTCTTCCTGCGACCAGGGCTGACCCGGGAACCCAGCCTGGCCGAGAGCGATGTTCGACGGTTCGTGGCTCGCGATGTCGGCAAACACCGCGCGACGCTTGGCCTCGTCGAGGCCGAAACGTACGGAGCCGTCGTCCCGGGGCAGAGCCGGCGCCGGCCCGGCGCGCCGTAGATCGCGGGTGATGGCGAGCAGCACGCCGAGAGCCGCCACGGCCAGGAGCCCGCGCACGCTCCATTCGAAGAGCACTTCGACCCTGGAGCCAGGCGGACCACCCCGATTCGGCAGCAAGCGCGTGGGCAGCTCGTTTCGCGCGTCCGGACTCATGGACCGGCCCATTCATAGCGACATGTCACGCGCAGCGCGAGCAGGTTGCGTCAGGCCGGCTTCGTCGCTCGCCGCCAGGCGATCAGATCGCGCAGCCCGTCGCGGAGTTCGACCTCGTGACGAAACCCGAGTTTGGAGGCGGCCAAGGTCGTGGAGGCCCGACGACGGCGCACCGGATTGACCTTGCGCTCCTCCTGGAACTCGGGCCTCAGGTCGGAGCGGCCCATCAGCTCGAGCATCAGGTGACACAGCTCGAGCAGCGAGGTGTCCTTGCCCGTCGCCACGTTCAACCAGACGTCGCTGGCATCGCTCTCCAACGCCAGCAGGTTCGCCCGAGCGCAGTCGGTGATGTAGATGAAGTCCATCGCCGTGTCGCCCGTGCCGAAGACGAGCGGGGCCTGACCCGCGTCGATCCGGTCCATCCACCGCACCATGACCTCGGTGTACACACCCGTCATGTCCATGCGAGGTCCGTAGAGGTTGAAGTACCGTAGCGCCACGTACGGCAGGCCGTACATCTCGTTGAAGGCGCGGCAGCAGTGCTCGAGCATCACCTTGTAGGCGCCGTAGAGCGTGCGGTTGTTGTAGGCCGCCCCCTCCTCGATGGGGAGCACGTCGGGTTCGCCATAGACGGAGGCGCTGGAGGCCGCGACGAGCTTCTTCACCTTGTGCTTCACGCACGCCTCGAGGACGTTGAAGGTCCCGTCAGACATCACCTCGTGGGCCTGCCGCGGGTCGGCGGCGCACGCCGTGATGCGGAGGGCGGCCTGGTGGAATACGTAGTCCGCACCTTCGGTCAGGCGGTCCACGAGGGCTCGGTCCCGGATGTCCCCTTCGACGAGCTCGAAGCGTCCCGTGGCCTGCGCCCGCTCGACGTTCGTCCGGTTGCCGCGGATGAAATTGTCGACCGTGACGACCTTGCGGGCGCCGGCCGCGAGCAGCTGGTCGATGACGTGCGAGCCGACGAAGCCTGCGCCGCCGGTGACGAAGATCTGGGAGCCTGCGATGGGAAAGGGCATTGGGGGCGGATAGCAGGGCCCCGCGCGGGTTTGAACGTCAGGCGCGCCGGGCCAGCAGGCGCGCGGGTACGCCGGCGACCGTCGCCCCTGCAGGCACGTTCTTCGTGACGACCGCGCCCGCGCCCACCAGCGCTCCCTCGCCGATCTCGACGCCGCACATGATGACCGCCCCAGAGCCGATGTTCGCGCGACGGCGAACGAGGGTGCTCTCACACACCCAGTCGTCCTTGCCCTTGAGCGAGCCGTCGGCGTTCACGGCGGCGGGGTGACGATCGTTGATGAACATCACGCCGTGGCCGATGAAGCATTCGTCTTCGATCGTCACCCCTTCGCAGATGAAGGTGTGACTGGACACCTTGGTGCGCTTGCCGATGGTGGCACCGCGCTGGATCTCCACGAAGGCGCCCACCTGAGCGCCGTCATCGATCTTGCAACCGTAGGCGTTGACGAACGAGAAGATACGGACACCTTCGCCGAGTTCCACGTCGGGCGAGAGCCGGATGTAGTTGTCCGCGTCGTACTTGGCATCGCGCTTCGGGTGGGCCATGGAGCGCCTCTAGCACTTCGGCATTCTGGGGTCGTGCCGAGAGTCACGACTCGAAGCGAATGGCGTACAAGGCGAGGCAGGTGTTTCCTGGCGGAACGAGCACGAGCTCGTTGAGTGCTGCCCGGGTCGCGTTCGGAGGAATCTGGACATGCGAAAAGCCTGCGGGAGGAGCGGGGATCAGCCCGGTCACGCGGTTGAGTCGGAAGCCCACCGACCCGCCCACACCACTCCACTCGAACTGCAGGGCGCGAACGGACTCGGAGAAGAGCGGGAAGATCAGGCGCGCGCGCCCGCACGCTATCCGAGCGCGCCGTCCGTCGACCATCCTCGGTGGACCGAAGCCGTTGGCGAAGAACAGCTCGTGCGCCGGCTTCTCCGCGGACAGTACGTTCCATTCGACGAGGTGCGTGGCAGGCGACTCGTAAGTGACCGCGAAGGACGCCATCTCGTCCCAGCGCCCTGGGTGCGTTCGATAGCGGATGGCGAAGGGCAGCGAGCCGGGCCACGCGAGCGGATTGCCCGTGGTGTCGTCCACCCAACGTCCCGTACGTCGGAACCAATCGGCGTAGTGGTCCGCCGATGGGGCGACGCCGTCCGTTTCGAAGGGGTAGTTGCGGGTCCAGATCGCCGCGCACCCCACGACCAGAGCGGTCACGAGCGCGACGGCCCTCTTCGGCGCTCGAACGACGAAGGCCTCGACGCTGGAGTACGCCAGGGCGGTACCGAGGACGAAGATGCAGGTGTCGTCGGTGAAGCGCCGACCAGGATAGCCGGCGGCTCCCCACCAGTCCCACGCGGCGCTGATCACGAGGAGATTGGCCGTGAGCGCGAGGAAGAGGCCGCCGACCAGCAGCCGCTTGCGGCGCAGGGAGGCCAGCAGGGCCAGCATGCCGGGGACGAGGAGGGGGCTGTTGGAGAACAGTCCGGAATAGGGAAAGAAGAGGGGAGCCATGATCTGCATCTGGCGCCAGCGCATGTATCCGTGCGCGATGTGCGACTCACCACGCAGGGAGCCGAACGTGATCTTCCACACGTAGAGCTGCGGGGAGAACGCGAGGACCATGGCGCAGGAGAAGAGGACTCCTCCGACCAAGTGACGCAACAGCCAGCGAGGGTGACGCGCTCGTCGTGGGTCGAGTGCGGTCGTCAACCACTCCAGGAGCGGCAGCACGAGGAAGGCGCCGCACTGGAGGCGCACCGTCATCATGAATCCACCGATCCATCCGAGCACGACCCAGCCGCCCAGCGTGCGCGCGTGCCGGCCCGCATCCCAGCGCTCGACGAAGAGGGCGCAGACGAAGGCCGAGGGCACGTGGTTGTAGGCGGGCTGCGCAGTCGCGTACCAGCAGAGCGGGGAGGCGAGGCCGACGATCGCGATCGCGGCAAGCGCGCCGTGCTCTGACGTGTGGCGACGGGCAAGTCGATAGCCGAAGAAGAGCGTGGCCGCGGCGAGGAGTGCAACGCCCGCCATGCCGGTCTCCGCGATCGGTCCATAGCAACCGCCTGCGACGGTTGGGTCCGCCGAGTCCTTCGCCGCACGAAACAAGAGGCGTCCGAGGAGGACGAAGGGGGCGACCAGCACGCCGGTCCCGACCCCCCACAGGTTCGGCACTTCGAGCCCCGGGCCGACGGGAACCTGCTGATCGAGCGGCGCGTTGCAGATCTGGTAGTCGTTGGTCAGCCTCAGATCGCCGTCGAAGGCGAGAGAGCGGGCCCACATGTGCGTGTAGAAGCCGTCGCCGCCGATGTACCAGCCCGTGACCCAGCGGGTGTCACGCTGTACCCAGACGTAATAGGCGAAGAGGATCAGACACAGGATCAGTGCCGCCCGCCACGGCGGGCTCTGTCTGGATCGATCGCTCACCGAGCTACCTGCCGAGGGCGTCGAGCGCGGCGATGACCCCACCCTGCTCCGCTTCGGTCATTCCATGGAACAACGGTAGCAGGACGGTGGTGTCCCTCATGCGCTCGGAGACCGGCAGAGGCCCAGCAGCCCATATCTTCGGCCGCTCTGCGTAGGCCGGCTCCTGGTGCGCGTTGGCGACGCCACGCTTGCAAGCGACGCCCGCGTCCATGAGTCGCTGCATGACTTCGACCTGACCGAGCGCGCTGCTGCTCCGGAGCGTGGTCGGGTACGACTGCCAGTTGCTACGCGCGCTCGATCGTTCGGTGGGCGGCGCGAGCACGGGGTTGTCGCGCAGCGCCACAGCATAGCGATCGGCGAGCCGACGACGCTCCGCGACGATCGCGTCCAGGCGCGCCAGCTGAGGGCGACCGACCGCCGCCTGGAGATCGGTCATCCGGTAGTTGTAGGCCGGCTCGGTGTACGATTCGAACACCACGCGATCGCTGTGGTGGCGAACGGTGTCGGGGACCGACATGGCGTGCTGCCGCAGCAACCGGACGCGGGAGGCGATGCTCGGGTCCGCGGTGGTGATCATGCCGCCGTCGCCCGTCGTCACGATCTTGCGAGGATGCAAGGAGAAGCAGGCGATGATCCCGTGCGGACGGCCGATCCGCTCGAACCGCCCTCTCCACTCGATCTCGCTGCCGATGGCGCAAGCCGCGTCCTCGACGATGGGAACGTTCCCGGCGATGGCGGCGATGCCTGCGAGGTCACACGGCATACCGATCTGATGGACGGCGAGGATGGCCTTCGTCCTGGGTGAGAGAGCGGCCGCGACCGCACGGGGATCCAGGCCGTACGTGTCGGCCTCGATGTCCGCGAACACCGGCTTTGCGCCGACGGTGACGATGGCGTTGGCCGTCGCGATGAACGAGTGGCTGGCGGTGATCACCTCGTCGCCGGGGCCGACGCCAAGGCAGCGCAGCGCCACTTCGATGGCCACGGTGCAGTTGGAGAGGGCCACCGCATGGGACGCGCCGACAGCGGCCGCGAAGTCGGTCTCGAAAGCCGCAACCTCTGGCCCCTGCGTGATCCAGCCGGACTGGACCACGCGGACGACGTTGTCGATCTCCGGCTGACCGAGAGCCGGGCGGGTGATGGGGATGCGAGTCACCCCCCTCTCCTGACTCGAAGCCCTCCGGCCTGCAAGCCGACCTCAGGCCAGGGTCTTGGCGACCGCGCGGACAGCCTCGACCACCGCGTCCGCCTGGGCGTCGGTGAGCTCGGGGAACATCGGCAGCGAGATCTGCGTGCGCGCGAGCTGCTCGGAGACCGGCAGCGCGCCCTCGCCGAGGCCGAGGTGGGCGTAGGCCGGCTGCAGGTGCACGGGCTTCGGGTAGTGGACGCCCGACTGGACGCCGTGCTTCTCGAGCTCCGCGCGGAACGCGTCGCGCTTCTCGTGGAACAGCGGGTAGATGTGCCAGATCGGCGACGAGCCCTCCTGCGCCTCGAGCACGCGGACGCCGGGGAGGCCCTTCATGCCCGCGAGGTACTTCGCCGCGATGGCGCGGCGGCGGTCGTTCCACGCCTGGAGGTGCTTGAGCTTCACCGAGAGCACCGCGCCCTGGAAGCCGTCCATGCGCCAGTTGAAGCCGAGCTCGGTGTGGTGGTGGCGACCCTGCTGGGCGTGGTCCCGCAGGCGACGGAGGCGCGCGGCGACCTCGGCGTCGTCGGTCATGCACGCGCCGCCCTCGCCCCAGGCCCCGAGGTTCTTGCCGGGGTAGAAGCTCGTGGCGTTGACGAGGCCGAAGCTGCCCGTCTGCTTGCCCTTGTACGTCGCGCCGATGGACTGCGCGCAGTCCTCGATGACCGGCAGGCCCTTCTTCTTGGCGAAGTCGAGGATCGGGTCGAGGTCGACCGGCACGCCGTAGAGGTGGACTGGCAGGATCGCCTTGGTCTTGGGCGTGAGCTTCTTCTCGAGGTCGCGCGGGTCCATGCCACACGTGGCCGGATCCAGGTCGACGAACACGGGACGCGCGTTGGCGTACGAGATGGCCCACACCGTGGAGATCCAGGTGTGCGCGACGGTGAGGACGTCGTCCCCCGCCCCGACGCCGGCGCAGATCAGCGCGCCGTGCAGCGAGGTGGTGCCGCTGTTGACGCAGACGACCTCCTTGCAGCCGAGGAAGCTCGCGAGCTCCTTCTCGAACTGGGCGACGGGCGGCCCGTTGGCGAACCCCTGGCTGTCCACGACCGCTTCGAGGGCCTTCATGACCTCGGGCTTGAGGGCGGCCGTCTGCTCTTTGAGGGAAAGGAAGGGGATGGTCATGGGCCTCTATCCGGGTTGGATCACGAGATGGTGATGCGGGCGCCGTCCTTGGCGAGCGAAGCGCCTGCGGCCTCTAGCACACGGACGACCTCGAGGCCGTCCTCGCCCATGGCCGGCGGCAAGGGCCCGCCCCGGAGCGCGGCGGCGATGTCCTTGAGCTCGGTGGTGAGGGCCTCGCGGTTGTCGAGCGCGGGGGCCCGCATGTCGCCGCGGCGATAGTTGACGAGCACCTGCTTGCGGGCTTCGACGTCGGCGACGTCGAACGTGACGCCGTGGTCGTAGATCTTGAGCTTCTCGCTCGCCTCGAGGTCGTCGTAGATGAGCGAGCTGTTGGTTCCGCTGAAGATCATGCGGCGGACCTTGACCGGCGACAGCCACGAGAGGTGCAGGTGCGCCTGGAGGCCACCCTCGTACTCGACGGTCAGGTAGGCGACGTCGGCGAAGCCGCGCGGGTTGTGCGACGAGCCCGTGGCCTTCACCGACACGACTTTGCGACCAATCACGTAGGACAGTATCGAGAGATCGTGGGGCGCGAGGTCCCAGATGACGTCCACGTCGGGCTGGAAGAGTCCCAGGTTGATGCGCACGGAGTCGACGTAGAACAGGTCGCCGAGCACGCGGTCCACGTAGGCCTTGCGGATGGCGCGCACCGCACCCGTGTACGCGAAGGTGTGATCGACGAAGAGGCGACGGTCCTTCTTGTGTGCGAGCTCGACCAGCTCGGCCGCCTCGGCGACGGTGGCGGCGAGGGGCTTCTCGCAGAGCACGTGGGCGCCAGCCTCGAGCGCCGCCTTGGCGAGCGGGTGGTGCGCCCCGACGGGGGTCGCGATGCAGACCAGGTCGGGCTTGCCTTCGCGGAGGAGGGCATCGACGTCGGTGTAGCGCTTGGTCTGGGGGTAGAGCTCGCCGATGCGCGCGAGCCTCTTGTCGTCCTTGTCGCAGAGGCCCACGAGCTCGTAGTCCGAGCTGGCCTGAGAGACATTGCGAGCCAGGTTCGGACCCCAGTACCCGAGGCCCACGACAGCAGCGCGGATCTTGCTCATGCGCGCTGCGGGTAGCACGACGATCGTGCCGAAGCGAGCCGCTCGCGCCGTGCTTGATGCCTGGGAGAGAGCTGTTAGGGTCGCGGCGCGCACATGCGTCCATCGATCGATCTCCTGCGAATCCGCCGCCTCGCGACGGATTCCAGCGTGCTGCTCGAGGTGGGCTACGCGGCCGCGCTCTTCGTTCTGGTGTTGACGCTCTGTCGCCTGTTCCAGCTGCCGCTCAGCGAGAACGCTGGGCAGGGGTACGACGGCGTTCACTACTACGCCTTCGCGCACCAGGCGCGGCACGGACTCCGACCGACGGGCCCCGCGCCGTTCATCCACCGGGTCGCCATCCCGATGCTGGCGGCGGCGTGGAAGTCCAAGGAGCTCCTTTCGGCCTTTCGTGCCATCTCGATGTGGTCCGCGGCCGCGGCGACGTTGCTGCTCGTGGTCTGGCTGCGCCAGAACCTCGCGAGTCGGTGGGTTCGGCTGACCATGATCACCGTGTTGGTGACGCATTGGCTCGGGCCGCTTCGCTTCCACTACTACTACCCAGCACTCACGGACTCGCTTGGTTGGGCGATCAACCTCATGATCCTGATCCTGGCTCAGGAGTGGGGGCGGAGGCACTCGCTCGGTGCGCTCCTGGGGCTGTGCATCACGGCGCTCGCCGGCACACTGGTCCGCGAGACCACGTTGATTGCTCTCCTGTGCGTGCCGTTCGCCACCAACCCCCTCGGGTCTCCCGATCAGAGCAGCCGCGGCCCGTCGCGCTTCGTCGCCAGCCTACGAGCAATGGCAGGACGTACCGCGCTGCTCGGCTTCGCGCCAGCACTCGTTGCTTGGCTCACCTACCAGTCGATCCGCAGCTCGGTGGCCGAGACCGGGTACGTGGACGTCCTAGCGGTCACGCGCAACTGGTTCTGGATCAAAGGCCTTTCTGGGCTTGCGCTCGCCTGGCTGTGGGCCTTCGGTCCCTTGCTCGTCCTCATGACCGTCTTCATGGCAGACGTGCGCCGTCACTTCGCACGCCATCAGCACCAGGGAGTGTTCCTGCTCGCCTTCGTGTGCGTGGGCTGGTTCATGGGGAGTGACACGGAGCGCCTCACGCTATGGGCGCTCCCGGTCGTCCTCGTCGTGACCGGCAGGATCCTCGAGGAGCGAGACCTGCTGCGACGCGCGCCGGGCTTTTCGATGGCGGCGGCAGGAATCATGTCGCTCACCCTCCATTGGTGGGGTCCAATCTTGGACAGCAAGGGAGGAGATCCGAAGCCCGTGCCCAACCCGTGGCTGCTTGGGGAGAAGGTCGCCGTGCGCCACTTCTTCAGCGTGCACGGGAACGCGAATCGACTCGACATCCTCGCGGCCGAGCATCTCGTCCTGTTCCTGTTCCTCACCACCTGGCTGTGGTGGGCGGCTGGGCGGGGCAGCCGTCGGGAGCATGCGGCATGATCGATCTGAGCAGCAAGCGTCTCGCCGTCGACCTCGTGTCGGCCGCCGACGCGCGGATCGCTCTCGCCCGACACCCGAACGCAGGCGCGGCGCTCCCTGTGTCGATGGCGCTGCTGCGCGAGGCAGGCGCGCTGCTGCTCCGCGCACTCGCGGTCGACTCCGGCCACGCCGTCCCGCTCGAGCCTGGCGCGGCGTGGCGCACGCTGGGCGACCTCGCTCCAGCGGTGGTCTGTCCACCGGAGCTGGCCACGCTCCTCACGGACCCTGACCCGATGGTCTTCGAGCGGGTTGCTACTCCCGTGGCTCTTCGCCAGTCGCTGGACGATCTGGTCAGCGAGCTGCGGGCTCTCTTGGAGATCCGACCGCCTCGAGTGCGCCGCCTCGAAGGCGCCCGACAAGTCCTGGTCGGGGTCGTGCTGGGCGGCGCGCTGCTGTTCGCTGGTGGACGGCAGCTGTTCACACCGAGAGACGTCGCGCGAGGCAAACGCGTCTCGACTGCGACAGCCCCCGAGGGCGCTGCCTCCCATCCCCTCGTGGACGGCGAGATCCACCACCCGTTCGCGGCGGTGGGCGCGTGGGTGCAGGTGGATCTCCAGGCCGAGCACGTGGTGTCTAGCATCCGCGTCCTCCATCGCCGTGACTGCTGCTTCAACGAGAACCTGCCCTACCTGCTCGAGCTCTCCCTCGATGGCAAAACGTGGACCGTTCTCGCGCGAAAGACCGGGGAGTTCCTGCCGAACGACGCCTGGAACGTTCGCGGGCGCGACGCCCACGCTCGCTACGTGAGGGTTCGCGCGGAGATGCCGGGGACCCTGGTCGCGCTCTCGAGCCTCGAAGTGCGTGGCAAGCCAGTGAAGTGAGTCAGACGACCATCGGCCCCTCGGCCGTCCCGGTGATGAACTGCTGGATGACCGGGTCGTCCACCGCCTTGAACTCCGCCGGGGTGCCGACCTTGCGCAGCCCGCCCTGGTAGACCATGGCGATGCGATTGGCGATCGAGAAGATCGACACGAGGTCGTGCGAGACCACGATGCTCGTGACCCCGACCTTGTCGGAGAGCTCGCGGATCAGCCGGTCCACGCGGCGCGCCGACACCGGGTCGAGCGAGGTGGTGGGCTCGTCGAACAGGACGTAGCGCGGGTCCATGGTGAGCGCGCGGGCGATGGCCACCCGCTTGCGCATGCCGTCGCCGAGCTCCGCCGGGTAGCGGTCGGCGAACTCGCGCATGTTGACCAGCTCGAGGCGCTTCATGGCCTCCTGCTTGGCGTCCTTGGGCTTCATGCCCTTGTGCTTGCGGAGCGGCAGGGCGACGTTCTCGGCGCAGGTCATGGAGTCGAACAGCGTGGAGTGCTGGAACACCATCGCGACCTTCATGCGGATTCGGTAGAACTGCTCCTCGGTGAGCTGGGCGATGTCTTCGCCGTCGAGCAGCACCTGCCCGCTGTCGGGCTTCATCAGGCCGACGAGGTGCTTGATGCACACGCTCTTGCCCGCGCCGGACGCGCCGATGATGAAGAACACCTCGCCGTCCTGCACGTCGAACGAGACGCCGCCGAGGACGACCTTGGGGCCGAACGCCTTCTTGATGTCGCGGAACTGGATCAGAGCCGAGGCATGGTACCGCAAACCGCGGTCAATCGAGGCCCACGATCTTGGTCCAGCCGACGCCAGGCTTGGCGTCGGTGGCGACCTCTTCGGCGTGGATGGCGAGCGACGTGTCGACGGTGAATCGAAGGAGACGGGTGTTGCCGGTGGTCCCCTTGTAGAAGGCGACGTTGGTGCCCGCCCGGGCCAACCCTGTCCACTGCCAGTCGGTCCAGGGAAACTCGGTAGGCCCGAAGGAGGCCGCAGTCGGCGCCAGTATCTCTTCGGACGGGCCGAGCTTGACCTGCTCGAGCCCTCCGGATCCCGGCGTTCCTGCCGAGAGAATGCCGGAATAGATGAAGAAGGTGGGGCCACCCACCGCGACGAGGTGACTCCAGCCATAGGTGCCGCCGGAGCTCACGAACCCCTTGAAGGCCCCGCCGAACCAACGCCCCGCCCACGCAGTGCCGGTATCGTTCCAGAACCGCAGCATCTTCGTCTCGGAGTAGGCGAAGAGGGTCAAGCCGACGAAGGCGGGGACAGTGCCCTCGTTGACGAGCTCCCACGGATCGCCCGTCAGTCGCTCGACGCGATAGGCGCCGGTGGCGCTGGAGATCCAGGCCACCAGATCCGGGCCCACAGCCGTGACGTGATCGTAGGTCGTAGGAACCGTGATCGCCTTGCCGAGAACACCCGTCCACGCGCCCTTGTCGAAGGTCACCGTGCGCTGCTGGTGCTTGATCGGATCGAGGAGCACCACCGTGTCGGTTCCGACCTTCGTCGCTTCGGTGTAGCCTGCTTCGAGCCCGTCGAGCAATTTCAGCTTGGAACCGGCGGTGTCGACTCGCGCGAGGGCGACGCGACCCGCTCCGTCGAGGAAGAGCACGTTCGCGGGAGCGGTCACGACCGGCGCCTCCGCAGTGTCCGACACGTCGGTGGCGACCGCAGTGTCCGAGGTGTCGCCAGCGCCATCCGCGAGTTCGACCGTGTCGACGGCACCGTCCCTCGCGGCATCCCCCGCGTCGTCCCCCCGCACCGGCAGCGGGTCGCCGAGGCCCACGACGATCCCGCACCCCGCCAGCGACAGCGGAACCAACATCAGCCACGCAACGCGCATCAGAACGTCCCTCCCAGCACGAACGTGGAGCCACCGGGCGCGACCTTCGCCTGCAACGTGACCTCGGTGCTCGGCGTGCGCAGCAGGAGCCACGCCCCCGCGACCAGGGCCGGGATCGCCACCGCGAAGCCGACCGTCGACACCCAGCCCGCCGAGCGCGCGTCGCCGTCGAGCGCACCGCCGTAAGGGTCGCACGAACCCCCCGTGCAGTGCTCGTCGCGCTGATTGCGCAGCCGGATCGTCTGGACGCCGTACCAGGTCCCGATCACCAGGCCCGTCAGCCCCACCGAGAGGAGCGCGAACCCGCCGAGCGTCGAGACGCGGGAGACTGGACGCGGAGGCGGCGCCTCTCGGATCGGGGTCGGCGCGACCACCGGCTTCACGGGCGCCTTCGTCTCCTCGAGCGCGACCACGTGCTGGACCGTGCCCGCGGGTGGCACGTCGACCACCACCGGCTTGGTCACGAAACCTTCCTTGCGCCCTTCGACCGCCACTGTACCCGCCACCACTCGCACGGGCTGTGCCAGCGGCAACGCGCCACGGGCGACACCGTTCACGAAGACCATCGCCCCTGCTGTGCCCGTGACCTCGAGCCAGCCGAGGTGCTCCCGGATGCTGGTCAACGCGGCGCGGAGCGTGGGCGCGTTCTTCTCGATCCACGGATCGCTGGCCTCGGCGAGCGCGGCCGACACGTCGACCTCGGCCTCGATCCACTTGCCGAGCGCCTGCTCGGCGAGCCCGATCTGGGCCCGGATGCGCGGACGCGGCGACTCGGCGTACGCCAGCCGGAACAGGCGCAACGCCTCGAGGTCGCGATGGTCCTTGCGCAGCGCGATGCCTTCGAGCACGAGCGCTTCGGGATCGGCCGCGTGCGCCTCGACGACACCGAAGGTGGTCGCGACCACGAGCCCTGCGGATACGAGTCGGCGAGCGTTCACTCGAGGCGTCTAGCAGACCAACATCGCCGCGCCACGACCGCTCGGAGTGGCGTCACCTCCAGGTCGTTTCGAAACGTTTCGAACCTGTTTCGAAACACCTACGCGGGATCCGGGCTGCGCTGGCGCAACCTTCGCGACGGCGAGGCGGGAAATGCTAGAAGCCTGCCCTCCATGACGCAGGGTTCGGCGACGGGCGACACCGAGCAGGAGTCCGACGGCCATTCGACCACGGCCAAGGTGGCGCCCCATCTGTTCCTCGTGCTCGACGCCGATCGGCTCGAGGACGGCGGCCGTCGCTGGTCGCTCGCCGACGTCGACGAGGTCGTCTTCGTCCGCGCCGAGGCCTACGCCGAGAGTCGCACGGGTCGCACGCTCACCCTCGGCCTCCCAGGCAAGACCCTCTCCGGTCGCCACGCCCGCTTGCGCCGCGTTCGCGGGGAGTGGGAGCTCGAGGATCTCGGGTCGCGCAACGGCACCTTCCTCCTCGAGCAGCGTCTCTCCCGATCGACCGTCATCCAGGACGCGCAGTTCTTCGAGATGGCGCGCTTCTTCTTCATGGTGCGGTCCGGGCCGGCGGCCACCGAGCAGAGCCTCCTGCAGGCGCTCGACCCTCGCGTGATCGCGAGCGTCCAGGCCTTGTTCCAGGTGGCGGTGTCGAGCGTCCCGATCCTCATCCAGGGAGAGACCGGCACCGGCAAGGAGGTCCACGCCCGCGCAGCGCACGAGGCCTCCCGGCGAGCGGGCCGCTTCGTCGCGGTGAACTGCGGCGCGCTGCCCGCGACCATGGTCGAAGCGCAGATGTTCGGCCACGTGCGGGGTGCCTTCACGGGCGCGGTCCGCGACGAGCCGGGGCTCGTGCGGATGGCCACCGGCGGGACGCTGTTCCTCGACGAGATCGCCGATCTCGGGCCGAGCGCGCAGGCCGCGTTGCTGCGCGTCCTCCAGGAGCGCGAGGTGCTCCCCATCGGCGGTCGGATCCCGGTCCCCGTCGACCTGCGCATCGTCTCCGCCACCCACCGCGACCTCGACGCAGAGGTGCGCGAAGGCCGGTTCCGCGACGATCTCCTCGCGCGGCTGCGTGGCTACGAGCACCTGCTTTCGCCGCTCCGCCACCGACGCTCCGACCTCGGACAGCTCGCTGCCGCCATCGTGAAGGAAGCGTTGCCGACCGGTCGCCTCGCGCTGGCTCCGGCCGCGGCCCGCGCGCTGCTCAAGTACGACTATCCGTACAACGTGCGGGAGCTGCGGCAGATCCTCCTCGCCGCCGCGGCCCTCTCGGGCGAGGCGCCGATCGCTGTCGGCCACCTACCGGCCCGCGTCCAGAACCCCGCGCTGCAGCGGAAAGCAACCCCGCTGCTCGACGAGGAGAAGATCGATCCCGAGCTGCGGGCCCGCCTCGTCGAACAGCTCACGGCGCACCAAGGCAACGTCGCCGCGGTCGCCCGTGCCATGAGCAAGGCGCCCGCCCAGATCCACCGCTGGATGAAGCGCAACGGCCTCGACCCCGCCGACTATCGGTGACTGCATTGGCCCGCGCCGCCGCGCGGGGTACACCGAGGGTGTCGATGGGCGAGCTCGAAGAAGCCAAGGTCGGCGCGCGCTTCGGTGCGTATCGGCTCGTGCGTGAGCTCGGCAAGGGCGCCACCGCCACGGTCTTCGAGGCCGTCCACGAGGAGCTCTCGCGGCACGTCGCCATCAAGGTGCTCAACCGGGAGCTGCTCGACAACGAGGCCGCGCGGGCGCGCTTCACCCGCGAAGGCAAGGCCGCCGCGCGGGTCCACCACCCTCACGTGGTGGAGGTCTTCGACGTCGGCGTCACCCCTCAGCCCTACCTCGTGATGGAGCTCGTCGCGGGCGGCACGCTCGAGGGGCACCTCGTGGGTCGTGGCGCCCTCGGCGTCGACGCCGCGTGCGAGCTCTTCTTGCCCGTCGTCTCGGCGCTCCAGCACATCCACGCCGCGGGCATCGTCCACCGCGACCTGAAGCCCTCCAACGTGCTCCTGCGCCGCGACCTCCGCGGCCGCTTGCACCCCAAGGTCGCCGACTTCGGCATCAGCAAGGTCAACGGGCCCGGCGAGGCGCTCACGCGCGAGCACACGGTGCTCGGGACCGTCGGCTACATGGCCCCCGAGCAGCTGCGGTCGGCCGCGACGGTCGACGGCGCCACGGATCGCTGGGCCGTCGGCGTGATGCTGCTCGAGGCGGTGTCGGGCGAGCCCGCGTTCACGGGAGAGACCACCGCGCAGTTGATCCGGGCGGTGCTCGAGGACGAACCCGCCGCGCTCTCGTCGGTCCAGGCTCCGCTGCGCGAGATCCTGGCGCGGCTGCTCGCGAAGTCCCCGAGTGAGCGGTTCGGGTCCGACACCGAGCTCGGGCTCGCGCTGTCGGCCATCACGGACGCCGGCGCCGACTGGGCCGAGAGCTTCCGAGAGATCGTCGTCACGGCGCCGGGCGCCACGCTCGACGAGACCACGACCACGGAGGTGCGCCCCGCGCGACGCCGGTACTGGATCGTGCCCGCCATGGTGATCGGCGCGGGCCTTCTCGTCGGCGCACGCATCACGCGGAGGACGGACAAGAAGTCCGTCGGCACACCGACGCCATCCGTCACGGTGGTGGTCGCGTCGCAGAGCGTCGCCCCCCCTTCGAGCCAGTCCTCGGTGGCGCCGCAGCCCGATCCGATCGCGGCGCCGGTCGTGCCGGCGAGCAGCCAGACCAAGCCGATCCTCGCCGTCAAGACGAGCGCGCCCCCTCCGCCCGTGACCGTGAGCGCGAAAGCGAGCGCCTCGACGCCGCCTCCACCTCCACCCCCCGCATCCACCGTGCCGACCGGCTCGTTCGGTGCGCCGATCCTCGAGTGATGGTTTCCATCGCTGGCTTCCCCATCCGCGCCCTCCTCGGGGCCGGCGCCCAGGGCGAGGTGTTTCTGGCCGAGCGCCCCGACGGCACCCTGGCCGCGCTCAAGGTCCTGGCCGAAGGCGCCGATCGCGCGCGCGCCGTCGCTCTCGTGGCGCGGCTCGCCACCCTCGCCCACCCCTCGCTCGTCCGCGTCGTCGCCGTGCACGACCACGAGGGCCGCGTCGTCCTCGAGATGGACCACGTGGACGGCGCGCCGCTCATCGGCACCCTGCGCGCGCCGCGGGTCATCCCGCTCACCGTGCGCCCCACCCTGCCCGTCGCGTTCGGGCAGCCGCTGCAGGAGGGCAACCTCTCGGCGTTCACCGCGCTCGACGACGCGGCCACCCGGCGCCTCGAGCGCTACGTCGCGCAAATCGCCTCGGCGCTGGCGAAGCTCCACGAGAACGGCCTCGTCCACCGCGACGTGCGCCCCGAGAACATCCTCGTCGCGGGCGACCGCGCGGTGCTCCTCGACGTGGGCCTCGTCACCGACGACGCCGAGGGCGACGACCAGGCGGGCACCGCTGCGTACCTCGCGCCCGACGACCTCACGGGGCCCGCGGCCGACCTCTACGCCCTCGGGGTCGTCCTCTTCGAGGCGCTCACGGGCGCGCTGCCGTTCCTCGGGAGCGCGCAGGAGGTCGTCGTGCTCAAGGGCACGGTGAGCGCGCCGGCCCCGAGCTTCGTCGTGAAGCTGCGGCCCACCGCGGCGCGCCTCGACGCGCTCACGATCCGCTTGCTCCGCCGGGTCGCCGCGCAGCGGCCCACCGCCGCCGAGGTGGTGGCGCTGCTTTCGGGATAAGCTCCGGGCCGTGACCGCGCGCGTCCCCTCCGCCCTCGCCCTCCTGCTCGCCCTCGGCGCGCTCGCCGGCGCGTGCAGCAAGAAGGACGAGGCGATCGAGGAGACCGACGAGGGCAAGGGCAAGAAGCCGAAGCCCCCGAAGAAGACCCCCAAGACCCGCGAGCCCGCGAACCACCGCGCGGCCCACGCCGAGTGCCCGCGCACGACGCCGAGCAAGCCGATCGGCACCTACGGCCCGGTCATGATCCAGCTCGGCGCGCCGTGCACCACCAACGCCGACTGCAAGGACGGCAAGAACGGGCGCTGCGCCGCCGACCTGCACTGCTCGTACGACAGCTGCTACGCCGACGAAGACTGCGGCAAGGCCGGCGTCTGCGTGTGCAACCAGAGGGGCAAGTTCGGCTGGTCGTGCCGCATGGGCGGCTGCTCGATCGACAGCGACTGCGGCCCTGGCAACTACTGCTCCCCGAGCTACGGCGAGACCTGCGGCAGCTTCGGCGGCGTCGTCGGCTGGTACTGCCACAAGGCCGAGGACCGGGCGGACGACGACTGCGTCGACGACGACGACTGCGCGAAGCAGCCGGGCGGCTACTGCGCGTGGAACCAGAAGAGCGGGCACTGGCGGTGCGGCTACGGGCACTGCGTCGGCTGACCATGCGCGCGATGTTCCTCGCCGTCGTCTTGCTCGCGTCCGGGTGTCGCGGCGAGGAGTCCGTGACTGCGGTGAAGGACAAGGCCGAGCCGAAGCCGAAGAAGGCCCCCAAGAAGGCCCCCGAGAAGCTCGCAGAGCCGCTGAAGCACCGCGCGACCGCCGAGGCCTGCTCGCGCGTGGACGCGCCCGCGACCACCAGCACCCACGCCAAGCAGGCTCCTGGCACGCCTTGCCTCACCGCCACCGACTGCGGGTTCCTCTCCCGCTGCGTCGGTGGGCACTGCCGCACCGACCAGTGCTACGCCGACAGCGACTGCAAGAGCGAGAAGTCGGTCTGCGCCTGCGACCCGATGAACCACGGCCACCGCTGCCTCCCGAGCGACTGCCAGGTCGACGCGGACTGCGGGCCCGGTGGCTTCTGCTCACCGTCGTTCGGCCTCCAATGCGGCAGCTACCACGGCGTGCTGAGCTACCACTGCCACACGCCCAAGGACGACTGCCTGAACGACAGCGACTGTCGCAAGGAGAGCTCGTCGTATGGCTACTGCGCGTTCGAGCCCAAGAGCGGCCACTGGATCTGCGGGACCGCGGAATGCGACGGCTGATCGCGGCGGCACTGCTCCTCTCCTGCGCGCGCCGTCACGCGGTCGGCCCCTCCACGATCGAGCAGAAGTACCTGCGCGACCCGGCGTTCCGCCGCGCCACGCTCGAGGCCTCGGTCGGCGACCAGGACAACGCCTACGCGCGGCTCCGCCGCCAGAACCTCGCCGCCTGGGAGAAGCTCCCCGAGTACAACCCCGAGCCCATCCCGATCTCGCAAGCTGCACGCCGGGGGGACCGCGCGGCCCTGAGAGAGCTCGGGGCGCAGGCCTTCGTGCGCTACCCGAACCAGCTCGCGCCGCGCGGCGCCGTGGAGGGCGAGCACGGGATGCGTCACCTCGTGCCGGCGCGCCTCGCCGACGGCACGAGCAAGCTCGCCTTCAGCTGCGCCACCTGTCACTCCGACGGCACGACGATGGGCGCGCCGAGCCAGGAGATCGACCTCGGCGCCCTCATCACGGCGAACGCGCCCGACATGGACCCCGCGCGCAGAGAAGCGTTCGTCGCTTGGGGCAAGGGACGGCTCGACGTCACGACCGATCAGGCCACCGAGGTCGCGCGCATCGCCGACCTGCGCGCGGTGCGCTTCCAGAAGCGGCTCCAGCACTCGGGGGCGGTGAAGCACGAGGGCGTGGCGAGCCTCGCGCTGCGCGTCGAGACCCTGTTGATAGGGAGCCACGGGCACGCGCTGCGGCCGCCGCGCGAGATCGCGCTCGGGCTCGCCGTCTACCTCGAGAGCCTCGGCGAGAACCTGCCGCCCGTACCGACCGGCACCGAGGGCGCGCGCGTCTTCGCCGACACCTGCGGCAAGTGCCACGAGGGCGAGGGGCTCGTGGGCGACTGGGTGAAGGTCGACGAGGTGGGCACCGACCCGGTGCTGGCGCGCTCGCTGGATCGCGGCACCGGCCACTACCGGATCCCGTCGCTGCGCGGCGTGAGCACGCGCGGGATGTTGCTGCACGACGGGTCGGTCACGCTCGCCGGGCTCCTCGATCCCGAGCGCGTCGGCGGGCACACGTTCGGCAAGCGGCTCACCCCGACCGCTCGCGCGGCGCTGCTCGCGTTCCTGCAGTCGCTCTGACCGGACGTTCCCTGTCCGCCGGCGGCGTGCACGTCCTCGCACCCGTGCGTACGCACAGGACATGGCCCCGCGGCTCCTCCCACCGACCCTCGATCTCGTCTTCAAGCTCCTCTTCGGCGCCCAGGAGAACGAGCCCTTGCTCCTCTCCCTGCTCACGGCGGTCCTCCAACCCGAGCTCCCCATCGTCGACGTCACCGTTCTCGATCGCGGGGTTCTCCCCGAACAGGTCGGCGAGCGCGCCCTCTTCCTCGACCTCCGCATCCGGCTACGAGGCCGCGGTCAGGTCAACGTCGAGATCCAGTGCGATCGCCGCGGCCACTCCGAGAAGCGCTGGCTGTTCAACTGGTCGCGCTTGTTCGGCAGCATGCTCGAGCGCGGCGATGACTACACCGCCCTCGAGCGCGTCGTCTGCATCGTGTTCCTCGATGCTGTCGTCGGCGATCGCTTCCACGCGCGCTACGCGATCCGCGAGACCACCGACCACTCCCCGTTCGGCAGCGAGGACCTGCTGGAGCTCCACGTGGTCGAGCTCCCGCGTCCGGACGACGCAGGCGCCCCGCCCATGTTGCGGCTCTGGCGGCGCTTCCTTCGCGTGACCTCCTGGGCGGAGCTAGACTCATTGGCCGAGGAACACCCGATCATGGCCCAAGCAAAGGAAGCCCTCGAACGACTCTCCGCCGACCCGGCGGCGCAGGCCCTCTACGAGGCGCGCCTCAAGGGCCGCATGTTCCTCCAGGTCGTCCGCGAAGAAGGACGCGAAGAGGGACGGGCGGAAGGGCGCCAGGAAGGGCGCCAGGAAGGGCGCCAGGAAGGGCGCCAGGAAGGGCGCCAGGAAGGGCGCCAGTTGGCACGAGCGGAGATGCTGCGTGAAGCCATCGGTTGGTTCTGCGATTCCTTGGCGATTCCCGTCGACGATGCCCTGAACGCTCGCCTCATGGCGGCGACCGTGCCCGAACTCGAGGCGCTTGCCGAGACCCTGCGAAGGACCAAGGCTCTCCCTCCGCAGTGAGCCACCATCATGACTCGAGCAAACGAAGCCCTCGAACCAGGACCCGCCGACCCTGCGGCGCAGGCCCTCTACGAGGCGCGCCTCAAGGGCCGCATGTTCCTCCAGGTCGTCCGCGAAGAGGGACGAGCAGAAGGACGGGCAGAGGGACGGGCAGAGGGACGGGCAGAGGGACGGGCAGAGGGACGGGCAGAGGGACGGGCACTCGCACGAGCAGAGACGCTCCGCGAAATCATCGGCTGGATCTGCGAAGCCCTGGAGGTTCCGATCGACGATGCCCTCCGCGCTCGCCTGACCTCGGCGACCGTGCCCGAGCTCGAGGCGCTCGCCGAGACCTTGCGAAGGACCAGAGCTCTCCCTCCGACTTGAGTCGTTCGGTTAACCGAACGACCCCTCATGTGCCTGAAAGGACAGCGCTTTTCGAGGCGCCCCCAGTGCACGGTGCCTCAGTGCACGATGAACCACTTCACGCCGCGGGTGACCTCGAGGTGGAAGTGGTTCGCGTGGGGCGCGTTGTAGTTCGGCGTCAGCATCACGTGGAACAGCTTGGCCTCGTGCGCGTCGCACAGGATCTTGCGCAGCTCGACGGCCTCCTTGGTGGCCGGCGAAGGCCCAGTGCCCGCGACGCACGTCTTCTGGCCGATGCCGCCGTGCCAGTCCTGGAGCACCCGCAGCGTGCTGCCGTCCTTCTTCACGAAGTAGGCGAGGTCGATCGCGAGCGCTGCGTCGTGGCGCTGGAACTTGGTCGTGCCCTTGGGCGGCGGCCGGTACATCGAGAGGTGCACCGCGTCGACGACGTCGTGCTTGGCGAGCTGCACCGAGAAGTCGTCGAGCGCGAGCACGAGGCGACAGTCGAGGATCTCCCACACCGAGGTGGCGCGCTTGATCGGCGGCTCTTGGCCGTGGAAGTCGACGCCGTGCAGCTTGCTCGTGAGGCGCAGCGGGAAGTCGACGCCGTTGGCCGGATCCGCCGGGGTGTAGCTGATGCCGCGCTTCTTGAGCTCCGCGCCGCAGGTCGCGTGATCGAGCGCGGCGTAGCGCATCGCCGGCTCGAACCCGGCGAGCATCGGCGTGGGCGTGGGATCGGGCAGCGAAGGCAGCGAGGAGGCGCTCGGCGAAGCGGAAGCGGTCGGCGCAGGCTCGAGTGTCGTCGTGTCCGTGCCCACGGGCTCCACCGGCAACAGGATGGGCGCACCCACCGTGTTGCACGCCTCGGCGCTGCTCTCCGGCTTGGCGAAACCGTGCTCGGTCTTGCCCGTCGCGTGCACGCGCGAGCGCGGCCCGAGGAAGCAACCCGCGAGCACCGCGGGGAGCAAGACCCCGAAGGCGAGCGACGCGCGGACCCGGACCATCCAGAGACCGTAGCGCAGCCAGCGGATCTCGCTCCAGTTTCCGGCGCAGGGGCCTGATCGTCCGTCGAGTGATCTGGCGCCACCTCGCTCCGTCTGCTCCTCTTGCTCCATGCGTCGATCGCTCGGCCTCTTGCTCTCGCTCACGCTCTTCGGTTGCTCGGGCGACGACCCCGCCACCACCACCGACGACACGGGTGGGGGTGACGACGGCGCGGTCGACACCGGCACCACGACCGACGGCACGACCGACACGGGCACGCCGACCGATGGCGCGACCGACACGGGCACGCCGACCGACACGGGCACGCCGACCGACACGGGCACGCCGACCGACACGGGCACGCCGACCGACACGGGCGTCGACGCTCCCCCCGCCTCGACCAAGTGGGTGATGGGCTACTACGTCGGCTACGAGCGCGCGCTCTACCCCGCGGCCGAGATCGACTTCACCGCGCTCACCCACCTCGCGATCGGCCGCATCGTCCCCAAGGCCGACGGCACGCTGAACGAGAACTTCGACATCGACCCGACCAGCGGCCCCGCGATGGCCAAGGACCTCGTCACGCGCGCGCACACCGCGGGTCGCAAGGCCATCCTGATGATCGGCGGCGCGGGCGAGCACGCGGGCTGGGTCGGCGCCGCCTCGGCCGCCAACCGCGCGGGCTTCGTCACCAGGCTGCTCGCCGCGCGCGACGCCTACAAGGCCGACGGCTTCGACCTCGACTGGGAGCCCATCGAGGCCGGCGACCAGGCGAACTTCGTCGCGCTCGCGAAGGCCATCCGCGCCGCTTGGCCCGCCGCGATCCTCACGGTGCCCGCGGGCTGGGTCACGATGAACGCGCCGACCGTCGACCCCACGTGGGTCGAGCTCGCGAAGACCGTCGACCAGGTCAACCTCATGACCTACGGGATGGCCGGCGCGTGGGGTGGCTGGCAGTCGTGGCACTCGTCGGCGCTGCTCGGCGAGAGCTCTTCGATGCCGAGCTCGGTCGACGTGAGCGTGAAGAACTACGTCAAGGCCGGCGTGCCCGCCGCCAAGCTCGGCGTGGGCATCGGCTTCTACGGCTCGTGCTGGCGCGGCGTGAGCGCGGTGCGCCTGCCGATCGGCGGCGCGAGCATCGTCGCCGACGACGGCACCATGAGCTTCTCGCGCATCATGGCGAGCTACTACGACGCGGCCGCCTACCACTACGACGCCGCCGCCAAGGCGCCATGGCTCGGGTTCGCGACCGGCAAGGGGCCGAGCGCCTGCACGCTCGTCACCTACGAGGACGAGACGTCGGTCGCCGACAAGGGCAAGTACGTGAAGGACAACGCCCTCGGCGGCACCATCATCTGGACCATCGGCCAGGGCCACGTCTCGACCGCCCCCGCCGGCAGCAAGGACCCGCTGCTCACGGCGGTGAAGAAGGCCTTCCTGTAGCCGGCGCGCCGCATCTGGGGCAGGCTCGGCCCATGAGCGAGACGATGCACTGCCCCCGCGACGGCAAGCCCCTCACCGCCAAGATCTACGAGGCCAAGATCGAGGTCGACGAGTGCGGCGCGTGTCACGGCACGTGGCTCGACAAGGGCGAGCTCGAGGCCATCCAGGCCACGGTCGAGCGCGACTACCACGAGGCGCTCGGCAAGCCGCACGACACGGTGAGCGAGGGCGCGCAGGCGTCGCGCGGGCCCATCAAGTGCCCGAAGTGCGGCACCGAGATGGACGCGCGCCCCTACGGCATGGGCTCGCAGATCGTGATCGACGTGTGCCCAGAGGACTGCGGCATCTGGCTCGACGAGGGCGAGCTCGCGGCCCTCGAGACCTTCTTCGAGCGCAGCCAGGCCGAGACCAAGATCCCGCTGCACTGGCGCCTGTGGGCGTCGGTGGTCGGGTTCACCAGGAAGCGCAAGTAGCGCTGCTGAGGCCTACTTCGCGCTGGGCTTCGGGGTCTTGTCGGTGCTCTTCGGGAGCACCGGCGGCGCGATCGTCGGCAGCGTACCGGTCAGCGTCTCGAGGAAGCGCACGATGGCCTTCGCGTCCGCCGGCGTGAGCTCCTTGCCGAGCTGGAACGAGGCCATCTTGGTGACCGCGTCCTCGAGCGTGGCGACCGAGCCGTCGTGGAACCACGGGCCCGTCTTGGCGACGTTGCGCAGGCTCGGCACCTTGAAGAACTGCTTGTCGGCTTCGATCTTCGTCACGGCGAAGCGGCCGAGATCGGCCTGATCCGGCCACGGCTTCTTGTCGCCGAGCTTGCGGTACGAGTTGCCGCCGAAGTACGGGCCGTTGTGGCAGCTGATGCAGCCCGTCTCGTAGAACAGGTTGAAGCCCTGCTTCTCGACGTCGTCGAGCGCCTTGCCGTCGCCCGCGACGAAGCGGTCCCACTTGCTCGGCCCGGTGACCAGCGTGCGCTCGAACGCGCCGATGGCGATGCCCATGTTGGTGAACGACACCGGCTTCTTGTCGTCGGGGAACGCGGCCTTGAACGCGGCCTCGTACTCCTTCATCGACGAGAGCACCTCGACCACCGCCTTGTCGCTCTCCATGGCCATCTCGACCGGGTTGCGCACCGGCCCGAGCGCCTGCGCCTCGACGTCGGCCGCGCGGCCGTCCCAGAACTGCACGAAGTGACCCGCGGCGAAGAACACGGTCGGCGAGTTGCGCGTACCGCGCTGCCCCTTGTGACCCGACGAGGTCTTCTCGAGGTCGACCCCGTAGCGGGCGAGGTCGTGGCAGCTGTTGCACGAGAGGTCGTGGTTCTTGGAGAGGCGGGTGTCGAAGTAGAGCGTCTTGCCGAGGGCGACCTTGGCGGCCGACGTCGGGTGCGCGGCGTCGTCCATGCGCGCGGGCACGGCGCCGAACGCGGCGAAGCGCGCCGGGTCCACCGTGATCGGCGCGGGCGCGGCGGGGCCGGAGGGCTTGGTCTGCGACGTCGCGCCGGGCGTGCCTTCGAACGGCGAGTGCCAGCGCTCCGCCTTGTCGCAGGCGCCGACGAAGACGGCGAGGGAGACGGCGGCGAGGACGATCGGGAGACGGTTCATGTCGCGCGCGATATCACGATTCGGCGCTGGCTTCAGCCTGTCCGCGCGACGTTTCGTCGGACGCTCAGGGAGCGGGGCACTTCGGCGCCGCGGTCGCCTTGCAGTACGCCTTGGCCGCGGGCTTCCAGGAGAGATCGGCGCGCCGCACCCCGAAGTCGAGGCCGGGCGCCGAGAGGTAGTTGAACCACATGACGAGCGGCACGCCCGCGGCCTTCATCGCCGGGAACGTGGCCTCGAGGTGCTTCGCCGCGTCGGCCTCCGTCGCGTACAGGTTCGGGTCGGCGCTCGACAGCGAGTGCCAGCCGTACTCGGTGAGCACGGTCTTCGCGGGCGCGGTGACGAGCACCTGGAACGCCTTCACCTGCGCCTCGAGCTTGCCCCCCGGCGGGTACCCGTACGGGTGGATCCCGACCTCGTCCCACGGCCTCCGACCCTTGTTGGTGACGTGCCACGCGACCGCGGGCGAGGCCTCGACCTGCTTCCAGTACTCCTTCGCCACCCAGCCGTCGTCGCCGTGGAAGAGCACGTTGCCCGCGACCACCTTCGCCGTCGCGTCGTTGGCGACGATGGCCATGAAGGCGTTGGTCGTGAGCACCCCGAGCTGTCGCGGGCAGATCGCCCAGTCGGCCTGGCCGTAGTCGACGCCGTAGCCGTAGGCGCCGCACGCGCCGTCCCAGTCCACGTTGGTGGCCGAGGGCCACTTGGTGCCGGGCCAGCCGGTCTTCGGGCGCGGCGCGGCGTCCGGCTCGTTCCAGATCTCGTAGCGGGCCACGCGGCCCTTGAACGCCGCCGCGATCTCGCCGGCGGCCGCGGCGAACTTCGCGCTGAACGCGTTGCCCGCGTCCGAGAAGCTCGCGTGCCAGTAGGCCTGCCGATCGGCGGCGGCGGCGGGCGCGTAGAGCGTGCAGTAGTTGATCTCGGCGAGCACGGAGAGCCCGTGCTTGCGCGCGATCTCGACCTTGGCGTCGAGCGCCGCCTTGTCGGCGGGCCAGTTGCAGAACTGGAAGCGCACGGTGCCGGCGCCGAGGCCGCGCAGCGTGGTCGCCTGCGCGTCGCCCCAGGTGGCCTCGTCGGGGGAGATCGCGAAGAACGGGTCCGCCGTGGGCGCCGGCGCGTCGGGCGCGGCGTCGGTCGAACTGCCCGTGTCGACGACGCCGGTGTCCGGCGCGCTGCCCGTGTCGCCGGAGCCCGTGTCGCCCGCGTCGCTCGTGGCCGTCTCGACCGCACCGTCGGTCACGTCGACCGAGGTGTCGCGCGTGTCGGGGCTCGTCGCTGCGTCGGTCGCACCGTCCTCGAGCGCGTCGTCGCCGCCGTCGAGCGCCGGATCGCCCTCGATCGTGCCGCCCCCGCAGCCGGCCGCGAGGACCACGAGCCAACGCCACCCCATCGAGAGACGCTAGCGGCCAGCGGCGGCCCCGAGAAGAAACGCCGATGTGACGCCGGAACGGCGAAGGGCGCCTCCTTCCTGAAAGGGGCGCCCTCCATCACGCAGTCCGGCTCACTCGTCGTCGGTGGCCTTCTTCTTCTTGCCCTTGTCGTCGTCGTCGTCCGAGGACTTCTTCTTCTTGCCCTTGTCGTCGTCGTCGTCCGAGGACTTCTTGGACTTCTTGTCGTCGTCGTCGTCCTTCTTGGACTTCTTGTCCTTGTCGTCGTCCTTCATGTCCTTCAGGGCGCACGCGAACACGCACATCATCGCGTTGTCGTAGTCGGACATCTCGGAGCACGTCGCGATGCACTTGAAGGTTTCAGGCTTCTTCTCCTTCATCTTCTTCATCTCGTCGACGCAGTCGTCGTCCTTCTTCTTCTTCTTGTCCTTCTTCTTCTCGGACTTGGCCTCGAGCTCCTCGAGGCGCTTGCAGACCTTTTCCGGGGTGGGCCCGCAGCCCGCGCCGAAGGCGAGCAGGACGAACGACAGCACGAGCTTGGAAGTACGCATGGGCCGGTGGCTAGCGCAGGAGCGCGCGGGGAGGCAATCGCTCCGCGAATGAAGCTCCCCCCGGGCTGAAGCCCGGGGCACCGACGGCACCGCAAGCCCGGGGCATCGACCCCGGGCTTCCCGTCTCGAATCCCTGATTGAACGCCTCGCTGCAGAAGGGGCTTTTCGCCAGCTCTCGCGCCACGTCGAGCCCGGGGTCCAGGCCCCGGGCTTCAGCCGCTGTCGGTGCCCCGGGCTTCAGCCCGGGGGTACGGGCAGACCGCGAGAACTGCACGGGCGCGAGCGCTACACCTCGATGGCGGCGCGCGGGTCCTCGGGGTCGGCCTTCTCCAGGGCCTCGATGGCGGCGACCACGCTCGGGTCGTCGCTCGTCGGCACGAGGATGCGGAACGAGACGTAGAGATCGCCGGGCTCCTTGCCCTTGCGCGCGATGCCGCGGCCGCGGAGGCGCATCTTCTGGCCGCCCTGCGTGCCGCTCGGGATCTTCATGGTGACCGGGCCGTCGAACGTGGGGACCTTCACCTTCGCGCCGCGGTAGGCCTCGGCGATGGTGAGCGGGAGCTCGAGGTGGAGGTCGTCTCCCTCGCGGGTGAAGTGCGCGTGCGGGCGGACGTGCAGCGTGAGCAGGAGATCGCCGGGCGTGCCGTCGCTCGCGGGCGCCGGGCCGCCCATCGTGGGGATGCGCAGGCGCGAGCCCTCGTCGGCGCCGGCCGGGATGCGCACGCTGACCGGCTCGGCGCGCCCCGCGATGCTGATCTGCAGGGTGCCGCCGCGCACGGCGGTGACGAAGTCGAGGGTGAGCTCGGACTCGATGTCGTCGCCACGGGTGCGCCGCCGCGGCCGACCGCGCGCCCCACCCCCGCCGCGCTGGAAGAAGTCCTGCAGGAACCCGTCGCCGCCGACGTTGCCGCCGAACAGATCTTCGAGGCGGACGCCCGCGCCGCCGAAGCCGCGCTTCTGCGCGTCGCGGAACGCCCGCGCCTTGTCGGCCTCGAAGCCCTCGCGCAGGCCCTCCTCGCCGAACTCGTCGTAGAGGGCGCGCTTCTTCGCGTCCGACAGGGCGTCGTTCGCGCGGTTGATCTCCTTGAAGCGCGACTCGGCCTGCTTGTCGCCCGGGTTCTTGTCGGGGTGCAGCTGGGTCGCGAGCTTGCGGTACGCCTTCTTGATCGTGTCGGCGTCCGCCCCGCGGGGGACTCCCAGGATGGCGTAGAAATCCTTGGCCATGACGATCGAGGCGAAACCTAACGACGCCGCCCCGCGCCGCCAAGGGTATCGTGGAACGAAAGATGCTGAGCGCGGCGATCCTGGTCGTGGCGGCCGCCGCCGTGGAGCCCGAGGTCCCTCCGACCGAGGCCCTCTGGGTGCCGCCGATCGTCCATGCGACGGGCCTCTTCGTCGTGATGCGCACCACCGAGGCCGTGTTGTGGCCGAACCCTTTCGCCGAGAGCCCGCGCGAGTGGCCGCGGCGCTGGGGGGAGGCGTTCGGCAAGGCGCCCCTCTTCGACACCTCGCGCCGCGCCTTCGAGTGGGACGGCGACCGGTGGACGATCAACGTGCTCGGCCACGGCCTCCTCGGCAGCGAGCTCCACCTCCGCGCCCGCACGTGCGGCGCGAGCGTCGTCGAGGCGCTCCTCTTCACGACGGCCGCCTCGGCCGCGTGGGAGTACGTGTTCGAGGGCAACGGCGTGCGCCCCTCGGCGCTCGATCTCGTCTACACGCCGCTCGCGGGGCTCGTGCTCGGCGAGGCGCGCTTCTGGGCCTTCCGCGCGGTCGCGGGCTCGTCGAAGACCACCCGGTCGGTCGTCCGAGCGATCGTCGATCCGCTCGGGCAACTGGAGCGCCTCGCGAGCAAGTGCTGAGGCCCTACGAAGGCAACCGGTCCCAGTCGACGAGGCCGACTCGCTGCTCGGACAGGCGCAGCTCGATCACGCGGCGGGGGCCGATGACGTCGCCGCCGATCTGGAAAGGCACCTCGCGGTCGAGCTCGAAGCGGATGCCGGTGGTGAAGAAGTCGTGCATCTTGGGCACGCGC
>Ga0154020_10001415_pt1 | contig 29679 bp, 12 predicted proteins | sample Klosneuvirus_201_FD_109709 | JGI IMG/M metagenome (GOLD analysis project Ga0154020, IMG submission 109709) | Active sludge microbial communities from wastewater, Klosterneuburg, Austria - Klosneuvirus_20160825_MG | ecosystem: Engineered > WWTP > Aerobic digester > Activated sludge | place...
GACCGGAACCGGGACCGGGGGGCTGAGTACAGCCCTTAGTTGACCCCATCCAGGGAGTGCGGGAAGGTGCGGCCGTCGATGAATCGGCGCAGCGGGCTACTGGCTCTCTTGTTGGCGTTGTCGGTCCCGGGCTTGGCCCTGGCCGAGGAGCAGGCGGGCGATGTGCCCCGCAAAGCGCAGCGGATCTCGGCGGTCGAGCGCGGCTTCTTCCTGTCCCTCGATGTAGGCGGAAATCTCAACCTGACCAAGCTCGACGGGCGCAGCTACGGCTTCGGTCTCACCACCGGCTTGTTTGCCGGCTACGACATCACCCCCTTCATTTCCCTCTCGCTCGGGGCGACGGCCCTGGTCGCTAGCGGCTCCTCGAGCAACCCCATCGCCGGGGACCTCTTGTTCTTGAGCCCCATGGCGCAACTGCAGGTCGCGTTCATCACCACCGAGCGGGACTTCGTCTTCGCCAAGGGTGGGGTTGGCGTCGCCTTTGGGCTCCCGGATAAGGTCGGAACCGCCACCTTCGGCGGGGTGGGAGTCACCTTCCGAGCTCTGGTCGGCTACGAGCACTACATGAAGATGCGGCACTTCTCGCTCGGCGCGCAGCTCGGCGTCACCGGCGTGACCGCGCCGGGCGTCGGGATTGGCATCACCCTCTTGCCGACCGTCAAATACACCTTCTGAGGCGGTTCTTCCGCCGATTTGACCCACCCTCATGACCCGGTTATGTTCCGAGCCCAAATGCCCGAGGGCACTCGGATTCCAAACTCGGAACGCCCCTCAATGCGGGCTGAAAACGGAGCCAAGAGCGAGCGGCCGATCGCGCTAGACGCGGTCGTCGGCGAGGGTGGTCAGCTCGACCGCTTTGCGCTGGAGCGGCTCGAAGGCGAGCTCCTCGAACGCGGCGACTTTGCGCGGCTCCTCTCCCTCTACGAAGAGGCCCAGATCGTCGCGCCCGACGCGGAGGTGGGGCGTGAGCTGTTGCTCAAGGCCGGCTTCCTCTCGCTCGACAAGCTGAGCGATCCGCCCGGGGCCGAGTCCTTCTTCCGCCGGATCCTCTCCCACGATCCTGAGAACATCGACGCGCTCGATGGCTTGCGAAAGGTCATGGAGCTCGAGGGTCGCCTCGAGGAGGCAGCCAGCACGCTCGACGCGATGATCGCGCTCGTCCCCGGCGACGAGAAGGTCGATCTCTTGGTGGAGGTCGCTGAGATCGCCCACGGGGGGCTGGATCAGCCCGAGCGGGCGGTGGCCGCGCTGCGCTACGCCTATTCGCTCGACGCGACCCGGCTCGACATCCTGCACCGGGCCCGCGCGATCTACATCGCGGAAGGCCGGCTCACCGAGGCCAAGGCGGTGCTCGACGCCGAAGCGGACGCTCGGCTCGTCGGCCAAGACGTTCCAACCGAGGTGGTTCGGGCCTTCTCGGACGCCTATCGCACGCTGGGCCTGCGGCTCCTCGACACCCCGCTCGAGCACGCTGCGGCCGAGGATTGTCTGGAGCGCGCCCGTCGCCTGGGCGACAACGAGGCGCTCTCCAAGCTCGACGATCTGGCGGCGTTTCGCCGTGACTGGGAGGCCCGCGCCCGGGTGCTCCGCGAGCAGGCCATGGAGGCCCGCGATAAGCGCAAGGCCGCCGAGCTCTACGTCGGGATGGCCGAGCTGTCCTTGGCCTTCGGCAAAGACCCGCTCAAGGCCGAAGAGTCGCTGAAACGCGCGTTGATCCTCGCGCCCGGCTTCCCTCCTGCGCTGCGCTTCATCGAGCGGGCCTACGCTGGTCGACCGAGCGAGGTCGTGTCCAAGCTGGCGTCCGCGGCCCAAGACGTCAAAGAGCCCGCCGCGAGGAGTCGCATCCTCCTCCGGGCGGCGCGTCACGCGGCGGTGGCCGAGGCCCAAGCCAAGCTCAAGCCGGAGAGCCGCGCCGCCTACCAGCGCGTGCTGGCGGTGGATCCCAAGAACGCTGAGGCTGCCTCGTTTTTGGCGCAGGTCCTCGAGCAGTCCGGCGAGTACGCTGAGGTCGCCGAGATGCTGGAGAAGCACCTGGGCGCGGTGGAGCACGCCCATCAGAAGCTCCCCGTACACCTCGAGCTCGGTCGGCTCTGGGCCCAGCTCCTCGGAGACTCAGCCAAGGGACGCGAGCACTTCGAGGCCGCGCTGCGCCTCTCGCCCTCGAGCTACGCGGCGGCGATGGCGCTGTTTGCGCTCTACACCGACGCCGCGGATCCGCGCGGGATCTTGGCCGCCGACCGGGCCTTGCTGGAGCATGCCACCGATCTGCCCACGCGGCTCCGCCTCTTGGTGGAGACGGTGGGGGTGGCGGCCCAAGTCAGCAAGGAGGAGCACTTCGAGGTCCTCCGGCAGCTGTACCTCATCGACCCCGAAGGGGAGCGCCATGAGGCCACCCTGTTCGCGTTGGCGAGCGAGGTTGGCCGCGGCGGTCCGCTCGCCGAGGTCTTGGTCCGTCGCGCGGCGCGCACCAGCGGTGACCGGCGGGCCACGTTGTTCCTGCAGGCGGCGACGCTGTTTGAGGCCGCCCACGATCCAAAGGCGGCTTCGGAGGCCTACAAGAGGGCCCTCGAGGCCCGCCCGGGCGACGGAGCGATCCGCGACGCCCTCGAGCGACTGCTTCGCGAGCGCAATGACCCCGCCGGGCTGGCGGACATGCTGGAGAGCCAGCTCTTGCGCTCTCCCCCGGTCGCCGAGGCGATCCAGCTCCTGGCCAAGCTGGGCAGCCTGGCCGATCGGGATCTCGGCGACGCGGCGCGCGCCCGCTCGGCCTTCGAGCGCCTGCTCGAGCTGGATCCCAAGAGCGAGCTCGGCCTCATGAACCTCGACGATCTCTATCGGCGGGCTCAAGCCTACCCGGAGCAGGTCGCGATCCTCGAGCGCCGTGAGGCGCTGATGTCTCCTTCGCGCGAGCAGGCCGAGCTGACCTTGCGGCGCGCGCGGGTCCTCGATGAGCGCTTGATGAAGAAGCGCGAGGCCGCGGCGCTGTACCTGGCCTGTCTCGAGACCTTGCCCGACGAGCCGCGGGTGGTGGAGGGCCTCTACGGCCTGGCCAAACAGGGCGTGGAGGCGGCGCACATCGCGGCCGAGCTCGAGCCGCGCTTTCGCGACCGCAGCGAGCCCCACCGCCAGATCGAGATGCTGCGTATCCAGCTCGAGCATGAGGCCGACCCCAAAGTGGCGGCCGATCTAGCGCGGCGGGGCGCACGGCTGCTCGAAGGGCGCCTCGGCGATCCCGAAGGCGCGATGGATCTGTTCGCCAAGGCCGTGATGGCCGAGCCCACCGACGTCGAGACCCTCGACGCGGTCCTGCGGCTCGCCCGAGAGCTCGGGCGACCAGAGCGGGCGGCGGGGCTGTTCTCGGCGATGCTCAAGGAGGAGTCCCTGGCGCCTGCCGCGCGCTCCACCGTGGCCACCGCGCTCGGAACGCTCTACGACACCGACCTCGATCGCAGCGCCGACGCCATCGATTGCTTCCAGCGGGCGGTGAAAGCGGACGGCTCCAACGCGGTTGCTATCGCGGCCCTGGAGCGCTTGCTCGGCAAGGATCAACGCTGGGGCGAGCTGGTCGATCTGCTCACGCCGCAGTTTCTGGCGGCCACCCGCCGGGAGGAGATCGTCGAGCTGGGCACCCGCTTGGCGGCCATCGCCGATGAGCGCGCGGGCGACCTCGACCGGGCAATCGCGCTGTGCCGTTCGATCCTGGAGCGGGCCCCCGGCGAGTCGCAGATCTTGGCGCGGCTCTCTGACCTCCTCGAACGTCGCGGCGAGTCGGAGAAGCTGGTCGAGACCCTGGATCAGAGCCGCCGCGAGGCCAAAGATCCCCACGTCGCCGACGCCCTCGACCTGCGCGCGGCCGACGTGCTGCGCATCAAGCTGGGCCAAGCGCCGGGCGCCCTCGAGCGCTACCAGCGCGTCCTCGGCCGTCAACCGGACGCCGAGGCGGCGATCGCGGGACTGGATCAGCTCCTCGAGAGCGCCGGGGTCGCGACGTCGGCAGCGGCGGTCCTGGCGCCGATCTACCGCCGCCAAGGCCGGGCCAAGGAACTGGTCCGTGCGCTCGAGGTCCTGCTCGCCGGGACCACCGAGCGGACGGCGCGCGGCGCGCTATTCTCGGAGATCGCGGCGCTGCGCCTCGAGCTGCTGGAGCAGTCGGACCTCGCCTTCGCTACGCTAGAGCGGGCCTTCGCTGAGGGCTTCAGCGACCAGCCGGCTCGGGCCGAGCTGGTGCGGGTCGCGCTCCTCGCCAACCAAGGCACCGAGGTTTCGGCCTTGCTGGAGGGCTACGCTGAGCAGCGCGGCGACGACGTCGACGTATTGCGGGAGCTCGGACGCCTCTACGACGGGGCGATGCTCGACCCCCAGAAGAGCAAGCGGGCCTGGAACCGGGTGCTGGGCAAGGTGCCTGGCGACCGAGAGACGCTGGCCGAGCTGGAGCGCCTCCATGGCGCCGGCGATGATCCGGGCGCGCTGGCGGCGATCCTGCTGGAGCGCGCTCGCGCCCTGGCCGGCACCGGAGAGGAGGTCCCGCTCCTCAAGCGGGCCAGCGCGCTCTTCGAAGAGGCGGTCGACGATCTCCCCAAGGCGATCTCCGCGATGGAGGAGGCCGACCGGGCCAGCCCGCGAGACCGCAACACCCTGGTAGAGCTGCAGCGCCTCCATCGGCGCGCCGGCGATCTCGGGCAGGCCAGCCAGGCCTGCGCGCGGGAAGCCGAGCTTCTCGAGGATCCGGGAGAGAAGGCGGACGTCCTGCAGCGGCTGGCCGCCGGGCTCGTCGAACAAGACCGCCTGGACGAAGCGATCACCGCCTACGGCAGCGCAGCCGAGCAGATGCCCGACCGCAGCGCCGCCAAGGAGGGGCTGGAGGCCCTGCTCAAGACCCGCGTGGCGCTCAGCGCGGCCTCGGCGCTCGAGCCGATCTACCGCAAGAACGCCGATTTTTCGAAGCTGGTGGAGATCTACGAGCGCCTGCTCGAGGCGCAGGCGGAGCCCGACGATCGCGTGGAGCGGCTGCTCGCCATCCGCGCGATCTGGGAGGAGCGCCTCGCTCGTCCCGATCGGGCCTTCCAGGCCGCGGCCCGCGCGCTCAAGGAGGCGCCGGCCAGCGAAGACGTCCTCGGCGCCCTCGAGCGAATCGCCCGCGCCGAGCAAACCTACGACGAGCTCATCGCGGTGCTCGAGGATCAAGCCGACCAGCTCCCCCGCGGCAGCGAGGCTCGCACCGGGCTCCGCGTGCGGGCAGCGCGCTTCCTGGAGTCGATCCGCGCCCCCCGGCCCAGCGTGATTCAGGCCTACGCCAAGGTCCTCTCTGAGGCCCCGCGTTCGCCCGAGGCGCTCGACGCCTTGGCTCGCATCGCGCTGGAGGCCGGCGACTTCGATCGCGCCGTCACCGCGCTCGAGACCTTGGCCGACGTGCTCGAGGATCCGAGGAAGCGGGCCGAGAAGCTGCGGATGGCCGCCAAGATCGTGGAGGCCCAAGCCGGCGACCCGGCCAAGCTGACCCGCATCTACGAGCGCTTGCTCGAGTTGGCCCCGGGGGAGGGCGATGTCCTCGGCCGTCTGGATGCGCTCTACGCGCAGACCGGGCGCTTTCAAGATCTCGAGCACCTCCTCGTCAACGCGCTCCTGCGCGCCCCGGACGGCAAGGACAAGGAGCTGCTGCGGCTGCGGCTCGGGCGCCTCTACTTCACGCGCCTGGGAGATCCCGAAACCGCGCTGCAGTACTTCGCCGAGACCCTGCAACACCGTGGGGGTGGGGTCGCCGAGGTGGAGAAGGACGCGGCCCAGGGCCTGGTCTCGCTGATGGAAAAGGAGAAGTCGGGCCGCCTCGAGCTGGCCGCCCGCGCCGCCGCCATCTTGGAGCCCTACTGGCTGAGCACCGGCCAGGCCGTGAACCTGGTGGAGGCCAAGAAGACGCGCCTCCTCGCGCTGCGCGATCCGCTGGACAAGAAGAAGGTCGAGCTCGAGATCGCCCAGATCTTCGAGCAGATCCTGGAGCAGCCGGACATGGCCTTTTTGGCCTTGGCCCGGGCCTATGAGCACGTCCCCGGTGACCCCGAGCTCGGGATCGAGCTGGAGCGCCTCTCCCGCGCCGCCGAGACCCGAGAGGAGCTGGCCGAGATCTACAGCGAGGCGCTGACCCGCCTGAGCGACGACAGTCAGGTCCTGGCCTTGGCCTTCCGGGCCGCTCAAATCTACGACAAAGAGGTCGGGCGAGCGGACGCCGCTGTGCCGCTGTACGAGCGGGTGTTGAGCCTCTCTGCCGACGACGCGGCCTCGCTCGATGCGCTCGAGCGTATCTTCCGCAAAGAGAAAGACCCGCGCGGCCTGGTGCGGGTCCTGTCGCGGCGCCTGGAGCTGGCGGGCACGCCGCAACAGCAAAAGAAGGCGATCGCCGAGGAGCTGGCCAAAATCTTGGAGTCGGAGATCGGTGACGTCGAGGCCGCGTTCGGTGCCCATCAGGCTCGCCTGGCCCTGGATCCCAAGGATCGGGCGGCGCTCATCGCCTTGGCCGAGCTGGCCTCCCGCGAAGGTCGCCCGCGGGAGCTGGAGCGTGCGCTCCTCGGTCTCATCGAGGTCGTCGACCGCGCCGAAGATCGCGCCAATTTGTGGGTTCGCCTCGGCAAGTCTCGCCGGGAGCTGGAGCGTGACCCGGTGCAGGCCGTGGAGGCCTTCGAGCGCGCCTTGACCGAACGACGCGGCTATCCCGCGGCGGTGCTCGAGCTGACCCAGGTCTTCAAGGAGGGCGGGGCGGGGCGGGCGCGGGCCGGTCGCGCGCTGGCGCCGGTGTTCGAGGAGAGCGGGGCCTACGCCGATCTCATCACCTGCCTCGAGGCTCAGATCGACGGCGCGGTGGGCCCCGACAAGAAGGCCCTCTTGGCGCGGGTGGCGATCGTCTACGAAGAGCGGCTCGGCCGCATCGAGCACGCCTTCAACTACACCTCGCGCGCTCTCCGGGAAGATCCGGCCGACGAGGCGCTGCAGCAGAACCTCGAGCGGCTCGCCAAGCAAAACGGGCTCTTCGAAGATCTGGCCGCCTTCTACCTCGACGAGGTCGATCAAGCGCTCGACCTCGAGCTGGCGGTGAAGTTCCGGCGCCGGGTGGCGGAGATCTACGAGATCGAGCTCAAAGATCAGAACCGCGCGATCAGCGAGCACACGCGGATCTTGGAGCTGGCCCCCGGCGACGCCGGGACGCTGCAGGCGCTGGAGCGGCTCTATCGGCAGTCGGGGTCTTTCCAGTCGCTGGCCGAGGTCTATCGGCGCCGCATCGCGCAGGCCGAAGATCCCAAGGCGCGCGTGCACCTCATGCGCGAGCTGGCCAGGGTCCAGGCCGAGTTCTTGAACGAGACCCACGCGGCGATCGCCACCTTGCGCCGCTTGCTCGAGCTCGATCCCGACGACCTCCCGGCGATGGAGCGGCTGATCCAGCTGTGCGCCAAGGAGAACAAGATCCCCGAGCTGGCCGAGGTGTACGAGCGCTACATCCCGGTCGCTGAGCGCGCCGGCAAGAGCGCCGACCCGGCGCGCTACGAGCTGGCCCGCCTGCGGCTCGAGCGCCTCGAGGATCGTCCTGGCGCGATGCTGCTCCTCCGCGAGATCTTGGGGCGCGATCCGAAGAGCCCCAAGGCCCGCGAGTACGTCAAAGAACGCCTGGAGGAGTCGGTCGCCGACGACGACGCGCGCGGCGCGCTCGAGGCCGCCGAGATCCTCTCGGACGCTTACCGCCAGGCCAGCGAGCCCCAGGGCCTCATCGAGGTCTTGCGGGTGAAGGCCTCCCTGGTGGCCGATCCAGACTCCAAGGTGGAGCTGTCGCGCGAGATCGCGGCGCTCTACCGCGATCAGCTGGCCCAGCCCGAGCTGGCCTTCACCGCGTTGACCCAGGCCCTCCGGGAGTCGCCGGAGCGCGCCGACGTGCGCGCCGACGTGGAGGCCCTGGCCGAGCAGCTCTTGCTCGTCGAGGACCTCCTCGAGGTCTACGTCTCCGTGCTGGAGAAGATCCGCGATCCCGAGGCCCGCCTGGTGCTCGAGCGACGCACCGCCGCGCTCTATGAGACCAAGGTCGGGGACAAGGATCGCGCCGCCGGGACCTGGGAGCAGGTGCTCAAGAAGCGCCCCATGGACGAGGAGGCGCTGGCGGCCCTGGATCGGCTGAACACCGCGCTCGGCCGCTGGGGCGCCCTGGCAGACGTCATCGAGAAGCGGGTGGAGCTGTCGGAGGCCGATGACGAGGCGTCCTTTGAGCTGTTCATTCGCCTGGGCGCGCTGTGGGACGAGAAGCTCAGTGAGCCTGAGGAGGCGCTGGGCTGGTACAAGAAGGCCCGCGCGCTCAAGCCCCGCGAGCCCCGCGTGCTCCGGGCGCTGGCCCGGCTCATCGACAAAGACTCGGCGCCCGAAGAGCTGCAGGCCGTGCTCGAGCAGCTGGTGGAACGCACCCAAGACGGCCGCGAGCTCCTCGAGGTCCTGCCGCGCTTGGCCGAGCTCAACGCCGAGAGCTTTGGTCGCCGCGCCGAGGCCATCGAGCTGTATCGCCGCGTGCTCGAGCTCGAGCCCCAGCACCCAAAGACGCTGGCCGAGCTGGAGCGCCTCTACGAGGTCGAGGAACGCTGGATAGATCTGGCGGAGCAGCTCGAAAAGCAGCTCCGCAGCGCCAAAGACGACAAGGAGGTCACGCGGCTGCAGCGCAAGCTCGGCTTCGTCCGCGGCACGCGCCTGGGCAGCATCGATGAGGCGGTGCTGAGCTGGAACCAGCTCCTCCGCCGCAACCCGAGCGACCTCGAGGCGCTCGAGGCCCTGCGCAAGATCTTCCGCGGCGGTTCGCGCTGGGATGATCTGGTCGCCATCCTCCGCAAGCTGATCCCGCTCCAGACCGACGCCGACGGGGTCAAGGGCATCCGCTTCGAGCTGGCCGAGGTCTTCCTCCAGCACATGGGGCGGCGGGAGGAGGCGATCGAGGCCGCCAAGCGGGTGCTCGACGTCGAGCCCCACACGATGGCCGATCTGCTCCGCCTCGAGGAGATCTTCCTGGGCGCGACCGCCTACCACGACGCGGTGCGGGTGATGAACCTGCGGGCGGAGCTCTCCGACGATCCCGGCGAGAAGGCCGACATCCTGTTCAACGTGGCCTCGATCTACGAGTCGAAGCTGCAGCGGCGGGCGGGCGCGGCCGGCGCCTACGAGCGGATCATCGAGATCGAGCCGTCGAACAACAAGGCCTACGACGCGCTGGCGACGATCTACGAGACCGCCGGCGACTACCAGAAGCTCAAGGACCTCCACAGCCGTCGCCTGGACAACACCCAGGAGACCGAGGAGCGCCGCCGGCTGCTCTTCGCGATGATCGACATCATGGAGCGGCGTCTGGGCCGGACCGACCTGGCCTTTGGTACGGCCTGTCGGGCCTTCGCGGAGGAGGGCGCCGATCCCCGGGCCCAAGAGATCGCCGAGCGCCTGGCCGGCGAGACCAACGACTGGGAGATCTTGGTCGAGGTCCTCGAGGAGCAGGCCGATCAGGTCGCGATCCCGCGGGCCATCGAGCTGCGCAAGCGGCTGGCCGAGATCTACCGGGAGAAGCTGGACGACGCCAAAGAGGCGGAGCGGCAGCTGGATCAGGTGATCTCGGTCCGCCCCGACGACGACGGAGCCCGGGCCTTGATGGCCGATCTCTATCGGAGCGAGCACCGCTGGCGAGATCTCATCAACCTCACCTTGGACCGGGCCGAGCTCTCCGCGGATCTCGAGGCCAAGAAGAGCCACTATCGGACGATCGCGCAGGTCGAGGAGAAGCAGCTCGACGATCTAGAGGCCGCGATCCGCATGCAGCGGCGCGTGCTGGAGATCGACGCCAGCGATGGCGCGCCCCTGGACGAGATCATCCGCCTGCTGGGCGAGACCGGAGACCAGCGCGCGTTGGTGGACGCCCTCGAGGAGAAGGTCGATCGCCAGCCCGAGCCGGCCAAACGGGCCGAGATCCGCGTGCAGATCGCCGATCTGTGGCGGGAAAAGATCAAGGATGAGCAGCGGGCGATCGAGGCCTACCGCGACGTCCTGCTCATCGATCCGGCCCACCCCCGGGCGCTCTTGGCCCTGGAGGAGCTGTTCTCCAAGGCGCGCCGTTTCGACGATCTCCTCGAGGTCTTCGAGCGGCAGGTCGGGCTGGCCTACGCCCCAGAGCGGGCGGTGGAGTTCCTGCTCCGCATCGCCCAAATCGAAGACGAGGAGTTCCAGGATCAGGAGCGCGCCCACGCGACCCTAGAGCGGGCGCTGGTGCTCATGCCCGATCACCTGACCGCGCTGGAGGACGTGGAGCAGATCCTGCGCCGTTTGGCCGCCTGGCCGCGCCTCAGCGAGATCTACACCCACCACCTCACGCTGGTGCCGGACAAGGAGCGCGAGCGGCAGATCGAGCTCCTGCTCGCGCTGGGTGAGGTGCAGGACCAGTACCTGAACCTCGGCGAGGACGCCGAGCGCACCTATCTGGCCGCGCTGTCCAAGGACCCCTCGGGCCGCGAGGCGGTGCACCGCCTGGGCGAGCTCTACGAGAAGCAGGGCTCCTGGTTCAACGCCCTCGAGATGCTGCAGAAGGAAGCGCGCCTCATCGGGGGTGGCCCCGACGCGGTCGAGCTCCACTACCGCATCGGCAAGATCAACCAGGACATGTTGATGGATCGGCCGGCGGCCAAGCTGGCCCTGCGGCGCGCCATCGACCTCGACCCTGCTTACCTGCCCGGCATCCGCGCCTTGGTCGACCTCCACCGCGACGAGGAGCGCTGGGAGGAGGTCCTGGCCCTCGAGATCCAGGAAGCCGAGCACACCGACAATCGCGCCGGGCGCGCCGACGTGTATCAGCACGCCGCCGAGACCGCCCTCGAGAAGCTGGAGAAGGTCCCCGAGGCCACCCGGCTCTACGAGAAGTCGCTCGAGGCGATGGCCGATCACGTGCCCTCGGTGCGTGCCTTGGCCGATCTCTATTTCGCGGCCGAGGAGTGGGAGAAGAGCGAGCGGATGCTGGAGGTCCTCTCCTCGCGCCTGGATCGCCAGGCCGACAAAGAGGAGCTGTGCCGGCAGCTGTATCGGCTGGCCTATATCTCCGAGAAGCTCGGGGACGACGAGCACGCGCTCAAGCGCTATCTGGCCAGCTACGAGCTCGACTCCACGTATCTGCCCACGCTGGAGGGCCTGGCGGCGGCCTTGCTGCGCTCGGAGCGCTGGCAGGACGCGCAGCGGATCTACCAGACGATCCTGGTCCATCACCGCGACTCGCTCACCGACGCGGAGGTGGTCGATCTGTACTTCCAGCTCGGTGATCTGGCGGTGCGGCTCGACGACGTCGATCGCGGGCGGCGCAGCTTTGACAAGGCGCTCGAGCTCGATCCCAACCACCCGGCGACGCTGCGGGCCTACGCCTCGCTCTCGGAGCGGCTCGGCGAGTGGGAGGAGGCCTACGATCACCGGGCGCGGCTGATCGATCTCCTCGGAGACGACGAGCGCTTCGAGGCGCTGATGCTCCAGGCGCGGCTGTGCCGGATGTCGATCGCCGATCCCTACCGCGCCGTCGACGCGTTGACTGAAGCGCGCCGGATCCTCCCCGAGGATCCCGAGGTCCTGCGGCAGCTCGGCGCGCTCTACCAGGACACTGGTCAGAACGCGCGGGCCATCGACGCGCTCACCGACCTCTCCCGGGTGGCCGAGACCAGCACCGAGCGGCGTGACGTCGCGCTCGAGCTGGCCAAGGTGCACGAGGCCCAGGACGATCTCGCGCACGCCATCGAAGCCCTCAACGTCGCGCTCGACGAGGACCCGCAGTGTTTCCCGGCCTTCGAGAAGGTGGAGAACCTCCTGGCCACTGCCGGGAAGTGGCAGCTCCTCGAGGAGAACTACCGCCGGATGATCGAACGCATCCCCAAAGAGGGGGATCGGCGGATGGTGCGCGTCGTCCTGTGGAAGTCGCTGGGCGATCTGTACCGGATGAAGCTGAAGAACTTCGACGGCGCCAAGGTGGCCTACGAGGTCGTGCTGAAGCTCAAGCCGGACGAGCAGGCGGTGGCCATCACCTTGGCCCAGCTCCTATCGAGCCGCCGGGACACCGCGCCCGAGGCCCTGCGGATCTTCCACGGCCTCGTGCCGGAGGCGCCCGATCCCGCGGTGCCGATCCGCGAGCTCTATAGCCTCTACGAGCCCCTCGGGCTCTACGACCGTGTGCTCTGCTGCCTCGGAGCCTTGACCTTGATGCGGGTGGCGGCGCCCGCGGAGACCAAGCTCTACGAGGTGCTGTTCAAGCAGTCGGAGGAGGCGAGGGCGCAAGCCAAGGCGGCGCAGAAGACCCTCGACGACAAGCTGTGGCGCGGCGTGGTCTTCCACCCGGACTGTCGCAACTCGATCGCTGACATCTTGAGCGTGATCTTCCGCGGAGCCCCGGATCTCTTCTCGGCCCAGCAGAAGAACCTCGAGCTCAAGAAGAAGGAGCGGGTCGATCTGGCGGTGCGCGGACGGGGCAGCCGCTCCGAGCTGATGTACTTCAACGTCTGGCGCCAGCTGGCGGCGACGATGCAGGTCGGGGACATGGAGCACTACCATCGCCCCGGCTCACCCCAGGCGCCCCGGATGTATCCTGGTTTCCCGAACGTGCTCTTCGCCGGTGAGCAGCACGAAGCCTTCCGCGAGCTGCCCCCCAAGCAGGTGACCTGGCTCCTCGCTCGCCAGCTGACCACGGCCCGCCCGGAGCTGGCCCCGGTCCGGGCCCTCCTGCCCGAGGAGGTCGGCGCGGCCATCGAGGGCGCGATCCGACTGTGGGTGCGGGACGGCAGCGGCATCGACCTCGGCCTGGACGGCCGGGTGGTCGAGAACTGGTCCCGGGCGCTGAACGTGGCCCTGGGGGAACGCGCCAAGATGGCGCTCAAGCAGCCCGTGACGACCTGCGTCCAAAAAGGGGAGCTCCGGGGGCTGGCCAAGTACCTGGAGGGAACGGAGCACACCGCCTCCCGAGCCGCGCTCCTGATGACCAACGATATCCGGGTGGCGGACCGCGCCCTGGGCGACCCGGACGGTTTGGTCGACATGTCATACCGTCGCCGGGCCAGGGAGCTGATGCTCTTCTCCCTGTCCGATGACTACTTTGCACTACGGCAGCAGTTCGGGCTCTCCCTAGCGAGAAAGACGTGAGCGGCGGGCCCAAAGACCGCCCTTTGGCGTCGCCCGTTCCTGTCAAAACATGGGGACGGAGCGGCGCTTTGCTTGACGGAGATTCAAGGGCCTTCCTAGGATGCAACGGAACAGCCGGATTCCCCGGATTTGACCGGGCCTGGCGGGCGTCACGATGAAGTTCACCTGCGATGACTGCGGCGCTCAATACATGATCGCCGACGAGAAGATCGGCCCCAAGGGCGTGAAGGTTCGCTGCAAGAAGTGCGCGAACGTCATCATTCTCCGTCCGCAGCGGGCCAATGGCTCGCTCCCACCGAGCGCTCCTCGGGGGAGCACGGAGCCTCCTCCGCCCGCAGATTCTCGGGGCGTGATGCCGGTCGTGTCGGCTGCGGTCGCTCCCGCCGTGTTCACGCCGGTCAAGAAGCCGCCGCCCGCGCCGATGGCCTCGGGCATCTCTGCAGGAGGCTCGCTCGCGCTGCCGAGCGAAGAGGATGAGGACGAGGCCACGCAGGCCTTCGACCAGCGCTCTCGGACCTCGCCGCACACCGATCCCGCCCCTTCGCTGGGCGTTTCTTCCGATTTTGGGCTGAGCGAGGAGTTCGCGGCCAAGGGCTTCGATCCGCCGCCGGAGCGCTCGGGGCCCCCCGACTCACCTTCGCCGTTCTCCTCGGTGCACCTCGGCGGCTCGCTGCGCGATCTGGCCCGCAGCGAAGAGAACCCGCTGGCCGCCCCGGTTGGGCTGGGCATGGTCCCTCGCATCGACGAGAACTCCGGCGACGCCAAGACCAGCGTGGACAACGCCCCCAAGGTCTCGGAGGACTTTGGTGAGGTCGAGACGCGGGTCGGCAAGGTCGAGATCCCGCCCGAGGCGCGCCGCACGGAGGAAGACGACGCGGTCGACGTCCCGCTCGGACGCGCCCTGAGCCAGGCTGCGGCCGACATCCCAGACGACGAAGAGGAGACCGGCAAGCGGGCCTTGGCCAATTTGCCGCCTCCCGCGCCGCTCGCGCCCATGGGGCTCGGGCTCGCCGATGAGGGCTCTGAGAAGACCTCCCGCGAGCGCGGTGTCACGATGCCCTTCGACGGATCGGCCTTCGGCGACGAGCTCCGCAAAGAGCTGGACTCCGCTCCGCCGAGCAGCTTCGGGCGCCCCGGCTCGTCGTCCTCTGGGGGCGGGCTTCCGCTGGCTGCCGATGCGGCGGAGCGCGCGCCCGCCCCGGTGATGCGGGCCCCCCCAGCCAAGAAGAGCATCGGTCCGGACGTGCAGACCGCGGTCGGCGGAAACCTCGAAGAGGAGATCGGCAGCGCCTTTGAGGCGGTTTTCGGCAATGGCGCCGGGATCCTCGAGGGCGGCGAGAAAGATCCCTTCGACGCGCTGGTCGGCGCTGCAGAGCGCAGCCTGAACGAGAACGGTCACCGCGGCGGTGACGATGAGAAGAAGGCCACCCGGGTCTTCGACACCGACGCCATGCAGAAGCTCCAAGAGGAGCAAGATCTCGCCTCCCGGGCCCCGGTCGCCGAGAAGCCCGTCGAGGAGTGGTACGTCGCCGTCAATGACAACCAGGTCGGGCCGCTGACCATCGCCGGCGTGGGCGAGCGCTTCAAGCGCGGCGAGGTCGACGCCAACTCTCTCTGCTGGAAGCAGGGCATGGCGGACTGGATCGCCATCCGCTTCGTCCGCGAGCTCGAGTCGATCGTCACGACCGAAGCGACCGACACCAAGGTGGCGAAGGTCGAGAAGCCTGACCTGTCGATGGAGCCCCCGACGCGGGCCCACGTGATCGTCGCCAAGCCCAAGGAGCGCGCTCCTTCGACCTTGTCCACGCTCGCGCAGTCCAAGGAGAAGGCCAAGGCTCCGCCGGAGCCGGAAGCAGGGGCGGATGACGGCGGTGAGCCCTCCTGGCGGCCCTCGGCGGCCAGCGCGCTCGCGTCCTTGGCCCAGGCCGAGCTGGCGGGTGCGCCGGCTCCAGTGGTCAAGGAGGTCAAGCCGAACCTCTCGCTGCCGCCTCCACCCGCCTCGGCCAAGCTGCCCTTTGAGCCGATCAGCGCCTCGATGTTTGGCGCTGGCGAACAGACCTTCACCCGCTCCGGAACGAGCCTGCCTAAGGCCCCCGATCTCGCCAGCTCGGTTTCCTTGCGCGAGCCGGGCTCAAGCAATCGCAGCTCGGGCTTGCTCCTTCCCTTCGCCATCGCTGGCGGCGCGGTCGCGGCCGTCGTGGTTGTGGCGGTCGTGCTCTACTTCGCGCTTCGCCAGCCCACGCCGCCGGTTGTCGCGGTCGCCCCGCCGGTGCCCGTCCAAACGGCCGCGCCGGTCGCGCCGCCCCCGAGCGTTCCGAGCGGAGCGGTGGCTCAAGCCTCACCGACGCCCGATCCCGCCGCCACGGCCGGAGCAGCTGGGACAGCCTCGGCCAGCCCGGCCGGCGCTCCCCCCACGGCCGCGCCGGCACCGAGCAGCCCGGCGCCAAACGCCAGCGCGGCCCCGGTCGCCAGCGCAGCCCCCGCCGGGGCTGAGCGGCCGGCCAAGGACCCAGGGCGCGCCAAGGCCCGTCCTCCCCGCGAAGCGCCCGTGCGCGCCCGTGAGCCTGAGGGGACAGTCATCGCCTCCACGCCTTCCCCTTCGCCTAAGAAGGACCGGGTGGAGATGGAAGATCTCCTGGCCGAAGGCAGCCGCGGCAAGGCCCAGAAGGCCGCCCCCGCCGCGGCGCCGGCCGAGGACGCGCTCCCCGAGCAGCTCGATGATGCGGATGTGCTCCGCATCCTCCGGGCGCACAAGAACGACATCAACGCCTGCCGGGACAAGCAGGCCAAAGAGGATCCCAACCTCGAGGGCGTGATGACCGTGAACTTCGTCCTCCTCAAGGGCGGCACGACCTCTCAGCACACGGTTTCGCCCGACAAGTTCAAGGGCTCGGTCGTCGCCAAGTGCGTCGTCGGCTCGGTCAAGGGCTGGGTGTTTCCGAAGTTCGCTGGGCGTCCGATGCCGATCGACTTTCCAGTGACGGTGAAGGGGCGTGGCTGAGCCCGCGATCGCGCGGAGCGTCCGGCCCATTCACCCGGTCCCCGACGTCGTCCCGCTGACCCGCTTCGATCTTCACGACATCGAGAGCGTCCGGTTGCTGCTGCGCGGCAGCTCCATCGTCGACTGGGTTAGCCTGCACTTCGCCGTCGACGAGGACATCGACGCCTTCCTTCGGGTCAACGGCTTTGAGCCCAGCGAGCCCAAGGACCAGATGCGCCTCCTGGTGCTCAAGCGCCGCGCCGCGGTCTACCTCGAGGAGCACCTCAAGTACCGGGTCCCGGAGGCCATCCGCGAGGCGCCTGACGTGCAGTGGCTCTTTCGCGCCGCCAGCAACCGGGAGGGTCGCCGTGCCCACCGCTTCTACGCCTGCATCACCTTGAAGGTCATGCACATCATCCATCACTCGGACGCCCACGAGCTCTTGTCGATGATCCAGGTCTCCCAGGCCGAGCTCGCCGTACTGCAGCACGCCAAGATTGAGCGGGCCGTCCGCGGCTTCCTGGAGCGCAGCTTCCCGATCGAGGAGTTCAGCGGGAACCTGAAGACGCCGTATTCGATCTTCTCCAAGCTCCTGGCCAAGAAGGACACCCAGTCGGCGCTGATCTTCGACAAGCTCCGCTTCCGCTTCGTCATGGAGCGCCTGGAGGACATCCCTCCGCTGCTCTTGGCGCTGAGCCGAGAGCTGCTCCCCTTCAACTACGTAGTGCCGGGCCAGTCCCACAACTCCTTGGTCGACCTGTATCGGATGCTGGTCCGGGCCGGCAATGTGAACGTGCTCCGGGAGAAGGACGCCGTCCTTAACATGAACGAGCAGCTTACTGCCGACGTCACCGGCGATCGGCGCAATGAGTTCTCGGGTCCCGACTACCGGGTCGTGAACTTTGTCTCCGACGTCCCGCTGCGGGTCGATCGGGTGCTGTCGCTGTCGGAGAATCAGACCCGCGAGCTCGGTCCGATCGTGTTTGGGTCGGTGGAGTTCCAGATCGTCGACATCCAAACCGCCCAGGCCAACGAGGTCGGCGAGAACCGTCACGTGCTGTACAAGGCCCGCCAACGGGTCATGGTCCGCCAGCGGCTCGAGCGCGGCCGGCGCGCGGCGAGCGTCGACGGCAAGGGTCTGAGCAAACGGACCCAGAACCAGATCGCGGCCTTCGAGAAGCACGAGAAGCACGAGAAGCACGACAAGCACGACAAGCACGACAAGCACGACAAGCACGACAAGCGGGAGAAACACGAGGCCGCCGAGAAGCACGGCTCGGGCTCCACCCACGCCGCGAGCCCATCGCGCCCGCCAGGGAGGTCCGATCGATGAGCGGCCGCGAGGCCTCCTTCGCGCTCGGCACGCGCCGCCCCGGCCCGATGCTGACGGCGATCATGATCGCCAACGTGGTCTTCTACGTGCTGGAGCTGGTGCTCATGCGGATGGGAGTGCCCATCGAACGCTGGCTCTTCCTGCGGCCCGCGGACGTCTTTGAGAATGGCGCGGTCTGGCAGCTCCTCAGCTACCCGCTGCTGCACGCCCCCCAGGACGTGATGCACCTGGTGTTCAACCTGATCACGCTCTACTTCTTCGCTGCGCCGCTCGAGCGCTACTGGGGTCCGCGGCGCTTCCTGATCGGCTACGGCGTCTTCGCCTTGTCGGGCGGACTGTTCACGCTGCTGGTCGCGCTGCTCTCGGTGACCCCCGTGCTGTCGTGGCTCTTGCCGCAGTTTTGGACCGGCGCGCACGTCGGCGCCTCGGGCGCGGCCGTCGGCTATTTAATCGCCTTTGGCCTCGAGTTCGCCGAGCAGGAGATGAACTTCTTCGTGCTCGGCCGCATGAAGGTGAAGACCTTCGTCCTGGTCATGGTCGCCATCGAGGTCCTGGTCGCCTTGTCGTTTTCGCAGACCTCCTCGACCAGCCACTTCGGCGGCATGCTCGGCGCGTTGATCTTCGTGAAGGGCCTGTGGCGACCCGGGCGCTGGTTGGACATCTTCCGCCGCGGACGTCTCGAGCGACGCAAACGGGAGATCGAGCGAGAGCTGCGGGTGATCGACGGCGGGAAGAAGGACGATCTCCCCAACTAGGGCGGAGCTCCTCGCGACGACCGTTTGCGTCACGGATTACTGACGCAGCGAGATGACACCGTATCCTTTTTGCTACACGGCCTCCGCCGAAACGGGCGAAACGACCCCGGATTTTAAGGGTTACCTAGGTCTGAGAGGCGCCCAACCGCCTGGACCAGATTTCGCAGAAGGCTCCGGCGCAGGGTCGCGATGGCGCTCCCTGGAGGCTCGGTTGCTCTACCAACGGACGCTCCACAATCGCATCACCGTTCGCGGGGTTGGCCTACATAGCGGGCGCGCCATCGAGGTCGCCTTGCTCCCGGCCGCGCCCGGCAGCGGCATCGTATTTTACCGGACCGATGCCCAGGTCGAGATCCCGGCCCGGGTCAGCCACGTCGTCGAGACCCGCCTCGCCACCACCTTGGGCAAAGGCGGGGTCCAGGTCGGAACGGTCGAGCACCTGATGGCCGCCCTCTACGGCCTCGGCGTCGACAACGCCCGCATCGAGCTCGATGGGCCTGAGGTGCCGATCGTCGACGGCTCGGCCGCCCCCTTCGTGGAGGCCATCCAGCGCGGAGGCGGTACGGTCGCGCAGTCCCGCCCCAAGCGCTTCTTGGTGCTCAAGCGCCCCGTCGAGGTCGTGGGAGAGGACCGCATCGCGCGTCTCGAGCCCGCGGAGAGCTTCCAGCTCGACTGCTTCATCGACTTTCCGCACCCCCTCGTATCGCGCCAGCATCGCAAGTTCGTGTTCTCCGATCGGGCCTTCCTCTCCGAGATCGCCCGGGCCCGCACCTTCGGTTTCGGCAAGGACGTGGACGCCATGCATCAGGCCGGTCTGGCCTTGGGCGGCAGCCTGGACAACGCGGTGGTCATCGACGACTTCTCGGTCCGCAACCCCGAAGGCCTGCGCTTCCCGGACGAGTTTGTGCGCCACAAGATCTTGGACGCCATCGGCGATCTCGCGCTCCTCGGCGCGCCCATCGTCGGGCGCTACGTGGGACGCAAGGCGGGCCACGCGCTGAACGCGGCGCTGGTGGAGTCCCTCCTCGCCCAGCCGCGGGCCTTCGAGTGGGGCGAGTTCCGGAACAAGAAGGACGCAGTCTCGGCGGGCGTTCAGGTCCCCGCGTTCCGCCTCGCCTAAAACGATTCTCAGTTCCCTGCTTCGTCGTTTCGTCGTTCGTTTGTTGATCCGTCGAAAACAAACGGAAGGACGAACGGCGGAGAGGCTTTCAGTCGAGCGCGTCAAACCGCGCAAAGCGCATGGAGAAGGTCCCGCGCCCCTCGCTCATCGAGCGCAGGTGCGTGGAGTAGCCGAACATCTTGGTCAGCGGGGAGATGGCCCGGACCACGCCGCGGCCCGCCTCGGTGTTCACGCCCTCGATGCGCGCGCCGCGCGCCGACAGATCGCCCACGACCGAGCCGGTGACGGCTTCGGGGACCGAGACCTCAACGCTCATCAGCGGCGCGAGCAGCACCGGTTGAGCGTCCTTCACCGCCGCCCGCACCGCGTTCCCAGCGGCGACGCGGAGCGCGATGTCGGTCGTCTCTCCGGGCCGGCGCTCCACGCTGAGCAGGGTGATCTTCAGATCCTGCATCGGGTAGCCCTCGATGGGACCGGCGTTGGCGGCCTCCATCGCGCCTTCCTTGATGAACTCGAACTCGCGCGGGCTGGTCGGGTGGAGGAGGCGATTCTCTTCACTGCGCTGGTCCTCCCAGGCCATTCCGGCCCCGCGCTCGAGCGGCTCCACGGACAGCTCGACCTTGGCCCACAGCTTCTCGCTCTTCTCTTCGTCGACGAAGCGGTCGAAGACCTCGGCCGTGGTGTGCTTCTTCCGGACCGTCTCGCGGTACACCACCGACGGCTTGCCGGTGTTGACCTCCAGGCCGTACTCCACGCGCAGGCGGTCCACCAAGATCTCAAGGTGCAGCTCGCCCATGCCGGCGAGCAGCGTCTGGCCGGTGTCGGGGTCGGTCTTCAGCTCGACGGTGGGATCTTCGTCGGCCAGCTTCTTGAGCGTCTCGCCCAGCTTCTCGAGGTCCTTGTTGGCCTTGGGCTCCACCGCGATCGAGATGACGGGCTTGAGGAAGGCCATCGACTCGAACACGATCGGGGTCTTTAGCGAGCACAAGGTGTCGCCGGTCTTGGCCAGGCGCACGCCGCCCGCGAGCACGAGATCGCCGGCCTCGGCCAGCTGGATCCGCTCAGTCTTGTTGGCGTGCACCTTGAAAATCTGGGTGATCTTCTCGTTCTTGCCGGTCGTGGCGTTCTTCACCTCGTCGCCGGGTTCGAGGTAGCCCGAGTAGATGCGCAGGTAGATGTGGCGCCGGCCGTCGATCATCGCGACCTTGAAGACCAGGGCGGAGAAGGGACCCTTGGGGTCGGGCTCGCGCTCATCGGGCTCTTCGGTGCCGGGCTTGAAGCCTTTGACCGGGGGGATGTCGAGCGGGGAGGGCAGGTAGTCCACGATCGCGTCGAGCAGCAGGACCACGCCCTTGTCGCGCAGGGCCGAGCCACAGACGACCGGCTGGATGCGGTTGGCGATGGTCCCTTTGCGCAGGACCTCGCGGACCTTCTCGATCGGCACCTCTTTGCCTTCGAGGTAGCTGGCAGCGACCTCGTCGTCGAGATCGGCCAGGGACTCGATCATCCGGTCGTGCGCGGCCTTGGCGTCGGCCAGGAGGTTTGGGGGGATCGGGCTGCGCACCGCCAGCTCGCCCTGCTTCCCGCCGAAGCTGACCTGCTCCATGGCGACGAGATCGATGACGCCGCTGTAGCGATCTTCCGCCCCGATCGGGATCTGGATCGGCACCGGCGTCGCGGCCAGCTTCTGCCGCATCTCGTCGACGACCCGGGCGAAGTCCGCACCCACGCGGTCCATCTTGTTGACGAAGGCGATCCGCGGGACCCCGTAGCGGCTGGCCTGGCGCCAGACCGTCTCCGACTGGGGCTCGACCCCGCCGACCGCGCAGAACACCGCGACGCAGCCGTCGAGGACGCGCAGCGAGCGCTCGACCTCGACGGTGAAGTCGACGTGGCCCGGGGTGTCGATGAGGTGAATCTCGTGGTCATGCCAGAGGCAGGTCGTGACGGCCGCGGTGATCGTGATGCCGCGCTGCCGCTCTTGGACCATCCAGTCCATGGTCGCGGCGCCGTCGTGGACTTCGCCGGTCTTGTGGATCCGACCGGTGTAGAACAGGATTCGCTCCGAGACGGTCGTCTTGCCCGCGTCGATGTGTGCAGCGATACCGATATTACGAATGCGCCGAAGACGGGCGTTGGGCTTGCCCTGGACGGTAGCCATGAGGCCCGGGACTCTAGTGCCGGCCCTCGTGGCAGCGCCACACTTTAAAGCGGGCCGGCCTGGGCCCGTTTGCGGCGGGGTGAACCCACCCGCGGGCGCGATCGCTCCGCTGTACGCGCGCGCCAGTAGTGCCATAGGTCGAGGTCGAACGTGCTGCGGGTAGGCCCCTTCCAGCTCGAGTTTTGGCACCTCGGCCTGATCGCCATCGGCGTCGTCGCTCTCGGTTGGTTCCTCTACGGTTTGACCGTGCGGGTGAGCGGGACCTGGGAGCGCGTTGACGAGGACGTCCCTTACGGCAAGGTCGAGCGCATCACCTTCGTGCAGTTTGGGCCCTTCGTCCGTGGTCGCCGGATGATGAAGGGTGGCTTTCAGGAGTTCTCAGGGCTGATGCGCGGCCGGAGCATGGCCCTCGGGCGCATCGACCACGGGCGCGCGATGCTGATCGGCCAGGGTTTTCCGGAGAAGATCGCCGAGGAGATCGACGGCTCCCTCACGGCGCGGCTGAGGCTCACGCTGTCTCAGGACGGCAAGGCGATCTTCGGGACCTTCAGCCCGCAGAAGATCGAGTTCACCCACCACCCTCCGAAGATCACCTCGCGTCGCTTTCAAGAGGCCTCGTTTCGCCGCTACCGCTTGGTCTCCCGCGAGCTGCACGAAACGGAGCTGGTGGAGCCGGAGGCAGTAGAGAAGGAACGCGACAAGGTCCGCCGAACCGTCTGAGCGCTGTCTTTTAGGCTGGTGCCGGTGAGGCTTTGAGCATAGGCTCCCGCGCCGCATGGAAAGCTTCAGCGGTGTCAAGGTCTTCTCCGCCACCAAGGCCAAGGAGCGTGAGGAGATTGGTGACTTGATCACACAGTGGCTGCGTGAGAATCCCACCCTCGAGATCGTCGATCGGATCGTTCTGCAGTCGAGCGACAACGAGTTTCACTGCCTGACGCTCACGTTCTTCTATCGTCAGCCCAAGAAGGGCTGATTGACAGCGATCCCCGAGTTGTCGTGAAGCTCATGTGCCAAGCGGGGTCATGTGCCCCGTGCGGACAGGAGCACTGCTTCATGCGACGAGTTCGTACCGATAACTTCACGGTCGCGCCTTTGGCCTTCGCCATGGTGCTCAGCCTGGGCGTGGCCTGCACGCCCGCGGCGGAGGCGCCGGGGGAAGTCCTGCGCACGGAGAAAGATCCCAAGTACGGGATCATCACTTGCTCCGAGGCGACCGCCGATCGCACCTGCGTTACGGGGCGCTCGATCCTCGGGGTCTCGATGGGCAGCCACGGCGCCGGTCAGCTCGGGTTCCTCCACCCTGAGCTCTTCGACTCGGTCGGCATGCTCGGCGTCCCGATGGTCGACTGGGTCTACATGCTGCGCAACATCAAGCGCGGCTACCTCGGCGGCTTCTGCGACGAGGCGACGATCTTGGCCAACATGTCGACCATGAACGACCCCGCGGGTCCCGGCTTTTGCGGGCCGGTCAGGGGCGTGGAGAAGATCGAGCCCACCGGCAAGATCATCGAGCCCAGCCAGGACTTCAACCATTGGTACCGCTGGATCGACCAAGGTCGCGGCGGAAACTTCGGCCGTAACAAGCTGCGCGACTCCTTCCAGGACATCACGCTCGCCTTCGGAAACGCGCTCTACTACAACGAGGCCTCGCCCTATTACCCCCCGGGCGTCCCGCAGGACTTCCGCACCAAGACCGACGCCGAGCGCTGCCGAACGCCGCTCAAGATCGACAACCTGTTCCACAAGGAGTTCAACCCGGACGGCAGCTACCCGGTCTTGGCCTTCTGCGACACCAACACCAACAGCGGCGACTTCGATCCGATGCACGCCTCTGACTCGCCCTTCGAGATGCTCCTGGCCGTCGACTACAACCGAAACGGCGTGCGCGACTTCGCCGAGCCGGTCCTCACCTTCACCTCCGAGCGCTACGAAGACATCGGCTCCGGCCCCAACGACCAGTACGACTACAACACCAACCCCCACGGGAAGGCTGGCAACTGGCTGTACGACGAGGGCGAGCCCTATGAGGACAACGGCCTCGACGGCGTGCCGAACACCCGTGACTTCGGGGAGGGCAACGGCAAGTTCGACTACAACCCGAACGTGCTGAACTATCTGGCGCAGAACCCGCGCTCGCTGATCGAGACGATCCCGACGGGGCAGCTCGACCGCCTCTCGATCTGGGCCGACGCTGGCATCCGCGACTTCCTGATGAGCGCCGGCGGCACCAACTGGATGTTCGGCGCGCTCCAGGGCCGGGTGGGCAAGGACAAGGCGAAGGACTACGTCAACTTTCCGGCGCTGGCCCCGAGCCAAGAGGAGTTCGACTTCCTCGGCGTGGACTACTCGCCGACCGGCGTGGGCCAGCACGTCTACGTCCGCTACGGCGATCCGAACGCCAGCGAAGAGGACATCATGCGCGGCGACGGACACCACGTCGGCACTCCGCCCCAGCTCCTGAACCGCTTCCTCACCACCATGACCTTCATGCAGTCCCGGATGCGGGACGTGGATCGTCAGGCCGTGGACGAGGTCGGGAACATCACCGAGCTGATCCAGCCCAAGACCTTCTTCAGCAAGGCCCTCAACGACACCCGCAAGTTCGGGATCGTCTTCCCGCCGGGCTATGAAGATCCGGCCAACAAGGATCGCCGCTACCCGGTGATGTACTTCCTCCACGGCCAAGGCCAGGAGTCGGACGATCTGCTCGCTTCGGCGATCCTGTTCTTCGGCTACATGGCCGGATCGACCGTGCCCGACAGCGTGCGCCGCCATGAGAGCGACTGGGCCAAGTTCATCTTGGTCTTCCCGGACTCCACCTGCCGCGAGGGCGAGTGCTCCAGCGGCAACTTCAACACCAACCACCGCGGTATCGACGGCACTGGGCCGAAGTACATGGACTCGCTCTTTGAGCTGATCGCCCATGTCGAGCAGAGCTACCGCACCGCGATTCCCGTAGAGGTACCCAAGAAATGAACGATGGCGTGGCCGCCGACCCAGCACGACTGATCAAGGAGGTGCTCACGGTGGCCGCGATCGAGCTTCGCTCGCTGGCGGTCGGCGTGCGCGCGGTCCTGTCCTTCGTCCTCTACGGCGGCTTCGCGCTGATCGTCTCCGCCGGATACCTCTCCTTCGCCGAGAAGATCGAGGAGCAGGTCGTGGCAGCCAACCCGACCCTGGCCAACCTTGATCGGAAGCTCCTGCTCGAGGAGATGCTCAAGAGCGACAGCTTTCAGCAGAAGGCCATGCCGCTGCTCGAGCAGCTCGGCGGCTCCTCTTTTGCGTCGGCGATCGCCGGCAATGAGGTCCCCTGGATCGTCATCGCGCTGATGTTGTTCTCGAGCCTCGCCATCCCCGGTCTGGTGCTGGTCGTGACCTACGACCGGATCTCCGAAGACCTCTCCACCAAGTACGCTCGCTTTGTCCTGCAGCGGGTCCACCGGGGCAGCTACTTGCTAGGGAAGATCCTCGGGCAGTGGGCCACGCTCCTCGTCTCCGTGATGCTGGTGCACCTGGTGCTCCTCGGGCTCGGGGTCGTGCTCGGCAAGAAGGTCGACGCCGGCGCGGTGCTGGCGGTGCTCCCCAAGGTGTGGGCGGCGATGGCGCTGTTCATCCTGGCCTACACGGCGTTCTCGGCTGTCATCTCCTCGCTGGTCACGCCGCCCTTCGGGGCCCTGGCCGCCGGAGGCATGGGGCTCATGGGCCTGTTCGTCCTCAAGCACGCGATCCCCTTCTTTGGAGAGCTGTGGATGGGGAGCTGGGACACGCGCCTGTGGTTCCTCGAGCCGGCGGCGGTGTTGGTCTACGTAGGGCACGCCGTCGTGCTGGGCGGGATCGCCTTCGCGATCGTGCGCTGGAGGGACGTTTGAGCGAGCTGGCCATTGAGGCGATCGGCCTCGCGAAGAGCTACGGGAAGGTCCGCGCAGTGGACGGGCTCGATCTCCGGGTACCCGAGGGGTCGCTGTTTGGCCTCATCGGCCCCAACGGAGCGGGCAAGACCACCACCTTCAGCCTGCTGGCCGGCTTCCTGCGGCCGGACGCGGGGGAGATCCGGGTGCGCGGACGTACGCTGCGGCCCGGAGTTCCACGCTCCGGTCACCTGATCGCGCTGCCGCAGGACGCGCAGCTCCCGGCGGGGTCGAGCTGCATCGACGCCCTGGTCATCTTGGGGCGCTTGTCCGGTCTCGACACCCGCACCGCGACCCGCCGCTCTGAGGACGCGCTGCTCCGCCTGGGGCTGGCCGATCTGGCCAGAAAGCGCATCGGCAACCTCTCTCACGGTCAGCGGCGCCGCGTAGCGATCGCCCAGACGCTGCTCGGCGAACGCGAGGTCATCTTGCTCGACGAGCCGACAGCGGGCCTCGATCCCATCGTCGCAGCCGAGCTCCGCACGCTGGTCAAAGGGCTCTCGGGGGAGCGGACGATCATCCTCTCCAGCCACAATCTGCTCGAGGTCGAAGCGATCTGCGACCGCGCGGCGATCATCGCCCGCGGCAAGCTCGTCTCCTCGGGAACCATGGACGAGCTGCGGCGTTCCACCAACATCGTGCGGGTGCTCCTGGTGGACGTGCCGGCGGATCCGGCGGCGCTCTTGGCGGTGGTCCAGAAGCTGGCCGGGGTGCGGCAGGCCTCCTTTGAGCCGGGCGATCCCAAGGCCATGGCGCTCATGGTGGACGACGCGCCGGGCGTCGGCGCAGACGCGGTGGTCAACGAGGTCCTGCGGGCCCTCCTCCTGGCGGGCGCAAACATCAAGAGCATGGAGCGCGGGCAGAGCCTCGAGCAGCGCTTCATAGAGGAGACCCAGGCGCCGAAGTCAGCTCCGGACGCGCACACGTAGGCAAAGGGCCGGCACCCGCCCGGCGGGTCGAGCACCGACGGCGGGAAGCGCTCCGTTCGCGAGACACCGGCCCGGTCGACCCGTCCCCGAGGGTCGGCGGCTCCCCGGCGGTAACAGCCACAATGTACGCGGACCTTGGTGATGAGGAGGTCGTCTCGACCTGACTTCGGGGCGCGTGTTAAAAGCCGAGGATGTCCAGCAGTGAGGAGCTCGGTGGTCTTGGCCAAGGTTGGTTTGGTCCACCGGAGGCAGGGCTCGAGGCCATTCCCCCAGATCTCAGCGCGCCAGGCGCAGAGTCGGCGTCGATTCCGCCGCGTGAAATGCGGTCCGCGGTGCCACGCGCGGCGTCCGGTCTCGTCCCTATCCCAGAAGCATCGGAGCTCCCGCCGCTCCCTGAAGTCCCCTTGCCCCCGCCCACGCGCGGGCTGAGCGACGAGGGCCTTTCGGTCAAGAACCCCGAGGAGGCGGAGCGCTGGCAAGCGGTGATCGCGACCTATGAGCGCGAGGCCAAAGCCCTTGGAAACAAGCCCCGCGCGGCCACGATCTACCTCGAGATCGGCCGCATCTGGGAAGAGCAGCTCGGCAAGCAGCGCAACGCCGCGATGTGCTACCAGCGGGCCTTCCACCTGAACCCCAAGAACCTGGCGGTGCTCCACGCTTCGCGGCGCCTCTTCACCGAGGTCGGCAATGCCTCGATGGTCGTGCAGATCCTCCAGGCCGAGATCGAGGCCACCGCCGATACCGAGCGGCGCGCTACCCTGCTGGCCGAGAAGGGCGCGATCCTCGAAGAGAAGCTGCGCAACCCCGAGGAGGCGCTGAAGGCCTTCCGCGAGGCGCTGGATCTGTCGCCCTCGGAGCCGCTGGCGCTCCAGTCGATCGAGCAGCTGCACCTATCCCGCCGCGAGTACCCCGAGCTGTACCGCGTGTATCTGCGCGCGCTCGAGGTCTTGGAGCATCCGTCCCGCCGGCTGGCGCTGCTGGTCGCGGCCGCGCAGCTGGCGGAGGACCGCCTGGACGACGTGTCCGGCGCGATCGGCCTCTACGAGAAGATCCTGGGCATCGATCCCTCCTACGCGCTGTCCCTGGCCGCCCTGCGGCGCCTCTATGTGCTGGCCGAGGGCTGGGAGCAGCTGGTCGGAGTGCTGCTCCGCTCGGCCGAGATCGCGGACACCAAAGAGCGCGCGACCTCGTTCTTGATGAGCGCGGCCCGCATCCAGCATGAGCGCCTCCACACCACCGATCGCGCGCTGCTCTCGCTGCTCAAGGCGCTCGAGTACTCGCCGAGCGACGTGGCGCTGCTCCGCGAGATCGAGTGGCTCTACGAGACCAACGAGAAGCACGAGGACGTCGTCAAGGTGCTGCGGGTCGAGGTCGACGCCGTCAGCGAGGCCCGCGAGCGGGTGCCGATCCTGTTCCGCCTGGGCTCGGTGCTCGAAGATCGCCTGGGCCGCGCCGAAGAGGCGATCCCGGTGTTCGAGGAGGCCGTCCGCCTCCTCCCTAGCTACAAACCCGCGTTTCAGGCCCTCGGCCGCCTCTACGAGCGCACCGGGCGCTGGGCCGATCTGGCCGGGCTCTTCGAGAAGGAGCTGGAGCGCGAGGATGAGGACCCCTCGGGCCGGGTCGCCAAGCTGTTCAAGCTGGCGGAGCTGTACGAGTCGCGCCTCGATCGCGCCGACGACGCTATTCGCCTCCTGTCCGAGCTCTTGGTGCTGCAGTCGGCCTATCCCCCGGCGCTCAAGGCGCTGGAGCGGCTGTACCGCAAGAAGGAGCGCTGGACCGATCTCGCGGCCCTGTACGAGCGCGAGGCGATGCTCACCGACGACACCGATCAGCGGATCTTCCTCTGGGCGCGCATCGGCCAGATCTACGAGGAGAAGCTGGACGCGCTGGATCAAGCAGCCGGGGCCTATGAGCGGATCTTGGAGCTCAAGCCCGGGCACCTCGAGGCCATCCGGACCCTCGCGCGCATCAACGAGCGCCGGGGTCGCTGGGTCGACGTGTTGCGCGCCTACGAGCTCGAGGTCGAGGCCACCTCCGATCAGAACGAGGTCGTGGCGATCCTCCACCGCGCGGGCACCGTCCAGGAGGAGTGGCTCCGCGACATCCCCGCGGCGATCTCCTCCTACGAGAAGGTGCTGGCCCTCTCGCCGAGCTACCTGCCGGCGCTGCGGAGCCTCGGGCGTCTGTACCACCGCGAAGGTCGCTGGGCGGACCTCATCGCCATGTACCGCCGTGAGATCGAGGTGTCCAAGTCGCCTGAGCAGGCAGCGGGCCTCTTGTTCCGCATCGGCGAGATCTCGGCCGACAAGCTCAAGGACGACGAGCGGGCGGTGGTGGTCTACGAGGAGATCTTGAACCGCACGCCAGACTCGCTGCCGGCGCTCAAGGCTCTGGCGCAGATCCATACCCGGCGCGGGGAGTTCGAGAAGCTGGCGCAAGTTCATTTGCGCGAGATCGAGTCGACCCGGGACGGCGCGGAGCGGACCAAGCTCCTCATCGCGGTGGCCGACATCTACGAGCACAAGCTCCACCGGGCCGATCGGGCCGCGGAGCTGTTCCAGGAGATCCTCCGGGCCGGGCATCAGCAGGCCGCGGTCGACGCCTTGGTGCGCATCTACTCGACGGCCGGGCTGTGGAGCGCGCTGTCACAGGCGCTGCGCAGCGCGCTCGACGTGGCCCAAGATCCGGCCACCCGAGCCGCCATCCTAGTGCGCCTCGCCGAGGTCACCGGCGACAAGCTGGGCAAGCACTCCCAGGCCGCCGAGCACCTGGAGGGCGCGCTCGACATCTTGCCGAGCGACGTGACGATCATGAGCCAGCTCGAGCGGGTCTACGTGGGCCGCCGGGACTGGGAGCGGGCGATCGCCATCGCGGAGCGCCTGGCCGGGACCGAGACCGACCCCCGGCTCTACGCCGCGCGGCAGATCCGCATCGGCAACATGAAGGAGAACGAGCTCGATCCGCCGCGTTCGGGGGCCGAGCACTACCTGAAGGCCTTGGAGCGCGTGCCCGGACATCCGGTCGCGCTGCGGGGCCTGGAGCTTGGCTATCGTCGGGCCCACGCCTTTGAGGGCCTGGCGGCCTTGTATCAGCGCGAAGGGCTCCTCTCGCGGGACCCCGATCGGCGAGCCAACCTCTTCTTCCGCGCCGGAGATATCTTCGAGCACCGGACCAAGAAGGACGATCTGGCCGAGGCCATGTACCGAGCGGTGATCGAGCTGTCGACCGGGCACATCCCGGCGCTGCGCGGTCTGCGCCGCATCGCTGAACGCAAGAACGACGGCAAAGGAGCGCTGGAGTGGATCCGGCTCGAAGGCGAGAACATCGCCGATCAC
>Ga0154020_10001416_pt1 | contig 29659 bp, 24 predicted proteins | sample Klosneuvirus_201_FD_109709 | JGI IMG/M metagenome (GOLD analysis project Ga0154020, IMG submission 109709) | Active sludge microbial communities from wastewater, Klosterneuburg, Austria - Klosneuvirus_20160825_MG | ecosystem: Engineered > WWTP > Aerobic digester > Activated sludge | place...
ATATTTTGCAATTTCAAGATTATTAGTGCCCGCAGATTCCATACCTTGTAGTTTAATAGTTTTAATTTGAAGTGCATTATTAGGTAGTAATTCAAAATGAGTTAAACAAAAATCCATGCCCTTTTTCAAGCGTTCCCAATCTTGACCTTGATGAAAAGATTTTCCAGCCATTTGACATAACTTAAACCGTGTTTCTTCTTTTTCACTGGATCGGGCAGCTCTTAAAAAGGCAAGTCCGGCATCGGAATATTTTTGAACTTTCGTGTATTCTTGAGCTAGCATGTACTCAATTTCCGGTTCAAAATCGGTTCCCTTAAAATTAATTCTCTCTATTACTAAAAGTTTAATATTATCATCTGGACGACCCGATTTAACTTGCCTCTTTATGGAACTGATCTGTTTCTGACGATCAGGAGAAATAGGTTTGATTTCCTTTGCAGGAGTAGAGTCTATTTCTGGAAAACTGGCGCATCCAGAAATGATCGTGATCAACAATGAAATCATTATCAGCATAAAAGTGTTTTGAGTGATTATCATTTTTTTTCCCTCAAATATTGAGCCATTTTTTCTTTAAAAGATCGTACCATGGGTGTTTCACCAATCAACTTGTTTAATTTTTCTATTAATTCTCGTTGTTCGGTAGTTATTTCATTTGGTGTATCGATTGTAACCTTAACAATCATATCGCCAGCACCAAATCCCCCCACTTTTAAAAACCCTTTACCTTTCATTCTAAACAACTGTCCTGTATGTGTGCCAGCAGGAATTTTTAAAGATGCCTTACCCGTCAAAGTTGGAACTTCAATCTGCGCTCCTAAAATAGCATCAATAAAACTTATAGGAAGCTCCAGCACACAATCGTTTCCTTCTCGACGAAACAGATTATGCTCCTGTATATTGATCACAACAAACAGATCGCCAGATGGGCCACCATTAGATCCACTATCGCCTTCACCACGCAATTTTAATCGTTGTGATTGCTTGACACCAGCCGGAACGGTGACAATTAAATTGGCTTTTTCTTCATTATTATTTCTCACGCGAACAAAGTTTATAGACTTTTCACATCCCTGTGCAGCTTCTTCAAAAGTTAAATTTAATGTGTACCGTAAATCAGCACCCTTGGAGGATTTAGGTCGGGAAGAAAATCCTCCTCCTCCTCCACTGCGTGATTTACCAAATAAATCCCCAAATACTTCGCCAAAAATATCTTGAAATGGGTCTCCAGAGGAACTGGAGCTGCTGTAGTTGTATTCGGAACCGCTACCGAATGGTCCACCACCACTGCCTCCGCCAAAAGGTCCACCACTCCCACCGAATGGTCCACTTCCGCCCATCGCAGCATGACCATATTTATCGTAAGCAGCACGCTTTTGATCATCAGATAAAACTTCATACGCTTCCGTTATCTGTTTGAATTTTTCTTCAGCTGATTTATTCCCTTGATTTTTATCAGGATGGAATTGCATGGCTAAGCGTCGGTAGGCCTTTTTAATTTCGTCTGCCGTCGCCGATCTCGATACACCGAGCACATTATAGTAATCTTGTTTAGACACTCTGGATTCCTTCCCACGATGCTTTAATTACTTAAAAAACTAGCTCTTACTCCTCATTTTTAAGATTTAATAGGAGCTTTTGCTACAATCACCTGCGCAGGTCGAATCACTCTATCATGAAGCTTATATGCAGATCGAAAGACCCTTAATATATGTCCCTCTGCAACAGTGTCCGATTCTTCTGCTCCTAAGGCTTCATGAAGATTTGGATCGAAAGCAAGCCCCTCACATTTAATTTCATTGACACCAAATTTTGATAGAACTGATTTCAATTCTGATGCCGTCATCTTTACACCTTGAGAATATACTTCTATAGTCTCAGGGGTTAATTTCGTTGCCAGAGCTCTATCAAAATTGTCTGCAACAGTTAAAATATCTGAAACTAACCTTTCTGAACCATACTTACTAATTTCGGACCTCTCTTTGATTGCATTTCGTTTGTAAGTTTCAAACTCAGCTCTTAAATAAAGATAGTCATTTTTCCATTTTTCAACCTGTTGTTGTAATTCGGCCAATGGATCTAATTTTGCTGTTTCTTCGAAAGTTTGAGATGACAATTTCGCCTCTTCTTGATTTAGTTCTTGATTTAAATTTTGCTCATCTTTATTTCGTTCATCTTTGTTTTGTTCCACTACTTATTCCTCCATCTCTAAACAGAATTATCATTTTTTAATCTTTTTTTGATCGTGTCCTCAATTTGGCTCATCTTTAATTTAAAAAAGTACAGGCCTCAAAAATTTGATTGCTCATCAAAATTCCATTTTCGGTGAGACGCCATCTTTTTTCAAAGTACTCAATAAAGCCTTTCATTTTTAAATCATCAAAAATAGCTTCAACTTGTTCTTTTCTTAAAGAACCGAATTTACACTCTAATTCTTCTAGGCTCAATCCCCGTTTTATTCTAAGAAACACGTGGCAGAAATCAGTTAGTGCTTGACGCTCCACCAAAATCTCAAATTGATCAGATTCTCTGTAGGCAATTGGGGTATTAGCTTGCTCATTGGGCAATTTTTGAATTTGTTTAGTGTATTCGTTAATATTGCTATAATTCCAAAATCTCTTACCCCAAGCATTATCTTTTATGTAGGAGTGAGCACTCAGTCCAATGCCCCAAAAATTCTCGTCTGTCCAATAAATCATATTGTGTTTTGATTCAAAACTAGGCCTAGAAAAATTGCTAATTTCATACCTTAAAATACCCATGCTTGAAAGTTTCTTTTCAATGAGATCGAACATTTCAATTTGTTTTTGCTCTGGCAATCGCACTTTTGCCAATGGATGACTATCAGGTACTGTAAGACAGTAGGCAGATAGGTGGTTTGGCGAAAAGTGTTTAACCCATTCGAGATCTCTTTCCAAATCTTCTATAGTTTGATTCGGTAGAGCAAAGAGCAAATCAAAGGTATAGTTTAATTTTTTTTGAGACAATAATTCCAAAGTTTTGCGTGTGTCATCGGCACTATGTTCTCGACCAACGCTCTTCAATATATCATCTCTAAAGGTTTGAGCTCCAACACTGAATCGATTAATTCCTGCTGCTAAATAAATTTCTATTTTTTTTTCATCTATAGTAGCAGGGTTTATTTCGATTGTAATTTCAGCATTGGGTTTAAAACTTAATCCCTGTTGTTTTAAGGTTTCTAAAATACTTACAATTCCTTCCGCCTCGACCAAAGACGGGGTTCCTCCACCAAAATACACAGTATCTACTGCAAATTCTTTAAATTGTGGCCCATAAACCTGTATTTCTTTTTTAACAAGTTCGATATACTGAAGAGGAGGAAGTATTGATGATTTTTCATAAGTAGCAAAATCGCAATACCGACATCTTTGAATACAATAGGGAATATGAACATAAATACCAAACGCCATTAGGAGTCTTCTCAAGTGAAGCACAAAAAAATTCAACTTAAAAATGGTCTTAATGTACTTTTTATTGAAAGTAACAAATCTCCAGTGATTTCAGTTCAGATGTGGGTTCGCACTGGCAGCGCCGACGAAGTCAGCTCTGAACAAGGAATCAGTCATTTTATAGAACATCTGGTTTTTAAGGGTACCCCCAGCTTTCAGGTAGGTGAAATCGCCAAAACTGTTGAAGGAAGCGGTGGAGAGCTCAATGCCTACACTTCCTTTGATCAAACAGTTTACTATGTCACGATGCCTTCAAGTGAAACAACGACGGCCCTGAAAGTCATACGAGAAATGACATCCTGCCCAAATTTTGATCCTGAGGAAGTTGATAATGAACGTGAAGTGGTAATTGAAGAAATCAAACGAGGTTTGGATTCTCCTGGCCGTGTTGCAAGCCAATTACTTTTTTCAACAGTATATCAAAAACACCCTTATGGCGTTCCAGTAATTGGATATGAAAAGATTATTAAAAAGGTCCCACTCAAAACTCTTAAATCCTACTTTGAGGGGCGATATCATCCCAAAAATATGTTTTTAGTAGTAGCCGGAAATATCACTTTAAAAGATTTACAACGTGAACTTAAAGTTTTCGAGACCACCAAAATTTATAAATTTAGAACCGTAAAAAGAAAAAAAGAACCTCAACAAAGAACTCCTCGAATAAAAGTTCAAAAATCTAGCTTTCAAGATGATTTTTTTCATATGGGATTTCGAACCCCAAATGCAACGCACAAAGATATTCCTGCACTCGAGGCCCTTTCTATGATTCTCGGTCAAGGTGATAGTTCGCGCCTCATACATCGCCTGCGTATTGAAAAACATTTGGCCAATTCCATTGGTGCCAGTGTTTATAGCCCAAAAGATGATGGTTTATTTTTAGTATCTGGTACTTTCAAGCCAGATCAGTTTGTGGATATGATGAAAGAAGTGATGAAAGCACTACAAGAAGTTCGTACAGAGCTTGTAAGTGTTGATGAATTAAAAAAAGTAAAAATCAACATTGAAAGCGAGCAATATTTTTCTTTAGAAACCGTTGATGGACTTTCCCGAAGCCTTGGTTCTTGGGAGTTTCTATTTAAAAATCCTGACCACTTTGAAAAATATCTCGATCAAGTACAAAAACTCACTCCTAAGGATATTTTGTTGGCAGCCCGAAAGTGGTTAGACCCTAAAACACTTACTTTTGTATCGCTGACAAAAGATACGACCCACACTAAAAAGAATTTTATGCTTGCATTTAAAGCTTTTCAAAAAAATCTCACTAAAGAGCCCACTGTGGCAAAAATATTAAAATCGGCACCTAAAAACGCTAAAATCAGCAAAGGCCTCAGTAAGATCACTTTAACAAGCACACCCTCTAAAACAGAAAAAATTATACTGCCCTCTGGCGCAACTTTACTATTAAGAAAAATCACTGAAACTCCGTTAATTTCGATCAAAGCTGCTTTTGCAGGAGGTCTAAGGGCAGAACCAAGTGATCGACGTTCCATTGCAGAACTGTTATCGAGAACCTGGATTGGCGATCTTGACACGATGAAAGAAGCTGATATTTATCAATTTTTTGATTCTCGAGCCGCCGCCATTGGTTCTTTCTCTGGTCGCAATTCAATTGGACTTAACTCTGATTTTCTAAAACCTTTTGAAAAAGAATGTGGAAATCTCTGGGCCAAACTCCTCACATCTCCTTCGTTTCAAGATTCTATTCTTATTAGAGAAAAATCTGTCCTATCTCACCAAATTCAAAGTCGTAATGATAAGGGAGCCCAACGTGCTATTTTGAAATTGGAAGAAATCTTGTTTCAAGGACATCCCTATCAATTTGATATGATGGGAACTGAAGAAAGTGTGGCTCAAGTTAAAATTTCAGATTTAAAAGATTATTGGAATAAAGTAGCTAATCCTAAAAATTTAGTCATTTCAGTCTGTGGAAATATTGATACTCTATATTGGATTGACCTATTGCAATCCCTTGCAACTCAGTTGCCTCAAGGTGAAAAACTGACTAAAACTTTTAAAACACGTTATCCAGTAGAACCGACAACACACCACCAAGTTCTCAATCGAGAACAAACTCATATTGCTATTGGTTTTCCAGGTCTTTCTCTCAAAAACCCTAATCGCTATACTCTTCACTTAATTGATAGTATTCTCTCTGGACAAGGTGGAAGACTTTTCTTGGAATTGAGAGATAAAAATTCTCTGGCCTACTCCGTTGGGCCCATTCACATGGAAGGTATTGAAACAGGATACTTTGGAGCCTACATTGGATGCTCTCCTGAAAAAGCGGAAAAAGCCATTAATATGCTTATTGAAGAATTTCAACGACTCATTAAAGAGCCAGTATCAGAGTTAGAGCTTGAAAAAGCCAAAAAATACACAATAGGCCGACACCACATAGAAATGCAAAAAACAAGTTATCTCAATTCACTAATTTTATTTGATGCTCTTTATGATTTAGATATCAATGATGCCTTTGAAATGGAAAAAAAATATCAATCAGTGACACCCAAAGATATTCAACGTGTCGCCAGTGAGATTTTTTTACAGGTCCCCACTATTTGCACGGTGGGCCCTAATCCCAACGTGAATTAATATTATATAAAGTATTTGGTGTCTTAATTTTCTGAAAGCATGCATTATTGTTTCAAATGATAAAAATTTTTGAATTTTATTCGACATACAAATAGTTCCCCGTATACATTACATTTCAAGCTAATTCGATATATAATAACAATATAAATATTATCAATTTTGAGGAACCCTTATGATTCATACTGAAATACCTCATGTTTATTTGATACCAATATGGTGTGATCAGCTGCAAAAGGAATATGATTATATTAACTGGGTCTTTAAACTCAAACTGACCCGGCCACAAATTAGAATTGTTGATGTAACAAGTTTTTTGGGCCAGTGGGATCCTCTTTTGCGAGAAATTAAAATCTCACAGGAACTCATTTATCATTACTCATGGCATATTGTTTTGGAAATCTTAAAACATGAAATGGCCCATCAATTAGTAACCGATAAGGGTTCAGAGGAAAATGGACATGGCGCAGAGTTTAAAAGCTTTTGCCAAAAAATAGCTGTTGATCCTCGTTTTCAGCGAGCCCAGTCCGAGATAAATTTGAACGAAATTGATTTTGAAAGTAGTAAAGGTTTTGAGTCCAATGAGGCTGTTGATCCCGAGGGCCAGCGGCTCATGGAGAAAATTGAAAAACTACTTTCATTGGCTCAATCGAGCAACCAAAATGAAGCATTAGCAGCCATGGAAAAAGTGAACGAACTCTATGAAAAGTATAATATTGATCGAATCGTTCGACGAACAGAGAAAAATAATTATAAATATCTGGTGATCAATCTTAAGAGTTCCAAAGTTAGGGCTCATTATTCTATTATTGCGTCGATACTTATGGAGCATTTTTTTGTTGAAATTGTTAACTCTGATATTTACGACCCTCTCAATAATCGTAAAAATAAAACGATTGAAATTTTTGGTACCAAAGAAAATTTATTGATCGCAGAATATGTTTTTCACTTTTTGAATCGAACCGTTGAAGAGCTTTGGAAACACCATGCTAAGATTCATTTTCTTGACACAAAATACAAACGCTCTTTCCAGTTAGGTCTACTCCATGGTTTTAATTCAAAATTACGTGTTAGCAAAGAAAATCGATTGAAAAAAATCACCGATCCTGAAATTTCAAAATCCCTCACTTTACTTGAAGATGACCCAGGACTTTCTCTTTTTATTGGCATGAAATACCCAAAACTTTCCAGTCGCAAACGAGACACAGGCCGAGTTTATGGATCCGCTTACTCCAAGGGTCTTGAGGATGGACAAAAAATTGTTATCCACAAGGGCGTCGAAAATTCAGCCACTCCCTCAACCGGTACCTTTTATTTAAAATATTAGAAATTAAAAAGTATGGAGAAATAGTTGATAAAACCATTTCTCCATTCCTATCAATAATACTCACTTATCGAGTTAACATTTCTTTTAATTTATTATCAATTGCTTCCATAAATTGCTCAGTCGTAAGGTAATTTTTTTCACTCACCTTATCTCCATGAATACAAACCGCTAAGTCTTTGGTCATCTTTCCAGACTCTACTGTTTTAATACAGGCTTGCTCTAAAGTATGAGTGAAATTAATCAATTCTTGATTTCCATCTAATTTACCACGAAACGCTAAACCTCGCGTCCAAGCAAAAATAGAGGCAATAGGATTGGTGGAAGTAGGTTTACCTTGCTGATGCATGCGATAATGTCGAGTTACAGTTCCGTGTGCCGCTTCCGCCTCCATAGTTTTTCCATCAGGTGTGATCAACACAGAAGTCATCAAACCCAAAGATCCAAAACCTTGAGCTACTGTATCTGACTGAACGTCGCCATCGTAGTTTTTACAAGCCCAAACAAAATTACCATTCCACTTAAGAGCACTGGCTACCATATCGTCAATTAAGCGATGTTCATATGTGATACCAGCAGCTTCGAACTTAGTTTTGAATTCATTAATATAAATTTCTTCAAAAATATCTTTAAATCGTCCATCATATTTTTTAAGAATCGTGTTTTTACTAGAAAAATAAAGGGGCCATTTTTTTTGAAGGGCTAAATTGAAACAAGATTTTGCAAAGCCCTTAATGGACTCATCTGTATTATACATAGCCATTGCTACGCCATCGCCTTCAAACTGATAAACTTCAAATTTTTGCTCAGGTCCACCGTCGGCAGGTTCAAACGTCATCGTTAATTTTCCTGGTCCTTTAGTCACAATATCTGTCGCTCGATATTGATCGCCAAAAGCGTGTCGGCCAATACAGATAGGAGCCGTCCAATTGGGAACAAGTCGTGGAATATTATTGATAATGATTGGCTCTCTAAAAACAGTTCCATCTAATATGTTTCTGATGGTTCCATTGGGCGATTTCCACATTTTTTTAAGATTAAATTCTTTTACGCGGGCCTCATCTGGTGTAATTGTTGCACATTTAATGCCCACATTGTATTTCTTGATAGCCTCTGCGGACTCAACGGTCACCCTATCTTCAGTTTTATCTCTATACTCCATTCCAAGATCAAAATACTTAATATCAATCTCCAAATAAGGATAAATATACTTATCTTTAATCATTTTCCAAATAATTCTCGTCATTTCATCGCCATCCAGCTCAACAATTGGTTGCGATACTTTAATTTTTTTCATAAACACCTCTTTAACTATTGTGTGGAATACTGTACTACAACATCATCTAAAGTTTCAATCACTGAAAGGGACACCATGATGATTAAAATTCTGTTTTCTATTTGCTTAGTTCTAATGGCAGGATGCGCAATAACTCACAAAAGAGGGGCCGATGCTCAATTGACGGTAGATTACTACTTACAAAACAGAGGTACACTTCCAAGTGAATTGAGCAAAATGGTAACTCTAGATAAAATTAATGAGGCCGATGTCACCATTCAATGGAGTGTTAATGATAAAGGTGAAACACAAGATATCACTATTGAACATGATACTCTTCATAATGAAAATGTAAATACTCTACTCATTGAACATCTTAAGACTATGAAGTTTCCAAGACCCCCAAATTTTACAGTAACCACTGTGGAATACACTTATAAGTTTCAAAAAAATCAAAATCAGAAGATTCAAAAAAAATAATGAGACTTAACTTAACACTTCCAGTTTATTTCAATCAATTTGAACATAAAATCGGTTCAATTTAAATGGGGTTTAATATTGAGACACTTTAATCCCACTTCACTCGTTAAACCAAAAAATTATCAGTCTTTTCAATTCTCTGAATCATTTTTTCAGGAGAACAAGGTTGACTTAGAAATTGGATCGGGTGTGGGTTGGCATGCAATAACCTACTCTAAATGTAATCCAGAACGACATCTCATTGCAGTTGAACGAACTGAAGTTAAATTTAATAAATTCAAAAATAGATTAGAGCATCATCAAGGATTTAAAAATCTAACTCCCATTCATGCCGATATTGTTCCTTGGACAGTTCACTTTCTACCAGATTCATCAATTGAAAAGATTTTTATTTTTTACCCCAACCCTTATCCTAAAAATCCTTCTGCTCGTTTTTTCAAAATGCCTTTTTTTGAATATCTATTAAAAAAAGGGAAAGAAAATCTGACTATTCATTTAGCAACTAATGAATTTAACTATCAGCAAGAAGCGCGTGAATTATCCGAATCAACCTGGAAGTTAGAATTAATTCAATTTCAAGAACTAACTTTAAAATCTAGTTTCAATCCCAGAACTCATTTTGAAAAAAAATACCTACTTCGAAATGAAACCTGCTACGACTTGATCTTTCAAAGGACAAAGCAGAAATGATGTTTGATCGCATTTATATTGAAATCAGTAATGTTTGTAATCTTCAATGCAGCTTTTGCCCAGAAGTCTTGAGACCCAAAAAATGGATGACTCCAGATCAATTTAAAATTGTTATTAATAAAATAAAATCTTACACCCAAGCAGTTACTCTTCATGTTATGGGAGAGCCTTTAGCTCACCCTCACTTTGAATCATTTATACAAATACTTCAAGAGGAGTCAGTACCTTTAATTCTAACTAGTAATGGTATTTTATTGAATCGGCATAAACAGTTACTTCTACAGCCATCTCATTTTCAGAACTCAAATATTAAACAAATAAATTTTAGTATTCATAGTTTTTTTGACAATTTTCCCGAAAAAGATATTAAAAGTTATTTAAGTTTCCTTGTAGATTTTTCAAAACAGTTTATTGCCAATAATTCAGATTCATTTATTAATTTCCGACTTTGGAATTTACCCGAAATTAACTCACAACTAGAACCAAAAAATAAGCTTATTTATGAAGTTCTTGAACAGTTGTTTGTAAATCCAGAGCTGCCGAAAAATCTTAATGTAAAATCACAAAAATCATATCGCCTGGATCGACATATTAAAATGCACTTTGATACTCAATTTGAATGGCCAAGCCTAAAGTCTATTGAAAGCTCTCCCGTAGGCTTCTGTTATGGTCTTAAAAATCAATTGGCAATATTGACTGAAGGAACTGTTGTGCCTTGTTGTTTAGACAAAGAAGCAGTTATTAATCTTGGGTCTATCTTTGATGCATCACTAGAATCAATTTTGGAAACAAAACGGGCTAAGAATATAATTCAAGGATTTAAGCAAGAAAGAGCTGTTGAGGAACTTTGCCAAAAATGTCAATTCAAACAACGTTTTCAGAAAAATTCATAATTGGTATGATACATTTTTTCAATCATGGCTAATTATTACACATTTATAAATAATTTTTATTCATTTTTAAAAAATTATTTTTATGACTAAAGTCCCTTTATTTTTTTCCGATATGAAGAAATCTTGAAACTACTAGAAGAAGTTTCAAGAATGCTTCTAATGAGGCGCCTAAGGTTTTCCAGTTGAGACTTTTCTGAACATCCCTTTATCAAAAGGGCAAATCATGCTCAGTAGAAGCCGTAAACCAGGATTTTTTTAAGGCTATGAAGCATTAATAATATTTGTATTCGTAATTAAAACTGAATGAAATTTACAACAAAGGAGATTGTCATGTCTAAACTAGTTCAAGAACTTAAGGGTGATCACGAAAAACTGGCTCAAGTTCTAACAAATGCTTTATCAAAAGGACCTACAAAAGAAGGACTTCAACTGTTAAATACCACAAAAGCTGCCCTCTTAGCTCATTTAAAAAAAGAAGATACATTTTTGTATCCTGAATTAAAAAAAGCAGCTGTTAATGATAAAAGTTTGAAATCAACGATTGAAATGTTTGCTACAGATATGGATAAAATTTCAAAAGCAGCCATCGATTTTTTTAATAAGTGGGAAAAAGGTGGTGACGGTGTAGAGTTCGCAAAAGATATTGGAAATTTAATTTCAGTACTTAGATCTAGAATTCATAGAGAAGAGTCCGCTCTTTATCCTGAATATGATAAAATTGCAGACAAAAAAGTGGCCTAGTTAGATTCAGTTGAAAAGGCCTGATGGGATTAACTTTAAGTTAATTTTTATCGGGCTTTTTATTATAATATTATTCATTTTTTAAATGAATTTCAACGAGCATAACGTTTTGTAATGCTCTCACGTATTTCAGCACCTTCAATACTTAATCTAGTCCAAGGAATTGCTTTAAGACGATCAAATTCTATCATTTCTTCAGTTTCTTCGCAAATTCCATATGTCCCATTTTCCATACGAGCTAGCGCATTTTCAATTTCAAATAGTTGCTGCCTAAGTCTTTCATGCATAGAGAGGGCCTCTACTTCAGCAAGTACACGAATGGTTTGATCAGCTTCATCACCACCCTTTTCATCCGCATTCATATCAAAACGAGCTTCCCTTACTCGGTTAAGAAGTTCGGCTTTAGCTTGTACAAGCTTACTTCGACACTCTTTTAATATGTTCTCAGGTATCTGCGACATTCAGCCCTCCTCACTTAAATCTCATCATACAGTTTATTTAATATGATGCGATTTTCATTCTCTGTTATGATCTTTCATCACAAGATTTGAATTATTTAGTCATAGAGTTGAGCGCTATTCAAGTATTTTCTTAAATTTTCTTAAATTAGCTGGTCCTCTGTATTTTCAACTAAATAAACAAATCTTATAAGTTGAGGCACAGTAAAAAAGAAGACATGAAAGAATTCAACAAAAAACTTACAAAATATTAAAAAATATCTTATGTTTATATATAAGGCATTTTTATTTATCTTTTGCTACACCTTTGAACAGTTTTTTACGGTGAATTATATTTAATGCTTGTTTATCTGACATTAATCTTGATGACTTTCAAACTTAAAGTCGCAGGGTCCCATTTTAAATTTGAATCAAATGGTAATAAATCAAATTAATTTTTAAGATTTTATTAATAGTTCTGAAGATTTTAAAGTTTCAAACTAAATTTAAATCCAGTACGACGGGGCAATGATCCGATCCTTCAACTCGATCCCAGATATCCGCACTTTTTAGATATTTCTCTAAACCCTTTGAAACAGATATATAGTCTATTCTCCATCCTCTATTACTAACCCGGGCTAATTCACGATAGGACCACCACGAATATTTATCTTTAATGGATTTATTAAAATAACGGTAAGTATCAATAAACCCCAATTCGTAAAATTGATCCATCCATACGCGTTCTTCAGGTAAAAATCCACTCACTTTTGAAAGTCGAATTGGATCATAAACATCTATTTCTTTATGAGCGATGTTATAATCTCCTACAACAATAATTTGCTTTCCAGCACTTAGTTGTAAACGCAAATGATTTAATAGTTTTTTTAAAAATTCTTGTTTAAATAAGTGCCGTTCATCACCCGATCCTCCATTTGGGAAATAAATATTATAAAGAAGAAACTCCGGATGTTCTGTAATTATAAATCGGCCTTCTGCTTCATATTCAGGATATGAAATGCCTTTTAAAATTGAGAGAGGTTCCTTATTGCAAAAGGTTGCTACACCAGAATATCCTTTCTTTATTGCTGAAGACCAATAATTATAAGGATACCCAAGGGATTGAGCTTCTGGTTCCACTTGATCTCGATGAGCTTTCGTTTCCTGGAGGCAAAGAATATCAGCACTGGCTCTGCTTAAAAATGAAACTAAATTTTTTTTATATACTGCTCTAATTCCATTTACATTCCAGGTAATAATTCGCATAGCTGTCTCCTTCCAATTGATCTCAGCCAATTAACATAAATAACGTCTGGAAAAAAGCTCTGAGAAATTCATTCTCATAACTTTTAAAAACGATCGCATCAATGGTTCAAAATAGAACTGAGTAACTTCTGGTTGAATCCCATCCAGATACATCTTGATAAACTTGTGAAAAAATGCTTCTTATACAAACAAATTGTCATTTAAAATTAACTCTATTATACTGAAAGTCTTTGATGAAATCCAAGTATTTTTCTTATATTAAACAATTTTATCCCGAGTTTGAAGAGAGCTCCAGAGATCTTATTTCAGATAATCTTATCTCTCCCTTTAAAGTTGAATTACCTCGATCTTTACTTCAACAAGCTCAATCCTTGATTCAAACACTTTATAATTTAAGAGAGAATGAAATTTACCAAAAAAATCTTGCAGTAAAATTACCAATGGCAGCTCAATGGAATCCAGGCAACAAATCCATTTGTATGAGTTACGACTTTCATATCACATCTGATGGAAATCTTAAACTAATTGAAGTCAATACTAATGCTTCATTTTTATTAATGGGTTATTTTTTGTATTTGACAGAACAACTGCCGCAGCCAATTTCGGATTTCACTTTAAATGAACTAAACCAAAATATATTTGATGAATATAAACTAAATTATAAAAATATTGATAGTGGAAACTTATCTGAACAAAATGATAATTGTATAAAAAGGCAAAATCCTTTAACAATTGCAATAATTGATGAAGCACCAAGTAGTCAGAAACTTTATTTTGAATTTTTACTTTACAAACAACTGTTTAAAAGTTTTGGACACCAAGTTTTAATCTTAGACCCTTCTGAGCTAAAGCTAAATACAGATAATGCCATTGTCGTCAAATCGCAACCCCATACTATTATTGATTTTATTTACAATCGCTCCACTGATTTTTATCTCGAACAGCCGGCCATGGAGACTATTAAATTATCCTATTTGAACAAAAAAATAACCCTCAGTCCTAATCCACATGAATATTCACTTTTAGCAGATAAAGAACGATTAATTGAATGGAGTCTTATTTGTGAAAAAAGTCATGATACCATTCTTTCTCCCTTTCAATCGACAAATTTGAATATTTATGAAAACTTAAAAAATCACAAATCTCTTCTCCTTGAAACTTTTTTACTTTCCGAAAATAATAGCTCTTATGTTTGGGCAAACAAAAAAAAATATTTTATAAAACCACTTAATTCTTATGGTTCAAAAGGGAGCTATCGAGGTGAAGGAATAAGTCGAACATTATTTGACCAACTCATTGGAAAAAATTTTTTAGCACAAGAGTTTTGTCCGGCACCAGAACAAATTTTCTCAGCTGATGGCATAGATCCTATTAAGTTAAAATATGACCTTCGGTTTTACGCCTACCAAGATCGCGTACAAATGGCTGTAGCGCGTCTTTATCAGGGACAACTAACTAATTTGAAAACAAAATACGGTGGATTTGCCCCGCTTATTTTTAAGTAGAATTTACTTGGAAAAACTAGAAAGAGCCTGGCAAAAATAAGTTTTTAATTTTTCGAAAATCAAATCAAAAATAGGTAAACGTAAGCACCCCTTCAAGAAAGTGGCAACTTTCCTCATTTTGATTTGAAGTGTGAGAGATTTGTATTTTTTCAACATAGGAATAAGCCTATTTCATCAAAATTTAATTAATTTTAATCGGTACTAAGTTAACAGTCTAAAAAAGAAAAGAACTTATTTGTTTTTTATCTTCGAACTGACTCTAAATCGTGAGATTGACTTCATAAATTGATGCCTTTAATCTAATTATGAAAATAGCTTGCCATAATATATAATATCAATAATGACTCGTTATTTTTAATTTACTATATCGAATCCAATAAGGGTCTTCAAGTTATGAACAATAATCGAAAATTTATCATTTTATTTTTAGTCATAACTTTTTTTAGATTGTTTCTTGCTTATTTTTTTCCAATTACTGGCGATGAAGCTTATTTTTACCGATGGGGACAATACCTTGATACAGTTTATTATGATCATCCAGGCTTTATTGGCTGGTGGATGTGGTTAGCTCAATATATGGGACATCATATATTTTTCCCACGACTCCTTGAAATTACAGTTGGAGTTATTATTGCTTGGGGTATTTATTCGGTCGTCAATGATTTCACTCAAGATAAAAATAAGTCCCTCCTGGCATCATTGCTTTTTTACACCACCCCCATGAGTTTACTCTCAATTATGATTTCAACAGATACTCCACTCGTTTTATTTGTTTTTTTATCTGGTTGGTTTTTTTTAAGAAGCTTCAAGCATCATGAATTAGTATCATATTTTCTTTCAGCTCTTTGCCTTGGATTGGCTTTTTGGAGCAAATATCTTATGTTTTTCATGGTTTGGGCACTTTTACTCTGTGCTTTTATTTGTTTGCAAGAATTAAAAAAGAAGATTTTATATATTTTTATTTTAGGTTTTGTTGGATTATTTTTCATTGCATTTCATTTTTATTGGTCATCTCAAAACTGCTGGTGGAGTGTCGTATTTAATATCTTCAATCGAGATTCTGAAACTGAGTTCAAATTAATTCATGTTTTCACCTATATTAGTTTTTTAGTTTATTTAACCACTCCTTGGATGTTCTATTTCGTTATCAAAAATTCTAAAAAACTCAGTTTTACCACAAGTCCTTACTTTAAAGCGGCTTGGTTAATGTATGCTATTCCTATACTCCTTCTCGCCATTCCTTCTTCTAGCTATCCTAATTTACATTGGCCACTCTCCTATATTCCATTTATTTTTATTGCTGTCGCCAGTATTCAAGATATTAATTTTCAAAAATATCTCAAATTTAATCTAATTTTTACATCAATTCATATCTTATTTTTCACTGTTTTAATTTTTTTACCTGATCACTTTCTAAGTTCAAATAAATTTTATAATGATATTATTATGGGTAAATATGGCAATGAAATTGAAAATGGACTTGAAAAATACAAAGAACATTATACTTTTGGAACTGTTGGCTATACCACTTCAGGACTGATGCAATATCATAATCATCATCACTATTTAGTATTTAATGATAAAGACAATAACGGACGAAGTGATGATAAATGGACTGATTATCGTTCTCTTGATGGAAAAAATATTTTAATTATTTCAACCTATAAGTTTAAACCCTTACAACTTGAAGAAAATAAAAATTATTTTAAAGAAATTATTTATGAAGAACTGACCATTCGTGGTGCTACTTTTTTTATTGCTCGAGGACAAATATTTAATTATCAAAATTATTTAACTCACTATTTAACTTGGGTTAAAAATCAGTATTATAATATCCCAACCTTTCTGCCAAAAGGGCAGTGCTTCTTTTTTGAACGATATTTTTCTCAACTATCAATGAAGGAATTGCTATGAATCAAGAAATTGTCGTTTTTGATCTTGATCACACTCTCATCAAAACTGACCTCCTACAGGAACAGATTCTTATTGCTCTGAAAAAAAATCCATTAAATTTTTTCAAAATAATCATAAAGATGTTAAGAGGCAAGTTAGCACTTAAAACTTTTTTAACTCAAGTTGCCCCCATTGATCCTACCACGCTTCCTTACAACACCTCAGTGATTGCTTTGGCACGAAAATTAAAATCGGATGGAAAAACCGTAATTTTAATTTCTGCTAGCCTGGATAGTGAAGTGAAAAAAATTGCCTCACATTTGGATTTATTCTCAGAAGCTCACGGAACTACTAATATTAATTTGAAAGGATTTAAAAAAGTTACCTTTATTAAAGAACGACTGAACAATTTAAACTGGAGCTACGTTGGAGACAGTATTGCTGATCTTCCATTATGGAAAGAGTCTCAAATAGCTTATCTAGTTGCACCTAATACTCATATCGTTAATTTAGTTAAATTACAAAATCCTAATAAAAAAGTAGTTATAATTCCAAATGAAATAAATTTTTTTAGAACTTATTTAAAAGGAATTCGAGCTCATCAATGGGTTAAAAACATTCTCGTATTTACTCCACTCCTCTTGGCTCATAAATTTAATGATAATATGGTTATCGTTCAATCTCTCTTAGCATTTATATTATTTAGCTTTATTGCATCGTCGATTTATATCTTGAATGATTTATTTGATTTAACAGCAGATCGATTACACTCCAAAAAGAAAACCCGCCCTTGGGCCAGTGGAGATTTAAGTATCCCATTAGGGTTAATAAGTATTGTTTTTTTCTCATTAACCTCTTTATTTATCACTTTTAATTGTGATATTTCATCAGGCTTATTACTTTTAAGTTATTTTGTATTAAATTTACTCTACTCATTTAAACTCAAATCACTTCTGCTTATCGATGTTATTTTACTCGCTCTAATGTATAATTTGAGAATTATTTTTGGAGGTTTAATGGCAGATATTCCCATAAGCCCCTGGCTTTTAACTTTTTCGGTATTCTTTTTTCTTGGTCTGGCTTTTATAAAAAGATATGCCGAATTAAAAAAACACACTGTGAGTAGTAAACAAAATTCTCGCGCCTACCAACCTGATGATCAAACTATGATAGCCATCATAGGCGTATCTAGTTCGTTATTGTCTGTATTAGTATTTGCGCTTTATTTAAACAGTCCTGCGGTCATTGAACTCTATAAAAATAATAATTATCTTTGGCTAATTACTCCAGCGTTACTATACTGGGTCTCTCGAACCTGGGTTTTGGTTTATCGTGGAATTCTTGATGATGATCCTGTTGCATTTGCTATAAAAGATAAAGCTACTTATTTTGTTGGAGCATTCATATTTTGTATTTTACTTTTTTCAATTTAGGAATATATGACAAAGTCTAGTTGGGGAAACTATCCTAAGACAGAACAGAATCCACATTATATTAATTGGATGGATCAAAAAATTCCTTTGCAATCAAGTTTACTTCCCTATGGGTGTGGCCGCAGTTATGGAGATAGTTGTCTTAATGATAAAGGCACTCTTCTTGTTACTCAAAATTTAAATCGATTTATAGCTTTTGATTTAAATACTGGAGTTTTAAATGCAGAATCAGGCGTAACCTTAGAAGATATTTTATTGCAATTTGTACCACAGGGATGGTTTTTGCCTGTTACCCCAGGAACTAAATTTGTTACTTTAGGTGGAGCCATTGCTAATGATATTCATGGTAAAAATCATCATTCCGTTGGAAATTTTGGTCACCATATTTTAGAGCTGATTCTGTTGCGCTCGAATCAAGAACGTTTAACGTGTAATGCAACTCAAAACGCAGAACTTTTTTTTGCAACTATTGGCGGTCTCGGCCTCACGGGATTAATTTTATCTGCTAAGATTCAACTCAAAAAAATTCACAGTAGTCAAATTAAACAAGATCTCATCGTGTTTAATAATCTCACAGAATTTTACAAAATCTCCGACGAATCTTCAAGAGACTATGAATTTAGTGTTGCTTGGATTGATTGCTTTGAAAATAATAAAAAGGAAAATAGAGGTATTTTTTTTCGAGGAAATTTTTCTGATGATCACCAATTTCCAATACATAACTCTTCAAGATTATTGCAAATTCCCTTTTTCTTTCCCAATCAAACATTAAATTCATATACAGTAAAATCTTTCAATGAATTGTATTTTCAAGCTCATAAAGTAAAAGCGAAGAATGATCTCATAACTTCTTATAATTCTTTCTTTTACCCATTAGATTCGATACATCATTGGAATAAAATTTATGGTTATAATGGATTTTATCAATATCAGTGTGTCGTGCCACTTAAAAACAAAGAAGCAATGCAAGAAATTTTTAATGAAATTTCCAAATTTCAACAAGGTTCCTTTCTTGCCGTATTAAAAGTATTTGGCAATATTAAATCCTTGGGACTAATGTCTTTTCCAATGCAGGGAATTACTCTGGCTTTGGATTTTCCGATAAATACAAAATCCACCGAATTGCTTAATCATCTTGATGAAATTGTAATGCAAGCTAATGGAAAAGTTTACATTGCAAAAGATGCTCGTATGTCTAAAAAGGCATTTTACAAATATTATCCGCAAATCCAGGATTTTTTAAAATACAAAGATCCAAATTTTGACTCAAGCTTTTTAAGGAGAGTGTTATAATGAAAATTTTAATTATTGGTGCCACTTCTGCCATTGCACAAGCTTTTTGTAAACGCTCATTGCAAAAAGAAATGCATGATTTTTATTTAGTTGGAAGAAATGCAGAACATCTTAAAAATATCGTAGATGATCTAAAAGTTCGCGGAGCAAAAAATGTTTATTCAGCATTGGCTGATCTGAATCAATTTTTAGAATATGATAAAATAATTCAAAACGCTAACACTCAACTCAAAGGTTTTGACTGGGTTTTAATAGCACATGGTGTTTTGGGAGATCAAAAGATCGCCGAACATGATCTCACTCAAACCTTAGAAATTATTAATTCTAATTATGTATCACAAGCCGCTCTCATTAATTTAATTGCCAATGTGATGGAAAAAAGTGGGTCTGGCACTATTGGAGTTCTTTCAAGTGTTGCTGGCGACCGTGGACGGCGTACCAATTATATTTATGGTTCTGCTAAGTCTGCTATTACTTGTTTTTTATCTGGATTGCGTGTTCGTTTATTCCAGTCTAATGTCCAGGTATTAACTATTAAAATGGGGTTTGTAGATACACCTATGACCGCTCAATTTCCAAAGAGCCCCTTGTGGGTCAAACCAGACCAAATTGCCAATGCGCTCGTCCCACTCTATGAAAATAAAAAAAATGGAGAGTTTTACCTTCCTTTCTTCTGGCGCTACATCATGCTAATTATCCGATGTATTCCAAATTTTATATTTAATAAACTCAATTTTTTGTAAACCTACATCAGGACATTTACCATTATAGGCTCGACAATTGTATTGAAATTAAGCAAAATTAGTTTACTGTCTATATTATCTCAACTAAACTGAAGTAAGGTATTTTGAGGCAGAGGAATTGCCTTTAAACATTACAAGGATGTAAATGTTATTCAATTTACAAAGGCTAAATCGATTATTTAAATCTAATAAAGGTAAAGCTTTTACCTTTTCTGTGCTTTCATTTCTTTATTCACAACTATTAGGAGTTTCAGACTTAGGATTTAGAACAACATCTATTGAATTAAAGCTTTCTCAAAAATATCCACCAGCTATTGCCCTTGAAGTGCTGAATTCTACTCCTCCTCATCAAAATGAAAAAATTTCTTCTGAATCGTTCGAGGTCATTCAACTTCATGCTGAATTTCCAGATCTTGGTCTCATCTCCCTTGATGAGTTAAACTTCACCCTGATTACTACTAAACCTGGCCCCACTAATGATAATCCTATTTTGAATTTCCAAAATTCTTCTGTTCATAGATCTTTAGCTTCTGGCAAAGAAAAACCCGTTACCACCGTACCTGAGGATTATTTTACTGAAGAAGAAAAACTCAGATTAAAAATGGCACATCTCAATAATGATTTAGATATTGGAGAGTTCAAAACAGAGGAAGATCTTAGTTTCAAAGACAGAATTAGACAAATAATAGCTCAGCAAGGATTGGCTGAAAAGGGGGTCACAAACGATACCTCTTCTTTTAATTCCGATTTAACATCTAATTTAAAAAAATCAAATGCGTCAAATACCACAACTCAACAATGGTCAAAAAAGCCAAATGATCCTAAAACTCCAGAAGATTTAATTAAAAAAGATCCACAGAATTCAAATGTAAATAATAGTTCTAATTCCATTTCTATTTTAGGTGATATTGAGTTTTCAAGAGATGCAAGTTCAGATCTAGCTCTCACTGATCAACACTTTATAGATGTAAGACGATTTGAAGAGGGAATTCCTAAGGAAGTTGCCCAAGTTGATCTTATAAAAGGGACCTTTTCGATGAATCTCCACAGCACCAAAGGTACTATTATTGGTCGTCTCACCAACAAATCTGGTGGCATTGATGGTGAAGGAAGTATTTCAGTTTTAGATTTAGTAAAATCATCTAATCCAAAACTAATTCTCAAAAAAATTCGTCCTAATACTTTTAAAGTCACCTCAGCTTATGGCAATAGCGGATGGGATACATCTTCAAGCAAAAGTGAAAACGAAAGCAAAAATCGTTCTCATTTTTCTCCATCTATAATTTTAGCTGGAGTTACATCCAATATCGATTCTGATAAAATTCCAATTAATAGTTCGACGACTAAATCAACCGCCAATACTAAACTTTTTAATACTAATTTTGAAAAAGATTCAGAATTTGTTGTTGAAGCAAAAGCCGAATTTCATCGTCCCACTATAAGTATTTCAAACACTTCTATTAACTCAGAAATTCCACTTCTACCAGATAGAATGATCAATGGCTTATCAGAAATCCTTTCTGAGCAAGATATTTCTCTTAATTTAAATCGTGGTGATTCATTAATATGGGGCATTATCAAAGATAAGGGACGACCTGTTGAAGGGGCTACTATTTCTGCCAGTCAAGGTGCCCGAACAAGTTATTACGGAAGTCTTTATTTACCAGATCAAACTCGCACTAAAACATCTGATAATGGAATGTTTTCAATCTCTCTATCAAATCCTGGATGGAATGACCTTTTTGTTGAATTAACTGATGGGAGACATCTCCATATTAACACTCTCGTTTTTTCTGGAAAAGTTTCTCAGGTCGATGTGGAAGTTCCTGACCATACTATACCTACTACTATTAGATCCTTTGATGCTTTTACAGGCGAACCATTAAGAACCACTGTAGAGCTTCAACAAATTGAAAGTCCTATTGACACAGGAATCGAAGGAACCACAATTATTGATTTACCTTTCACTAAAAATCTTTCATTTGTTTTAGTTTCTCCTGAAGTACCTTATGAAAAAATCAGACTTTCTTACACACATTTAGAAGACTATTTACATATTCCTTTATTTACTAAAAATTGGATTGATAGCTTTAAATCAACTCTTAAAATTTCTGATGATCTGCCAACTGGAAATATTGTTGGATTTGTACAAGGTGACGATTTTACAGTAGAAGTTCAAAACAAAGAAAGCGCTTCAAAAGTTGCCTACTTTGATCAGCAAGGTCATTTTTCTAATCAAGGTTCTGCAGGGGGTGGCTTTATTGTGCTTAATCTTGAGGAAGATCAAGTTAATCTCATCATTCTTGCGCAACACAAAAATAAAGAATTAGTCCGAATAGTTCGCCCCGAAAAGGAATGGACACAGGTCATCAATGCTCACTTTGAATAAAAAAAGCACATCTGGTGAATTCTTATATTGAAAATAATGTCTGTTTGTATTTCAATTCTAATATATAGCTTTTTAAATAAAACCTGGGAGGTTCTATGTCTGATATTTTGGTAGTAACAAGTAAAATTAAAAAGTTTATTAAAGAAAAAGGTGAAATGAATACCTCTGCAGAGACTGTTGATATTTTAAGCAAAGCTATTGAGCAACTTTGTATCCGTGGTATTGAGTCGGCAAAAGCTGATGGTAGAAAAACAGTTATGGCTCGAGATATCGTTATTGATCACATATAATTTATAAAAAATTCTGATGCTAGATAGACTCTAGCATCGAACTCGCTTTATTAAGATTCTATTGAAAAAGGCCTACTTTATCATTGAAAAAGTTTAAATCTCACTCAACGTAGACTTGGCGGGGTTACCCCTATGCGAAGAGGTGTCGAGATATACCTCGTTCGATTTGAATCTTTTCTACCTCAAATTTGTCTCTTTTTTCAGCAAAATATATTGATGCTAAATTTTGACCATCTCTTGCAATTCTTCCCAGGATAAAATTGGAATTGAAAGTTTTTGAGCTTTTTCAAGTTTTGATCCGGCATCGTTACCGACAACCAGGTAATTAAGATTAGAAGATACTGAGGATAGAATTTTTCCTCCATGAGTTTCAATTAATGATATGGCTGCATCCCTAGAAACCGGAAGTGTTCCAGTAATTACAAAGGTCTTAGACTGCAGTTGAGTTCCAGTAAGACTTGATTTCATATCAAAAATCAAGTGCTTGGACTCAAGTTCTTGGGCATCTGCAACAAATGAATCATCTTTCATTGTGGTTAATATTGAATTGGCTACACGCGGTCCAATATCTGGAATTCCCAATAATACTTCTTCTGTGGTTTGAGATAAGTCTTTAAATGAAGAGAAATGTGAACTCAAACTTTTAGCCGTTTGTTCTCCGACAAATCGAATACCTAAGGCAAAAATAAAACGTGCCATTGTTGTATGGCGGCTTTTTTCAATGCTCTCTAAAATATTAGCAACAGATTTTTCGCCTTTTCGTTCCAGATGAAGCAATTGATCTTTTTTAAGTAGATAGAAATCAGAAAATCTTTGGATAAGGCGTGCCTCAACTAACTCATCAATGAGTCGATCTCCAACTTTTTCTATATTCATTGCTCGTCTTGAAACAAAATGTTTAAACGATTCTTTAAGAACCGCAGGACATCTTTTGTTTATACAGCGACTAACTGCCTCACCAGCAGGCTTCTCTACCTTGGATCCACACATAGGGCAATGATCTGGGATTCGAAATGGTACAGAATCTATCGATCTTTTTGATGTGATCACACCTACAACTTCTGGAATTACATCTCCTGCTCGTTGAATCCAAACATGATCTCCAATACGGATGTCTTTACGATCAATTTCATCTTGATTATGTAGTGTCGCTTGTGAAATTGTCACTCCACCCACCTTCACAGGCGCCATGAGTGCCACGGGAGTAAGTGCTCCTGTTCTGCCCACTTGTACAATGATATCATTTATAATGGTTTCAGCCTGTTCGGGGGGATATTTGGCAGCTGTCGCCCACCTTGGGCTTCTTGCTACTAAACCTAATTCATTTTGTAGACTCAATGAATTAACTTTTATTACAATACCATCAATCTCAAACGGTAATTTTGATCTTTTTTGAAGTAGTGAATCATAAAATTGATTCACGTCTGCAACATCCTTGCAAATGGAAAAAAATCCATCTGGTGTAACGGGAAAATTCATTTTCTTCAAAGTTTTATGAATTTCACTTTGAGAACTAAATTGAATATCCTCTGTCTGACCGAGTCCATAGGCAAAAAATCGAAGGGGTCTTTGAGCAGCGATTTTGGGATCTAATTGCCTAATGGTGCCCGCCGCCGCATTGCGGGGATTGGCAAAAACACTCTGCCCTGCCTCTTCTTGTTCTTCATTTAATTTTATAAAATCTGCTTTAAAAATTAATACCTCTCCACGGACTTCAAATACTGGAATTTTACTCAGTTTTTCAACTGCTAGTGGTATTGTACGTATTGTTTTTATATTATGAGTTACATCTTCTCCAACAAATCCATCGCCCCTTGTGGAGGCAATTGTTAATATGCCATACTCATAAACCAGCTCCATCGCCAATCCATCAAACTTGGGTTCAACAAAATACTCGATGGGATCTTCTGAGGCTAAAACTCTCTGAATTTTCATTTCAAATTCTGAAATATCCTCCAGGGAGTAAGAATTTGATAAAGAAAGCATGGGAATTCTGTGAGCTACTTTACGAAAAGATTCTAGTACCCTTCCCGAAACCCTGTTCGTCGGAGATTGATTATCAATCCATTCTGGATGTTGTTTCTCAATTTCAACCAATTGAGTCCAAAGCTGATCATATTCAAAATCACTCTTCAGTGGCCGATCCAAAACATAATAATGATAATCAAGATTGTTAATTTCTTTAATTAGCTCGAGATATTGAGTTTTTGTAATAACTTTTTTGCGAACCACTTGATCTTCTTTCATTCCTATGTTTTTCATTCTCCGTCTCTGGCCTCTAGCTTCTATTTATTGAAATAACTAATCCATTTATTTGGAGTTTTAACACCAAAACTTATATTATAAAACAATTTTATCTGTCTGAATTTAATATCTTTCTTTGATTTTATAGCAGTTCAATTTAAAAAAAGGTCGACTCTTTAGCAAAATTAGAGATTTCTCCTATAACAGCTTTTCTAACGCGATTTTAACTCTTCCAAAAATGACATTAAGTTGATAGTATTGCTGATGTTTCGAATATTAAATTAAATCCGATCACATCTTAATATCCGTAAGTTTTTTAAAGATGTGTTTATTACTAGATTTGGAGCCTTAATGATTAATACAACAGACATTGAAAAAATAGCCAAACTCGCTCGACTAGAAGTCGCGCCAGAAAAGGCGCAAGAACTCGCTGAGCAACTTCAGCGAGTTCTGAAACATTTTGAACAAATAGCTCAAGTTGACACCAAAGGAGTAGAGCCCTTGATTACTCCTACTGAAATTGAAACTTACTGGCGTGAGGATGTCGTTATTCAAGAGTTAACTCCAGAAGAAATTTTATCCAATGCTCCGGATAAAATTGGGAACCTCTTTCGTGTGCCACCAGTTATTTAACTTGGTTTTAATAAAACTGAATATAAATTTCATTGATGAATTGAGATTATGAAGATTATTTCAAAGTCACAAATAATCGATTTGATTTTAAGGAAATAAAAAAATGAAAATAACCGATTTAAGTATAAAAGAATTAAGAAATAAAATTCAACACCGTGAAATTACTGCAACTCAACTTGTTGAAACTTTCTTCAATAGAGCTAAGTCCATTGATAAAAAACTAAATGCTTTTATTACTCTGAACGAAAATGCCGTTAATGATGCTAAAAAAATCGATCAAAAAATTGCTGCAGGTGAAAAGTTGGGCCCCTTGGCTGGAATGCCTATCGCCATTAAAGATATGCTTTGCACCAAGGGAATAAGAACTACTGCAGGTTCAAAAATGTTGAGTCAATTTATACCACCTTATGATTCAACAGTTGTTGCTAGACTTAAAAATGCTGGTGCTATTGTCATTGGTAAAACAAATTTGGATGAATTTGCAATGGGATCTAGTAATGAAACTTCACACTTTGGTGCAGTTAAAAATCCCTGGAATTTAGACTATGTACCAGGAGGTTCTAGTGGAGGCTCTGCTGCCGCCCAAGCATCAAGGCTCGCTGTAGCCAGTATTGGGACTGACACGGGAGGATCCATTCGTCAACCGGCTAGCTTTTGTGGGATCGTTGGTGTGAAGCCAACCTATGGAAGGGTTAGTCGCTATGGTATTGTGGCTTATGCTTCAAGTCTTGATCAAGCCGGTCCCATGACAACCTCAGTAGCCGATGCAGCTGAAATTTTGGAAGTCATCTCTGGACACGATGTACATGACTCTACCACAAGTCAAAAGAGCGTTCCATCTTTATCTAATTCCACCCGTAAAGACCTTAAAGGAATTAAAATTGGTTTAATTCGAGAATATGAAACCGATGCCCTGAGTGCTGATGTGAGAAAAACTGTTCACTCTGCCATTGAATCGGCGAAGTCCCTGGGTGCGGAGATAATTGAAATTAAAATTCCACTCACTCAATACGCTGTTCCTATTTACTATCTAGTGGCAGCAAGTGAGGCTTCTAGTAATTTAGCTCGTTATGATGGAGTGAGATATGGTCATCGAGCTGATTTTCATAATCTCTCTGGTGTTGAATTAGATAAATTTTATTGCCAAAACAGAGGTGAAGGCTTTGGACCAGAAGTTCAAAGAAGAATTATGATTGGGACATATGCTCTTTCATCTGGTTATTATGATGCCTATTATAATAAAGCAGGACAAGTTCGAAGATTACTGACAGAACAATTTCAAGATGCTTTTAAACTCTGTGATGTGATACTAAGCCCAGTCTCCACGACTCCTGCTTTTAAAATTGCGGAGCGGATTTCAGATCCACTTGCCATGTACCTCAATGATATTTTTACGACTTCTACTAATTTAGCAGGTTTACCCGGCATGAGTGTACCCTTCGGATTTTCAGAACAAGGCTTACCAATAGGAGTGCAACTGACTGCCAATCACTTTGACGAAGAAAAAATGTTTTCTCTTGCCTATATTTTAGAGACTGCAGCTAACCTTTCTGAAAGGAAACCCAATGTCGAATCGTGGATATGAACCAGTAATCGGACTAGAAATTCATGCCCAACTCAAAACTAAAACAAAAATGTTTAGTACGGATTCTACCAACTTTGATGCTGGAGATAATGAGAATACTTCTACCGTCAGTGTTGGTATGCCAGGAGCACTTCCTATTATTAATAAACAAGCTATTGATTTTGCCATCAGAGCAGGGCTTGCCCTTAACTGCGAAATACGAAAAAAATCAGTGTTCTCAAGAAAAAATTATTTTTATCCTGACTTACCAAAAGGATATCAAATATCTCAGTATGATTTACCAATTTGTGAAAATGGAAATCTTGAATTTACAGTTGAAGGTGAAATCAAAAATATCCATATCATTCGGGCCCATCTAGAAGAAGATGCTGGAAAGTCCACTCACCAAGGCGAATATACACTCATTAACTTAAATCGAAGTGGAATTCCTTTATTAGAAATCGTGTCCGGACCCGATTTGAGGAGTGGAAAAGAAGCTAGTGAATACGCTCGTACTGTCCGTCAGATTTTACGTTACCTTGATGTCTGTGATGGAAATTTAGAAGAAGGTTCTTTACGTTGTGATTGCAATGTCAGTGTTCGCAAAACTGGTACTGAAAAATTTGGAACTCGAGTGGAAATCAAAAACATCAACTCTTTTCGATTTGTTGAAAAGGCTATTGAATTTGAAATAGAACGGCAAATTGATGCCATCGAAAGAGGAGAAAAAATTATCCAAGAAACTCGACTCTATGATCCAGATAAAAATAGAACTTTCACCATGAGAACTAAAGAAGATGCCCAAGATTATCGATATTTTCCAGAACCAGATCTTCTTCCTGTGATTCTTTCTGATGAAAAATTAAAAAAAGCTAAGGCAGAATTACCAGAATTACCTCGACAAAAACTGTCTCGATTTCAAACTGAGTATGGTCTACCCTTTTATGATTCCGAAATTTTGACATCGGAGCGAGAACTTTCTGAATTTTTTGAAATCGCTGTGAAGACAAGTAATAACCCCAAAGGAGCTTCCAATTGGATGATGACGGAGCTACTGCGCGAACTCAATGAAGCTAAACTCACTATCGAGCACTCACCTATTTCTGCTGTGAACCTTGGCGAGCTAGTTGGTTTAATTGATAAAGGAGTGATCTCAGGAAAAATTGCTAAAACCATCTTTGCAGAAATGTGGAAGACGTCATCTTCTCCTGAGCAAATCATTAAAGATAAAGGTCTCTCTCAAATTACTGATCCTGTTGCTATCGGTGCTGTCATTGATGATCTCATTGCAAAAAATCCAGGTCCTGTCACCGAATACCGTGCTGGCAAAACTAAACTTTTAGGATTTTTTGTAGGTCAAGCAATGAAAGCAACTCAAGGTCAAGCTAACCCCGAAATTCTTAATCAAGTTCTTTTAGAAAAATTAAAAGGTTAAATTGTATTACATAGTCGATCACTGCCTTTCCAACAGTTTTTTAGAGAAAGAAAATAAGGATGAGAATTGCCGCTCTTGATTTTGGATCAAACACTTTTTTATGTCTTATTGCTGATATTACTGAGCAAGGGCAACTTAATGTTATAAAAGATCTAGTTGAAATTGTTAGATTGGGTCAAGGCGTGGCACAATCAGGACGATTTTCAGAGGAATCATTAGCGCGGGCAACTACTTGTTTACAACGTTTCTCAAAAGAAATCCAAAACTTAAAACCTGATTTAATATTAGGTGTAGCAACAGCTGCAGCGCGATCTGTTTCTAATTCTTATGAACTCATAAATATTTGTAAAGAAATGAATATTCCTATTGAAATTATTAGTGGCGATCGAGAAGCGGAATTAACCTTTGCAGGAGCTTTATCCAGTCTCAATAATAAGACTACACAAACACAATCTGATACTCTAAACTCTCAACATCTTGTCATTGATATTGGCGGAGGCTCCACTGAAATTATTCTAGGAACATCTAAAGAACTTAAATTTAAAAAAAGTTTTAATATAGGTGTAGTCAAATTGAAAGAAAAATACATTTCTGAATATCCTATATCAAATGAAGTTCAAGATCTCATCCAAAACGAGATTGATAATACTTTTGCAGAGATTAACTCAGCTGATTTTCCAAAAAATATTGCTATAACAGCCGTTGCAGGAACCCCAACTAGTTTAGCTGCTGCAGTTATTGGAAACTTTAATTATGAAAAAATTGATGGTTTTATTTTTACCAAATCTCAATTAATGAATTGGAAATCAAATCTTTCTAACTTAACTCCTGAATTGATTGAAAAAAAATATTCTATTCCAAAGGGACGATCTGACGTTTTAGCCGTGGGAGTTATGATTTTAATAGGAGCTCTTGTTTCACTTAATGCCCAACAACTTCAAGTATCAACTCGCGGACTTCGATTTGGACTACTTTTTGATATATGGAATAAGAATAAACATCTCATCTTTCAAAAAGGGTAAAACTCAAATGAACTTCGAATTGAATGCTTCAAAATTATTTTTTATTTTTTTA
>Ga0154020_10001417_pt1 | contig 29650 bp, 25 predicted proteins | sample Klosneuvirus_201_FD_109709 | JGI IMG/M metagenome (GOLD analysis project Ga0154020, IMG submission 109709) | Active sludge microbial communities from wastewater, Klosterneuburg, Austria - Klosneuvirus_20160825_MG | ecosystem: Engineered > WWTP > Aerobic digester > Activated sludge | place...
CGCGAAGTTACGAAAAGCCTTGTTTTTAAGAAATCTTAATGCCTTGGTTTTTGGCATTTTATGAAAAACTTGAGTAAATTTAGCCTGCTTTATGTCAAAGGTTAAATACCGTTTTAATACCAAATCGCTTACCTACGAAAAAGTAAGGGTCACCTTTAGGGAAAGGTTCTGGTACATCATGGGTTACCTGACCACTGGCATTGTATTTGCTACGGTAACCATTGTGCTCGCACAAAAATTTCTGCCCTCACCCAATGAAAAACGCAAGATCCGTGAAATTCAGGCTTTGCAACTGCAATACGAGGTGCTTCAAAGTAAAATGGGCAAGGTAGAGCAGGTTTTAGCTGACCTGCAGGATCGTGACGACAACATTTACAGGACTATTTTTGAGGCGGAGCCTTTGCCTAAATCCATACGGTACGGGGCCTTTGGAGGAAGTGAGTCTTATAAAGAATTTGAAACTTACGAGAACGGTGAGCTTATCACCTCTGCTACAGAGCGGCTGGATAAGTTAACCAAACAACTCTATGTACAATCCAAATCCTTTGACGAGGTGGTAAAACTTGCCAAAAACAAAGAAAAACTGGTGGCTTCCATTCCGGCCATCATGCCTCTAAACCAAAGTGATCTGGCCCACGCTGTAACCTCTGGATTTGGCTGGAGAACCCATCCCATCTACAAAACACTGGAATTTCATCCCGGCATGGACTTTTCGGCGGAACAAGGAACACCCATTTATGCCACCGGGGACGGTTATGTGGAACGCGCCGATAATCTCGCTCAGGGCTATGGCAACCATGTGGTGATTAACCACGATTTTGGTTACCGAACGTTATATGCTCATATGAGCCGCATGGCAGTGAAGGTTGGAGCAAACATCAAACGCGGGCAATTGATAGGGTATGTTGGCAGCACAGGGTTAAGTACGGCTCCACACATCCATTACGAGGTGATCAAAAACGGCGCCAAAGTGAATCCAATCAATTATTATTATAACGACCTTTCGCCCGAGCAATATCAGTTTCTGGTTGAGCTGTCCAACAAGTCCTCTCAATCGTTTGACTAGTCCTGTAACCGTTTAACCCAATTTACCGTTTGTACCCTCAATTAAAATCTAACTTTACACCTTAAAAACAAATAAAAACAATGAAAAAAACGTGGATAATTCTTGGTAGTATTTTAGGTCTGATCCTTCTAATATTTTTAATGTACAGAAGCACCTACAACAGTGCCATCAGCTTGCAGGAGAACGTGGATGAAAAATGGTCGAATGTGGGAGCAACCTACCAGCGCCGTGCCGACCTGGTGCCGCAATTGGTGGCTACCGTTAAAGGCGCCGCTGCTAACGAAAGGGGCATTCTCACTCAGGTGACTGAAGCCAGAGCGGGAATTGTGAACGCAAAAACGCCTGAGGACATGGACATCATGGGCAAAAAAATAAACACCGCCATCAATCTGGCATTTGAAGCCTATCCTCAAATTCGTTCAACAGAAAATTTTAAGGACCTGCAAACGCAATTGGAAGGCACAGAAAATCGCATTTCAGTGGCACGTCAGGAGTACAACAAAGCCATACGCGAATACAACGCGCACATCCGTGGCTTCATTAACAGCATGTTCCTGAACAAAGAAACCTTCCCTAAAAAAGAAGGTTTTAAAGAAAGTGCCGGCTCAGAAAACGCGCCTAAAGTAGAATTTTAGTCTTCATGCCTTTCGCACGGAATTTTTTTAGTAAACAGGAGCAAAGTCTGGTTGAAGAGGCCATTCGTACAGCCGAAACCAAAACTTCAGCAGAGGTGGTGGTTCATCTTGATAATCTGTGTTTTGGTGATCCCATTAAAGCAGCTGAAAAAGTGTTTGTGAGTTTGGGCATGCACAAAACCGCTGAAAGAAATGGGGTGCTTGTTTACATTGCTACACTCAACAAAAAAATTGCGGTGGTTGGTGATGTGGGCATTTACTCCAAACTTGAGCCGGATTACTGGAAAAAAATGGTGGACCAATTGATTGCTGAATTCAGGGCCGATCACAAAGCGGAGGCCCTATCGGCAAGTCTGCTGGATGTCGGCAACAAACTGGCTGTGTTTTTTCCAAGGCAGCACAACGATACCGACGAACTAAGCAATAAAATTTCTTTCCGATGAAAAAATACAGTCTTATCCTTTTGTGTTTTTTCAGTCTTTGGGCAAAGGCGCAATTGCCTTCCCGGCCAGTACCTGCAAAATTGTACAACAACCTTTCCAAAAACTTCCCTGAATTTTTAAATGCTCAGGAAGCACAACAACTCGAAGAAAAACTGGAGGTGTTCAGTAACGAAACCTCCAACCAGATTTGTGTGGTGATTGTTGACGCGCTTGGCAATTACGAACCCATGGAATTTGCCACCGGCATTATTAACGAATGGGGTGTTGGGCAAAAAGATAAAAACAACGGCATTGTGGTTTTGCTTCAGTTAAAACCTGAGGGCGGAGGCAGGGATTTTATTGCCATTGGTTATGGTTTAGAAGGCGCCATCCCTGATTTGGCTACCAAACGGGTGCGTGAGCAGGAATTGTACCCCAACCTTAAAGCCGGCAACAATTACCAGGCTTTAGATGCCACTACCGAACGTTTGATGCAATTGGCCAAAGGGGAGATTAATGTAAAAAATTACACCCGCAAGAAAGGTTTAGAGAACAATTCAGCCATGACGATTATTATAATTGTTTTGGCGGTGATCTTTTTATTGAGGGCGATTTTTGCAAAGGGTGGAAGAACCCTCGGCAGGGACGTTAGCCGTGGCCTGTTTTGGGGCAGTATGGGTGGATTTGGCAGAGGTTTTGGCGGGGGCGGAGGATTTGGTGGAGGCGGCGGCGGAGGTTTCGGCGGCTTCGGAGGAGGCAGCGGAGGCGGGGGTGGTTCCGGGGGGAGTTGGTAATTTTTAGGATTACTTATTTCTGGTTTCTAATTTCTTATTCTTTGTGCCTAAAGGGCAGTCACTAACCCGCCTCCGGCAAACATCCGGTGGATGTTTGAGCGAGCAAGTGCGTTGGCCGAAGTTAGCTGCGGCGCCCGCCCGTGCCGGCTCGGACGGGGGCAGGTTTCACTAATTGCACTAATCAATACTGCCTAATCATTTCTCTAATGGGTTCAAAGGATTTCTACCAAATGTAAATTGTCAATCAAAAAATTGTACATTGTCCAATAGCTCTCTTTTGACTTAGCATGAAAGTAACAATCACTTCACTGGAATTAAAAGGGCCCTTGAAATTTTTCGCCCTATCGGCTGCAGCCTTTCAAATCATGAAACAAATGCGCACGACCGGTCATTTGGCGTTTAAGAAGAGGGGCATTTGGACAAAACACTACACCATGAGTTTATGGCCAAACGAAGAAAGCATGAAAGCGTTTGCTCGCAGCGGCGCCCATTTGGAAGCCATGAAACGCAGCAAGGAAATTGCCAAAGAGATCAGGACCATTACCATTGATGCCGATAGCTTGCCAAATTGGAAAGAGGCCAAACTTTTGTTGGAAAAAGCCAAGGTGCTGCGGTTTTAAAAGTAATTTGTATTTTAGATTGGCTTGGAAAGCCGCTTGAAGCCGTTTGTAAAATTTGTCATCACTTGTGTAGGAAATAAGAAGCCAAAGCATTAGTTCAGTGGCTTTGTGTGTGGCGTTATTTGCTTCTCTTTAAAACACAAAACTATTGCGTATATCTATAGCACAACGGCTACCATTAAGCAAGGGTAAAAGCAACTTCACCTAAGCGCCTATTTCCTATTCCTTGATGACCTTGTATGCTTAAAATTCGTATTTTTAACTACATGTAGGAAATTAGCATGAAATCCAACCTTTTTTTAAAAAACTTGATTTGCCTGTTTTTTTTAAATCTTGGGCCTCTCGCATCACAGGATATAGATTGGGTTAAATCATTCAAGAGCAGTCACGACGAATTTGTACATGATCTTCACGTAGATAAGCAGGGCAATGTATATACTACTGGCCGATCTGGCGATTCTACAGATTTTGATCCCGGTCCGGGCATTTTTAAATTAGCACAATTAGAAAGTGCATTTGTAAGCAAGCTCGACTCTTCGGGTAACTTTAAGTGGGTCGTTGGATTTGATGGTGCGGGAACTACCGATGGGAAAGGGATATTTGCCGACGATAATGGTAATGTCTTTATAACAGGAACATATGCAAACTCTTTACAAGTCAGTAACAACATAGCTACACTTACCAGTAACGGTACATTTGATGTCTTCGTTGCAAAACTTAACGCGAATGGTAATTTACTTTGGCTGAAGAATTTTGGAGGAAAAAATTGGGATGGGGCGACGGAAATAGCTCTTGACGTGTCCGGGAATGTTTATGTGTTAGGATTTATTTCTATGGACACAGTGGATATGGACCCTGGTCCTGCCACCCATACCATGGGATTCGCTAATAATGAACCCATGCTGGTAAAGCTTGACAATAATGGGAATTTTATGAATTGTTTTAAGTTTGGAACCAATGATATTAAAGTGGACGCTCAGGGCTTTATTTATACAAACAGCAGTTACGGAATTTCGAAATTCGATCCGGTAGGTAATGTCTTATGGACCCAGGCCCCGAAAGCAAATGCCATCGCCCTTGATGGTTCAGGTAATGTTTATGCCACCGGCTCCTTTTATTCCTCTACTGATTTTGATGCTGGGGCAGGAACACAAACCATTGCAACCGTGGGCAATGCCGATGTTTATGTACAAAAAATTAGCTCAAACGGAAGCCGATTGTGGCTTCGCAATTTCGGAGGTGCAGATGCTGATTGGGTTTACGGCCTCGATGTGAGTAAAGATGGATACATTTGTATATCCGGAGCTTTTCAGCTCAGCGCAGATTTTGATCCTGGTCCCGGAAGTTATAGCCTGACCTGTCAGGGGAGCTTTAATGGCTTTTTGGTTTTACTGAAGGAAGATGGTGATTTTTTCAGTGCCCGAAGATTCGGAGGCAACCATCAGGATTATGCAACTGCAGTTGCTGTGGGTGCAGGCGGGGCCATTCATGTCAGTGGATATTTTTCCAGCACGGCGTATTTCGGAACCGGAACTACTGGCACTTACACGTTGATTTCATTGCCTCAGGGCTTTCACGATGCGTTTGTACTGAAAATAAATAAGCTGGCAGTAGGGATGAATGAACTGACGACTCATTATGGCATTCATCTGTATCCTAATCCCGCCAGTGGATTTGTAATGCTCCGTACGAGAGACGCTTGTGACGTGATTCTCACCAGCCTTAATGGAAAAACTATCATGGAATTCAAAACAACCGGTGGCGAAGTTCAAATGTCATTGAAAGATCTTGCTCAGGGCCTCTACATTCTTAATATTTCAAATGGGAAAGTAGTTCGTAATTTTAAATTACTTGTTGAATAAGCTGCCCAGTTATCAGGAAAATAAACCAGGAAAACCATAACAAAGTTCGAATGAATCTTGAGAACCTGGTCCTGCTTTCAATTGCTTCACTTTTTTTCTTAGGTAGCTTCTACCAGTATAGAAAAACGAGGCATTCAATCAAACGCATTACAAAAATCATGTTGCTGATGGTGATGGGTTTTTCTTCTGTTGCGCTCGTGAGCGCCTTGATGCTGTTATTTATTGAAAATTAATTTGCTTTTGCTTCAAAACCTTTATCTTCACAAACCAACAAGAGGTTAAAAGATTAAGTATGTCAATTACTACAGAAGCGGAGCTGATCGGAATGCAGAAAGCAAGTGAAGCGGTTGCCTGCACCTTAAAAGAAATGAGGAAACATGCCCGACCAGGAATGACAACCAAAGCATTGGATGCCTTTGGAGAGGCGCTACTTTCTGACTTTGGGGCAAAATCGGCCCCGTTTTTAAGCTATCGTTTTCCAGGATGCACCTGCATAAGCGTAAACAATGAATTTTGCCATGGCATACCTTCCGAAAATAGAATACTACAAGAAGGGGATTTGGTGAACATTGATGTTTCAGCCGAACTGAATGGGTTTTACTCCGATAATGGGGCTTCATTCGTACTTGGTGAGGACATCAACCAACACCAAAAACTGATTGACGCTTCAAAACAGATCTTGCACAAAGCCATTTACATGATAAAGGGCGGGGTTCGTATTTCGGACGTCGGCCACCTGATAGAAACGGAAGCTAAAAAACGGGGTTACAAAGTCATCAAAAACCTTACAGGGCATGGTGTGGGCAAAAGTCTTCACGAGGAACCCAGCGAAATAGCAAATTACAGAGACCGGTTTAATCTCACACGGTTCAAAAAAAATTCTGTTGTTGCCATAGAAACCTTCATTACCACCACATCCACTTATGCCGAAACACTTAAGGACGGCTGGACCATGGTAGGCAACAAAGGAGGCTTTATGGCGCAACATGAACACACCATAGTGGTTACTGATGGAAGTCCTATTGTATTGACAGAAATGAATGAAATTTGGAATTGAAAAGCAAAAAAAGGCATGAAGCCATTTCCATTGAAGTCGCTTAAGCAAAATGAAATAAGGTAGAACTATAGGACAAAGTAAATACAAGCCATGTTTACACTTGAACAAATTAAAAGCGCGCACAGCAAGGTAAAATCTGGTGCTGATTTTCCGGCCTATATAAAAGAACTGAAAGATTTTGGGGTGATACAATACGAATCCTTTGTTATGGATGGGCATACTGATTTTTATGGAACAAATGCATTTAAAATGACCACTCCGGTAAAATACCCTGAACTGAAGGTTGCAGAGACTTCCAATGAACTGCAATTCAAAGCCGACCTGAAAGCCCACCAGGCCGGTAAAACCGATTTTTTGAGATTTTGCAATGACGCGGCAAATTCAGGCATTGAAAAATGGGCGGTGACAATGAAGGACATGCGTTGTAGTTATTTCGATAAGGCAGGTCAAATCATTTTAGTAGAAGAAATTCCCCAGTAAACAGCAGCGAAGCTGAGTAGGGAGCCTTTTGTTTTGCGCCTTGGGCATGTGTTAGGCGAGGGCAGGCGAGGAGAGTTTAGGTTAAACTTGGCTTACAACTTCTAATGATGCTCATTAGACGGATATCTCGGAAAATAGCAGGCAAGGTTCTTGTATTTGGCAATATCGCTGAAAATATTTCGTTACACCAGACCAGATGCAAACCCAAACGCTAATTCCCTATTTACTAAGTTGTGTTTTTTTGTTTGTTTATGTTGCTTTGGGTTTTCTCTTTCAACTCGAAACAATTGCCTACCTGCTTCTAGGTATTCCATTAACAATTGTGTTTCAAATCTTAGTTGTTAAGCAACCTCTGCGCAAATTATGGCTGCGTGATAAGGATAGGTTTCATTTAACTAGATTCGGCTGGGTAATCACAGTCTTTTTTCTTGTTTTTCCTGTTTATCAACTTATTCAATCAGTAAGCCACAATACACTTACTTTAATAAATCTTGGTTTTTACACAGCTGTGATGTTAGGAGCCTTTGGAGCAGGTTACTGTTACAGTAATTTTACAAAAAAGACAGTCCGTTACTTTTTACTTTGTTTTGGAATCACAGCGGTTTTGAGAATGTCCTTGTATTTTTTTCCTTTTCTGTTTGGCAACGACGAATTCCATCCGAATTATTTAAGAGCGCTTATATCCTTGTTAACATACATTCCTGTTGCCTTTGTTGTTGAGGAAGTAGTTTTTAGGGGCATGCTTGACTCCTACCTACACTCATCAAAAAAAGGGTCTGGCTTAGGTTCTGCCTTTTTTGTCTCGTTATTATGGGGCGTATGGCATTTGCCTCTGGCCTATAATGGTGAAAAGGCTATTTGGTTGGTTGCTACAGGCTCAATACTAGTTGCGCAGTGGGGAGTAGTGCTTTCCATCTTTTGGCGCAGGAGTGGCAACCTGGCTGTTCCGGGTTTTTCTCACGCCCTTGCTGATGCAATACGTGATGGATTAAAATAAACAGGATGAAAGTAAATGCTGTTATTTATTCTTCCGAATTTTGATTTGTGCTTTGATCAAAGTTCACCTGCTTAATTAATTTCCCCTCTTCATCGTAGTATTTCCATTCACCCGAGCGTTTGTGATTTTTAAATAGGCCGATCCCGCTTAAGTTCCCGTTTTCATGGTAGTATTTCCATTCTCCGCTTTGTTCTCCGTTAACAAAATTCCCTGTCTTTTTTAATTTTCCATTTTCGTAGTAGAGCTTCCAGTGGCCTGAACGTTCTCCTTTTTCGTAATACCCCAGTTCGCTTATTTGTCCGTTCTCATAAAAACTCTTCCATTCACCTTGTGCCTTCCTGCCTATATAATTTATACTATCACGTAATTTCCCATTCTCATAATAGGCTTTCCAAACTCCGGTTTGTTGCCCGTTCTCATACTTTCCAACAGCAGCGACTTGTCCGCCCTGGTGGAAACCTTTCCATTCCTCAACTTGCTGACCGTGTTCATAATATTCAAGCGAGGCTAATTGCCCATCCTCATAAAACTGTTTCCATTCACCGGATTGTTGCCCATTTTTATACTGTCCGATTTCAATCAATTGCCCATTCTCACCGAACGTTTTCCATTCACCAACAGGCCCAAGTGCTTCATACTTTCCAATTTGTTTCAATTGCCCGTTTTCGTGATAGCTTTTCCATTCACCAATTTGCAAACCGTTTTCAAAATAGTCTATTTGTGTCAGCTGCCCGTTTTCAGAGTAGCGCTCACATTTCCCAATTTGTTTCCCCTTATCATATTGTGCCGAATAACTCAATTGCCCATTGTCGTAATATAGCTTTAAGTCCCCATGGAGTTGGCCATCCTTAAAATTCCTGACACTGCTTATTTTTCCATTTTCGTGGTAACTTATCGATTCTCCAATGGCTTTACCATCAATAAAAGTTTGCGACTCCGAAAATTTTCCACTTGGGTAATAACTTTTCCATACGCCAACCTGCCCTCCGTTTTCATACTTTCCAATTTGGCTTATAGAATCGTTTTCGTAATATATTTTCCATTCCCCGTTTGGATGACCGTTGTCGTAGTTTCCAATCATCCATAATGGTCCGGTTTCGTAATAGCGCTTCCAAAGGCCGGTTCGGCTATGTTCAAAACCAGAGTTGGGTTTTGATTTATCAACTGAATCAGCTGTTTTCCAAACCTCTTTACTAGCGCAAGTCACGTGATGTCCAATTTCCTTGAGTTGCCCGTTTTGATAAAAGGACTTCCATTCTCCGGTTTTTTCAGTCCAGGCATTACGTTTCCCCACTTCTTTTTCACCGTTTTCGAGATACAGAGTGTCTTGCGCAGGAAAACTAAGGCTCAGTGAGCAAAAAAGTAGGATGGCAATTGGTTTTTTCATTGAAAACGCGCTACTATAAATTGTGCTAAATGTAGTCATTTGCTGTAAGGAATGTTCTTTTTAGATTCATCCGCAGGGTTTAGAGAACTTTTGGAAAAATACTGGGAAGTAATTTTCACGGCCATTAACCGTTTTAGTCATACTTCGATTTACAAATTTGTTTGTTTTTTGTGAGGAAGCTCAGTACCTTCATTACTCACTCCTTGTGCATTAAAAAATGCTTGTCCTAAAAAAATTGTAATGCAAGTATAGAGAGAAGACCTTGTTGGCCTATCATTTTTAAATTACACCTCCTATGAATATTGAGTACCTACTTCCAAATTCCTTCCATTGGGATCAAGTTTCCATCGAAACGTTGAATGGTGAAACAGGTCATGCCCGAATTAAAACTCAGGTTATGGGCACTATAAAAATCAGACAGGTGGATTACTCGGCAAATTATCTTGCTGACCACTGGTGCGTAAAAGGACACCTGGTGTTTGTGCTTTCAGGTCAACTTGTGCTTGAGCATAAAAATAACACCGTTAACACACTTAATAAAGGTTCGGTGTATGTTGTTGGAGACGATTCCATGGCACACAAAGCAAAATCGCAGGAGGGAGCCAGTGTATTAATAGTCGATTAGCTACCTTGTTTATTTTCCCCAACGATAGCTTTCATTCTGCAAACCAGCCAGATCAATCACCCGATCAATAACGGTTGCTGCAATTTCCTCAGGAGTTTTGGGAAAGGAGCAGAAAGAAGGACTGGCGGGAAAGAGATGAAGTTACATCGACGCAATCAATTTAAAAAGTAAGGCCTTCTTGGGACGATGTGTGAGTGTGCTAAACACATTTTTACTTTAAAACAGCCGTAAGAACTAGTGGTAACAGTAGGAGTTTAGGATGCGACTGGGAAAAGTCAAAATTGCAAGCGGTGACACAGCAAGAACAAAAAAGGTCACCAGTATTCTAACTGAACTGAGGGTATAGCAAATTTCCGTTTCCTGAAATTTTAACAACTTAATTTAATAAAATATTCTAAATTTGAATATGCGACTCTCCATGTCGATAATTGCCTGCGTTTTTATTGTAGCTGGTTACTTTGGTAAGCCTTGTTACGAGCCTTATCAATATGCTCAAAGGTTAAGCAAAGTATACATAAATCAATCAGACGGACGGCAAGAAAAACTTGTTAAATTCAAGTGGAACAAAAAGAAAACTAAAATAGCCTCGGTAAAGTTTAAAAAGACCAGGGTTAAAGGTGTAAAGAATACTGAACCAAATGTTACTTGTTTCTCCCTTTCAAAATGTTTAAAAGGCTTACGATCTAAATTTTTTTACAATCAAATCTTTTTTACTTCCTTATATTTTAGTTTACAACAAGATAGGGGACCCCCTATCAACTAGCCCTATCTTCTCATATTCATTTTTGAACTGGTCCATTCAGTTTAAAGTATTCCTACGCCCCATTGTTTATGGTGGGGTTTTGGGTTGGCATTCTTGCTGATTGTTTCCGTTTAGTGAATATGATGAGGTCTGTTTCCTTCTCAAACCTGAGTAAGGAATAATTTGGAATTCTTTATATATCAATAAAACAAAAACAATGAAAAATCATTTTACAATTAATGCTGTTTATATCAGACATGTTATTTTCATTCTGCTACTGCTAGCATTTGAAAATTCAGCCATTGCTCAGACATATACATTTGTAACTTGCAGCGCTACGGGATCGGCTGGCCCAAGTCCGCTACAAGTAACAAATACATATAGTGCAACAAATTTAAGCGGGTTGGTTACTTCATCCAATGGAATACAATATTGGACGGTTCCAACATCAGGAGGATATAGAATAGAAGCTAGGGGCGCAAAAGGTTATGGAACAAACGCAGGAAGAGGTGCGTCCATTGCAGGCGATTTTACTTTAACCGCTGGGCAAGTCATTAAGATTCTGGTTGGTCAACAAGGCGCGCCACCTATTAGCCCAGGCACAAATCAATACGGTGGTGGTGGTGGATCCTTTGTTACCTATACCAATAACACAGCACTGATTGTTGCTGGTGGGGGAGGAGGATCTTGGGCACAATCACAGAATTCAAATTCTGATGGTACCGTTGCTATTAATGGAAATTCGGGAATGAACGGACCTACCAATGGAGCAGGAGGTGTAGCAGGCGGAGGCGGAGGCACTGCATCTTCTGCTGACGGCGGAGGAGGGATTACAGGTAACGGTTCAGGAACAACGGGCGGACAAGCTTTTGTTAATGGAGGATTAGGCGGTGCCTTAAGAGGGCATGGTGGTTTCGGAGGCGGAGGAGGAGCTAGTTCTTACAATAACAGGAGAAGTGGTGGAGGTGGTGGTTATTCCGGTGGAGGTGGTGCCGGTAGCACAACAAGCGGTTATCCTGAAGGTGGAGGCGGTGGTTCCTATAATGGTGGTGTAAACCAAACCAATGTTTCTGGCACTAATGCTGCAGATGGTACAGTAATCATTACTAAATTATGCAATATTGTATTGGGCACAACAAGCGGTAATAACATGCTGTGCCAGGGCTCTGCTATTACAGTTACTACGGATGCCATAAGCAATTATACATGGAGTACAGGGAGTAATGCGGCTTTTATTACTGAATCGCCATCAGTTACCACATCCTATACTTTAACGGCAATGAGCCCATCCAATTGCGTCACGAGCGCGGTTATAACAATTACCGTTAGTGGAACAGTACCTCAGCTAACCATTACGCCGTCCACTAATTCGGTGTGCTTAAGCAACAGTGTTTCGATTTCAGTTGTTGGCGCAATTACTTACACATTTTCTGGGGGTATTAACAATGGGGTACCCTTTAGTCCAGTAGCAACGACAGGTTATACCATTCAAGGCCAAAACGGTTGTGGCATAACAACTTCGGTAACAACTATTGTTGTTGCGCCTTTACCGGTTGCTGCCATTTCATCAGCGTCTCTGTTGTGTGTAGGCGCCACGGCAACACTCTCCGGAGGAGGAGCCACCAGCTATACCTGGCAACCCGGCAACCTCATAGGGGCAAGTGTTTTAGTAAATCCTCAAATGAACACAACCTTTACCGTTACCGGAGTTTCAGGGAACTGTACAGGCAATAACACGGTTTCTATAGCGACAAATCCAAATCCTACGATAAATGTTACGGTTTCCAGTATTACAATTTGCCTTGGCGAAAGCGCTACAATCACTGCCACCGGGGCGAGCAGTTACACATGGACTCCTGTTAATTTAAATGGTTCATCGATCGTTGTTACTCCCACTGCTCCAACTGCCTATAATGTGGTTGGAGAAAATAGTTTTGGTTGCACCTCAAATGCCAGCCAACCGGTTATTCCATATGCAGGACCAAACATGAATGTTGCCGCCAGCAATACTTTGGTTTGTGCTGGAGGGACAGTCACTTTAAATTCAAGCGGTGCTACAACCTACTTGTGGAATACTGGCGCTACCACCGCGATAACAACTGCAACACCATCCGGTACAACGGTCTATACTGTGGTAGGAAATAGTCCTAACACCCCTTGCAGCACAACAAAGACCATACAAATTGATGTGTTCACTCCAACTCTGGTAGTAAGTCAACCTACATCCGTTTGTCTTGGTGAATCCGTTGTGCTTAACGCTTCAGGCGCCAACACATATAATTGGAGCAACGGTGGGATGGGCAGTAGTATAAACGTTAGCCCTTCATCCACAACTGGTTATACCGTAAATGGAGTGAGCTCTATGGGTAGCAGTACTTGTGCCAGCAGTGCAGTGACTCAAGTTACAGTGAACCCCTTACCTACAGTAATGGCCTCTTCCAGTCGCACCAACATTTGCAAAGGCGAAACCACCACACTTACCGCATCTGGTGCAAGCACCTATTCATGGAACACAACCGCAACATCTTATTCGGTAGCGGTTAGTCCAACTGTTCAAACCACATACAGTGTTGTTGGTACAGATGCCAATGGGTGTAAAAACAGCTCCACCATTCTCATTCGTGTACACGCATGTGTTGGGCTAGAAGAAAACATGAATAACTCAAACAGTATTCAAGTCTATCCCAACCCAAGTTATGGGGAGTTTACTGTCATTAGCAGCGAAGCGATAAGCTTAATTCTTATCAACGAGTTGGGCCAGGTAGTGAAGGAGATCGAGTGTGATGCCGAAAAGTCCTATACAACAGAAGTAAAGGGGCTTTCGAAAGGTGTGTATTTCATCACTTCGAAAAACGCAAGTTTACACTTCTACAAAAAGATAATTGTTCAATAATCGGTTAATTTCAGCAATAAGTCCCACCGCACAGGTGGGACTTATTTAAAAATTAAAATCCAAAGGGGACTATTAATTTATTAATGACTTCCCCAACGATAGCTTTCATTCTTCAAACCAGCCAGATCAATCACCCGATCAATAACGGTTGCTGCAATTTCCTCAGGAGTTTTTGGATTGGAATAAAAGGAAGGACTGGCCGGACAAATAATGCCACCGGCTTCGCTTACCCGTTTCATGTTGTTGATGTGGATCAGGTTAAGAGGCGTTTCTCTGGTCACTAAAATTAATTTTCTCCTCTCTTTCAACATCACATCGGCGGCGCGGCTCACCAAGTCGTCGCTGATGCCATTGGCAATGCGGCCCAGGGTGCCCATGCTGCACGGACAAACGATCAATGTGTTGTATTTAGCAGAGCCTGAAGCAAAGGGAGCTGAAAAATCGTATTTTTCAAAGGTTCTGAAAGGGTAATTTTTATAAGACTCATTTCCCAACTCGTGCTTCCAGACTTCAAGCGCATTTTTACTGAACACCAAATCCACCACTTCAGTTTGCTCTTTTAATTGGAGTAATTTGTCAAGCAACACCTTGGCGTAAATGCTTCCGCTGGCCCCACTTACAGCAACGACTATTTTGTGTTTGGAATTCACTCTTTCTTTTTTATGGTATAGCTAACAAACAAGGTAAGGATATTGTTGTAAAATCCTTCGTTAAACAATTGTGCAACGGGGTTTTGGTAATACACATTACTGGCTCCGGGGCCATAATCGTGTACAGGCAGTATGGAATTAGTGCTGCGCAGTTCCACTTCAAAACCATCGCGGATACGGGCACCAAGACCTGCATTAACAGCCAGCTCAAATTTATTGAATTCATTTCCCATAGGAGTTCCAGTTACATCGGTTCCATCATCCATTTCCTTATAACTGATCAGGTAAGCTACCGAGGGCCCTAATGTGATAAACCAGCGTTTGTTCAGGTTTAAACGGTAGAGCAGGGGTACATCGAGGTAATTCAGGTTTAGGTAGTAGGAATCGTAATCGCCTTTGCTTGGGTTAGAATTTTTACGGGCTCCTTTTTGAGAGAATACAAACCCTATTTCGCCCTGGTGTACTTTACTGAACGCCATGTTTAAACCCAAACCGGCATAAAGGCCACCTTTGTTATAGCCATCATAAGTATCTCCGTGCACCTGACAACCGTTAATGCCCAGATTAAATTTAAGCGTAAATACCGAAGGGGTTTGAGCAAACCAATCTGAGGAAAGCATGAACAGAAAGGAAAAACCCAGTTGCCATATGTTTTTTAAAGGCCTCAAAGGTTCAAGATGGTTTTAAGTGGTTCAAGTTTGTTCAAGCGTTGAGAAGTTCTCCAGTCAAGGTTTTATTCAAAGTTTGTATTTTAAATTTCAATCCAGGGATTAAAACTTGTATGTAAGACCAAAGGCAAAAGTGTTCATCATTTGTAAGCGCGGACCATTGATGTCGCCAGGATCGTCAAACACACCGTTGTTGTTGTTGTCTTTCAAGGTTACAATATCGTTGTCGTATAACATCTGTGACAAAACAGTGAAGGAGAAAAACTTGTTGAGTTTAATGTTAAGTAAGTTATTAAACACCACGTCGATGTTTTCAGGATTGTTGACGTAATTAGAGAACAAATCGAGGTAGGAGTCAAGGGTGATGTTTTTTACCAGTTCTTTCTTGAACTTAACAACAATCCTTCCCCCGAATTCGTACCGCACCCTTTGTCCAGGCCTTGTAATTTCTCCGGTCACAGCATCTGTTTCTGCCTTCTGAACGCCATAAGCGCCGGCATCGGCAAGGTACTGCCTGTTTACTATCGTGATTTTTCCGGCAAGCGGAGCAATGTTAAAGGAAAAATAACTGGTGGGTTTGTAATCCATACCCAGTGCCAACTGAATGTAGCCCGGAGAGTTAATGTCGGAAGTAGCTCGCCCCACAATGGAATCTCCACTGTATACATAGCCTGGAGCAAACTGGGTTCTGTAGTCAGCCTGGGCCGAATAAAACCAATATTTTGCGCTGGTATTTAAATTGTATTTGGTTAAAAACAACAACTGGTCAAGGTTCTTTTTAAACACGGTGGATTCTCCTGTTCTGATCAAACCAAATTGAGCATCGAGTTTGGATTCCCAAAAGTGTTTGCCTTTTTGGTAAATGGCCTGGTAATTGATAAGGCCATTAAGGGCTATGTTGTTTTGTCCACCTCCCGACCAGTTGCTTAATTGGGTTTGGCTGAAGTTTAATCCAAAGAGGCCCGAGGTTTTCCAGGATGTATCTCTTGCAGCAGGCGCGGTGGCTGTGGAATCCTGAGCAAAGGCGCTGCCAAGCATCAATAAAAAGAAAAGGGTGTAGCTATTTTTCATAGTATAGGTGTTTGTTATTTTGAATGTTCTTTTACCACATTATAAAGGGTGTCGCGCTCCACCGGTGTTCTTCCAGCGGCCTGAATAAGATCAACCAGTTCGGCAGTGCTCATTTTTGGATGCTGTTCTTCAGAACCGGCCATGCTGTATATTTTTGTGGTATCGTCGATTGTGCCGTCGAGATCGTCGGTGCCAAAATTTAAGGATAACTGAGCAGTGCTTCTTCCAATCATCGCCCAATAAGCTTTGATGTGTGCAAAATTATCGAGATAAATTCTGGCGATGGCATAATTCCTCAAGTCTTCAATTACACTCACTTCGGGTACATGCGACATTTGGTTGTCCTTGTTTCTGAACTTGAGCGGAATAAAGGCATTAAAACCGCCGGTTTTGTCCTGAAGTTTTCTCAGGCGTTCCATGTGGTCAATACGGTGCTCAAAGGTTTCGATGTGGCCGTATAACATGGTGGCATTCGAGTGTCCGCCCATGTTGTGCCAGATCTCGTGAAGACTGAGCCATTCTTCGCTTGTGCATTTTCCTCCGGCGATCTGATCGCGGATGGCTTCGTCAAAAATTTCTGCACCACCACCGGGCAAACTGTTTAGCCCCGCGTCCTTAAGAATTTTTAATCCCTCCTCGTAAGTGACTTTGGCTTTTTTAAAAATGTAATGGAACTCAACAGGAGTAAGGGCTTTGATGTGCAATTCGGGACGATGTGCTTTGATGCGTTCGAACAACTCCTTATAAAAAAACAGATCTTGTTTAGGAACGACTCCTCCTGTGATGTGTACTTCTGTTACGGGCTGATTGTCGTAGCCTTTAATGATGTTCATGATTTGATCGACCGACAATTCCCATCCGTCCTCACGGTTTTTGATCAGGCGTGAATAAGAACAAAAAGCGCAGGAATACACGCAGACGTTAGTGGGCTCCACATGAAAATTGTGGTTAAAATACACCTTGTTGCCATTTTTCTCTTCCCGGATGTGATTGGCCAAAATGCCTAAAAAACCAAGCTCTGCTTCCTTGTACAAACGAATCCCTTCTTCAGAACTAATGCGTTGTTTGTCGTATACTTTTTGCGCAATGGCTTTCAAGCCCGGGCTAAGGGTATCCGAATCGAGTAAAAGAGAAAGGCTATGGGTGTCGGTACTGATCATTTTTTACAAATTTAAGCTATGCCCTTTACTTACAACAAACCGGCACAAAAGTTTTGTTTTACTATTTATTATTCCACCCACAACACCATGCCTTTAAGGTATTCTCCTTCTGGAAAAAAGGGTGAAACCGGATGATCGGCAGGTTGTGAGAGGTAATGCAGGATACGGATGTTGCGATTGGCTTCAATAGCCGCTGCAGTGATGGTATTGTAAAATAAGTACTTATCAATAACACCGCTGCAACTGAAGGTAAACAGGATGCCATCCGACTTGATGTTTTTAATGGCCAGGCTGTTCAGGTTTTTGTACCCGATAATGGCTTTGTGTTTGCTGTCGCGGCTTTTTGCAAAGGCAGGGGGGTCCAGCACAATGAGATCGTAAGCGTTTTTTTTCTCTTTTAAAAAATCAAAGGTATCCTCCGCGAAACTCTCCTGATTGCTAATGCCATTCAGCGCCATGTTTTTGTTGCAAAGGTCGATGGCACTTTGGCTAGAATCCACCGAATGCATCAGGGCAGCTCCAGCCTTGGCGGCGTAAACCGAAAACCCTCCGGTGTAACAAAAGGTGTTTAACACCTGCTTTCCTTTGGAATATTGGGCCAATAATTTACGATTCTCCCTTTGGTCAATAAAAAACCCGGTCTTTTGACCCTTAACAAAGTCAACATAAAATTGATGGCCATGTTCTTTCACGATGAGTTCAGCACTTTCTCCAAATAAAAACCCATTACTCACCTCTTGTCCATGATGTTTGGAAAGGCTTTCGGCGCTTTTGTTGTAAATGCTTTTAAGGGAAACTCCAAGCACCTGTTTAAGTGCCCGTGCAATGTTTTCTATTTCGCGATACACACCCCAGGAATGAGCCTGTATCACCACGTGCCCATCGTAATAATCCATAATGAGGCCGGGAACCCCATCGCCTTCCCCAAAAAACAAACGAAACGCATTGGTGTTTTCGTCCAGCAATCCCAGTTTTATGCGGTAGGCGTAAGCTTTCGCAATTGTTTCCTCCCAGAATTTTGCATCGATGAGGGTTTGTTTGAAAGACACCACACGCACGGCAATGCTGCCACCGGCGTAATAGCCCGTGGCCAGGTAGTCTTTTTTATGGGAGTATACTTCCACCAGATCACCGTCCTGAAGGTTGTCCTTGTGTGCTATGGCGCCGGAAAAGATCCAGGGGTGGTGGCGTTGCAGGGAGATCTCTTTGCCTTTGTGCAGTGTGATGCGGGGGTAGTTGCTGTCCATAATTAAGGCTTGAAATTACAGTTTATGCCTGAATTCCCGGAAATAAAAGCGCAGGGCATCTCATTTTGTGACATTTTTTTGAAAATGCCGTTTATTGTTTACTTTAGTTCGGAATAAACCAAAACTATGATCACAATTAATCAGGAGTACAAACACGAATTTCAGTATTCTCAGGAAGAAGTGACCCGTTTTGCAGAGGTAACAGGCGATAGAAATCCGGTACACACGGATGCGGAATACGCCGCCAAAACCATGTTTAAACGTCCCATTATGCACGGCATGCTGGGCGCCTCCTTGCTGAGTAAAGTGTTCGGGACTTTGTTTCCGGGTGAAGGAACGATCTACCTGAAACAATCCTTGAATTTTTTAAAACCCATGTACCCCGACACACCATACGAAGCGGTGTTCACCGTAAAAGAGATCAATTATGAAAAAAATAGGGCCATCGTTGAAACCGTTATTAAAGATAAAGAGGGTAAGGTGTGCACCAGCGGTGAAGCAACGGTAATGAATGTAGATAAGATCAAAAAATAATCTTTAACCCAAACTAAAACCCAAATCGTATGGACAATCTAAACAAACGCATTGTATTGGTAACCGGCGCTACTGGTGGTCTGGGGACCGCCATGTGCAAAGAATTGCACAAAGACGGGTATAGAGTTGTGGGCAATTACCATACCAAAGAAAAAGCCGAAAAATGGATGAGCGCCATGAAAGCCGAGGGATTTGATATACAATTGTTTTACGGGGATGTGAGTGATTTCGATAGCACCGGAGAAATGATTAAAAAAATTGAAAGTGAAGTGGGGCCCATCGATACCCTGGTAAACAACGCAGGAATTACCCGCGACGGACGTTTATTAAACATGAAACCCGAAGATTGGCATGCGGTGATTAATACCAATTTAACTTCGGTGTTCAATTGCACCAAACATGTTTTACAGGGCATGGTGGATCGTAAGTTTGGACGAATTATTAATATTTCATCCGTTAACGGGCAGCGTGGGCAGTTCGGACAAACCAATTACAGCGCTGCAAAAGCGGGTATGCATGGCTTTACCAAATCTCTGGCAATGGAAGTGGCCAAATACGGCATTACGGTAAACACCATTTCGCCGGGTTACATTGGAACCGATATGGTAATGGCTGTTCCTCAAAAAGTACTCGATCAGATTGTGGCCCAGGTACCCATGGGGCGTTTGGGAGGAACGCACGAGGTGGCCCATCTGGTAAGCTTTTTGGCCAGCGAAGCCACCAGTTTTGTTACCGGTGCGAATTACAGCATCAATGGCGGTCAACACGTGTATTGAGTTAATTATCAAACAACTGCAACGATTGAAAACCCTGCATTTACAGGGTTTTTTTATTGCCCCTCTCTTTTGTTAATTCCAATTAAGTTTATACTTTAGCCGTTCAAGTCAAAAAAAAATTATGGAGCAAACAAAAGCAAAATCAGGCCATCCCAAGGGCCTATGGTACTTATTTGGTACGGAAATGTGGGAGCGTTTTGGGTATTATTTAATGCTGGGGATCTTTTCCCTTTACATGCTCGACAACTGGAACAACGGAGGAATGGGCTTTGATGCCAAAAAGAAATCCGACATCTACGGTACCTACCTTGGTTTGGTTTATCTGACGCCATTTATTGGTGGTTTGTTGGCTGATAGAATTCTGGGGTACCGACGCTCGATTGTAATGGGTGGATTGATGATGGCAGCAGGCTATTTTTTGCTTTCTGTTCACAACAACACCTCTTTTTATGTGGCTTTGTTTCTGATCATTTTAGGAAATGGATTTTTTAAACCAAACATTTCTACCATGGTCGGTAACCTTTACAGCGGTGACGACATGAAGGACAAAAAGGATGCGGGCTACAACATCTTTTACATGGGCATTAACATCGGGGCTTTCATCTGCAACTTTGTGGCTGCTTACATGCGCATCAATTACGGCTGGGGTTCTGCCTTTGCGGCCGCCGGCGTTGGTATGCTGGTGGGTGTGGTCATATTTTTAATGGGCACCAAACACATTAAACATGTGGACGTGGTAAAACCCTTAAAACAAGGCGACATGAGCACAGGCCGTATTTTAGGTTTGACCGTGCTGCCCATGTTTGTTTTCGGTATTTTGGGTTATTTGATTCCAGGTAACTTTTTAGGCTCCGACACCAACGATGCATTTATTATTGGTTGTTTGCCGGTGATCGGCTTTTTTGTGTTCCTTGCTTTTAAAGCCGAAGCCGCGGAGAGTCGCGCCATTAAAGCCTTATTGGCCGTGTTTACCTGCGTGATTTTGTTTTTTGCCATTTTCCACCAAAATGGAGATGCCTTAACTGTTTGGGCTGAGGACCATACCGACCGTAAAATGTCGGAGAGTGTAGCCGGCGTGGCTGATAAACTTGGCATGGCTCAGGTGGTGGTAAACAATGATTTGGTATCTGCAGACCAGGCCACCTTTGATGCTGAAATTGCAAAATTGAGAGAGCAGGAAGCCGCCATGCCTAAAGAGAGTATTAAGGATTTACAGGCCAAGGCTGAATTCGCGAACAAGGTTGGTCAGCTTGAAAAATCAAGAAAATATTTTGCCACTTTACCCGGCGATCAGATTCCTGAGAAAGGTCAAAATTTGAAGTTGTACTCTACCGAATTGTACCAGTCCATCAATCCGTTTTGGGTGGTGGTGTTAACGCCGGTTATTGTGGGCATTTTTGGATTTATGCGTCGCCGTAACCGCGAACCGAGCACACCTTCAAAAATTGCCATTGGATTGGTGATTACTGCACTTTCTGCTTTGGTGATGGTTGGAGCGGTATTTGCAACCAATGATCTCACTTTAAAGGCCGGCTCGTTCTGGCTGTTTGCTTCCTACATGGTAATTACAATTGGTGAATTGTGTTTATCGCCTATGGGCTTATCCCTGGTGTCAAAATTGTCTCCACCGCGTATTACCGCACTCATGATGGGCGGATTTTTCCTTGCCATTTCAGTAGGGAACAAACTCTCGGGCATGTTATCTGGTTTGTGGGAAGACATTGAGCAAAAACAAAACTTCTTTTATCTGAACTTTGGGCTTGTGCTCACCGCCGCCATTGTATTGATTGCCATGTTAAAATGGTTGAATACAGTGATGCGTGAGAACAACGTAAAATAATTCTTCTTACTATTTTAAAAGCCTCTGAAGATTCAGGGGCTTTTTTTTAATAAAAAACATCATGAGTCAAGACCCGGCCGTAATAGAGATACAAAACTTTAAAGGCAAATACCCGAAACAATTGTGGTATTTGTTTTTCAGCGAAATGTGGGAGCGTTTTTGTTTCTATGGCATGCGGGGCATGCTAACCTTTTTTATGATTCATCAGTTGAATTACGGAGAGGTTGAAGCCAATTTACAGTATGGGGCTTCGCAAGCCTTTGTTTACGCCTTTACTTTTGTAGGCGGTTTTTTTGCCGATAAAATTCTTGGTTACCGTCGATCCTTGTTTTGGGGTGGTTTATTAATGATTGCTGGCAGTGTTATTTTGGCTATAGATCCCAAAACATTTTTCTTTTTGGGAATAGGGTTCAATATTGTAGGCACAGCGTTTTTTAAACCCAACATCTCCTCAATGGTTGGAAGACTGTATAAAGATGGTGATGCAAGAACAGATGCTGGTTTTTCTTTGTTTTATGCCGGTGTTAATCTGGGTGGTTTTATTGGAGGACTTTTGTGCGTGAACATAGGTAAGGGGGTATTTCTTAGCGATTATGTGTCCCCGGGCTACGAATGGAATGTGGCATTTGGTTTGGCGGCCGTGGTTATGATTATCAGTCTGATTACCTTCCTGTTTACCCAGAAAAGCCTGGCGAGTATAGGGAATTCACCGCTTGGGCACATTGAAAAAAAACGGAGGTGGCTTTACGAACTGCTAACGTTTGCAGGATCCATGCTCGCTATTCCTTTAGTGATGATGATGGTTAAAAAAACAGAGTATACCGACGTCTTTATGTTTACTATCGGACCTCTTGCTCTTGCTTATCTGATATACGAGATGAGGAGTTATTCCCTGGTTGAAAACAAAAAACTGATTGCCGCTGTTTTGCTGATGTTTTTTTCAATTTTCTTCTGGGCCTTTTTTGAACAGAGTGGAGGATCGCTAAGCATTTTTGCCGACAACAACCTTAGTAATTCTATTTTTGGTTTACCAGTTGATGCCAATGGCGCAAATAATTCAGCGAATTCTTTATTTGTGATTATTTTTGCAGCTCCCTTGGGCATCTTGTGGATACTAATGGGCAAGAAAAAACTTGAACCCAGCACCCTTATTAAATTTGGTTTGGCCTTTTTGTTTCTGGCCGGTGGCTTTTATGTATTCTATTACACCCGTGTATTTGCCAACGAAAATGGAATCACATCACTTGGCGTTTTTACTTTTGGTTGGTTTGTAATTACCATTGGTGAATTAAGTCTTTCTCCAATTGGTATGTCCATCATGACAAAGTTGACGCCTATGAAACTCCAGGCGGTAGTCATGGGCATGTGGTTTCTTGCTTCTGCTTACGGCCAGTATTTTGCTGGACTTTTGGGTGCTAATATTGCGCAAGCTTCAGAAAATATGGGAAACTATGAAAAGATGCTGACCTATACTGAAGGTTACAAACAACTTGGGCATTATTCCCTTGTCATTGGGCTGGTTATTATTCTCCTCTATCCTTTAATCAAAAAACTAATGGGCGGGGTAAAATAGAAAAATCCGCTGTTTTTAGGAGCGGGATTTTTCTTAATTAAGTAAGCGATTATTGCACCACAATCTTTTTATAGAATTGAATGTTAGGTGTTTTAGATCGAAGGAAATAAATACCCGCAGATAAATTCTTAACCTCTACCTCAAAGTCATTCTCCTTATTGAGCACCATGCCACTGACAATTTGCCCAATCTCGTTAACAAGTAATAAGTCAAGCTCCTCCGACCCTTTGATAATGAATGATCCATTTGAGGGATTTGGAGAAATTTGAACATTAGACATGTCAAATTTATTCTCACCTATAGCTGCACCACAAGGGCCGCTGACCACACGAATAAGGATGGTAGCTGTGCCAACACAACCATTAATTCCAGTGCCCTGAACTGTATACACTGTTTGAACGGAGGGGGTTACAGTAACAATTGATCCAGAACCTATAGATAGCCAGGTGTAGGATACTCCTCCTGAAGCTGTAAATGTCACAGGACAAAAACTTTGAATCAAGGTTTGAGTTGCAACAATTGTTATGGTTGGCAATGGGTTCACCGCTAACTGCGCACTGGCCGTGCTCGAACAAGTTCCGGGCCCAACAATATTTATCCCAGTAATGGTATACCCGCTTGCTACCGTAGGCGACACCACAATGCTGTTGCCAAAGGCGCCAGTACTCCAACTGTAGCTTCCCGCACCCGAGGCCTGCAATGTGGCTGAACTTCCAATACACACGGCTGTTGGGGCAATAATGGCTAAACTGGAAACAAACACACTCACCTCTATGGTTTTGCTGGAACTGCATTGGGTATTTGTAAAGGTACCAACAACAGTGTACACCGCAGTTGAAACGGGACTAACCGAAATGGTGTTGGTGTTAGCTCCCGTGTTCCAGGAATAGGTGTTTGCTCCGAACGCTACAAGTGTAACGGAGGCGCCTGGGCAAATGGTTGGGTTTGGGCTGCTGATGTTAAGGGTTGGTATGGGGTAAACGATTACAGGCTGCTGCACAGAAGCCGTGCATCCAAAATTGTTTTCACCAATTACGGTGTAAGCAATTGGAAGCGTAGGGCTAACAACGATAGAAGCTGCGTTTGATCCACCGGGTTGCCAGGTGTAATTAAGCGCACCACCGGCCGTTAAAGTTGCTGACTCACCCAAACACAAACTAAAATTGCTGGTGCTTACAGTAAGCGATGGGATAGGATTCACATTCAGGGCCACGGTGTTGGTGCCTATGCAATTGCCGGTTTCCCCTGTAACTGTATACGTTGTGTTCTGCTGTGGACTAACAATAACGCTGGTACCAACAATACTTCCCGGAAGCCAGGTGTATGTTGTAGCACCTCCTCCTGATAGCGTTGCAGTGTTACCTGCACAAACTGTTGTTGGGGAAACAATACCAATCACCGGTAAGGGCGCTATGTTTATTGTGGTTAATGAGGTGCTTGTGCCACAACCGTTTTGTCCAACTATGGTATAGGTAGTTGTTGCAGTTGGCGTAAAAGCCACGCCGTTGCTAATGCCACCTGAAAAGGAATAAGTAATGGCTCCGGCAGCTGAAATAGAAACCGTATTGTTTAAACACACTGAATTGGAAGATGCCGTTATTGTGAGCACGGGAACTCCACTGCTTACACTAATGGTGATGACCGCACCTGTCATACAATTGGACGGACTCATGGCCACTAGTGTATAACTCGTTGTTATACTTGGAGACACTAAAATAGAAGCAGCATTGCTGCCTGTGCTCCAGGTATAATTACTAATGGCATCTGTTGTAAGCGTAAGTGCAGAACCCTGGCATAACAAATTGCTACCAGTATTGGTACCCAAAGTGATGTTACATAATCGAGTCATGGTGACAAGCCCGTGACCTGTGGTTGTTAATACACTATTGACCTGGTTGGTTCCGGAGTTGTAGGAGCCTCCGCCACCGCCACCAACACGACCCAAGCTTCTGTTGCCTCCATTGCCACCAGAAAATCCGCCACCAGCGCTGGCTGCATAAGTACCGGAACCATTTTGTCCCCCGCCGCCACCAAAACCACCGGCTTGTTGATTATTGGTTCCTCCGCCCAAACCACCAAGCACATAAGCTTGCCCTCCGTTGCCAATGCCGCCGTTTTGTCCAGTGGTAAAAAAGCCGCCGCCGCCACCACCCGAATTTCCGCTAAAGGAAATGCCTCCATTCCCGGCGCAGGTTGGTGGACCTGAATTTGAACCATGGGTGCCGCAAGTACCTGTTGAGGCGCTGTAGCCAATAGAATCAGCGCTGGACGCACCTCCTCCTCCTGCTATAACTAATATTGAGCCTAAGGTGTTGTGTGGAGTTTTGGTAACAAAAGTTCCGCCGCCCCCACCGGCTGACTGTGCTCTGTCCTGGCCCCTTTGTCCAACCAAAATCCTGAGCACATCCCCGGCTAATAAATTAAAATCGCCTGCCATAGATGTTCCGAAACCCGGGGCCGGCCCGCTGGTCGCATCACCACCGGAAGCACCAAGCGCTGTTATCCTATAAAGTCCGGTTAGTGGTACCGTAAATTCCTGAATCCCGGCCACCGATGTAACCGAACCATTTAAGTTGGTGAGTAAATAGGCTGCGTTCACCTGTGCCTGTGTAGGCCCTGCAGAGCCTGTTGCACTGGCATTTGTAAACGTGTACGTTACCTGTGAAAACGTAACGAATGACAAAAATATCAAAGCCAAAGTATAAACGACCTTTAGGTTTGCATTCAGAATGGTTGCTATGTAGTTTTTTATCATGGCAAATGTATTAAGTGATCAATTTATAAATACAAGTTAAGAAATTTTGATTAGGAGAAGGGGGCGCTTTAGGAATTTAACATTTCAGCTTCTCTGCCCATCCAAGAAATAAAAAAATCCCACCGTTTTTAGGAGCGGGATTTTTTTAAGACATCAAATTCTCATTTATTGCACAACAATCTTTTTATTCAATTGCAGTTCGCTGTTTTTGGAGCTGATAAAATATACCCCCTTGGCCAGGTCTTTGACTTCGGCCCTGTAGTTGTTTTCAGCATTCAATTCAAACTCACTGATCAATTGCCCGAGTTCATTCACCAGGATCAAACTCATTTTTTGTGATGAACTGATGTTAAACTCTCCTGATGAAGGGTTAGGATAGACTTGTAGCACATTGGATGCAGCTGCAGTTTCACTTATTCCCACACACTGGAATACCTTTATTTGTATGCTCGCAGACGCTTTGCATCCGTTTGCATCCGTTCCAACAACGGTGTAGGTTGTGTTGGTGTTTGGATTAACAGCGATAGAAGAAGCCGTTGATCCATTGCTCCAGGAATAGGTGCTGGCTCCTCCACCAACAAGGTTTGCAAATTCAAACCGGCAAATGTTGGTGCGGGTAGAGGAGGCCGTAACCGTTGGCAATGGATTAACAGTTACCATGGTGGTACCTGTGCTTGAACAGGTGGTGCCTCCTACGGTACTGATGCCGTTTACAGTGTATCCTGTGCTTGTTGTTGGGTTAACCGTTACGTTGTTTCCAATGCTTCCATTGCTCCAGTTGTAAGTTGTAGCACCTGAGGCATTCAATGTTGTTGACTCACCCAAACAAATCGCCGTTGGACTGCTCACCGAAATGGTGGCTGTAAACACATCCACCTGTACGGTTTTGGTCGTTGCACAAGGACTGTTCGGTGTGCTTCCTACAACCGTGTATACTGCCGAACTCACTGGATTAATTACTGTAACCGGTGTTGTTGCCCCTGTGCTCCAGGAATACGTGGTAGCACCACTCGCGTTCAAACTCACAGAGCCTCCTGTACAAACCAAGGTAGTGCTTGCCGCAATGTTCATGTTAGGTCCGGCATAAGCAATCACCGGAATGTTTGCGTTGGCATAACAACCAAAACTGTTTACACCAACCACGTTGTAGCCGGTGGGTATAATAGGACTCACCACAATGGAAGAGCCGGTACCTCCTGGTGTCCAGGTATATCCGATTGCTCCGGTAGCCGTTAAAGTAGCGCTTTCGCCGGCGCAGATTGAGAAATGTGTGGATGAGACCGTAACCGTTGGGTTGGGGTTGGTGGCAAGATTGACCGTGTTGATGCCAATGCAATTTCCTGTTGAACCGGTAACGGTGTAAATTGTAGTGGCTTGAGGACTAACCAAAACGCTTGAACCCACAATATTTCCTGGCATCCAGGTGTAGGTGGTAGCACCACCACCTGAAAGTGTTGCCGTATTGCCAGCGCATACCAGAGTAGGGGATGAAATACCTAAAACCGGTAACGGCGCGATGCTTATTGTTGTAACGCTTGTGCTGATGCCACATCCATTTTGTCCACTGATGGTATAACTTGTCGTTGCGTTCGGTGTAAAAGCTACCCCATTGCTGATGCCACCGGAGAAGGAATACGTTAATGCACCAGCGGCTGAAATGGATACTGTATTCCCCAGGCAAACTGTAGGCGATGAAGGGGTGATTGTTAATACTGGGGCTGCTGCACTCACGGTAATGGTAATGGCTGCATTGGTCATGCAGTTAGAAGGGCTCATAGCGGTTAAACTATAAGTTGTTGTCACGCCAGGGGAAACAAGAATAGATGCGGCGTTACTTCCGGTGCTCCATGTATAATTACTGATGGCATTCGTAGTGAGTGTTAGCGCAGAACCCTGACACAATAAGTTGCTTCCTGTATTGGTACCAATCACAATGTTACACAAACGGGTGATGATCACTCTGCCATGGCCGGTAGTAAGTGCAACGGAATTCACTTGATTAAGGCCTGAATTGAACGAACCACCGCCTCCACCTCTGTGGGTGGTTGCAATTGAGTTGGTTTGTCCACCGCCGCCGCCTGAATAGCCGCCGCCGCCGCCGGAAGCGCGCCAGCCAGAGGAAATTGAACCGCCACCGCCGCCAAATCCGCCAGGGTATCCTGTACTACAGCTCGTTGAAAGTCCGCCAACTCCACCATTCAAAAAACTGCTACCTGATTCCAAACCTCCGGTTCCACAGGTGTTGGTGTGTTCTCCGTCGGTTAAAAATCCGCCGCCACCACCACCACGGCTATTGCCAGAGGGTACGGATATTCCGCCTCCATTCCCATTTATACCACCAATACCTGAACCGGTTGCGCCATTTCCGGCATTTCCTGCTGTTAAGGTGCTTCCATTACAAGCCGGGTTGGCTGTCCCCGGATTTCCACCACCACCGCCGGCAATAACCAATGGGGTCACCGGTCGGCCGTTTGAAGTAACAATTGTTGATGTGGCATTTCTCCAAACAACGTATGAACCTCCACCTGCAGTTGTTGAGCCATCCAACGCATCAATGCCCATTTGGCCAACGAGTATCAATAGAGTATCTCCCGCATTTAAATACACATCACCACGCATAATGGCTCCCAAACCTGCACTGATTCCACCACCACTGGCCCCCTGCGCTTCGATACCATAATTGCCTGAAACCGGCACCACCCAGAATTGTATTCCTCCTGTTGCGGTAACCGCACCATTGAGGTTAGTGGCCATATAAGCCGCAGTAACCTGAGCTTGGGAAGGGCCTGTAGAGCCTGTTGCGCTGGCGTTCGTAAACGTGTACGTGACCTGTGAAAAGGCCCCGAAAGACAGAACAAAAAGCAAAAGAAAAGCACATACTGCCTTTGTTTTTGCATTCAAAACGGATGGAGTGTAGTTTTTAATCATGACTATTGTTTTTATTGATTAAATGAAACACAAGTTAAGCATTTCAAGAGCACGCAGACCTGATTCCTGTGAGTTTAACATTTCAGATTTTAACATAATAAAAAATCCCGCCGTTTTTAGGAGCGGGATTTTTTTAAGACTTCAAATTCTCAGTTACTGCACAACAATCTTTTTGTTCAATTGAAGTTCACTAATTTTTGAGCTGATAAAATACACCCCATTGGCCAGGCCTTTGACTTCCGCGCTGAAGTTGTTTTCAGCATTCAATTCAAACTCATTGATCAATTGCCCGAGTTCATTCACTAATATCAAACTCATTTTTTGTTCTGCACTGATGCTAAACTCCCCTGATGATGGGTTAGGATAGACTTGTAGCATGTTGGATGCAGCTGCAGTCTCATTTATTCCAACACACTGGAATACCTTTATTTGTATGCTCGCAGACTCTTTGCATCCATTCGCGTCTGTTCCAACAACGGTGTAGGTTGTGTTGGTGTTTGGATTAACAGCGATAGAAGAAGCCGTGGAGGCATTGCTCCAGGAATAGGTGCTGGCACCTCCTGCAATGATGTTTGCAAATTCAAATCGGCAAATGTTGGTGCGGGTAGAGGAGGCCGTAACCGTTGGCAATGGATTAACAGTTACCATGGTCGTGCCTGTGCTTGAACAGGTGGTGCCGCCTACGGTGCTGATGCCATTTACAGTGTACCCAGTGCTTGTTGTTGGGTTAACCGTTACGTTGCTTCCTATGCCTCCATTGCTCCAGTTGTAAGTTGTAGCACCTGAGGCATTCAATGTTGTTGACTCACCCAAACAAATCGCCGTTGGACTGCTCACCGAAATGGTGGCTGTAAACACATCCACCTGA
>Ga0154020_10001419_pt1 | contig 29613 bp, 21 predicted proteins | sample Klosneuvirus_201_FD_109709 | JGI IMG/M metagenome (GOLD analysis project Ga0154020, IMG submission 109709) | Active sludge microbial communities from wastewater, Klosterneuburg, Austria - Klosneuvirus_20160825_MG | ecosystem: Engineered > WWTP > Aerobic digester > Activated sludge | place...
ACCGGATAGCGGTTGTAGCTGCGATCGTAGGATGGATGGCGCTCGGCGAAGAAGCGCAGGCGGGCCGCCGGATTGCTCGCGAACGCGGGATTGCCAAGCAGCTTGCTAAACTCCTTGCGCAGCCCGGCGTCCGACGCGAGGAGCTGCTCGGCGACCTGCTCGGCGATGTAGTCCTCGAGGTACTCCTTCTGCTCGAAGATGGCGCTGAAAAATCCCCAGTGGAGCAGCGAGTCGGGCGCCTCGGGTTCGAGCAGCTGCGCCAAAAGGCCGCCGCCGCGCTGGGCGACCGGCACCGACAGTCCGCCCGCCGCCAGGGTGCAGGTCTCGCGATGCCACTCGCCTTCGACCGTGACGGTGTGACGGCCCTCATAGGGCGCCTCGCCGAAGGTCCGATTGCGCGCCCGATACACCGAGCAGCTCGCCTGAAGCGGCTCGCTGAGCAGCGAATAGGACAGCCCGTGGAGCCGCAGCTTGGCCGACAGCCAGGAGGCATGCTCGGGCGGCACCAGATAGGCGGTCGGCAGCTTGATGGGATGCTTTTCGACGACGGTGGGGAAGAACGGAATCTTCCAGATCTCGGGGCGGCTGGGATCGTAGCTGACGCGCAGACCACCCGAGACCGGCGACGGCTCGAGCTTGTAGGCATAGCCGGGAAAGCGCAGCTCGACGGGAGTCGGTCCGGTGTCGTAGGTAAGTGGATAGACGCTGCCGCTGACTCGTTTTTCGTCGCTGCGATCGGCGTCCTGGGCGGTCTTGAGCCAGCCGGCGCCGCGCTCGGCGATGCCACGGGTCAGCGCCACAAGCGAGTCATAGGTCGTCTTCACGCGCCGCTCGAATGGCTTCCACGAGTGGGTCTCGACCAGCACCGCAAAGCGATTGCGCCGCGACCAGTAGCCGGTCGAGAAGCGCGGCGGCGGCACCTCGGCGACAAAGCCCGAGGCGGGATCGTCCTTTTTGACAAAGCTCGGATAGAAGTCGAGCGGCAGGTGGCCACCGTGGCGAAGCTCGTCGAGCACCCGCTGCGACAGCTCACTGCCAATCGCCCGCAGCGGCGCCGGCCCCCCGAGTCGGGGCTCGATCTGGACCGCGACATCGGGCTGAAAGTCGGCGCCATCGGTGACGTGGAGGTCGACGTAGAGCAGCGGATCGAAGCGCCCGAGCAGCCCGAGCATCGCTTGCATCTCCGGCGCCTCGGCCTTGGTGTAGTCGCGGTTGAGGTTCAAGTTGTGGGCGCCGACCCGCCAGCCGGTCTCGACGGGGCCGCGCTGGTTGGGACGCTGGTTGGCCGAAAAGCGCTCGTGCCCGTCGACATTGAAGACCGGCACCAGCACAAAGGTCAGCTTGGCAAGCGCACCGGGCAGGACCTCACCCGAGAGCAGGCTGCGCAGAAACCACAGTCCAGCGTCTTTGCCATCGACCTCACCGGCGTGGATGCAGCCTTGGGCCAGCACCACCGGACGGTTTTTGCGCCGGATCTCGTCGGGCTCGAAAGTGCCATCTGCCGAGGCGACCAGCGCGAGCATGGGCCGACCCTGCGGCGTCACGCCAAAGCGCTGACAGCGAACCTGCGTGGGAAAGGTCTTGGCGAAGCGCTCGCACAGGCTGACCACTTCGTCGTAGCGACCGGTGCGGACATAGCCACTCTGCTCGGCGACGGTGCGCAGGTCAGAGCTTGGGATGGCAGGGGCAGGCGCCAAAGGGAGCGACAGCGCGACAACAAGGGGCAAGGCAACCGACATGGCGAAAGACTTAGCAGAACTTGCGGCGCCGGCGGAGCCCCCTTGTTCATGATGGGGAGGGCTTAGACCGGCATGATGCCGCGCTTGCGGGCCGGGCGCTCGACGGTGCGGTTCCACGCCATCTGGAGTCCGAGACCGAGCACGCGGCGGGTGTCACGCGGATCAATGACGTCGTCGACCAGACCCCAGCCAGCGACCTTGAGGATGTCGATGTGCTGCTGGATCATGGTGATGATCTGCGACTTGACCTCGGGCGGGGGCTCGGCGCCACCGAACAGCTTCTTGCCGGCGATGCCGACCATGCCCTCGGCGCCCATCACGCTGACCTCGGCACCGGGCCAGGCGACCAGCAGATCGGGCTCGTAGGCGCGACCGGCCATCACGTAGTAGCCGGCGCCGTAGCCCTTGCGGACCACTACCGTCAGCTTGGGCACCGTCGCCGAGGCCATGATGTGCAGCATCTTGGCGCCGTGGCGGATGATGCCCTCGTGCTCGACCTTGCTGCCGACCATGAAGCCGGGCACGTCCATCAGGAAGACCAGCGGGATGTTGAAGGCGTCGCAGATCTGCATAAAGTGGGCGGCTTTGTCGGCGCTGTTGACGTCGAGGATGCCGCCGATGTGGCGCGGGTTGTTGGCGACGATGCCGACCGGATAACCGCCGATGCGCGCCAGGCAGGTGATGATGTTCTTGGCCCACTTGGGCTTGATGTCGAGGATGCGCCCGTGGTCAACGACGGTCTTGACGATGCCGTACATGTCGTATGACTGCCGGGTGGACAGCGGCAGCACGTCGAGGAGCGAGTCGTCGCGACGGTCGAGCGGATCGTCACACGGCACAATCGGCGGCTTTTCCCCGCAGTGCTGGGGCATAAACGACAGGTATTCCTTGATCAGCCGCAGGCAGGCGTCCTCGTCGGGCACTTCGATATCGCCGACGCCCGAGGTCTCGCAGTGGATCTTGCTGCCGCCTAGCTCTTGCTCGGTGATTTCTTGACCGGTGACGGCCTTGACGAGCGGCGGCCCACCGAGCGCCATCGAGCCCTGGTTTTTCACCATCGGCACGAAGTCGGCCAGCCCCGGAATGTACGCCGTCCCCGCCGCGCCCGGCCCAACCATCGCGGCGACCAGCGGAATCACGCCCGACATCAGCACTTCCTCGCGAAACAGGTGCCCCGAGCCGGCAAACAGCGAGATCTGATCGCCGCCCTGCGACTGCGGATCGATGCGCGCGCCCGCCGAGTCGATAAACCACACCATCGGCATCCGCGTCCGCAGCGCCAGCTCGCGAATCCGCGTCACCTTGGTCTCGCCGGTCATGCCAATGGAGCCGCCCTTGACGGTGAAGTCATAGGCCGCCGCCGCCACCATCCGCCCGCCGACCGGCCCAAAGCCGCAGACCACCGCGTCGGCAGCAGGCTTGTCGGTCGGATTGGAACCGCCCATCTGGGTGCCAAACATGCCGACCTCGAAGTACTGGCCGTTGTCGAAGAAGCGCTCGAGTCGTTCGCGGGCGGTGAGCTTGCCGCGCTCGTGCTGTTTTTGGACCTTGTCGGGCCCGCCCATCTGGCGCACCCGCTCGCGCTCGACCTCTAGCTCGGCCACCCGCTCTCGCATCGTCTTGCTCATCGTCTGGTCCTGCCCTTCCGTGCTTGCTACCACACCTTCGCAAAAGCGAGCGACCTTGAGAAGCCTGTCGCACGGTTCGCTGTGGCCCCTGGGACTAGGGAGGGGATTGCGCAGGGGTTGGGTTGGTGGGCGGGTGCTTGGCTTTGCGCTTGGCTTTGGGCTTGGGCGTTTGGGGGGTGGGCGCTTGGGTTGGCTGGGTTAGGGACTGCGCTTGTGGCTGCGGTGGCTCAACGATGAGGAACACCACGCGCCGGTTTTGGCCGCGACCTTTGACGGTCTTGTTGTTGCCGACCGGCTGGGTGTCGCCATAGCCTCGCGCCTGCAAGCGCGACTCCTCGACGCCTTGCTCGACGAGAAAGCGCAGGACACTCTTGGCGCGCCGATCCGACAGGTCGAGGTTGTAGTCCGCAGGGCCGCGGTTGTCGCTGTGACCCTGAATCTCGATGCGGCGGAGATCGGGCTTGGCCTTCAAGACCTCGGCGACGGCACGGAGCAGCGGAAAGCTGGTCTTGAGGATCTGCTCTTTGTTGAAGTTAAAGAACACCTGCTGCGACAGCTTGATGGTGCCGCCAGTCAGCGTGACCAGGCCCGGACAGCCGTTCTTGCGCCGATCTGTCGACGGAGCACCTGGGCGATCGGGACACGCATCATCGTCATCGGGAACGCCATCGTGATCGAAGTCGAGCGCCGGACAGCCCGGTCGCCGCGGATCTGGGGTCACGCCCGCCGGCACGTCCTTGCACTGATCGAGGCCATCAAACACGCCATCTTTGTCGGTATCGACGTCGGGGCAGCCCAGCCGCTTGGGATCGGGCCGACTGCCTTGCGCGGTATCGGGACAGAGATCTTCGTTATCGAGCACGCCATCGCCGTCGCGGTCCGCCAGCGGACAGCCCTTGCGGGTCGGATCGGGCTGCGGCCCGGCGGCGGTATCGGGACAGAGATCCTCGCGATCGATCACTCCATCGCCGTCTCGATCTTGGTCTCTCTGCGGACAGCCGCGACGCTGCGGGTCGGGCTGGGCGCCTTGGGCGGTGCTCGGGCACTGATCTTCTCGATCGTAGATGCCGTCGTTGTCGCGATCCGACTGCGGGCAGCCGGGACGGTCGGGATCGGGATCGCGGCCCTGGTGTTCGTCGGGACAGGAATCCTTTTCATCGGAGACTCCATCGCGGTCGCGGTCCGTCACCGGCTTCGCCAGCGGCGCATAGGCCAGTCGGAACAGCGCGCGCGCGTCGGGAGTACCGGCCTCTCGCAGAATGCCGACGCCACCGGCCAGCCCGACCTGGATCACCCGCGCGATGTTGTACTGCGCGCCGAGGAGCAGCTCCATGCTGGTGTAGGTCTGGGCCTGGGCGCTGTTCGGAGTGAGGCTGGTGCTGAGCAGAAACTCGGGCCCGATCGCAAAGCGGCGCTCCTGGTCGGCATATTGAACCAGCGCACCGACCTGCGCCTCGTGACCCACGCTGGCACCGTCGGGAATGTCCGGTGTACCAATCTGCGACGTGGGCCGAATCATAAAGCCCAGCGACGCCGACCAGCGAATGTGCGAGCCATAGCCAGCGAGCACCAGCTTCGGCAGGCCGCGCACCGACGAGTCGCTCGACTGCTGGGGCACCACCTCGCTCGATACAAAGCTCCGCAGCGGCACCCACAGAGAGCCACCGATGCTGAGCGAAATCGGACTTCGGTCGGGCTGACCAAAGATCCGCACCATCAGCCCGATCCGCGGATCGCCCACCGCCGGCGAGGTCGGTGTAATCCCAAGCAGCGACTGGCCTTGCTCGAGCAGCGTCACCGGCAGCGACAGGGACACATTGACCCGGTCGAGAAACGAGCCGGCGAGGTCCACGTGGCCCATCAGCTGATGGGCAATGATCGAATCGGTGCGCAGGATGCTCCCGTCGGCAGCGACCTGATTGGCGAGCAGCGGATTGTGACCGTAGTTGAGCGTGATGCCGCCCGAAAAGTATCGCGTCGACGAGTACCAGGGATGGTCGACCAAAAAGCCCCACTCACCAGCAGCGGTGGGCTCGTAGCGGTTGACCTGAAATCCGGTGCTCGGCGACGCTGGCTGCGCGGTAGCCGTGGTCTCGCCAAGCAGTGCCAAGAGCATCACGCCGAGCGCACCGAGACGCCGCAGAGACATCGCCGCTCCGTCGAGTAATAGGGATCGGGAACCAGTGGCCAGAGGAGAATTGTACCGGCTGTCCATAATGATTTCTTAGGCTCCCTGACGACGACGACGACCGACCAGGGCCAGCCCGAGCAGCGCCAGGCTTGGCAGTAGAGCCGCGCCCGCCGCATCGCGCACCGGAATCGCTGAGCAGCCGAAGCCACCGCCGGTGATTTGGTTTAAGGTACTGCCGTCGCCGCCGCGCCCGCCATCGTCACTGCCACCACCGCCCAAGTCGTCGCTACCACTGCTGCTCAGGTCGGGAACCTGGCAGTCTTTGGGCACCGCGAAAGCTCCGAGGTCGCACTGACAGGTTCGGGCCTGGCCGCGCTCGTCGATGCCAGAAACAGGTGCCGCGCTACAGACCAGCTGATCACCGACGCCAATCGCCGGACTGCCCGTCGGAAGTGCCATGGTCTGCGCCGGTCCCATGTTGTCCGCCAAGACGCCCAGCATCGGATCACTGGTCAGCGGCGTTCCCGACAGCACTGCCGGGGGAGGCGTCATGCTGCTCATGATGATGTTTTGTCCGACGGCATCGACGGTGGAAGCGCCCTGGATGCCATCGGCGTAGAGATCGGGACCGCCCAGGCTGTTCGAGAGAATGCTGTTGCGGAGCGCCACACTCGCCATCGTGCCGGTGCCCAAAGCCACGCTGTAGACTGCGCCACCGTTGGCAGCGCCGGTCGATTGGCCCGCGCCACCGACGACTCGGTTGGCCGCCAGCGTCGAGTTCATGATCGTCACGGTGCCGTTCAGGTTGAAGATTGCGCCACCTCCGCCGACGCCGCCGTTGCCGCGGCTGGTCGCGACAGCGGTTCTGCCCGCGGTGCCGCCGGTCGCCGTGTTGCCAGTCAAGGTCGCGTTGACGACGAGCAGGGTCCCGCCGTGCATGAACACCGCACCACCGGCACCCAGGCCACCACCACCCGAGGAGTTGAGCGAGCGCACTGCGCTGCCCGCGCCATAACCACCTGTCCCTCCTACTGCTGGCGCTGCTCCCGCCGCCGCGCCGCCTCCACCGCCAAAGCCACCATGGCCGCCCGACAGACAGGCGCCGCCTCCGCCGCCAAAGCCACCTCCGCCCGCCCCGCCGCCGGTGGCCGACGAGCTACTGCCGCCTCCGCCGCCAACTCCGCCTCCGCCTCCTCCAGCATTGCCGACGCTGGCACCGCCTCCGCCGCCAAATGCACCGCCACCTCCTCCGCCGGTGTTGGCACCAGCGCCGCCGTTGCCACCAAAACCGGCGCCACCTCCACCACCGCTGCCGATCCGCGCGCCTCCGCCGCCACCACCGTCGCCCGCTGCGCCACCGACCGCCGGAGCAATCCCTGGTGCGCCACGGCCGCCGAGGCCACGAGTTCCACCACTGGCGCCACCGTTGGCGTTGGCTGCCGCAGTGCCAGGCTCAGTGCCACCGGGATTGGTACCGCCCGCCCCAGCACTGGTCGTGTTTGGCGCCGTCCTTCCGCCCTCGGTGGCCGCCACGCCATTTCCGCCCGCCGTATTCGCCGTGGCGCTCCTAAAGCCTCCACCGACGACGCCGAAAGCACTGCCACCGAGACCGCCGCCGCCGCCGCAGACCACTGCTCCCGCTGGCGCACCGCTGCTCCCACCCGTCGCACTGTTCCCTTGCAGCGTCACGCCGCTGAGGATCACGTCGCCATGAGCAAAGATCGCTCCGCCAGCGCCGAGCCCGCCTCCGCCGGTGACCTGAGCCACGCTGCTGCTGCCGCCTTGGGCCAGTCCGCCACGCAGCGTCAGGTTCTTCAGCGTCAGCTTGCCGGCTAGCTTAGGCGGCAGCGTCGCACCGGCTACATAAAACAGTCGAAAGGTCGGTGTTGCCGCCACACTCGAGCGCTCGATGATGGCGCCCTGCTGCGTGCCATCGATGGTGATGTCACTGATAATCGGCGGCAGGCCGTTTGGGCCGTACCAAAAGTTGTGGCGAGTAGCGACGGAGTAGGTGCAGCCGCCCATCAGCGTGATCGTGCTCGGACCCCCCGCCGCGTTGGCCTGCGTGATCGCCGTCGCCAGGCTGGCCGGCAGACAGTCGGTCAGCGTGACCGTCAGCGCCTCCCGCGAGCTAGCGACGGGCAGCGTCTCGGCAACTTCGAGCGGCGAACACTCGGCTCCAGCGAGGGCCAGAAGACCGATCCAGGACAGCACCGGCTGAAGCCGAGCCCTTCGACCCGACGACCGGCGCAGGGACGGTGATTGCAGACTGAGCTTCGATGTCATGGGCCACTCGCTCCTCTTCTCCCCGCCACCGAGGGAATGAGACGACACAATTAAGTATTAAAACTTACTATATTCTCGCGTTCTACTCCTGAGCAAATCAGCACTTAGAATCACCCTTTCCGCGCGCTTCACCACTTCCCCCGCCACCTCCTTTGCGGTATTGGGCAATTAGGAGGACATACTCATGACCCTGTCGCGAAATTCTCTGGCTTCGGCTCTGCCTCTGTCTCGCTCGTTCGGCTGGCTCGCACTGTCGTCGCTGGCGCTATTGGCTTGCGGTCAACCGGAGGCCGAAGAAGTCGCCCCCGAAGGCTTCCCGGAGCCCATCGCCACCACACCCGCCGACGGAGAGTTCACCGCCCAAGCGGTCGACCCAGCGGTGCTGGCGAAGTTCCGCGCTGAGCTGCTGGTCGCTGTGAACAAGGCACGTGCCGTCGCCCGAACCTGTGGCACCACCAAGTATCCCGCCGTCCCGGCGCTCACTGCAGCCACCAAGCTCGACACCGCGGCGCAGGCCCACGCGACGGATATGGTGACCAAGAACTTCTTCAGCCACACCGGCTCCGACGGCTCGCAGCCTTGGGATCGCATGACCCGGGCTGGCTACAGCTGGTCCGCTGCTGGCGAGAACATCGCGGCGGGCAACTCAACCGTCGCTGCGACCATGGACCAGTGGCTGAAGAGTGCCGGTCACTGCGCCAACATCATGGGGAAAAACTTCACCCAAATCGGCTTTGGCTACAACTACAGCGCCACGGCGACCTACAGGCACTACTGGGTGCAAAACTTCGCCAAGCCGCGCTAGCCGACCACTTCCCGTCGACCAGCGGCGCCCGAACTACTTGCTTCGGCCAGGCTTCTCGGGCTCTGTGCGCAGGATCGTAAACTCGACCTCTGCCGGCTGAATCTCGTACGCGATTCCCGGCGGCAGGTTGACGATCTGGGGCCGCTTCTTAAACACTGTGCCCACCGGCTTGCGCTCGTCGGAAGCGGTATCCAGCATCAGCTGCGGCACATCGAGGAAGCGATCCAGCCCCTGGCCGCGCAGCACCACCATCGCAGTGACCGGATTGAGGCGCACGTTCTGCGGCTGACCGTTGGGAGTGATCGGCACGCTGCTGTAGTGACGCTCGACCAGCTCGACGACGATGGTGGCGGTAATCTTCGGTGGTGGCTCGTCGGCGAGTCGCACATGCTTCGGCAGTGGCGCCAGCTCGACGGGCAGCGTCACGGTATCGCGAATGTTGACGAGCGACAGAGGCCGCGACAGCACGTTGTGCATGCTCTCGAGAACGTTCTGGGCGCCGCGCAGCCGGACCAGCCGTGGACTCGGCGTCGCCTGTCGGAAGCGATAGCCCTCGGGCGGCTCACCTTCGATGGTCAGGTTGACCCCGAGTGAGACGGTGACCTCGGGCTCGAAGTGCATATACATCCCGACCGGCGTGAAGCTCTCGACGCGCAAACCCGTCGGCAGGCGCACCATCTCGGGAATGAAGCGCACCTCACCGTCGCTGAGGTTCGACATGTCGATGACAATCGGCTGAAGCGCGGTGTCCTCGATGCGGCTGATGCGCGCCCACGGACCACGCACGGCGACGCGAACTTGGTCGATTTTTTGATCGGACACCATGATGCGACCGCGCGGCTCGATGTAATGGACGCGGACGTAGAGGGTGGTGCTCTGCTCTAGCTCGGTGCGGACGAAGATGGCGAGGCCCACCGCGACGATCAGCGCGAACGCTTTGAGCAGAAAGTCCTCGACGAAGACGCGGTACAGAAAGTCACGCATCAGGGCTGCTCCGGCTTGATCGGCGTACTCCGCTCCGTCGTCTCGCTGGCAGATGGGTCCGCCTCACCGTCACGAACGGCCTGTAGCCTGACGGTATCTCCATCGAGAACCGGAGCCTCGGGCGCCCCCGGCAACCGGGCGGTGATCAGCTCGCTCGAGCGACGGCTCGGCCCAGTCCCAGGGCGCTGCGGCGTGGCCTGGTCCGATGGCAACGAAGTGACATGCGGCCCCGAGTTGCTGCTGCCAGTCATCGACGGCAGTGGCACACCACCGAGGCTGATGTCGTTGCCAGAGCGATCGGCCTTGCCGGTGCGGCCCGTCGGACGGTCCTTGCCCTTGGCCTTCTTTTTCTGAAACAGCCCGAGCAGCGCCTTGCGGACGTTGAGCGCGTCGAGGTCACGGATGATGTTGCCGCCAAAGCAGACCGCGATGGTGCCACGCTCCTCGCTGACGACCACCACCACGGCATCGGTCTCCTCGGTCACACCGACGGCAGCGCGGTGACGAGTACCCAGCTCTTTGTCGAGCTTGCTGTTGGCCGACAGCGGCAGCACCGCGCCCGCTTGGGCGATCCGCAGGTTGCGAATGATCACCGCTCCGTCGTGAAGATGGTTGGCGGGCTCCGGCAAAAACAGCGTAACCAGCAGCTCCTTGGTGACCTTGGCATCGAGATCCTGGCCCACTTCCCCCAGCTGGTCGGTCAGGTCAGCATCGCGCTCCAGGACGATCAGCGCGCCGATCTTCTGCCGTGCCAGCTCGCCGGCGGCCTGCACGACCTCCTCGATGACGTAGGTCTCTTCGTACTGCCGCCGCATAAACAGGTTCTGGCCGACCTGCATGAGCGCCCGTCGGATGTCCTGCTGAAACAGCACCACGAAGAAGATGATGAAGTAGTTGATCAGGTTCTCGAACAGCCACGACACCGCGACGAGATCGAGCCGCTTGGCGAGAAAGTACAGCCCGGTGATCAGCGCCAGGCCGGTCATCGCCTGGGCCGCGCGCGTCCCCCGCACCAGCTTCAGCGCTCGGTACAGGATGTAAAAAATGATCACCACGTCGGCGGCAGCGATCAGGGCCTCTCGCCAGTTGATCGCCGTGGCCAGCGTCTTGAGCGACAGCCAGGTCGGGGCCAGCATGCTCATGAAGCGGGCCTCCCCGACGAGAGTGCCTGCGTGACGAGCAGCGCCTGCCTGGTGGCCGCGACATCATGAACCCGCACCACATCAGCACCATGGGCCACCGCAAACGCCGCGCCCATCACCGACGGAATCAGCCGTGCATCGACCGGCTGCCCGGTGAGTGCGCCCCACATCGACTTGCGCGACGCCCCGATCAGCAGCGGACGCGCCAGATCTCGTCGGAGACGGGCGGTCTCGGCCAGCAGCTGAAGGCTCTGTTCGGCAGTCTTGGCGAAGCCCAGTCCGGGATCGTAGACGATGCGCTCCAAGAGCAGATGGCTGTCGTCGGTCAGCATGCGCACGGTGAGCGAAAGCTCAGCCTGTATAGTCTCGCACAGATCGCCATCGTAGTCGGTAAGCTCGCGCATGTTCGCGGGTGTGCCTCGGGAGTGCATGACCACAATGGCGTCAAATCCGGCCAGGATGGACAGCCGCTCGGCCCGGCTGAGCTGCGCGGCCTGCGGATCGTCGAGCGTCGCCGAAAACAGATGCTGCGGAAAGGCCAGATTGAGCATCCGAAAGCCCAGCGCCTGCACCCGCTTGGCGATCTCGGCGTGGCGGGTATCGATCGACAGTACCGCCGGCAGTCGCCGCGTCGCCAGCACGCTGACCACCTGTGCCAACCGCTGCCACTCTTCCTCGACGGACAGCATCTGCGCCTTCGGTCGCGTCGACTCCGCCCCCACGTCGAGGATCTCTGCCCCTTCGGCCACCAGCTGCTCGGCCTGACGCAGTGCCGACTCGCGATCGCCCAGCTGTCCGCCGTCGGAAAACGAGTCTGGCGTCAGGTTTAAAATACCCATCAGGACAGCGCGACTGCCGTCCAGCGTCAGGTACTCACCGTCGCTGCGGCCAAGTCGGAGTGGTGCAAAAGGGGCAGCAGGCGTCATGGTCGGTCTTCGCCACTCTCGGGGTCGATCTGAGGGCACTTCCGGCGGAAGCGGTCAAAAATGCGCGGAAATACTAGCCTCCTTGCGCGCGAAAAGGAAAATTGCCGACGCCATGAGTCGCTCCGTTTCCGCCAAGTACATCGACCCGCTCGATCACCTCTGGATTTCGGCGGCCCACGAGCTGGGGTTTAAGGTCGAGCGCTCGCCGCACGGCTACGCACACACTGACGGCAAGGGCACGATTTACATCGCCAATCCCGAGGAGCTGGACGACGACGACTGTCTGGCGCAGATGATCTTGCACGAGCTGTGTCACGCGCTGGTACAAGGGGAAGACAGCTTCGGCAAACCGGACTGGGGGCTCACCAACGACGAGCGCAGCGAGAGCTATCCCGGCGATGTCAGCCGTGAGCTGGCCTGTCTGCGGGTGCAGGCGTCGCTGCTGCGTCCCCATGGGCTGCGCCGGCTGCTCGCGCCGACGACGGACTATCGGGCGTTTTATGATGTGCTCCCGCGCAGGCCACTCGACGATGCGCCGCCGCCGGAGTCCAAGCTGGCCCAGGAAGGTCTGTCGCTCGCGCACCATCCGCCGTATCGCCGCGTGCTGAGCGAGGCACTGACCGCCACTGCCGAGCTGCACCGGGCCGTCGCCAAAGCGCTGCGCCAGCGTCCGCCCTCCGCGCCCACCGACAACGCCCAACCGACGCTGTGGCAGAGCTCTCCGCCCCCGAAGCTGCACAAGAGTGGCCTGCCGATGTCCGATGGGGTCTTCGATGCGCCAGGCGATGCCAGCTGTGCGGACTGTGCGTTCCTCCGTCCCCCGGACAAGCGTGGCGCCGCCTACCGATGCCAGCGCACCGCCGTCGAGGAAACCAGTGGCAAGGTCGTGATTCCCACCACCGCCGCCTGCGCGCTGTTTGAGCCACCGCTCGACTGTCAGACCTGCGCCGCGTGCTGTCGACATGCCTTTGCGCTGGTGCCGGTGAATCCGTCTGACGAGATCAACTGGCGACATCCCCAGCTCGTCGGCAAGGTCGGTAAAGACCTGACGGTGCTGCGCAGTCCCGAAGGGCGCTGCTGTGGAGCGCTCGCTGGAACCGACCAGGAGGGCTATCGCTGCCAGATCTACAGCGACCGCCCGCGCACCTGTCGCGAGTTCAGCTCGGGAACATTCAACTGCTTGGAAGCGCGGCGACGGGTCGGTCTCGACGCCTGAGTGTGAAGCAGCTTACTGCGCGGCGATGCGGTCTGCCGTCGCCCACGAGTCGAGGCAGATGATCTGGCCCTTCTGGCTGCCAGCCGCCACGCCCAGGAAGGCTGGGGCGAGTCGCAGGGTGTCGCTCTCGGCAGCCATCCCATACTGATTGCGGTCGCCGCCAATCGGTGCGACGCCAAAGTGGATGCAGATGGTGTTGAGGCGGACCGCATCCTTCGCCGTCTCCGACGCCAGCGAGTTACTCAGCGCGTTCAGCGCCGCGTTCTTCACCGTGGCCAGCCACAGCCCAGGGAGCGGCGGTGGCATGTGCGCCAAGCCACCGCTGACGATGGTGTAGCTTGCACCCTCGGTTGACTTGAGAGACGGCAGGAAGGACTGGGCGGCCAGGAAGTTGTTATACACGCCATCATCAAACGCAGCCTTCACAGCGTCGAGCGAGGTCGCAGTCGGAGGCGCTCCGAACGCTGCAAAGCCGAGCACCGATACCACATGCGAAATCGGCCGTCCGCCGAGCGCTGCCGTCACCGCGGCAAAGACCGCCTGGGCACTCGCTTCGCTTACGAAGTCGCCGACCACCGGCAGGAAGGGCTCGCTGCCCGTCACGTTGATCGTCTGCTTGAGCCGCTCCAGATTGGCGGCGCTGCGCGACACCGCCACTACGGTCGCACCCGCATCCAGATACTTGCGCACCACTCCCGAGCCCACGACTCCGGTTGCACCCAAAACCACCACCGACTTGTTGGCAAAGCTCATCGTCACTTCTCCTTTGGCCGTTATGTTCGCACTCTGTGGGGACTCCTGACAATGCGAATCTGCGACGAGGGCACCTCCACGCTTGCTTCCCGGCACCGCACCCCGCAGAGTGTTGCGGTTGTCGTTTCGGCAGGGCCGGCGGCAACAGCAAGTGAACCACCCAAGAACGTACAAGGGGGAATGATGATGCGTGTACTTTCGCGAGCCGCGGCTTCTGTCTTTGCACTGGCTTCTGTTCTCGGTATCAGCTCGTGTGGGCTGACCGGCGGCGATTATTCGTGCGATCTTCGTCCCAAAGATCCGCAGTGTACAGACTGGCGAGGTCTGATCGGTCCAAGCCTCACGCAAGAGGCGCTCTGCAAAACGCTCAATACCGCCGGTGGCGCGGGAACCTTTGCCTCTACCCAGTGCCCCAGCGTCGGGTCCGTCGGCGGCTGCCAGACCAACACCGGAGCCGGACTACAGACCAACTGGTTTTATGCACCGCGCACGGCTGCGGATGTGCAAGCTGAGTGCAGCAAGGACAAGACGACGTTCGTGACGCCGTAGTCACTTCTGCATCACTCTGCTTCACTCTGCTTCACTCTTCTGGTACCACTCCCAAACCACTCCTTTGCGGAGGCCCACGCCATGTCCTATTCGACGCTTTCTCTGACGGTGGAAGACCAGGTTGCACAGCTTGAGCTGGGTCGCCCGGAACAGCTCAACAGCCTGACACTCCCCCTATTCCAAGAGCTGCTCTCGGCCTGTCAGGAGCTTGAGCGCAAGCCGGAGGTCCGCGCCCTCATCATTTCATCGACTGGAAAACACTTTACTGCGGGCCTTGATCTGATGGCGCTGGGAGCCCTGGCGGGTGATCTGATGACCGGGGAACGGAGTCGCTCTGCGTATACCCTCCGGACCTGTGTGAAGGAGCTTCAACTGAGCATAAATGCCGTCGAGGAGCTGCGGATTCCGGTCCTGGTCGCGATCCATGGTGGCTGCATCGGCGGCGGTGTTGATCTGGCCACTGCGTGCGACCTCCGCTACTGCACCCAGGACGCTTTCTTCTGCGTGCAAGAGACCAACGTCGGCCTGGTCGCGGACATCGGAACCATGCAGCGCCTTCCTAAACTGATTCCGGAAGGAGTCGCCCGCGAGCTCTGTTTCACGGGTCGACGCCTCCCAGCGGAGCGCGCCCTGGCTCTGGGACTGGTGAACGCGGTCTATCCAGATCAAGCAACCATGCTCAGCGAAGTTCGCAAGACCGCGCTCGAGATTGCCAGCAAGTCTCCGCTCGTGATCTCCGGGATTAAGCATGTCCTAAACTATGGTCGCGATCACGGTGTGCGCGACGGACTCGACTACGTGGCAGCGTGGCAAGCCGGCATGTTGTCCGCGCAAGATCTGATGGAGCAAGCCGCGGCCAAAGGAACCGGTCGCGTGCCCCAATACGGAGCACTCCCTCCGCCCCGAGATCTGGTCCGCAGCAAGTAGAAGAATTAGTGGGCAGCGCTCGCGAAATCTAGCGACAGGCGCATGATTCGCATCGGAACGCCGCCTTTGGGACCGAAGGTCGGCCCGCGCATGGCCGGACGAATCGGCTTTTCGTTGGCTGGACTCAGCTCGCAGTGCGTCAGGACTTCGTGCGCCACCAGCTTCATCTCATACTGCGCAAACGCGGCGCCCAGACAGCGACGGGTTCCACCCCCAAACGGCACGAACTCAAAGGGAGTGAACTTGCGCTCTAGGAATCGCTCGGGACGGAACGTACTTGGCTCCGGATAAATCGCCGGATTGTGATGCACGCCAATCGCGCTCACCGAGACCGCGTATCCCGCAGGAACCATGTACGGTCCAAGCTGGAGCGGCACCCGCATCTTGCGGAAGGTCTCGGCCACCACCGGATAGATCCGCAGTGACTCGCTCGCGCAGGCATCAAGATATCGGCACTGCGCAATCGCTTCCGGCTCCGGATGTCGACCCAGCGCCACCAGCTCACCGCGCAAGCGAACCAGCGTCTCGGGATTGTGATACAGGTGATAAAAGAGCCAGGACAGACCAAGCGCCGTGGTCTCATGTCCGGCGAGCAGCAGCGTGAACAGCTCATCGCGAATCTGTTCATCGCTCATGCTCGATCCATCGTCATATTTGGCGTGGATCATCATGCTCAGGATGTCCTCGCTCGGCGGTCGCTGCCGACTCCGGCGTATCTGCTGTTCCAAGACTTCTTCGAGCGCGCGCCGCGCCCGCATCGACTTGGCAAACGGAGTCATCCCAAAGTACTGCCGCCGCAGCGCCGGAAAGAAAAGGATCAGTGGACTCAGGCTGTCCATAAAACCAACCGCGAGTCGCTCAGCATTCTGAGCTTCTGCGCGATCGGACAGACCAAACACCGCTTCCGAGATCACCGCCAGAGAGATCCGCTGCATCGCACGCTGAAAATCGACCACTTCGCCGACTCGCCAGGTCCGCATCTCCTCGCGCGTAGCCCGCTGCATCACCACTCCGTAAGCCCGCATCCGCGCGCCGTGAAAGGGCGGTCCCAGGAGCTTGCGTTCTCGTCGGTGCTGATCATCCGTGAGCACCAAGATGGAGTGCCTTCCCATCACATAGTCAACGCCCTGCTCGGGATAGATTCCGATCTGCGAAGTATCGAGCTGAAAGATGGCCTTGGCGTGCTCGGGATCGCGGGTCAGCACGACTGGTCCATTCGGACCGACAAACAGGAAAGTGTCTCCGTATTTCGCGAACGCTTTCTCATAGAAGCGATAGGGGTTCCAAAGATACTCGAAGGGATTGAGCAGCTTGTTCCGCATACCGGGCGGCAGGTTATCGGGAGTCATCGCCTTGCCTCCTTGTGTGCGTGCCATCGTATCACGATATACTCGCGGGCATGGCGAGCGAGGCGCGTGCGAAGCGAGTCTGTTCACAGTGTCAGGAAGCACTCCAGTGGGACGCCGCAGCGGGCCAACTGCGCTGCCAAGCCTGCGGGGCCGAGCATGCGGTCGAACCGGTCGGACAGATCTCGGAACATGATCTCGAAGAGGCGCTGGCGCAGCGCAAGGCGCGCGGTCCGATCGGAACCGGCAGCAGACTGATTCGCTGTGTCACCTGTCAGGCCGAGGTCGAGCTTCCCGATGAGATCCAGGCGACCCGCTGCGAGTTCTGTCGATCCGCGCTGGTCTTGCCATTTACCGCAAGCGAAGATCACTACCTGCCCGAGTCGCTGATTCCGTTTGCGATCGATCGGACCCATGCCGAGCGAGCGTTTGCGCGCTGGCTGCGCGGGCTGTGGTTCCGTCCCCGCAATCTTCGCCAGGCCGCCTCGCTTACGCAGCTTCACGGTGTCTACATTCCTTACTGGGCGTTCGGCTGTGAGGTGACGACGCGCTGGACCGCCGACGCCGGCTACATCCACTACGAAGACAAGCGGGTCAAGACCGAGCAGGGCGAAGAGACTCGTCGCGTCGCGCATACCCGCTGGGAACCGTGCCGCGGCGAGCGTCACGATCCCTTCGAAGATCACCTGCTGTGTGCGTCACGCGGACTTTTGCAGGAGCTGTCGGGAGACGTTCAGCGCTTCGACACCTCCGGACTCCTTCCCTACAGCAGTGAGTATCTGCTCGGCTTCTCGGCAGAGCGTTATGCGATTGACTTGAAGCAAGCGTGGCAGAGCGCGCGCATCGAGCTGTCCGAGTCACAGACCTCGCGCTGCTTGCAAGACATTCCGGGCGACACCCAGCGCAACGTCCGCACCACCCATCAGTTTCAGCGCGTCCGCTTCAAGCATGTCCTTTTGCCGATGTGGATCGCGGCCTATGAATACCGCGGCAGAGTCCACCGCTTCTTGGTCAACGGCCAGACCGGCGAGGTCGAAGGAACCGCGCCGCACTCCGCGGCCAAGATCGCAGCGCTCGTGCTGGTGGTGGTGACGCTGCTCGCGCTCGCCTTCTATCTATTTCAACCAAGGCCGCCCAAGCCGCCGCAGTCACCGAGCCATTCCGCCCCGGCGAATCACCCAATATGAAGCATGTAATATGCCTCTTATTAAAGAGGCGCTGCGGCGTCAGCTGAGCCGTGTTTCGGACGTTTTGTTGAGAAGGAGAATCGAGGGAAGGCGCGAGGAGAGATCTGAGCAGACCTCTCAGGATTCGAGCGAGTCAGCTTAGGCCGCGCTGGCGCCGTGGCACTTCTTGTACTTTTTGCCCGAGCCACACGGACACGGCTCGTTGCGACCGACTTTGTGCTCTTCGCGGCGCGCGGTCTTGGCCTTGGTCTGATCGCCCTCCACTTCCGGCTGATCATCGCGGCTGATGTCGCGCGTGCTCTTCTCGTCCTCGGCACCCGAAGTCGCAGAGGACTGATGCTGGAGCACCACCCGGCGCGCCTTGTGCTTGAACTCGGGGAGCTTCTGCTCGGCTTCTTGCTCGGGAGTCTCGACCGCAGCTTGCTGATCGAGCCGGACCAGGAACAGCTTCTTGGCTACGTTCTGCGAGATGGTGTCCGTCATCTGCATGAACATGTTGTAGCCCTCTTTTTTGTACTCCTGCTTGGGGTCCTTCTGACCGTAGCCGCGCAGGCCGATGCCCTCACGCAGGTGGTCCATTCCCTTCAGGTGATCGATCCACTGCGAGTCGATCTCCTCGAGCCAGAAGTGCCGCGCGAAGTACAGGAACGCCAGACCCAGCTCGGTCTCCCGCGCCTCGGTGTACTTCTCGATCTGCTCCCACGCTCTGTCCGCCAGCGAGCCAACCTCGAGGCTGACCTCGGCGAGCGAGACCACAATCCCGAACTGATCTTTGAGCGCATTGGAGAGCGCCGGAATGTCCCAGTCGTCCGGAGTCTTGTCTTCCGGACAGTACTCGACCACGATTTTCTCGACGAGATCGTAGGCCAGATCGAACACCCGCTTGCGCTGCTGAACCAGCGACACCGCGGTCTCATGCACGATCTTGGAGACCAGCTTCTCTTTGTCGGACTGCTCGTCGCTTGAAAACTCAATCACCGATCCGAAGCGCCGATACAGCTCATGGGTCAGTGCCCGCGCATCGCGCAGCTTGCCGCCCTTGTCCGTCTTGTCGCCGTCGGCTTTGCTGATCTCGCCGGGCTTGTCACCGAAGTGGGCGCCGCTGCCTTCTTCCTCGCTGCTCGCGCCTTCCGGATTTTCCCAGAACGAATCGAGGATCACCTCGACCACGGGAGAAAGCCGCTTGTGCCAGCTCTCGTACTCGGCCTTGACCTTGTCGACCTGCTGCGCGGTCACCACGGCGACTTCCTCACCGTCCTCGCCCTCGGTCTTGACCGGCAGTGAAATGCCCTTGCCACCGAGCATCGCTTCGACATCAAAGCCCGGCAGCCGTCCTTCGAGGACCGATCGCCGCAGCGCGTAGATGCTCTTGCGCTGCTGGTTCATGACGTCGTCGTACTCGAGCAGGTGCTTGCGCATGTCGAAGTGATGCGCTTCGACCTTGCGCTGCGCGTTCTCGATCGCGCGGTTGACCATCGAGTGCTCGATCGGTACGTCTTCTTCCATGCCGAGGCGCTCCATCAGGCCGGTGATGCGCTCGGCGCCGAAGATGCGCAGCAGATCGTCTTCCAGCGACAGATAGAACCGCGACGAACCGGGGTCACCTTGACGACCGGCCCGACCACGCAGCTGGTTGTCGATGCGACGTGACTCGTGGCGCTCGGTACCCAGGATGTGCATACCGCCCGCACCGACGACAATCTTCTTGTCCTCTTCGGTGGTCTTTTTGTGCCGCTGATAGGCCTCTTTGTACTCGGGCGTGCTCTCGTCGCAGGCGCCCGGTCGGCAGGCCATCTCCTCGCCGTAGATCTCCGAGCGAGCCATGAACTCGGCGTTGCCACCAAGGAGGATGTCGGTACCACGACCGGCCATGTTGGTCGCGATGGTGACCATCTTGCTGCGACCGGCCTGGGCGACAATCGCGGCTTCGCGGGCATGCGCCTTGGCGTTGAGGACGTTGTGCGGGATGCCCTTCTTCTTGAGCATCGCCGACAGCACTTCGCTCTTTTCGACGCTGACCGTACCGACGAGAACCGGCTGGCCGCGCTCGTAGCAGTCGGCGACCTCCTCGATCACGGCGCGGAACTTGCCACGCTCGTTTTTGTAGACGAGGTCCGGGTGATCCTTGCGCACCATCGACAGGTTGGTCGGAATGACCACCACGTCGAGCTTGTAGATCTTGTGGAACTCTTCGGCCTCGGTGTCGGCAGTACCGGTCATGCCGCCGAGCTTCTTGTACAGACGGAACAGGTTCTGGAACGAGATCGTCGCCAGCGTCTGCGTCTCTTCCTCGATCTGGACGTTTTCCTTGGCCTCGATGGCCTGGTGCAGACCGTCGGACCAGCGGCGACCCGGCATCAGGCGCCCGGTGAACTCATCGATGATCACGACTTTGCCTTCGTCGGTGACCATGTAGTTCACGTCTTTTTTGTACAGCGAGTGGGCGCGCAGGGCCTGCTGGACGTGGTGGTTCCACTCGATGTTCTGCGCGTCGTAGAGGTTGTGGATGCTGAGCAGCTTCTCGACCTTCTCGACGCCGCTATCGGTCAGCACCGCCGAGTGATGCTTCTCGTCGACGGTAAAGTCCACGTCCTTTTTGAGGCGCGGAATGATCTGATTGACCTTGTAGTACAGCTGCGCCGACTGCTCCGCCGGCCCCGAGATGATGAGCGGCGTACGCGCTTCGTCGATCAGGATCGAGTCCACTTCGTCGACGATGGCGAAGTGTAGATCACGCTGCACGTAGCGCTCGATCGACTCCTTCATGTTGTCGCGCAGGTAGTCGAAGCCGAACTCGTTGTTGGTGCCGTAGGTGATGTCGCAGCGATAGGCCGCCTGCTTTTCCAGGTCGGACTGGCCGTGAACGATGGTGCCGACGGACATGCCGAGGAACTTGTAGATCCGGCCCATCCACTCCGCGTCACGGGTCGCCAGGTAGTCGTTGACCGTGATGAGGTGCGCACCCTTGCGCGCCAGCGCGTTGAGGTAGAGCGGGCTGGTCGCGACGAGCGTCTTGCCTTCGCCGGTCTTCATTTCGGCGATGGCGCCTCGGTGCAGGACCATGCCACCGATGAGCTGCACGTCGTAGTGCCGCATGTTGACGATGCGACGGCTGGCCTCGCGAACAGTCGCAAAGGCCTCGGGGATGAGGCTCTCGAGCGGCTCCCCGTTGTCGAGTCGCCGATAGAACGCTGCGGTCATGCCCCGCAGCTCGGCGTCGGACTTCTTCTTCCAAGAATCTTCGAGTTGATTGATGCGTGCGACCAGCGGTTGCAGGCGACGGACTTCGCGATCGTGGCTGGTGCCAAACAGCTTCTTGATGATGTTGCTGATCATGCTTGTGCCTTCAACGAGCCCATGGGCCCATGCAGATGACGACTACTCGACCGCGACCAAAGGAACCAGGAAAGACGAACGAGGAAACAAGGGCAGCTGGGAACTGGCCGCTTGGGGTCACGCGGTCTGCGGCTATTAGGCTTAGGTCGCACTTGCGGGCAGTCAAGATTAGTAACCGCTTGCTCCCTCGGAGACAAGGGTTAGGTTCGCGAAAATGCTATGATTGCTCGGCGCCTTAGGCTGGCTTGCTCGTGCCCGCTCCCCCTTAGGCCCAAACCTCCAGATGGCCCATCGCGCAAAGCTCCTTCGCTTACCCGGGCACGGAAAGCTGCTCGTAGCTGCCGATCTTCACGGCAACTACCGCGACTTTTTGACCATCATGCACAGGTTCGAGCGGCTGGGCGACGATGCGCACCTTCTGCTGCTCGGCGACCTGGTACACGGCCCGTACCTCGACCCGCGCAAGTGGCCGAGCCAAGCGCCGCCGGGTCATCCGCTGGCGGGGCGACCGTATCGCGATGAGTCGCCGGCGGTGCTGCTCGGTGTGCAGCTGCTGCTGTCGCGCTATCCCGGTCGGATACATGTGCTGCTGGGTAACCACGAACACGCACATATCGGGGGACCACGCACTGCCCTGTTTGCTCGCGACGAGGCCACTGCGCTGGAGCAGCGGATTGGCATAGAGGCCAGCCTCCACATGGCGAGCTTCTTTCGCGGCCTGCCAATTGTCGCGTGGGCGCCCTGCGGACTGTTCTTCAGCCACGCCGCGCCCGCCGGTGACTTGGTCCGCATCGAGGACTACGAGAGCATCGACTACCGCCGCTACATCGCGCCCCGTCGCACCGACAAGCCACGCACCACCAAGTCCAACAAGCCCGGCGAGCTGGCGGCGCGGCTGCTCGGGCAGCTTTTGTGGGAACACGTCCTGCCGCCGTTCAAGGCGCAGTCGCTGCTGGCGCGCGTCGGCTCGCAGATCGCGGTCTACGGTCACACCATCATCCCGACGGGCTATCAGACCATCGGTTTCGAGCAGCTGATCTTGTCGACCAGCTTTGGCATGCGCGACGAGTACAAGACGGTCTTGCTCATCGACCTCGACGAACACTATCTGACCGTCAACAGCTTACGACCGGGAATTGAGCTGTTGCCCCTCTATGACCGCTAGGCCAGGGTCGCTTTGGCTTGGTACAGGCGGTAGAAATCAAGGCTTCCTCGATCAGCCGCAGCGTGCGCCTGGCCTCTTCGGCATTGAGCTTGCCGATGGCAAAGCCGACATGTAGCAGCACGTAGTCATCGAGCCGCAGGTCGTCGACCAGGATCACGTTGATGCACCGCCGAACCCCGCCCAAATCGACGGTGGCGTGCTCGTCCTCGTGGAGCGCCATCACCCGCGCCGGCAAAGCCAGACACATCGCCAACTACGCCTCTGCTTGCTGCTGAGCGACGGCAAAGACCTGTCCCAAGCTGAGCGCAGCATCGCTGGGCGGCAGTCGCCGAGGCAGCAGCACGGCGATCCCCTGTCGACCCAGTTCAGCGACGAGCAGCTCGGTAAGCACTTGGTTTATGACACAACCGCCGGCCAGCACAATCTCGGACTTTTCCTGACGACGCAAACCCGAAAGCACCAGCGCGGCCAGGCCCGCCGCCAACGTACCGTGAAACAGGTCCGCACCGTCGCTCGGTCCACACGCTAGAAGCGCCCGCCACAGCGGTGACAAGTCGAGCTGGTCCGGCCTCTCACCATTGCCGCTCCGCAGCACAAAGCCATCGGGTAGTACCGTCGGACGGCGGACCTGACTTTCCAGCACCATCGCCGCCTCGCCCTCGTAACGCTCCTGCTCCCGAAGTCCAAGCAGCGCCGAGGCTGCCGCAAAGGCTCGTCCGCAGGCCGTGGTCGACGGACTCAGCGCCGGATTGTCGAGCATCGAGAGAATTGGGCCAACGGGCCAGTGCGACTCAAAGCGCCGCTTGGCTTCGTCGGCCAGTCCGAGACTCGCCAGCAGCGCCGTCGCCAAACGCCACGGCTGTCGCGCCGCCGCCTCGCCCCCCGGCTGGCGCAGCGGTGTGAGGTGCCCGATTCGCTGGCAGCGCCGTCCGTCGGACCACAGCAGCTCACCACCCCAGGCCGTGTGGTCGTCGCCCAGCCCGAAGCCGTCGAGGATCAGGCCCAACGCCGAACCCCGTCGACCATGCTCGGCGAGCACCGCCTGCAAGTGGGCGTGATGATGCTGCACCTCGAAGATCGGCAAGCCCAGGTCGGCGACGATCCGCCGCGCCGCAAAGTCCGGATGCCGATCCGCCACCACTGCCTCGGGCCGCACGTCGAGCAGCTTGCACAGATGGTCCAGTGTCTCGCGATACGCCCGTGCGCAGTCGACGGTGCCGAGGTCACCGAGGTGCTGCGAGACGAAGGCCTCACGACCGCGCGTAAGGCACAGCGTCGACTTCAGCTCGCCACCCAGTCCCAGCAGCGGCTGCATCTCGACGGGCAGCGCGATCGGCTCAGGCACCAGACCTCGCGCCCGGCGAATCCACAGGCCCTGACGCGCCACTTGCCGCACGACACTGTCGTCGCAGCGCACCGCGATGGGGCGATCGTGGCTCACCACCAGATCCGCGATCGAAGCCAGCTGCGCACGGGCCTCGTCGTCGGAATAGATCAGCGGCTGCTCATGGCGATTGCCCGAGGTCATCACCCAGCTGAGGTCCATCGCTGCCTCGCGCCACGCTGCGCCCTGTGGCCTGCCGAGCCACTCGAAGACCAGCAGCTCATGGAGCGGCGACATCGGCAGCATCACCCCCACCGTCGACAAATCCGCCGCGAGTGACGGGGCAATCGGCGCATCGGGACGACGTCCGAGCAGCACGATCGGACGTCGGGGGTCGCGCAGCAGCGCAGCTTCTTCGTCGGAAACCTCGGCGAGCAGTCGAGCACTAGCGACGTTGGCAACCATCACCGCGAGCGGCTTGGCATCCCGAGCTTTGCGCTCCCGCAGGGTCCGCACCGTGCCATCGCGGGTCGCATCGCAGATCAGGTGGTAACCGCCCACGCCCTTGAGCGCCACCACTTGCCCGTCGCGGAGCTGCGCCACGATCGCCGCCAGGGAATGACTCAGCCGCGGCCCACAGTCGGGACAAGCGACCGGCTGGGCATGAAAGCGACGGTCGCACGGATCGTGATACTCGGCAGCGCACGCCGGGCAGAGCGGGAAGCTGCGCAGCGTCGTCCGCGCTCGGTCATAGGGCAGCGACTCGGTAATCGTGTAGCGCGGCCCGCAGTGGGTGCAGTTGGTAAACGGGTACAAGTAGCGCCGCGCCGACGGGGTACAGATCTCGTCGAGACACTCCGCACACGGCGCCAGATCCGCGCCAATCATCGTCTGAGCGTGACCACTGGCTGCGCTGGCCCGGATCGCAAAGCCCGACTCATCCCTGCGACAAGGCAGGGTCTCGACGACGAGCGAGTCGATCCGCGCCAGCTTCGGCGGCGCCTGCTCAAGCTCCGCCAGCAGCTCGCGTGGTCGTTCCCCCTGCACCTCGAACAGGACGCCTTGCTCGTCGTTATAGACAAAGCCCGACAGCTGATGCCGCGTCGCCAGCAGGTGCAAAAGAGGCCGCAGGCCGACGCCTTGGACGAGCCCGCGAACCCGCACCCGCAGCCGCTCGCTCATCTTTTACCCCAGCGCCAGGCGCTGCCGATCGAGCCAGGCCAACCAGTCGCCAAGACCATCGCCGGTGCGGGCCGACGGCCACAACACCTCGACGCCCGGTCGCACCCTCCACGCAAACTCGCAGAAGCGCTCGCGGCCATCGACGACCAGTGCGACAAGTCGCTGCGCCACCGCCAGGTCGTGCATGACTCAGTGACCGGCAGCGGGCTTGCCACCGATGAGCTGCTCGACGTGGTGACGCATCTGGTCGCGTAGCTCGGCGGTTCGTGCTTCGAGGTTGAGACGGAGCACCGGCTCGGTGTTGCTGGGCCGGACGTTGCACCACCAGTCGCCAAGGCGAATCGTAATGCCGTCGAGCCATGCAATCTCAGCACCGGGAAACGAGGTCTCGAGCCGAGTGAGGACCGCATCCTTGTCGCTGACGACAAAGTTCAGCTCGCCGGTCGCAAAGTAACAGGCGAGGGGCTTTAACACCTGACTCAGCGACTGACCGCGCTTGCTCAGCACGGCCAGCAGCCACAGCATCGCCAGCTCGGCATTGTCGGTATAAAAGGCGTCGCGGAAGTAGAAGTGACCCGATAGCTCACCGGCGAAAACGGCCTGGGTCTCCCGCATGCTGCGCTTGATGAAGCTGTGTCCGACCCGACTCTCTAGTGGCTTGCCGCCGTGGCGCAGGATCTGATCACGCACCACCCACGACGAGCGGAGGTCGTAGATCACCGTTCCGCCGGGCTCACGCTCGAGAAACTCCTCGGCCAGCAGCGCCGTCACCTGATCACTCGGCGCCAGCTCGCCCCGCTCGTCGACGAACATCGCACGGTCGCCGTCACCATCGAAGGCAATCCCAAGGTCTGCACCGACCTCGCGCACCTTGGCTTGCAGGTCACGCATATTGCGCGGATCGAGCGGATTGGGCTCGTGATTGGGGAAGCTGCCGTCGACCTCGAAGAACAGGGGCGTGACCTGACACGGCAGCTGGCCGAGCAGACTGGGCAGGACCGCGCCCATCATGCCGTTGCCAGTATCGATCACGAGCTTGAACGGCTTCGCCTGTGGCACGAGGCCGAGCAAGAAGCGGTGGTAGTCGGGAAGGACGTTCTTCTCTTCGAGCCGACCGGGCGTGCTGCTCGGTGCAAATGGAGTCTCGCTCCTCGCCAGTCGCTCGATGTCGGCAATCCCGGTGTCGTAGCTAACCGGGGTCGCACCCTTGCCGCACAGCTTGAAGCCATTGTAGCGAGCGGGGTTGTGACTGGCGGTGATCATGATGCCAGCGTCGGCGCCGAGGCTCGCGACCGCGTAATAAAGCGTCGGGGTGCCGACCTCGCCAATGTCGATGACGTCGCATCCAGCCGCCAAGATCGCGTCGATGAGGGCGCGGCGTAGGCTCGGTCCGCTCTGTCTCATGTCACGACCAACCACGACGCGCTTGGCGCCGAGGACTTGCACCGCTGCGGCGCCAATTCGAGAAGCCAACTGCTCATGTAGCTCCGCGGGATAGGTGCCACGGATGTCGTACGCCTTGAAGATGCCAGCCATGTCTTGTCCTTGGGGGCCGTTGGCACACTCTCCCGCTACAGAGGGAGAGGCCGAACGCAAGAGGGATGAGGGAACGCTCGCGAAGCTTACTTGGGCATGTGGGCCGGCGGAGTGTTTCTCTCCTTCTCGGCCTGCTTCTTGATGCGCTCTTCGATGCGCTTTTGCTCGACGCTAGACGAAGCCGACCGTCCGACGAGCTTATCGACGACGTCTTCGTTGCGGTCGGTCGCCGAGTCACCCTGCGTCACGGTATCGATGACATGCGAGTTGGTGTGCTTGACGCGCGGCGGACTGTTGATGGCGCGCTCCTTTTCGATCTGCGGCCACACCGACTTCTGAATGATCGACAGACAGAAGTTGTTGTAGAAAGTCGTCGCGTCGTAGGCGCGCAGCATATAGTCGCCCTGCGATGGCCACTCGAAGAAGTCGAGCGCCATCTCGTCGTCGGTCTGCTTCTTGGCGAAGGTCTGCGACGCTTTGCCGTAGCGGCCTTCCATCGCACCGACGAAGGTATCAAAGTCCATGCCCTTGAACTTCTCGGCGTTGTAGACGATGTACTGCTTGTAGAGCTTGTCGTGCCAAAAAAAGAGGAACCGCTTGAGGTCCTTTTCCCAGATCACCAGCATCGACTCGTTGTTGCGGTGACCGAACTCGCGGTCGACGATCGAGACATCCCATCCGGTCTTCTGGCCGTTGAACTTGATGTGAGAGGAGCGCATCTGCTCGATCGCGTCCTGACGCTCCTTGCGGATCCGATCCTGATCCGCCGCTTCCCGCTCCGCTTCGATGCGCGGCTGGAACTTGGCGTGGATGTCTTTCTCGATGAGGGTCATCGCCTCTTCGGGCGTCAGGCCGAACTTGAACTTGCCGGCTAGCTCACCAATGGCGCGACCAGCAGCTTCGGCGTTGACCTGAGAGGCGGCAGACTTGGCCGGAGGCGGCGGAGCTTTGGCCTTGGGACCGGCATGGGCAGTAATACTCGCCGCGAAACACAGCAGCGCAGCGGAGGACTTAAGGACTCTCATCGTCGAATTTCTCCTGTCGATTCAAGTATCACACCATGCCGAGCGATGCCAGCTACAGCAAGGTGGCGTCGGACACGCGGAACTTCCGTCAGTTTAGACCCACGTCGGCTTGTGCAGGGTCTGACGACCAAGCTTTTGACTCGTTCATCGAAGTGCTAAAAACAAGACGTGACCGAGTGCACCCACTGCCGAAAACGGTATGAGAACGAAGTACGCTTCTGTCCGGTCGACGGCTTTGCGGTCGTGCCGGTCACGGAGCATCGAGAGCCCTGGGTCGGACGCCTGCTGATGGGGCAGTTCCAGATCCAGGCGGTGTGCGGCCAAGGTGCGACGGGAACGGTCTACCGAGCATCGCAAGCGGGCATGGAGCGGCAGGTTGCCGTCAAAGTGCTGCGCGCCGATCTACTCAAGGACCCCGACATCGTCAAGCGCTTCGTCCGAGAGGCGCGCGCTGGGGCCAAGCTCAGTCATGCCAACATCGCGACGGTACACATGGTCGGTCAGACCGAAGACGGTGTGCCGTTCATCGTGATGGAGTACATCGACGGCAGACCGCTGTCCGCACTGCTCGACAAGGGACGACGGCTACCGCTCGGCAAGATCGTCGATCTAGCCAGTCAGATCGCCAGCGCGCTCACCGAGGCCCACGCCCAGGGCATCGTCCATCGCGACTTGAAGCCCGAGAACATCCTGGTGAGCGAGCGTCGCGGCCAAGCGGACGTGGTCAAGCTAGTGGACTTCGGGATCGCCAAAATTCTCGTGGCCTACGCGCCGGGGGAGGACGCGATCTCGCGGATGGGAACGGTGTTCGGAACGCCGCACTACATCGCGCCGGAGCAGGCCTCGGGGCAGGCGGTCGATGGGCGCGCCGACCTCTACTCGCTAGGCTGCATCGTTTACCAGATGGCGACGGGACGGGTGCCGTTCGATGGGCAGGCCGGTCTTCAGGTGCTGCTGTCGCAGGTGCGCGATCCGGTGACTGATCCGCGGGATGTAAATCCGAAGCTGTCCGACGGGCTGGCCAGCTTGATCTTGGGTCTGCTCGAAAAGAATCCAGCCCAGCGTCCACAGACGGCCAAAGAGGTACGAGAGGAGCTTCTTTCTCTTGTACCGGCACCGGGCAGCAACCAGCCGGCACCTCGCGACGCTGCGGACGATGAGGACGCCGCCGCCGAAGCGGGCGAGGAGGATCTCGATCGCGAAGAGGCTGCGGATGAAGGTCCGTCTTTGGATGCCTGGGCGAGCGGAGCGCATGAAGAAACCGTGCCTGCCGAGCGCCCACGTACGCCTCCGGTCTCCGCGCGTCGTCCAGCAAGTGGTGCGGCGGTTCCACCCAAGAGTGGTCGGCGAGCCGAGCCGACTCCGCGACCGGCACCGCGCTCTGGGCGACCGAGCAGCGGCACCCGACCACGGCCCGTCGCCGCCGAGCGCCCAGAACCCATAGAGGAGGTGCGCCCCCGTCGCCGCCGAGAGCTGATTGAAGAGGACGACGACGGCTTTGCCGAGCCGTTTTACAAGCGCCACGCCAAGCCGCTGCTCGGAGTGTTTGGCGCGATCTCGTTTGGCCTGCTGTTTGGGGTGCTATACGCCCAGCTCAAGACGCCGCCCGCGCCGGCTCCGATGCCAGTGGTTCCACCGACTCCAGCGAGTGGGCTCCCACCACCGCAGCCCACGATGCGATCGGGACCACGTCCGTCAGCGCCCGCTGTACGTCCTTCGGTTCCCGGTGTACCGAGCAAGCCAGCGGGAGGAAGCCCTCCGGCTGCTCCCGTTTCGGCTGGGGCACCGCTCATTCCGGCTGCCACTGGCCTGCCATCTACGGGCTCTCTACCGCTCACTCCGCCAACGCTGGCACCGACTCCTGCCGCCGCGCCGCCGCCCGCCCCTGCCGCACCAACGGCTGCGCTGCCCGACAAACCCGCTGAAAAAATCGCGGAAAAATCGGCAGAAAAAAATCCTGAAAAGTCGGCGGAAAAAGCCACTGACAAGCCGACTGACAAACCGACTGACAAATCGACTGACAAATCGACTGACAAATCGACTGACAAATCGACTGACAAACCCGTCGACAAGCCAGCGGACAAGGCGCCGGAAAAACAGGCCGAAAAAAACGCTGACAAACCGACTGAAAAACCAGCCGACAAGCCTCCTGAAAAACCAGCCGACAAGCCCAAGGACAGTGCGCCCGAGGAGTCCCCTTCGGAGAGCGGTACCGATCCTTACAACGGACTCAAGTAAACCGCGCTCGCGCTCTTGAAGACCGCGGCTGCCGTTTCTTTGTGCTGTCCGAAGAAACGAAGGCCCCCTCCCTGCCTATAACTCTGCGACTGGCCTGAATCGATGCATTTACTGAACTGGGCGAGAAGTGATTGGATGCAGAGAAATGACGAAGCAGAAGGACGAGAAGGACGAGATGGGAGAGGTAC
>Ga0154020_10001421_pt1 | contig 29569 bp, 23 predicted proteins | sample Klosneuvirus_201_FD_109709 | JGI IMG/M metagenome (GOLD analysis project Ga0154020, IMG submission 109709) | Active sludge microbial communities from wastewater, Klosterneuburg, Austria - Klosneuvirus_20160825_MG | ecosystem: Engineered > WWTP > Aerobic digester > Activated sludge | place...
CGCATCCCACGAAGGCATGCCCAAGGAAAGCAGAGTGAGGGCCGCCGTCAGCATCGAGGTGAAATAGCCCAGTAGACTGAGCCTGAAGGTGGCGCCAATCATCAGGTAGAGGGTGGTCGCCGACCAGGCGGTGAACTGGAAGATCTCGAACTGATTTCCCAGCGGGCATCCCTTGACCTCCACACCGCGCAAATAGAGTCCGGTGGTCTGCAGCAGGTAGCCTGCAACCACGATCAGGTACATGAAGCCCCGGGAATGACGCCGCTCCCGGAGCACGGCCACGGTTCCCAGAATCAAGCCTGCGAAGTAGCAGGCTCCGGCACACCAGAGCCAAAATCGATCGGTTGTGAAGTCCATCGGATGAACGGTTCAGCCTGCCGATGACTCGGTTGGGTGCAAGTATTTGCCGGAGGTCACCGGTAGGGGATGAAGGGGTTAGCCGACCTCTTCAACCGCCCGCGAAAACTGCTCGAGGGCGAAGGCGAGATCCTCTTGCCGGTGCGCAGCACTGACTTGGGTGCGGATACGCGCCTGTCCCTGCGGCACCACCGGATAGAAAAAACCGACGACATAGACGCCCCTTTCGAGGAGGCGTGCCGCGAGGCGCTGGGCGAGCTTTGCGTCCCCGAGCATGACCGGGGTGATCGGATGGTTTCCCGGTTTTATGGTCATTCCGATTCGGGTGAGCCCGGCGCGCCAAAAGGCGGTGTTCTCCGCCAGTCGCTCGCGGAGCTCGCTCGAACTTTCCAGAATGTCGAGGGCGGCCATCGCTCCAGCAACCACGCTCGGCGCGACGGAGTTCGAAAACAGATAGGGCCTGGACCGCTGTCGCAGCAGGGCGATGACGTCACGACGTCCGCTGGTAAAGCCGCCGCTGGCACCACCCAACGCTTTGCCGAGCGTACCGGTGATTAGATCGATCTTCCCGAGCAAACCGTGGTGATCATGCGTGCCTCGCCCCGCCGGTCCAAGAAAGCCCGTCGCGTGGCAATCATCGATCATGGTCAGGGCTCCATGGCGTTGAGCCAGATCCGTGATCGCCGGAAGATTGGCGATCGTGCCGTCCATGGAAAAGACGCCGTCCGTCGCGATGAGCGTGAAGCGTGCCCCGGCAGCTCGCGCAGCCTCCAGCTGAACCGCCAGATCGGCCATGTCGTTGTGTCGGTATCGAAAGCGGCGCGCCTTGCAGAGCCGGATGCCATCGATGATCGACGCATGGTTGAGCTCGTCGCTCACGATCGCGTCCTCGGCGGTGAGGAGGGTTTCGAAGAGGCCGCCATTGGCGTCAAACGCGCTCCCATAGAGCAGCGTATCCTCTGTTCCGAGGAAAGCACTCAACCGCGCCTCCAGCTGGGTGTGGATCGACTGGGTGCCGCAGATGAAACGGACCGACGCCAGCCCAAAGCCCCAAGCGTCGAGCGCCGACCGGGCGGCTGCCACCACGGTCGGGTGGTTGGCCAACCCGAGATAATTGTTGGCACAAAGATTGATCGCGTCGCGTCCGTCGGCCAATCGGACATGGGCGCCTTGGGCGGAGGCGAGGATGCGTTCGCGTTTGGTCAACCCTGCCGCCTCGATCTCAGCGAGCGACTGACGGATGTGTTCGAGGAAGTCAGACATGAGGAGAGGGATTCGGGGGCGAAACGGAGGGGCGCGTCATTCCCAGGAAAGGATGATTTTGCCGCTGCGACCGCTCCGCATGAGCTCAAATGCCTCGGCGAAATCGGTGTAGTGGAACCGGTGCGTGATCACCGGCGTGATGTCCAATCCGCTCTGGATCAGGGCCGTCATCTTGTACCACGTCTCATACATTTCGCGACCGTAGATCCCGCGCAGAGTGAGCATGTTGAAGACCACCTTGTTCCAATCGATCGCCGCCGATTCCGGCATGATTCCAAGCAGGGCGATGCGCCCCCCGTGACTCATGTTGTCAATCATCGACTGAAGGGCGCGGGGATTGCCCGACATCTCCAAACCGATGTCGAAGCCCTCCTTCATCCCCAATTCCTGTTGGACCGTCGTCAGGTCCTCCTTGGAAACGTCGACGGCCCGCGTCGCTCCCATCCGGGTCGCGAGGGCGAGCCTCATGGGATTGACATCCGTGATCACGACTTTGCGTGCGCCCGACTTACGTGCGATCGCCACCGCCATGCAACCGATCGGTCCGGCGCCCGTGATCAGAACGTCCTCGCCCACCAAGTCCCACTGCAGGGCCGTATGGGTGGCATTGCCCAGGGGGTCGAAACAGGAGAGCACCTCCAGGGAAATCGATGGATCGACCAACACGGCATTGGAAGCGGGGATACAAAGATACTCCGCAAACGCGCCATCGCGATTCACGCCGACTCCTTTGGTCGATTTGCAGAGATGACGGCGCCCGGCGAGACAGTTGCGGCATCGTCCGCAGACGATGTGACCCTCGCCATCCACCAAGTCGCCCAGGGTGAAACCTTGAACGTTGGTTCCGACCTCGACGATCTCGCCGACGAATTCGTGTCCGATGACCATGGGTGTCTGGATCGTCCGCTGGGCCCAGGCATCCCAGTTGTAAATGTGCACGTCAGTGCCGCAGATCGAGGTCTTCTTGATGTGGATGAGCACATCGTTGATTCCAGGCGCTGGGCGCGGCACATCCGTGAGATCGAGACCAGGGCCTGGTCGAAGTTTGGCAATCGCTCGCATGGAATTCATTGAACGGACGGGGAGGAGGCTTTCTTGCAGGCTAGATATGCCGGGGCCGGCCAAAAAAGGGAACATCGGATTCCGACGTTTCGAGGCGCGGCATGCAGCAGTAAGGCCTGGGATGTTCTGATTGAATAGGGCTAGCGCAGAGGGCTCGCGTTTGTTCAAGTCTCAGTGACTATCCTGCAAACCATGCATCGAACCCCCCGGTGCCGCCTCGCGGCTCTCTGCCTTGGATTCTCCGCGTGTGTCCCGGTCTCCGGTGCCACCCTTCTCAAAGCCTTCGACACCGAAGCCACCCCGGGTGGTCCCATGCCGGCTGCAGAGTCGGCAGCAAGCGTGACCTTGCCACCGGGATTTCGTAGCACGCTTTTCGCCGCGGAGCCGGATGTGGCCCAGCCCATCAGCATGGCGACGGATGCGCGGGGTCGTCTTTGGGTTGCGGAAAATTACACGTATTCGGAGCGTGGCGTGACGTTCCACCCGGAGTTGCGTGATCGCATTGTGATCTTTGAAGACACGGATAACGACGGGCGCTTCGACAAGCGTACGGTGTTCTGGGACGGCGCGCACCGGCTGACCAGCATTGAACTCGGCTTCGGAGGCGTGTGGGCGCTGACGCTGCCCCAGCTGGTGTTTATCCCGGATCGAGATGGCGACGACCGCCCCGATGGTGCTCCCGAGCCGCAATTGGACGGCTTCGATTTTGAACGGGCCCGTCACAACGTCGCCAACGGACTCCGCTGGGGCCCCGATGGCTGGCTGTATGGTCGCCACGGGATCCTCGGAAGCTCCTCAGTGGGTGCTCCCGGGGCTTCCGCGGCGCAACGTACGGAAGTGAGCGTCGGCATCTGGCGCTTCCATCCGCTGCGGCGCACCTTCGAGATCGTGGCCGAGGGGACGACAAACCCCTGGGGCATGGACTGGGATGCTCGCGGCGAACCGTTCTTCATTAACACGGTCATCGGTCACTTGTGGCAAATGATCCCTGGAGCGCACTATCGCCGGATGTTCGGTCCGGACCGCAATCCGCGAACGTATGAGTTGATCGACCAGCATGCGGATCATGTGCACTGGGCCACGGGCGAAGTGTGGCAGGATGTGCGCAAAGGCGTCACCGCGGGGACGAGTGCGAGCGGTGGCGGGCATGCGCACACCGGCCTGCTGATTTACCAAGGCGGCCAGTGGCCGGACACGTGGGACGGGAAACTGCTGACCGTGAACTTTCACGGCCGTCGGCTGAACGTCGAGCGTCTGGAGCGTGCCGGGAGCGCGGTCATCGGCCGGGGCGAACCCGACGCGTTTTTCTTTGCCGATCCGTGGTTCCGCGGGCTCGACCTCCTGGCAGCGCCCGATGGTGGCGTCTTCCTCAGCGATTGGAGCGACGCCGGAGAATGCCACGACAATGATGGCATCCACCGCAGCAGCGGCCGCATTTTCAAACTAACGTACGGCGCACCGCGGCCCTGCGCTGATGGCGACCTGCGAAATCGGAGTGGCATCGAGTTGGTGGAATTGCAGCGCAGTCGCAACGACTGGGAGGCGCGGCAGGCGCGACGCCTGCTCGCAGACCGCTCCGCAGCAGGCCATAATCTTGGGGTCGAACGCCGGGCGCTCGAGCGGATCCTGTTGGGCGATGCGGTGACCGTGCACCGGTTGCGCGCCTTGTGGGCGCTCCAGGTGGCCGGTGGTGTCACGCCCGAACAGCTCGTGGCCTTGCTGGCGGACCGCGACGAATTTGTGCGGGTATGGGCCGTGCGGATCCTTGTGGATGATCGCGCTGCCCCGCTCGACCCGTCGGCTACGGCAGCTCTGGTGGCCCTCGCCAGGCGCGAACCCTCCCCGAGTGTGCGGCTGGCGTTGGCTTCGGCTCTCCAGCGCTTACCCGCCGCCCCGGCGGCGAGCCTAGCCGAGCCGCTCCTCGCCCGCAGCGACGATGCCACGGATCACAATCTGCCGCTGATGCTTTGGTACGGCATCGAACCCCTGGCCACGACGGCCGCGGCCGACTTCGATCGGCTTGCCGCCGACACCCAAGTACCGCGGGTTGCGCGTCTCGCGGCCCGCCGGATTGCCGAGGAAATTGATACCATGCCCGTCCGCCTCGACAGGCTCTTGTCCGCAGTGGCGACGGCATCGGTCGAACTGCGCCAGGCCGTGCTCGACGGCGTGGCGCAGGGGCTCGCCGGACGGCGCCGAGTGACGGCACCGGCGCAGTGGGATGACCTGCGGACGCGGCTCGGCGCGGGCGCTGACACCGCGCTGGCGCACCGGATCCGTGACCTCAGCGCGATGTTCGGGGACGGCCGGGCACTGGAAGAAATTCGCACGGTCGTTCTCGACGAATCGGCAGATCTTCCCCAACGCCGTGCGGCGTTGCGGGTGCTCATCGAAGCGCGGTCGGATGATCTGCGCGCGGTTTGCCTCGGACTGTTGCGGACGCGCGAACTTGCGGCTCTCGCGGTCTCGGGTCTGGGTCAGAGCGAGGATCTTTCCGTCGCCGATGCGATTCTGGCGCAATGGTCGACTTACCCCTCCCCCGATCGCACCCCCATCATGTCGACCCTCGTGTCGCGCCCCACGTGGGCCGGGCGCGTACTCAATGCGGTCGCGGCCGGACAGGTGGATCGCGCGAACGTCACCGTTGCGCACGTGCGGCAGATCCGAGCGTTCAACGACGCGGCGCTCTCGCAGCGGCTGAAAGAGGTATGGGGCCCGGCGCCCGGCGAAAATCGTCCCTCCGACGAGGCGGGTACGATGGCGAAGTGGCAAAGCCGGCTCACGTCGAATGTTCTCGCGCAGGCCGATCTCGGGAAAGGCCGAGAGTTGTTTCAGGCACGCTGCGCGGCGTGTCATAAACTGAATGGCGAAGGCGGCGAACTCGGTCCCGATTTGACCGGCGCGGCCCGCGACAATCTCGGCTATTTGTTGGAGAATATTCTCACTCCGGGTGCGATCGTGCCGGATGCGTACCGGCTCACGACTGTGACCCTGAAAGATGGCCGTGTCCTTGCGGGTGTTGTACGGGACCGCTCGGCGAGGAGCCTCACGCTTCAGTCCGTGGCAGGACCGACGACGATATCGCTGAACGATGTGGCCAAACAGGAGACGAGTCCGCTCTCGTTGATGCCCCCAGGTTTAATCGATGATCTGACCACAGTGCAGGCGCGCGACCTCTTGGGATACCTGATGAAGCGGTAGAGGTAGCGGTGTCAAAATACCGGTGACAAAACGGCGACCGAAGAATCCGCGTGGATAAAGGGGCGTTGCGCTAAAGACAGCCTGCAGCGCGGAAGCTGTAATATCCCGCGCCGAGGGGATCGTTGGACCGACGACCCATCACGATGTGGTCGATCAGGTTGATGTCCACCGCGGCGGCTGCCTCGCGGAGCGTCCGGGTGATCCGGATGTCCTGGGCGCTGGGACTTGGATCGCCGCTGGGATGGTTGTGCGCGCAGATGATGCCAGAGGCGCCTTCTCGAATGGCTTCGCGGAAGACCTCTCGGGGATGAACCAGCGTGCTTGAGGCGGTGCCGGACGAGACTTCCACCCGCTTGATCAGGCGTCCTTTGCGATTGAGGCAGAGTACCCAGAACTTTTCGACCTCGAGCCCAGCGGTCACCGGTGCGAGGTAGGCGGCCACCCCCTCGGCATGGTCCAGCATGGGCTCTGAATCTCCCTGATAAGTTAACACCCGCCGGGCCACCTCCATCACGGCGACGAGTTGCACGGCCTTGACTTGGCCGATGCCTTTGAGCGCCCGAAAACTGGCGGTACGCCAGCCCACGAGCCCTGCGAGAGACCCCGCCTGCGCCACCAACCGGGTCGCGAGGGTCATGACATCCTGTCCCTTGGTCCCGCTCCGCAGCAGGAGCGCGAGGAGCTCCGCATCACTCAACGCTCCGGGTCCGTAATGAAGCAAACGCTCCTGAGGACGCTCATGAGGGGCGGTTTCCTGCAGGCGATTGATCGAAAAGGGAGATTCTTCCGGCATGGATTTAATGCAATAAAGTAGCAGTTACTGTCGTCGGCGATGCTTGTAAACGCCAATTTCCTTGGTCTGCTCCTTTTCATGAGCTCATTGCGCGTTGTCGTCTGGGGCGAAAATGTCCATGAACACACGAATCCGAAGGTGGGTTCGATTTATCCCCACGGGATGCACGCCACCCTGGCCGAGGGGATCCGGCAGGCAGTGCCGGGGTCGGAGGTGACCACCGCCACCCTGCAAGAGGCCGAACACGGTTTATCGGAAGAGCGGCTTGCGACGACGGACGTGCTGACATGGTGGGGACACAAGGCGCACGACCAGGTCTCCGATGCGGTGGTGGATCGCGTGCAGCGCAGGGTCCTCGAAGGCATGGGATTGATCGTCCTGCACTCGGCCCACTATTCGAAAATTTTCCGGCGACTCCTCGGCACGACCTGTTCGCTCACCTGGCGGGAAGCGGATGAGAAGGAAAGGCTTTGGGTCTGCAATCCGGGGCATCCGATCGCTGCGGGGCTCGGGGCGTATTTTGAACTTCCAGCGGAGGAAATGTACGGGGAGCCCTTTGCCGTGCCTGCCCCGGAGGAGCAGGTATTTATCTCGTGGTTTGAGGGCGGCGAGGTTTTCCGCAGCGGTTGCACGTGGCGGCGCGGGAACGGAAAAATTTTCTATTTCCGTCCTGGTCACGAAACGTATCCGACTTACCACGATGCGAACGTGCGCCGGGTGATCGCCAATGCGGTGCTCTGGGCGGCTCCGCAAGGGCGCTGGGCCGACGTGGACAAGGCGCCGAATGCCAAGCTCCACCCGGAGCCCATCAAGGGGCGCAGCGCCCTCGGCTCGCAGGCTTAGGGAGCAGCCAGACCGTCCCTCCGGAAGTCAGCGCTTCGACTCGGAACGCGGGGGCGGCGCCAGCGAACTGGGGACAGTCTGCCCATCCCACGTTCCGGGCTCCATGATTTCGACGCGGGTCCCGTCTGGGTCGTAGGCGTTGATCTGGCGTTTCCCGTTGACGCCCGTCTTGACCGCAGTGACGGGCTTCAGACCCGCAGGGGCGGAACGGGTGCGCAGGATTTCGGCGGCTTTGGCGACATCCGGGACTTCGAGGCAGATGTGCTGCAAGGTGAGAAGTCGTTCCGTGGAGGGCAGGGTTTCGTAGAGCATCAGCTCCAGGTAGTCGTCGCCCTCCGGAACCTGAAGATTGACCCAGTTGAGTGCCTTGCCTCCGGCGCTGCCTCTCCATGTCTCCTTGAAACCGAGGATTCCGGTGTAAAACGTGAGAGCCTGATCGAGCTGTCCGATGAGCACTCCGACGTGGCTCATTCGAGTGGCGATGCGAGTCTCGGGGAGATGTTTGCCTTGTTCGCGGCGAGTCCAGCCTGCCGGCAGATACTCGGTGATTTCGACGATGTTTCCGTGGGGATCTTTGACGAAGTAGTTTTTGTTGCCGATTTTGCCGATGCCTGTGTGTGCCGGCACCTCCACGCCGCGGGAACGGAGGTAAACGCGCATGGCCTCGGCGTCGTCGACTTCGATCGCCACGTGAAAGAGCCGATCCGTCCCCGCGGGCATGTCCGGCGCGTAAAACAGTTCCACCGTCTGGCGATCGTTGACCTTGATCCACACCAGTTCGCCGTTCTCCTTCCAGGGAATCGAGAACGGTTCCCCGAATCCGAGGTAGTCCTTGTAGAAGGATCGGGCGCGGGCCAGGTCGCTGACATAATATGCTGCGTGGGAGATCCCGAGAATTCGGGGCCGCCGGGGCGCGGCGCTTGATGCGGGCTCTCCCCGCAGGGCTGATGCGGTGCCGAGGAAGCCGACGACCAGCAGGTAGAGCAATGATCGGAACATTTCGGATACGGGGTCGACGGACTGAAAGTCGGGAATGCGTTACTCTTCCGGCAAGGGTTGGCCCTTGGTCTCCGGCAGGAGAGGCAGAACGAGGATTCCGAGGAGCAGGACCCCGCTGACCCAGACGCCGGCAGTTCGGAAGCCCTCAATGTTTCCGCCGAGGCTTCGGGTGATCTGTCCGATCGTAAAGGGAGCCGTGGCCGCGACGACCCGGCCGAAATTGTAGCAAAAGCTCGTCCCGGTGCTTCGCAGGCTCGTGGGAAAGAGTTCGGGCAGATAGATCGCATAGACCGCGAAGACCGAAAGTTGGCCGAAGCCCATCAGGGGAATCATCCAGAAGATCTGGCTGAACTCGCGCAGGCCCTTGAAAACCAGGACGGTGGAGGCGAACGAGAGAAACAGGGCGAGGGCGAAGGCGATCTTTCGTCCCTTGGCTTGGGCGATGTAGGCGAAGACCGTCATTCCGAAGAAGGCGCCGACATTCTGCAGCAGCAGGGCCATCGAGCTCCAAAATGCCTTTTCGCTGGCGATCTTGTCTGCTGACAGGTTCTGCGCCGCCAAGTGGGTTTCGACGATTGTGCGAACAATCTTGGGGTGAAAGTTTCCGATGCCCCACAATCCAATGATGCCGGCGCTGCAGAGGGCCAATCCGGCCCAGGCGTGTTTGCGCCAGCGGGGGTGGGTCAGCAGCGTCGTGTAGGAACCAAACTTAACCCCCGTCAGCGCACCGGCCGCCTTGGCCTCCACCCACTTCTTCGGTTCCTTCAGTCGGCCGAGGATAAAGACGCAGAGAAACGCCGGAGCTGCACCGATGAGAAACATCACCTGCCAGCTTTGCAGCCCGAGAGGCAGGAGCTGTCGTGCCGCGAGCATACCCACACCCATGCCCAACGCTCCGGCGGTGATATTGCCGACGGACGACAGCGACTGCAGGAGTCCAAGCGCGGGAGCCCGCGCCCGATCTGGGACGGAGTCGGCGACCAAAGCGACGGCGAGGCCGAAGACGCCACCGACGCCGGTACCGGTGAGAAAACGATAAACGCAAAAATCAAAAAAGCCGGTCGAAAGCGCACTCAAGCCGGTGCACACCGAATAGAGCAGGACGGAGATCGTCAGCATGCGCGCTCGCCCAAACCGGTCTCCCAGCGAGCCAAAAAGCAGCCCGCCTGCGGCCCAGCCGAGCAGGAAAACCGACGTGGTGTACGGACCGTACTCAGTCGCCTTCGCCTTGTCTTCGAGGAGCTGTTCCATCGCGGCGTCGCGCGCCAGATTGAAAAGTTGCTGGTCAAGGCAATCGAAAAGCCAGGCGAGTGAAGCGATGGCAAAGACGAACCAATGTTCACGATTGAGCAGGCGCCACCAGGGTTGGGCAGGTTGGGACATAAGCGGGAGCGTACGGGGTTGCGGGAAGAGGGAAGCGGTGGGGAAGTCGGAGGGCGACGCGCGAGGTGCGGAGTGACCGCAGGGTCAGCTTTCCGGTGAACTCAACTTCACCGGGACTCCAGTCTGAGCAGATTCATAAAGACTGAGGATCAAAGCGACGGCTTTGCGCGCCTCGGGACCGTCGACCTCCAGACGAACGCCGGAACGGATTGAGTCCGCCAGATTTTGAATCTGCCGCATGTGGCCATGATGGCTGATGCTATTGGGTGCACTGGCACCCGAACGCATCAGGGGGTCAGGACGGGATTGCAGAATGGCTTCGTCCTCGGGCCGGGATTCGCGGAAGTCCCATCGGGCAATCCGGTCGTCTTCGAGAACCGCTGAACCGTTTTCTCCGCAGATCTCCAGCTTGCGTGCCCAGCCCGGGAAAGCGGCCGTGGTGGCCTCGATCGAGCCGAGCGCCCCGTGCGGAAAACGCAGCGTCGCTGCAGCGGTATCCTCCACTTCGATACCCGTGTGCACCCGGCGGGTGTTCCACGAAAAGACCTGCGACGGCATGCCCGCGAACCACTGGAGCAGGTCGACGGCATGAATCGCCTGGTTGATCAACGCCCCGCCACCATCGAGAGCCTTGGTTCCATGCCAACTCTGGTGGTAGTAACCGGGAGTCCGCTGCCACTTGACGTAGGCGCTGGCGAGCACCAGCCGTCCGAACCGACCGGCGCTGATCGCGGCTTTCAGGGTGCGCGCGCCTTCGCCGTACCGGGCTTGAAAAATCGGCAGGAGCTTGACCCCGGTTTCCCGGCAGGCAGCGAGCAGGGTGTCGATCCGCTCGAGCGATATTTCGATCGGTTTCTCAATGACGATATGTTTTCCCGCGCGCGCCGCCGCCACCGCCGGCTCCAGGTGTGCGCCGCTGGGAGTCGCGATGCAGACCACGTCGATGTCCGGTCGGGCGAGCATCGCATCGAGGCTGGAGGTGGCGAACGCGGCGCCGTGCTTCGCGGCAAAGGCATCCGCCTTTTCCTGCGAGCGTCCACACACGCCACGAAGGGTGCAGCCCTCGACGCCCGCGATCGCTTGCGCGTGAAAGTCTGCGATCAGGCCGAGACCGATGATACCGAAACCGAGGGAGGGAAAAGAGTCTGACGCCATGCGAACGGGCACGATGGGGAGTTGGTTGGTGGGACGCGCGTTGGCGGGTGGGAAAGCCGGCGCGAAAAATCTAGGAGCGGTCGAGTGTGCCGCGTCGGGGCGCTTGGACGACGCTCGATCGGTGCTCGGTGTGAGTCAAACCGCGGTTTGCAGCAAGGAAGAGATGCCGGCCCCACGATACGCGGCTCGACAGTGCGACCGCTCCCGGCAGACTGCCGGCATGGCTTCCACCTACGAACGTCTGCGGGCCGATATCATCGCGGCGATGAAGGCGCGCGACTCGAAAACGGCTCTGATCCTCCGAACCTGTGACGCGGCGATTCAGCGCGCCTCGATGGACTTGGGCAAACCGATCGGTGACCCGCTGGTCACCACGACGGTGCGAAAGTCCGTGAAGAACCTCGCTGACGCGAAGATCGAATTCGAGAAAGGCGGGCGGACCGACTTGGCGGAGGCCAACACGGCGGAGATAGCCGTGCTGGAGAAGTATCTGCCGAAAGGACTCGATGCCGCTTTGGTTGAGAGTTTGGTTTCTGAAGCGATTCGCTCCACCGGCGCGACGACCAAGAAGGAAATGGGTAAAGTGATTGCGGCACTGAAATTGCATCCGGATGCAGGAAGCATGGATTTCGGGGCCGTGAGCAAACTGGTTCAGTCGCGCCTGCATTAAGGGGGTGCCCGGTTGCGTCAAACGTTGCGGCTTTCTTGCGCCCCGGCGCGAGAAAACCTCAGCGTAGTTCTCCTAGAGCGCGGCTTTGATCGCCGCAATCCGCTCGCCATAGGCGGCCGCGGTCAGGATCACTCGGGCGGCCGGCATCATTTCAAAGGGAGCTCCCCATTGCACCCCCTCGCGGTACTTGGGGACGAGGTGCATGTGCAGGTGAGGCAGCTTGTCGGAGTAGGCACCATAGTTGATCTTGTCCGGCGAGAACGCCGACTTGATCGCTCGAGCGGCGCGGGCAACGTCCTCCATGAATTGATTCCGCTCGGTGGTCGACAGCTCAAAGAGTTCGTTGACGTGGTCCCGAAAGGCGACGACGCAGCGCCCTGGGTGGGTCTGCTCCTTGAAGAGGTAAAGCGTGGAAATGCCGAGCGGGGCGATTTCGATCATCAGGTCTTCGAGGCGTTGGTCCTTGCGGCAATACTGGCAATCCGGGAGTGCGCTCATGGGTGAAGGGTTTAAATTCGTGGGGGTAGCTAATACGGACGTCAAAGAACGCGTTGTTCACCGTTAACGGGTTCGCCGATCGCCTCCTCGATTTGTCGGCGTCGATCGCTCTGACGAGCCGCTTGAACGTTCAGGGGCTCAGGTGGCCGTGGCTTTGTGACGAAGAGTCACCAGGCTGCCTACTTTCGATGACCGTAAACCGTTATTTCCGAGCTGGGTTCTGGCGGGGGTGTTTCTTTGCCGCCGCTTGTTTGCTCGGCGCGGGTTGTACCTCCATACCGAAGGTCCAGGCGGTGGCTGGATCACCGTTGGCGCGGTTGGTGATCGAGAACCGCACGAACTATGAGTGGAACGTCACGGCCACGTCGGAATCCGGAAAAACGTCGAGCGTCAGGTTGGACCCGCGGGCGACCGTGGCCCTGAGTTTGCCGGCTGGAGGGTACCAGGTTGAGCAAAGTACCCACGCGGGTGTGCCGGACGGGCGTCCTCTTGTCAGGACGCTCCCGATCGTCCTCGCTGCGGGAGTGAGCTATCGCTGGCCCTTGCGCACGCTTTTGGCGGACGAGTCCGCGCTCATCCCGTGAGTTCACGAAGCGAGTCGCCGCGGATGATCGCGGAAGTGAGTCTCTCCGCTTCAGGGGGGACCTACGCGGCGGTGGCGGATCGTCCATTGAGCCGGTGGTGGTCGCAGGTCCAACCGTTCGTGCGCACGGTCCTGTTGGCACCTCAGCCGCCCGGCAAGGTGGTCGACCGGGTGAGCTGGAGTTGGACGCAGGGAGCGAAGAGCATCACCGTGAGCCGTCAGGAGATGCTGGCGATTCGCCGGGCGTTGGAGGAATCGGCTGCCGCGCTGATCGCGGCGGTGCCTAAAGAGCCCAAGCTGCGAACGGTCTTCGATGCCTACGCAGGGGTGCTCCGGGCCTTGGCCAGCCGGAGTAATTCGGAACTGGAGCGTTACGTGTGCGTCACTCCTTTCGGGCCCATGCTTCACAGCTGGGGCTCCTCCGTCGCGGCGATCCCGAGGACGGCTCCCAGTGCAGATTTGGAAATCAGCGGAACGGTCGTGGTCATGGGTAAACCCGAGGGTGGGCATCAGGTGATCCTGATAGATTCCCGCGGGAGTACGATCGGGCGGTCTCGTTCGGACGGGGACGGACATTTCCGTTTCGCGAGTGTCGCGTCCGGGCGATACCGATTGCGCGGCGTGTCTGACCGGGTCGATTTTCCCGTGACCGGACTGCTCGTCGATCTGGAAGACACTTCGGTGGAGAACCTTGAACTGAAAAGCAGTGCGACGAGGGCGATCCGTGAGGAAGAGTCCGAAGCAAATTCGGTTGCCCCGGAGTTATCCGTTCCGGCGGGCGAAGGTGACGCTCCGACGGCGATGCCGGACCGGGTTAAAGGGTTGGGTAAAAAACGCCGGGGGGCCCTTTGGATCGTCACCGGTGGCGGGGTCGGACTCGTCGCGCTCCTCCTTTGGCTAATCGTCGGATCCGATAGGAACTCCGTCGACGGTCGGGAGGTGTCGATTGCCTTCAATCCGGCACCAGACCAGCTCGGCAATCCCAGTGTCCGCAGCACAGCGGCCGGGGAAGGCCGCGTTCCTACGCGAGAAGTGGAAAGTTCAGCTACGCTTAAACTTAATCGTCTCCAATCCAGGGGCTTATCAACGAAATCCTCGCGCGATGGCCCAAGGGCAATGGATGGCCGCGAAGGTCCCCCCGCCGAACAGGCGGAAGCAGCTCCGGGAGGCGCTGGCTCACAGACAGTATTGGGTTCCGCAGTGAGGGAGGGATCAGGTTCAGAGTCGCCGGACCGCAACTCGACGGCTGCGCTTTCCAGCGGCTCGGGCTTTGTTTCCAAACGGGGCGGTGGACCGGCCCGTTTGGATGGGGTGGTTCTGGATGCGACCGGAGCTCCCTCCGGCCCTAGGGGAGGCGGTACCGATGCGATGGCCGCAGGGTCAGCCGCGGCGATGGCCGCTCCCAACGCGGCTGGAAACGGCTCCTCGGCGGGATCCGAAGCCGGCGGCTCGAACGCTTCCGGGTCAGGCGCCGCCTCCGTGCGACCCGCAACTTCCGCAACCGCCGCGGTTGCTTCTCCTGCAAGTGGTTCGTTGCCAGTGGACGCCGCAAGTTCCGCGAGCGCGCCCGCAACCCCACCGCCGGCTCGTGATGCCAAGGCTCCGCCTGAAAATAAACGGCAGGATCGGGCTGCGCCGCCGGAACGATCCCCGAGCTCGCCGAGTAATGCCCAACCGCCACGCGACCCCTTAGCAAAACCGGAGGTGCCGGAGGCTGCCCCCGACCGCATTGCTAAGCTGCCGCTCGATTCGACTTCTGCGGAAAAGAAAGCGGGGAGTTTGCACTCGCGATCCGCCGATCCCGACGCTGATCGAGCGACCGCTGAAACGGCCAGTGAACAAAACAAGGTAGCAGGCGACGCGCCGCGAACGGGACCGGAAGCAGGGCCGGATTCCGTCAAACCCGACCAGCCCGAGACGATTCGAGGGAGCCCGACGTTGGTCGAGCCTTCAGTGGCAACCTCTGGAGAAGGCTCCCCGGGCGCGGTTTTCGATCCTGAGCGCTTGCCGCCTGACAGCCCGTTGCTGGCCCAAAAAGTCCGGGTGAGAATGGCGCCGTGGAAGTCGATCCTCGTTCAAGACCAGATTGTGGCCACAACCCCGCAGCCCATCGATTCCCCCGACGAGTCAGAAGATCGCCGCCGGGAACTGTTCGAGCAACAGAGGAAATTACTTCCGGACGACCTTGCGTATTCCGTTCGCTGGCAGGGAATAGGGCTCTCGTTTCCCAGCGAAACGACGGGAGAATGGCTCTCTGAAAACGGAGCACCGGTCGTTGGGGGGCGGGTGGGGGCGGGCACCGCAGACATTGGATGGCGCGAATCGGAGCTGGCATCGAATCGTGAGATTCACTGGGTTTCGGCCCACGGCCGGGAGGTCACCGTGACGACGACCCAAACCGGAGAAATCCTCGTCGCCGCGCGCGATGGCCTGCGCGTATGGTTTTGGGTGGCGGTCGAACCGGGGTCACGCACTGCCGAAGCTGACTCTGACAAGGACGGGGCAGATCGAAATCGAGTCATGAGCATCCTGCAAGACGCGGTAGGGTCTGGGCCGGTCGTCGATCCGGTGACGTTTAAATGGGCTCGCCGCGTGCAATGGCGGGCTCTCGGTTCCGATTCAAGGTCTTCTCTCGGCTGGCGAACGAGCGACTGGAGGGACGGCAGGGGTCGGCGTTTGGAGATGCCTCTGATCGCGGACGCCGGGGCCCAGACCGGCGCCCGATTGGCGTGGGTTGACGAGGATACCGGCTGGGCGCTGATGACCACCGTCTGGTTGACACGCTGAGCGCTTTCGCGGAGTCGTTCCAGGGTTTGCTCGGCACGGAAACGTTCCACTTTCGCGGGTAGGTTGGTGGGTTAAGTGCTCGCATGGTTCGCTATATTTGTCATTCGACATTTCTCCTGTCCTCGTTCCGCCATGCCCGAACTTGCCTTCGATACTCTTCAAGCCGCCCTCGCGGGACAACCGCTTTTCGAGGCGAAGACGTGGCAGCTCTCCCCGTCCGCATGGGCTCTTACTCCGGAACAGGTGACCGATCTGGAAACGATCGGACTTGCCTGCCTGGAGTTCCACCAGGCCTTGGAGACACTTTATTTGCGCTCCGCGTCGGGCAAAAATCTGCTGCGCAACAAGTCCCTCACCACGCCCTGGGTGGCTGACTATCTTGATCGAGGGAAGCCCGATTATCTCGTTGCTCACGCGAGAGATGCAAAGAACCGTGGAACGTTGCCAGCCGTACTGAGGCCCGATCTTCTGCTGACGGATACCGGGTTTGTGATGACGGAGCTGGACTCTGTGCCGGGGGGCATCGGGCTGACCGCGTTTCTCAATCGATTGTATGGGGGTATCGAGGGATCGGGGACGAGTGATGTGCTCGGTGCGGGCGACGCGATGGTGAAGAACTTTTATGCCTCGCTCGCGGCGTTGCGCGCTGACTTGAGAAATCCGCTGATCGCCTTGGTGGTCTCGGACGAAGCGGGAACCTACCGACCGGAAATGGAATGGCTGGCGCACCAACTGCAGCTGCAGGGAAAACGGGTTTTTTGCCTGTCGCCCGACGACGTTTTTCCGCTGGGTTCGACGTTGTGCTTCGATGTTGAAGGCAATCCCGAGAAGATCGATGTCATCTATCGGTTCTTCGAGTTGTTCGATTTGGAGAACGTACGCACCGCGCGCTTTTTCTTCGAGGCGTGGGCAGCGGGAGAGGTCGCGATTACTCCGCCGATGAGGCCTTTTCAGGAGGAGAAGTTGGCGTTTGGATTGTTTCACCACCATTTGCTGACCGACTTTTGGAGTGAAGTGCTCAGTGCGCGGACCCATCGGGAGCTCAAGCGGTTGATCCCACTCACCTGGGTGCTCGATACCGCGCCCTTGCCTCCGGGTGCGGTTCTGGAGGGACCGAGAGTGGGCGGACGAGCCTTGTCGGAGTGGAAGCAGTTGGCGGGAGCGTCCCAAAAGGAACGGGATCTGATCATCAAAATCTCGGGTTATCACGAAACGGCGTGGGGAGCCCGGAGTGTCGTCCTCGGCAGTGATTGTTCCCGTGAGGAATGGCAGGCCGGCATCGAGATCGCGATAACGGATGCGCCCACCAACCTGCACATCCTCCAAGAATACCGGAAACCGCGGCGCCTGCAGCATCCGCTCTATGCGAGTGAGGAACCGCACCCCATCCAGGACGCCTCCGGCCGACTGCGCCTTTGTCCCTACTACTTCTTGATCGACGGCAAACCGCGACTCAGTGGGGCGCTCGCCACGTTTTGTCCTCCGGACAAGAAGATCATTCACGGGATGCAGGATGCCGCCCTTTTGCCCTGCCGCATGGTAGCTCCGAACTGAGCTTTGGGGCGGGTCGGATCGTGTCCCGCGAGGGAAGATCCGGAAATTAGGTTTGCCCGACGTACAATCGCCGCGCTTAGATTGTCGGTTACCACGTACATGAAGCGTACCCACCACTGTGCCCAACTCACCTCTGCCGAACTTGGCGCAACCGTTTCGTTGCTCGGCTGGGTGGATTCCATCCGCGACCACGGCGGCATTCTCTTCATTGATTTGCGCGACCGCAAAGGGATCACTCAGGTCAAATTCGACCCTCAGGTAAATGCGGCCTTGGGAGCCGAGGCAGCGCACGTCAAACCCGAATCAGTGATCGAGATCGCGGGCGTGGTGGTCGCCCGACCCCAAGGCACGGTCAACGCCTCCCTGCCGACTGGCGGAATTGAGGTCGAGGCCACCGAGCTGACGATTCATAATGTGTCGGAGACACCGCCGTTCCCCTTGGACGATGTGGGTGGGGACAAAGTGAACGAGGACCTCCGCCTGACTTACCGCTATCTTGATTTGCGCCGCCCGAAGATGCGGAAGAACCTGGAAATCAGGCATCGCGCCACCAAGGCGATCCGAGACTATTTCGACAGTCGCGAATTCATCGAGGTCGAGACTCCGGCGTTGTTCAAGAGCACCCCGGAAGGTGCTCGCGAGTACCTCGTGCCTTCCCGGATTCATCCCGGACAGTTCTACGCACTTTCCCAGTCTCCCCAGCAGTTCAAACAGATCCTGATGGTGGCCGGGGTTGAGCGGTATTTCCAGAGCGCCCGCTGTTTTCGTGACGAGGATCTGCGTGCGGATCGGCAGATGGAGTTCACCCAAGTGGACGTCGAGGCATCATTCATCACCCGGGAGGATGTTTACGCGCTCTTCGAGGGGATGTTGAAGAAGGTTTGGCAGGAGGTGCTCGGCGTGGATTTGCCAACACCTTTTCCCCGCATGGCCTACGGGGATGCGATGAACCGATTTGGCGTGGATAAACCGGACGTGCGCTTCGGGCTCGAGCTGGTCGATTTCACTGATCTGTTCCGCCAGTCCTCTTTCAAGGTTTTTCAAGCCACGGCAGCGGGTGGCGGAGTGATCAAGGCGGTGAATGCGAAAGGGCTTTCTGATCTCACTCAGGGTGAATTGAAGACCTTGGAGGATATCGCCAAGTCTCTAGGGGCGAAGGGCCTCGCCTTCATCAAGATCGAGAACGGTGAATGGAAATCGCCGATCGTTAAGTTCTTCTCCGAAGCCGAAAAGGCTGCATTGACGGAGCGGCTGGGAATTGCGGAAGGCGACATCGTCTTTTTTGCCGCCGCCCCGTGGGAGAAGGCCTGCGCGATCCTCGGTCGTATCCGTTTGGATGCCGCTGCGTTGCTCCAGAAGCGCGGGCGACTGACGATTCGACCCGACGACTGGCAATTCCTCTGGGTGATCGACTTTCCGCTGATGAGCTTCGATGAGGAGCAAAATCGCTACCTGGCGACCCATCATCCGTTCACCGCGCCGGTGCCGGAGGATATCGCTTTGCTCGACACCAATCCCAAAGCGGTTCGTGGTCAGCATTACGACGTGGTGCTCAACGGCATGGAATTGGGTGGCGGATCGATCCGAATTCACCGACCCGCTTTGCAGAAGAAGGTGTTTGAAGAGGTCCTGAAGATTCCAACCGATGTGGTGGAGAGTCGTTTCGGATACATGCTCAAGGCGTTCACCTACGGCGCGCCTCCGCACGGCGGTATTGCGTTCGGACTGGACCGCATGGTCGCGCTCCTGTGCGGCACAACGAGCATCCGCGATGTGATCGCCTTTCCGAAGACCCAGAAGGGCCAGGATCTCATGGCGCAGAGTCCAACGCCCGTCACCGCCAAGCAGCTCAAGGAATTGCACATACAGACGGTGATTCCGGAGTAATCATCTGTTCATCTTTGATGTGGCGCCCGCGGAATTCCGCTGGAGCGCACGCAGACGCCGGGCTTTCGAGCCCGGCGTTTTTCTTTTCCGGGGGCCGAAGGGTTCGAAATCGCGGGCGCTCTCGATGCATGAACAAAATTCACATCGTTTTACTGTCGTGGCACAGCGCGTGCTAAGCTGTTGAAGGCGTGTCCTTCGTGACTCGAGCCATCCACCCTCCACTACATTATTCGTTATTAATACTATGAAGCTACGGTCTCAGCATACCTCCGGCGGGCTGAAGATGGCAGGCATCTTCGCACTGCTGGCATTGGTTTCAACGGCCTTCGGCCAAGACGCCGCAGCCGCGGCGACTGCCGCCGCGGAAGCCCCGAAATACAAAGATCTCGCTGCTTTTGCGGAGTCGCCTGGCTATACCCTGTTCACTACGAACAACATCTGGATGATGTTGTCCGCGGGCTTGGTATTTATCATGCACCTCGGCTTCGCCACCGTGGAGTCGGGTCTCACGCAATCGAAGAACACGGTCAACATTCTCTTCAAGAACACGCTGATCCCCTGCATTGGTCTGCTGACGTATGCATTGGTAGGATTCAATCTGATGTATCCGGGCGCCGACTATGCCGGTAAGTGGTTTGGTTTCGCCGGCTTTGGAGTCAGTGTCACCGACGATGTCGCGGCGCTGACCGATGTTTACAACGCGGGGTACACCTACTGGACGGACTTCCTCTTCCAGGCGATGTTCGCGGCGACCGCGGCGACGATCGTCTCCGGAGCGGTGGCTGAGCGCGTGAAGCTCGGTTCTTTCCTCGTCTTCTCGGTGCTCTTTGTTGCGATCGCCTACCCGATCACGGGCATGTGGAAGTGGGGCAATGGCTGGCTGAACACGATGGCCACGCCCTTTTACGACTTTGCCGGTTCGACCTTGGTCCATTCAGTGGGCGGCTGGGGTGCCCTTGCCGGAGCGATGATCCTCGGACCCCGTCTCGCGAAGTATCGCGGCGGCTCGATCCACCCGATTCTCGGCCACTCCATGCCACTCGCCACGATCGGCGTGTTCCTTCTTTGGCTGGGCTGGTTCGGCTTCAACGGTGGTTCGGTCCTCTCGGCCAACCCGGCTCTCGTTTCGTTGGTCCTCGTGACCACGTCCCTGGCCGCTGCTGCCGGTGGCGTCGCTGCGGCGATGACGTCGTGGATCGTGCTGAAGAAGCCCGACCTCTCCATGGCCCTGAACGGCATTCTTGCCGGCCTCGTTGGAATCACGGCGGGTGCGGATCAGATGTCTGCGATGTCGGCTGTCCTGATCGGTGCCATCGCCGGAGTGGTGGTGGTGTTCTCGGTCGTCTTCTTCGACAAAATCAAGATCGACGATCCGGTGGGCGCCATCTCGGTCCACTTGGTCTGCGGTATCTGGGGCACGCTCGCGGTCGGTCTCTTTGGTAATCTCAAGGGTGGCGCACAGATCGTCTCCCAGCTCAAGGGAATCGCGAGTGTGGGTGCTTTCACCTTCATCTTCGCCTATGTGCTCTTCACCGTCATCAAGGTGACGATTGGGCTTCGGGTCAGTGCCGAGGAAGAGACTGAAGGTCTCGACATCGGGGAACACGGCAACGAGGCTTATCCGGATTTTACCCCCGCTCACAAGTCCTGATAAACGACTCTCACTTCGCTGCCTGCGCGAGTTGGCTTGCGCTCGGGAAGTGGGAAAACTAAAACTCTGCTCATCCCTCAATCTCACCCATTCGCATGAAACTTATCATCGCCATCATCAAGCCGTTCAAGTTGGAGGAAGTGAAGGAAGCTCTCTCCGAAATCGGCATCGAGGGTATGACCGTGACCGAAGTCAAGGGCTTCGGCCGCCAGAAGGGTCACACCGAAATCTATCGCGGAAGCGAGTACACCGTGGACTTTCTGCCCAAGGTCAAACTGGAGATCGTGGTCACCGACGAGATTGTCGGTAAGACGGTGGACACGATCGTCAAGGCCGCCAAAACCGGCAAAATCGGCGACGGAAAGGTCTTTGTGGTCTCGCTCGAGGATGCTGTTCGCATCCGTACCGACGAACGCGGCGATGCCGCGATCTAAGGTAACCTGAGTCTGATTCTGCTCAACTTCAGGGCCGGCATCGAAAGGTGCCGGCCCTTTTTCGAGTCCGGACTGCTCTGGCTAAGCCATTTCCGCCCGCTCAGCCAGTGCCGCGGCCTGATGCCTCAGGATCCGTTGATTTGCGGTCACTCCCACGTCCTCCGACGTGTCGGCGAGGGCCAAAAGCAGCAGACTTATCGCTTGGTTGTTTCGTCCCAGCTTGTGGAGGGAGAGTGCTCGAAAGACGTCGAACTCACGGTGGTCCGGAAATTTCGCTTTCCCTTCATCCAGAACCTCGAGTGAGCGTTCCGTATGCCCGAGGGAGCGCAGGGCATTACCCAGCCCGAGCAGCGCCCCGCTCAACTCGTTCGCCGGCAGACCCAACGCCATGGACTTCTCGTAGTGGAAAACCGCCTCCTTGGGGCGGCCAAGCATTTCGTGGCTCCACGCGAGTTGGTAGTGAATCTCGCCGACGTCGGGGTACCGTTGGTCGAGTTCGACCAACTGCGACAACACCGAGGCGATCTTCCCCCCATGGCGGGCTCCGAGAATCGCGTTGAATTCGGATTTCCACGGCATGGGAGGTACGGGGAGGTTTATTTCTTTGCCGGCAGCGAGCGCTTCCGAATCTCGCCGGCCACACGTTCGGTGAATGTGGCAATCGGGAGCACGCCTTCGTCGCCTTTTGCCCGCGAGCGGACGCTAACCGACCGCGTTTCCGCTTCCTTTGCGCCGATCACCAGAGCGTAGGGAATCTTGTCGAGCTCACTCCGGCGGATTTTTGCCCCGAGCTTGTCGCTATGTTCATCCAGGGAGGCCCGGATGCCCGCGGCCTTCAGCTCGGCCAGGATTTCCCGTCCGAAATCAATGACTTTGTCGCTGATCGGGACAATTCGAACTTGTTCGGGTGCAAGCCAAACCGGGAAATCGCCGGCGAAATGCTCGATCAGGACGCCGCAGAACCGTTCCATGGAGCCAAAGGGGGCTCGATGAATCATCACGGGCCGGTGGGGCTGATTGTCGGGGCCAATGTAAGACAAGTCGAAGCGAACCGGGAGATTATAGTCCACCTGCACCGTGCCGAGCTGCCACTCGCGACCGATCACGTCCTTGACCACGAAGTCGATCTTCGGACCGTAGAATGCCGCTTCTCCAGGTTCTTCGGTAAAGGGAACATCGAGAGTCTTGGCCGCCTCGCGGCAGGCCGCCTCCGCTTTATCCCAGTTCTCTGAAGACCCGGTGTACTTGTTGGAATCCGGATCCCGCAGCCCCACGCGCACCCGATAGTCACTCATCCCCAGCGTCGTCAGAACTACTTTGACCAGTGCAAGGCATCCCAAAACTTCCCCGGCGACCTGGGCTTCCGTGCAAAACAGATGAGCGTCATCCTGGGTGAAGCCGCGCACGCGGGTCATTCCATTGAGTTCGCCGCTTTGTTCCCAACGGTAAACTGTGCCGAACTCCGCGAGTCGCACCGGCAAATCCCGGTAGCTGTGCGGCTGGGAGGCGAAGATCTTGATGTGATGAGGGCAATTCATCGGCTTCAGCATGAAGCCGTCGAGGAGTTTGTCCGCGGTCATTACCCGTTCTACAGGAATGATTTCTTTGCCCGCGCGTTCATTGACATTGTCCCGCAGCCTGGCGGAGACCGCCTCCAGGCGGGCGACCATTTCGGCGCAGGAGCATCCGTCTTTGACGATCGCCGCGAGCGACTCGTTTTCCACGACCGGCGAGAACTGCGACTCCTTGTAATAGGGAAAATGGCCCGAGGTCTTGTAGAGCTCGAGCTTGCCAATGTGTGGCGTAAAAACCTGGGAGTAGCCCTGTTTACGTAATTCCTCTCCAATGAAGTTCTGCAGCTCCTGACGGAGGATCGATCCGTTGGGCGTCCAGAGGATCAAGCCTTGACCGACGTCTTCATCGATCACGAAAAGCTTGAGGTCCTTGCCGAGTTTCCGGTGATCGCGGGCCTTTGCCTGCTCGAGGCGTTCGAGATGTTGGGCCAACTCTTCTTTGCTGGGAAATGCGGTTCCGTAGATGCGCTGGAGTTGTGCGTTTTTCTCGTCCCCCCGGTGATACGCTCCCGCGATCGAAAGGAGTTTGAACGCCTTCAGTTTCGACGAGTAGCGGACATGCGTGCCGGCGCACAGGTCCATAAACTCACCGTTCTGATAAAAAGAGATCTTTTCGCCTTCGGGAATGTCCGCCAATCGCCCCAGCTTATAGCGTTCCTGCCCTCGCTGTCGGATGATCTCGATCGCCTCTTCCCGGCTGACTTCTTTGCGCAGGAAGGGTTGGTTTTCCTCCGCGACTTTCTTCATTTCGACTTCGAGTTTCGCCAGATCGTCGTTCGTCAGTTTATGGTCGAGGTCGATGTCGTAGTAGAACCCTGAGTCAGTCGGAGGACCGATATCGAGTTTGGCGTCTGGGAAGAGGCGCAGGATGGCGGTCGCGAGGATGTGCGAAGCCGAGTGACGAAGTTCCTCAAGAGGAGACATGGACATAGGGAAAGAGGTGATGAAGCTGTTGAGCCGTATTATCGTTTCAGAGGTTCGAGTGAGTAGCCCTCTTTGCGGTCGAGCATCGACCATCCGGCGACGGCGAGGCTCGCACGCAGAGTATCGGCCGTCTTGAAGTCCCGAGCCTGTTTGGCTGCCCAGCGTTGATCCGCGAGCGTCTGAACTTCGGGGGGGATGGTCAATGGAGCCTTTACCGCCTGCTCGAGTTGGAGCCCGAGGACGGACATGACCGCGTCGAATCCGACGACGTCCAGGGTGCTCGTTGGGCGGTTCACCAAGGTGAATAGTGCGCCCAACGCCGCCGGCGTATTGAGATCGTCGTCCAGCGCGCTGAAGACGGTTGCGAACGCCTCCGTGCTTCCACCGTTTGCGGGCAGCGAACCGCGAAAAGCCCGAAGAGAAGCCAAGACTTTTTCCGCCGCCTGCACCGAGTCGAGGGTGAAATTCAGTTGCTTGCGCGGGTGTCCCGAAAGCAGCGCGTAGCGCACTGCCATGGGTGTAAACCCTTTTTGAACAAGGTCATCCAGCGTGTAGAGGTTTCCCAGACTCTTGCTCATCTTCTTCCCATCGACGAGCAGATGTTCACTATGGTACCAGTGATGCGAAAAGAGTCGGTCGTTGCAGCACTGACTCTGGGCGATCTCGTTCTCATGGTGCGGGAACAGCAGGTCGACTCCACCCGTGTGCAGGTCAATCGTCTCGCCGAGGTGCTTTTTGCTCATGGCGCTGCACTCAATGTGCCAGCCGGGACGCCCCTTGCCCCACGGGCTGGGCCAAAAGACGTCGCCATCTTCCGACTTGTGCCCCTTCCAAAGCGCAAAATCGCTGCCGTCCTCCTTCTCGTCCGAATCTGCCGGCGTCGCTCGCTGGGCCGCACCCACTTTTAACTCCCGCTCTTTGACCTTGGAGAGCGAGCCGTAGTCGGCAAAGGAGGCCACTTTGAAGTAAACCGATCCATCGTCCGTCCGGTAGGCGTGGCCGCGCCGCTCCAACGCGGCAATCATGTCGATCTGCTCGGGGATGTGGGCCGTGGCGGCCGGTTCGACGTGAGGACGCAAGCAATTGAGCGCGTCGCAATCCTGATGAAACTTTTCCGTCCAGCGCCGAGTCACTTCACCCAGAGGCCGACCTTCTTCGCGGGAACGCCGGATCGTCTTGTCGTCCACGTCCGTGAGGTTTCGGACGTGTTTGACCCGGCTCACTCCAAATTGACGTTCGACGAGCCGCCGAATCAGGTCGTTGACGATGAACGTGCGGAAATTTCCGATGTGTGCCGCCGCATAGACGGTGGGGCCGCAGTTGTAGAACCTGAAAACGCCGTCAGGTTCGGCGGCTTTGAGTTCAAGGATCTCACGCTGGAGCGAGTCGAAAAGACGTAAGGCCATGGATTGGATGAATTTTTGAGGCTAACAGTTTCTCCGCGGGAGCGGAACAGCAATTTTGCGATTTGGGGGGCCTCCGGCGAAACGGCAGGACCCACCGGCGGTTGTGTGATCAACAACCGCAACCGAACGTTCGCGCGTGAGCGCGAAGCGAGCCGGAAAAGCAAAAATTGGTCGCGACCCGTGGCATGGCGTGCTTGCGTGGCAGAAACGCGAATATGTGTGCTGATTTCAAGCTTGATTTGACCCACCGACCCCGCCGGCTTCGCCGCACCGCCCCCCTTCGGGCGCTCGTTGAGGAGACCGTTCTCACCCCTTCCGACTTCATTGCACCCTTGTTCGTGGTGGAGGGAGAAGGATCACCTGAACCCATCGCCTCGATGCCGGGCGTGATGCGCTTTAGCCTCGGCGACTTGCTCGAAGAGTGTCGCTCGCTTGCTGCTTTGGGCGTCCCGGCGGTGGCCTTGTTCCCCAAGCTCGCCGACGGCCTGAAAGATGATCGTGGCTCCCGGGCTCTGGATGAGGACGGGCTGATTCTGCGCGTGGTGCGGGCGATCAAACAGAAGGTTCCCCAGCTCACGGTCATGACGGACATCGCGCTCGATCCCTACACCACCCATGGTCACGACGGCATTCTGGGTGCGGATGGACAGCAAATCGTCAACGACGAGACGGTGGAGATCCTCACCAAGATGGCGGTTTTGCATGCCAGCGCGGGCGTCGATTTTGTGGCACCGTCCGACATGATGGACGGCCGGATCGGGGCGATCCGCAAGGCGATGGACGGGGCGGGCCATACCAACACCGCGATCATGGCCTATTCCGCGAAATTCGCCTCGGCGTATTACGGGCCCTTCCGGGACGCGGTGGGCAGTGCCAAGGCGGCCGGCACTCACGCCTTGGACAAACGGACGTACCAGTTGAATCCCGCGAATCGTCGCGAAGCGCTGATCGAGGCGGCACTCGATGAGGCCGAAGGCGCCGACGTTCTCATGGTGAAGCCGGCAGGACCTTACTTGGACATTATCCGCGACATTCGCGAAGCGACGAATCGTCCTTTGGCCGCCTACCAGGTTTCCGGCGAATACGCGCAGCTGAAGGCGGCAGCAGAGCGGGGATGGTTGGATTTGGGTAAGACGCGTCGCGAGTCGTTGCTGGCGATCAAGCGAGCCGGAGCGGACATGATCCTGACTTACTTTGCCAAGGAAATGGCGGCTGAATTGGCTCTATAAGTCGGGCAATGACGGGGGAGACGTCCTTCCGGAATCAGATATGGGATAGGGGAGGGACAAAAAAAGAGCGTGAGTTCAGCTCGCGCTCTCTTTTTGCCTGAAGGATCTCGAGCAGTCAGCGCTTCTTTTTCGCGCGGGCCCCTTTGGCGGGCTTCTTCTCTTCTTCCTCAGCGTCCTCATCCTCTTCCTCGTCGTCGTCCTCCTCCTCGTCGTCGTCGTCTCCATCCTCATCCTCTTCTTTACCCTCCGCACCCTCCTTGGTCTCTTTTTCGTCGGTGTCCTTTTCCTCGTCCTCGTCCCACTTCAAGGACGCATCACCCTCGAGAACCTTTTCGTCCTCTTCATCAATTTCGGGCAGATCCTCATCGTCGCCCTCGTCGACACTCGCCTTCTCTTCACCCTCCTCCTCGGTGTCCCAGCCGGCGGGGGCATAATCAAGAATAGCGCAAAGTTCGTCGAAAGAGTGGATCGCCTTGCCCTCCATGAATTCGGCGTTCTGGTCTTCCCGGATTTCGTCCTCAACCTCGTCAACCGTCAGCTTCTGCTCGAAGTCAAAGAGGTCGTTGAGCATCTTGACCCGGCATCGGGTCAGATGATCGAGCAAATCGGCAAACGGGCCGTTCTCCTCGTCGACGATATCCGGGAGCGCAAACAGCTTCTCGTCGGATTCGAAAACGGACTCCTTCACCCGCTTTAGCCGGACCTTCCCGGTACCCAGGTCCTTGTCGATGCGGAAAGGGATGAACGCACTGTCCATCACGTCCTGATCGAAACCGTAGTCGCGCAACGGCTCGACGGATTCAATGAGATGCGCGACTTGTCGTGGATCGATGATGCTCAGGCCATCAACGTCCCAGCGGACGGGATCGCTCACCTCGTCCACCCACCAGTTGTGGTCTTCGCCGAGGCGAACGTTACACCAATCGAGAATACCGGAGGATTTGGCCATAGGGAGCGGAATAAGATCGCTAGGAATTTCGGCAGCAAAAGCGCTGGGCTCGTCGTGAGTCAAACCGGGAAAGTGTTTTTTTATCGGGAAGCATGATCCGCGAGCTCTTGTTTTCTGGGATTTCAGCTCCTACGGTCGGTTTTTTATGGATGTCTTGTACGAGCGCATGCTTCGGCCCCTTTTGTTCAAGCTTGAATCGGAAACAGCTCACGAAGTGGGGCTAAAGGCCATGGAATTGTTGGGAAAAATGGCGCCGCTGCGCTGGATCCTGGAAAAGTCTGCGAATCTCTCGCCGTCGCACCACCACCCAGTCTCTCTCTTTGGGCTGAAGTTCCCCAACCGTGTGGGCTTGGCTGCAGGATTTGACAAGGACGGACATGCTTGGCCCGCCGCAGCTGCCCTCGGTTTTGGTCATGTGGAAATCGGAACGGTGACCGCGCATCCCCAACCCGGTAACCCGAAACCGAGGATGTTTCGCTACCCCAAGGAGTTGGCGGTGATCAACCGGATGGGCTTCAATAACGTTGGTGCTTCGGCGGTCGCGCGGACGCTCTCGCGGCTTCCCGGCGTGGGGAGACGCGAGATCCCTCTCGGAATCAATCTCGGGAAGTCAAAGATCACCCCGATCGATCAGGCAACCGGTGACTATCTGCAGAGTTACGCCTTGCTCGCCGGCTTCGCGGATTACCTGGTCCTGAATGTATCGAGCCCGAACACTCCGGATCTGAGGAAACTCCAAGATGAAGATAAGCTTAGGGAATTGTTGAAGGCGGTGACCTCCGCCAACCGTGATGCTGCTGCCCGCCCCGGGGGACGCCGGGTGCCGCTCCTGCTCAAGATCGCTCCCGACCTCAATTGGCCGCAGATCGATGCCGTAATCGGTGCGGTCGAAGAGTTTGCTCTGGATGGATTGATTGCGACCAATACCACCCTCGCGCGTCCTGGGGTATTCGGTACCGTAAACCAGACGGGAGGACTAAGCGGAGCGCCGTTGCGGGCTCGTTCCACGGAGATTGTGCGTTACACCGTCGCCAAAACGCGGGGACGGATACCGGTGATTGCGGTTGGCGGAATCACCGATGAGGAGGGCGCCGGCGAGAAGCTCGATGCAGGTGCGGCCTTGGTGCAGATCTACTCGGGCATGATTTTTCGGGGACCGAGGTTCGCCTCCGATCTGGCTCGGGCACTCTCGGAGCGGGACCGACGGTTTTAGCGATTACGCAGGACCAAAGAGACCTAGATCACCCAGTCACCGGCTTCTTCAACCAACGCTTCACGCGCCTTTCGCGGACGGATGATCGATGCCTGATCGCCCTGGTAATAAGCGATGCTGTTTGGAGGCATTGACTGCATTAGCCAGACGTTGGAGCCGACGATCGAGTTTTTCCCGATCACCGTCTCTCCGCCGAGGATGGTCGCTCCGGGATAGACGATGACGTGATCCTCGAGCTTGGGATGTCGTTTGATTCCCTTGATGGGCAGTCCCTGCTCGTCCGTGACGAATGACTTCGCCCCGAGTGTAACCCCTTGGTAGATCTTGACGTGGTGGCCAATTCGGGCGGTTTCGCCAATGACCACGCCCGTGCAGTGATCGATAAAAAAGTGCGTGCCAATCTCGGCTCCGGGATGGATATCAGCTCCGGTTCGCTCGTGGGCGTATTCGGTGATCATGCGCGGCAGAAGCGCGACTCCTTGGCGGTACAGGGTGTGCGCGATTCGCTGCAGCGAGATGGCGAGTACGCAGGGGTACGAGAGAATGATCTCCTCCACGCTCCGGGCTGCCGGGTCGCCATCATAAGCGGCGGCGACGTCGGTCCGGACGACTTGTCGAGTGGCGGGCAGGCTTCCCAGAAGCTCCATCGCCAACACTTCCGCTTGGGCTCCGGGATGCGGGTTCTGGGAGAAACGCAGACTTTTTTCCAATTCCGCGACCAGATGGTGGTGGATATTCTCGATCCGTTGCGTCGTGACCCCTTCGATGGACCTTTTGGTCAGGGGCTTTTGCTCGAAAAACCCGGGGAAAAGGAGGTGCATGAACTCCGACGACAGCCGATTGACCGACTCTTCCGAGGGCAGATTGGTGCCATCAAAATGGTTGATCCCACCATCGGTTTCGTAGGAATTGAGCAGGGATCGGGTGATGTCGTTGAGCGTCTTGGCCACGGGAAGCGAATCTCCCCGAACGCGGCCCGAGGTCAAAGCGGATTTCGGCCGTCCTTAAAATGGGGCTTTACAGCCGCGGTCCGATTTATCTTAGTTCGCCCCCTCTCGGGTTGAAATTGCTCAGGTGGTGGAATTGGTAGACACACACGTTTGAGGGGCGTGTGCCGTAAGGCGTAAGGGTTCGAGTCCCTTCCTGAGCACCAC
>Ga0154020_10001422_pt1 | contig 29569 bp, 24 predicted proteins | sample Klosneuvirus_201_FD_109709 | JGI IMG/M metagenome (GOLD analysis project Ga0154020, IMG submission 109709) | Active sludge microbial communities from wastewater, Klosterneuburg, Austria - Klosneuvirus_20160825_MG | ecosystem: Engineered > WWTP > Aerobic digester > Activated sludge | place...
CATGCGCAATTGGATGCATGCCAACGAGAGCACGAAGTTCATGTTGCCGCTGGGCGTAGTACCTGGGTTGAAGTCCGTTGCCAACGCGACCGGCAACCCACGATCGATCAGTTGGCGCGCGGGGCCGTATGGAATGCGGAGGAAGAAAGAACAACTCGGCAATAGGGTAGGGATGGTTCCCTCACCCCCGGCCCCTCTCCCAGAGAGAGGGGAGGAATGCGCCATCACCAATGCGTCGATATCTTGATCTTCCATTACCTCCAGATGATCAACGCTCAAAGCATTGTGCTTTACAGCGGCCGGTATCCCGCCGATGCTTGTGAACTGGTTCACATGGACTTTTCCGCGCAGGCCATGTGCAGCACCAGCTACGAGGATCCGCTCCATTTCGGCCACGGTGAAATAATTCGTTTCACAAAAAGTGTCGACGAAATCAGCTAGACCTTCTTTCTTAACCTGTGGGATCAGCTCGTTCACGATCAGGTCCACGTAGGCGCTGCGGTCGTCGGCGAATTCCGGTGGTAGGGCATGGGCCGCCAGCAACGAGGTCCGTACTTGCAACGGGAGCACATCCGCCAACCGGCGTGCAACGCGCAACATCTTCAACTCGCTCTCAGCCGTGAGCCCATAACCGCTCTTGATCTCTACCGCCACGGTGCCTTGGCGCATCATCTCCTGCAATCGTGCTTTCGCCTGTTCGAAGAGCACATCGGCATTCATTGTGCGCAGCTTCTTGGCGCTGTTCAGGATGCCGCCCCCCTTTGCCGCGATCTCTTGGTAACTGCGCCCCTTGATCTTGTCCACGAATTCTTCCTCGCGCGGTGCGGCAAACACCGTGTGCGTATGCGGGTCGCACCAACCGGGAATCACATACCCACCTTTGGCATCGATCACCTCCTCCGCTTTTTCCGAAGTGTTCGGACGCGTGGACATGGGGCCAAAAGCAGCGATGCGTCCATCTTCAGCAAGCAGCCAGGCATTCTCTACCAGGGGAAGCTGCGCCATGGCCGCACCAGCAATGATCTTCGTGCCTACCGGGTGTGTCCCGACCAAGGCTTTGGCATTGATGATCAACAGGCGTTGCATGGGTGCAAAGAAAAGGTTGAGGTACGTTACCGATGCACGCCTTAGATCTTCCAACTGGAATTCGTCCAACACCTGATGATCATCTCACATCAATACACTGGCTCTTCTATGCCCCCAGCAACGGCAGGTGTTTAACCTTGTGGTAGGTCAATGCCAAAGCGATGCAATGTTTCAACTCAATATCTGGAACACCTTCATCCAACTTGAACACGATAGACCTGTCTCCTTCGAAGGTGAACACATCGCCGTAGAGCTTCTCGAACGTAGGCACCAAGCGCGAGGTACACTTGAAATACATGGCATACTGATCCGGTGTCTTCTCTTTCCAGTCCATGCGCACCGTGCTGCCGTATTTCGTGAGGTAGCTGAGCTCACCCCATTTCAGCGTTTCTTCCAGATGGATGGGGCTTTCCAATTCAGCAGCGACCTGGAATATCAATTCCCGCAAATGGATCAGCCGAGGACGGACATTCGAAGGGTAATTGGCGAATCTGGCTTTTACTGTGGCGTTGATCGATGGTGATGATCGTGCTGAATTTGATGTTGACCGGATCATCATCTGTTCGAACTTCTTAGATCTAAGCCCATCCAGTTGCTTTCTACCACTTCACGACGCGTTGCACTTCATTCCCATTTTCTGTGGAAAGAACAAGTATGTACGAGCCATTTGGCAAGCCGGATAGATCCACTGATCCTACGTTGGTAGTGAGCGTAAGAACATTCCTTCCGAGTGCATCAAGGACCCGGATGGATCTCACTTTATTCCCATTTGCAGCGATGGTCAGTGGTCCGTCAGTCGGGTTGGGATAAATGCGCGGTGTTGCTTCTAATTGATCAGTTGTGATCGAAGTGTTCACCTCGCCGAAAGTGAGGTTGAGCACCGGTGCCAGCTCAGGATCGGTTGCATCCGTGAAAGTGATCACCCCATCCGTAATTTCCGTTGCCGATAGGATGAATTGCGTAGCGTTGGCCGGCGTAATGAATGGCAAGAACTCTTCAGGCAGATCAAGCCGGATCCATCGGCCATCGCCATCGTTGGCCCCGAAGCGACAAGCTGTGCCCATGGCATCCGGGGTATCAGTAAGATCGTTGGCTTCAACGTTCAAGGTTGCACCGAAGGCACCGTTCTTCATGCTTATTGAAACGGTACTCCCAATGGGGTTCATTCCGGAAAGTGACGTGCGGCGCAAGAAGATACTGGCACTTTCGATCACGGGGCTTTCCATGGCAGTGGTATTGAACGTGATGATGGAGGAGAATTGTTCAGCGCCAACCGTTCCAACTTGTAGAAGCGGCGAAACCGTTCCAGCGTCCGAAACTGAACCATCATTCAGTCCTCCGCTGGAAAGGATGTACTGATCGTTCATCAAGAACTTGTGGTAGAACTTGCGGGTGTGCAGGTCGATCATATCACGATAGCCACGTGGTGAAAGGTGGAAGCAATCGCGGGTGATGCCGTAATCGCGCATGGCATCCATGGGAGTTGGGTATTCAGGAAACCCGATCGGTAGTGGTGCGGTGAATTGCGCATAGGTGCCGCCCGGAGGCACACCCAGCGGATCAGCTTGGCCGTATGTGTACTGTAACAATCCGGGAGCGTTTACGAAATGGACACGCGGTGTGGTGTCGGCGTAGGCTTCAATACCTGCGGAAAAATTGTTCTGCACGGCGTTGATCTGTGCGAAACTCGGAAAACCCATGTCTTCCCATGTCCCATAGAATGGATGCAAGGTTTGGAGCGGTGCTGCACTTTCGATCACCTCTTCGAAATTAGGATACATGTAACCGCTCCAGAGCACATGCACATCGGGTCGAACATCCAGTATGAAGGCGATCACTTGTTGCAAGCGCTCGCTGACTGATGCCTCCAACGAGTCGGTCGCTTCTGCGGTCATATCAATGTTCCAGTCGCCAAGCACGTCATTGCCACCAATGCTTAGGTGGACCACTTTGATACTGGGGTTGTCAAGAAGCTGGTTGGTGATCTCGGTTTGTTTATCCGCTTCAAGGAAGTCGTCTGTTTGGGCACCGTTCTCGGCAAGGACCAAGTTTGTCACAAAGCGGGCATCGGAATGTCCCCAGCGCTCCAGTACGGTGTTCAACGTTTGGTCCACACCCATGAAGAAGGCCCAGCTATCGCCTACAAGAAGCACTTTGTTTGTCGCATTCTCTGCGCATTGTGCAGAGACTAAGGAGGTGAAAAGGACGAAGACAAATGCAGAGGACAAGTTGCGTAGCATGTAGGGTGGGTTCAGGTGTGCGAGCGAAAATAAGGTATTCAAGTCTAGGGCAGGGCAACGGGGAGTGCGTGGTCGGCTATCTTCGACCCCTATGGCAGGGAACACCTTCGGACAGACGTTTCGGCTTACCACATTCGGGGAAAGCCACGGAATTGCGATCGGCGGTGTGGTGGATGGATGCCCGGCGGGACTTGAATTGGACCTAATTGCCGTTCAGGCGGAATTGGACCGTCGCCGACCCGGAAGTACACAATTGGGTACATCGCGCAACGAGGCGGACCGTGTGGAGTGGTTGAGTGGAACTTTCGAAGGCAAGACCTTAGGAACCCCGATCGGCTTTTTGATCCGAAATGCAGATGCCAAGAGTGGCGATTACGACCATTTGAAGGACGTGTATCGCCCCGGGCATGCGGACAAGACATGGGAAGATAAATTCGGTTTTCGTGATCACCGGGGTGGTGGCCGGAGCAGCGCGCGCACCACGGCTTCCGCTGTGGTGGCAGGCGCAATTGCTAGACAGGTACTTGTTGGGTCAGGTATCCGCGTTTCCGCTTTTGTGAGTGCTGTTGGAAAGTTGAGAGCCGACCCGGCAAAGCTTGACCTCGCAACCGTTTGGAACGACCCGGTGCGTTGCGCAGACCCCGATGCTGCAAAAGCCATGGGCGCGTTGATCGAAGAGGTCCGTGCCCAAGGCGATAGTGTTGGTGGTGTGGTGAGCTGCATCGTTCAAGGCGCTCCCGCTGGCTTGGGAGAACCGGTCTTCGACAAATTGGAAGCCGATCTGGCCAAGGCGATGCTGAGCATTAATGCGGCCAAGGGATTCCAGATCGGTAGTGGATCTGAAGCATCGGCAATGCGCGGATCTGAGCACAATAAGCTTCCACAAGGTGGTATCCTCGGTGGCATCAGCAATGGGGAAGAGATCCATTTCGAAGTTGCGTTCAAACCCACGGCCACCATAGCAAAAGCACAACCTGCGACGGATCGCGAAGGCAATGCAGTAACGTTGGAAGCAAAAGGCCGCCACGATCCCTGTGTAGTTCCCAGAGCCGTCCCCATCGTTGAGGCCATGGCCTGCCTTGTATTGGTCGATCATCTCTTACGTCAACGAAGTGCCCGCCTATGACCGCTGAACAAAAGAAGAAGGGCCTCTCACTTCCGACCAAGATCATTATTGGACTTGTAGCCGGCACGGCATGGGCTGTTGCATCGAGCTTTCTGGGGTGGAGTTCGTTCACCATGGATTGGATCGCCCCGTTCGGCGACATCTTCATCAACCTTCTCAAGCTCATCGCTATTCCGTTAGTGCTTTTCAGCATCATCAGCGGTGTAAGCGGGTTGAGCGATATCACCAAGTTGGGGCGCACAGGCTTGGGCATGTTGGCACTTTACCTCACCACCACCTTCATTGCGGTAAGTATTGGTTTGTTGGTGGTGAATGTGATCAAACCCGGCGAATTGGCCGACGACAACCAGCGATTGCGCAACCGGATCACCTACGAGCTTTGGGTGAACGACACGCCGAGCGTAGAGCGACCGAAGGATGGTCGGTGCCTGAGCTGTGATCCTGCGAACCTTGCCATTGTTGAGGAAGTCGCAGCGGCGCAAGGCAAAACAGCGATGGATGCGAAGGTGGCCGGCGTTGCGGAGCGGGTGGAGAAGAAGACGGGTCCGCTCCAGTTCCTAGTGGACATGGTGCCGAGCAACATTTTCCTGAGCTTCAATGATGCTTTGATGCTCCAGGTCATCTTCTTTGCCATCTTCTTTGGCATCGTATTGCTCATGATCCCGGCGGTGACTTCAGAACCCGTGATCGCGCTAATGAACGGCTTCAATGAAGTGTTCATGAAGATGGTTGATGTGGTGATGAACGCGGCGCCATGGTTCGTATTTGCACTTATGGCCGGGGTGGTCTCGCGCATTGCAGGAGATGATCCAGCGGCGGTGGTGGAGTTGTTCAAATCATTGGCGGGGTACAGTATCACGGTAGTGGTAGGTCTTGCCTTGGTGGTCTTCGTTGTCTATCCGACAGTGATGACACTGATCATGCGTCGCAACGTGTTCCGGAAGTTCTTGAAGGCCATCGCCCCTGCGCAGCTCTTGGCCTTCAGCACAAGCAGCAGTGCAGCTACGTTGCCGGTGACCTTGGAATGTGTGGAGGATAACATCGGTGTGAGTAAGAGCACGGCGAGTTTCGTATTGCCCATTGGGGCTACGGTGAACATGGATGGCACCAGCCTTTACCAAGCGGTGGCCGTGGTCTTTTTGGCGCAGTACCACATGGTCGATCTCAACTTCATGCAGCAGCTCAGCATTGTGCTTACCGCCACCTTGGCAAGCATTGGAGCGGCAGCAGTGCCCAGTGCGGGTCTGGTCACCCTCTTCGTGGTGCTCACCTCGGTCGGCCTGGATCCCGCATGGATCGCGATCATTCTTCCTGTGGACCGCATCCTCGACATGTGCAGGACCGTGGTGAATGTTACGGGCGATGCAACGTGCTGCAGCATTGTTGCGCATGTACAAGGGGAAGAATTGTTCACCAAGTCGGTGTGAACGATCAAGTCGGTCGATACGTCGGCGAGGAGCACTTGCGGAACGATCTTTGCACTTCAGGACGAATTCGATCGTTGGGTCTAGGGTAACCTGGAATCCGACAACGTTCCAACCTTCATCCCAAGAACAGCGCAGAACATGTCCAAGTGGCTTAAACGCATTTTCATTACCCTCGGAATACTCATCGTCCTGCTGCTGGCTGCTGCCGTGCTCATTCCCATTTTGTTCAAGGACAAGATCGAAGCAGCGGTCAAGGCTGAAGTGAACAAGAACATCAACGCCGCAGTGGATTGGGGCGAATGGGACATCACACTGCTGAAGAATTTCCCGAACCTCACGGTGGACATAGAGAATGTGAAGATCACGAACGTGGCCCCGTTCGAAGGTGTTGAGCTTGCCAATATTGCCGAGATCACCACTACGGTGGATATCAAGAGCCTGTTCGGGGACCGCATCGACATCAAACGGATCGGGCTTGTGCGTCCGCGGATCAATGTGAGAGTCCTAGAGGATGGGCGTGCGAACTGGGATATCGCGAAGGCGGACAGTCTTGCTGCCGAAGAAAGTCTGTCAGATACGGCAAGTGCCTTCAACATAGGACTACGCGAGTATTGGATCGAAGATGGACGCCTTACCTACGATGATGCCTCCATGGGCTTTACCATGGAACTCTTCGGACTGGATCACAAAGGCAGCGGCGACTTCACACAGGACCTTTTCACCTTGAAAACCGAGACCGAAGTGGACACCACCAACGTGCTTTTCGATGGAGTGAAATACTTGAAGAATACCAAGGTGGATATCAAGGCGGACCTGGACATGGACATGCCGAACATGAAATTCACCTTCAAGGAGAACGAAGCCACGATCAATCAGCTCGTGCTCGGCTTTGATGGTTGGGTCGCCATGCCTGGAGATGACATCGATATGGACATCACATGGAACGCGAAGAAGAGCGACCTCGGGATGTTGCTCTCATTGGTGCCTGCGGAATTCGCTACGGACCTGAAGGGTGTGCAAATGAGCGGTAAGGTCGGCTTCAGCGGTTTCGTGAAAGGGACCTATAACGACACGAACATGCCCGGCTTCTCCTTGGTGGTCGATGTGGACAACGGACGATTCAAATACCCGGACCTGCCGGCTAGTGTGGAGGACATCTACGTGGACCTGAAAGTGAACAGTCCGGGAGGAAGTGATATGGATAAAATGGTCGTTGACCTGAAGCGCTTCGCAATGAAAATGGCGAACAACCCAGTGGAGGCGAGGATGTATTTGACACGACCTATCAGCGATCCGAACATTGATGCGGAAGTGCGTGCGAAGGTGGATCTTGCGAGCATCAAGACGGTTGTGCCCATGCCCGCCGGCGATGATCTGAAAGGCAACTTGGATGCGGATGTTCGCGTGAAAGGTGCCATGAGTGACATCGAAGCACAGCGCTACGAGAAGTTCACGGCTGATGGGAAATTGATCCTATTGGGCATGGCGTACAAGAGCGATTCCCTCGCTTTCCCGATCGGCATCAACAGCCTCTACTTTGATTTCAGCCCGCAGTACTTGGCGCTTACGAGTTTCGATGGAAGTGTGGGCAGTAGCAACATCCAAGCAAAGGGCCGCATGGACAACTACTTGCAATGGTGGTTGAAGGACAGTGCGCTCGTAGGCAGTTTCGATCTGCAGGCCGATAAGTTCGACTTGAACGAATTGATGGGTGCCGAGGAACCCGCGAGTGAGGGAGGATCCGCAGCGGACACTACCCAAATGAGCGTGATCGAGGTTCCGGACAATGTGGACCTGCGACTAACGATGGCCGTGAAGGAGGTGAAGTACGATGAGATGCAATTGACCAATGTGAGCGGCGGCTTGCATGTGCACGACCAACGTGTGGATCTGAAGGATGTCTTCTTCAACATGTTCCAAGGCAGCGTTAAGATGGCAGGCGGCTATGGAACAAAGGATGTCACCAAGCCGGATTTCGATCTGCGTTATGATCTGAAAGACCTGGACATCGAAGAGACCGTGGCCCATGTGGAGACCGTTCAGAAAATGGCACCGATCGCGAAGACCGCGAAGGGCAAGTTCAGTACGGATCTTTCTATGCAAGGGGTGTTGGACCAGCACATGGATCCGGACCTGAAATCACTCACGGGGAAAGGCACGTTGCGCACCAATAACGTACGCATTGATGGGTTCCAACCGCTGGTCGACATTGCGAAAGCACTGAAGATCCAAGGGATCGAGAACACCACTTTGCAGAATGTTCTGTTCACCTACGAATTCAAGGATGGGAAGATGATCACGGAACCCTTCGACGTGAAGATCGATAGGATCAAGGCGAACGTGGGTGGGTCCACGGCCTTCGCGGACCAAGCGATCGATTACAACATGAAGGCGAAGATCCCGAGCGATATTTTCGGTGCGGGAGCTACAACTGCGGTTGCCGGGCTTCTTGGGAAGGCGAACAGCGCGATCGGGAGCAACTTCCAAGTACCGGCGGAATTGGATGCCACGATCAAGATCACCGGCACCATTGAGAAGCCGATCATCAAACCCGTATTTGCTGGCGGAAGTACCAACGTAAAGGAGGTGATCGTTGCAGAGATCAAGCAAGAGCTGAACGAGCAGATCGATAAGGCCAAGGAAGAAGCCATCGCAAGAGCCCGTGAAGAGGCCACCAAGCTGATCGCAGAAGCCCAGAAGCAAGCCGATGACCTAAAGGCGAAGGCACGTCAAGAAGCTGCCAACGCCAAGGCCCAAGGGTACAAGGCAGCAGATGCCGAACTCGCAAAAGTGACCAATCCGCTCGCCAAGATAGCCGCACAGGCACTAGCGAAAAAGGCAAAGGAAGAGGCAGACAAGCAAGAACAGAAACTGATCGCCGAAGCCGATAAGAAAGCTGATGGTCTGGTGAATGCAGCACGGGTCAAAGGCGATGACATCATTAAGAAGGCCGAGGAAACCAATACCACGGTGAAATAAGTGTCCAATTGAGGCCAGTTACTGAACAGTGATCGATCAGGACCAATAGGCAAACCGTGGAAATGGAAGTGGCATGAAGATCGCCAAGTCCGGAAAGAAGAAAGATCAATGGAGCGTAGCACCAACCGTATGACCTTCACATTTACGAGGTCCGTCTTTATGCTTTGTGCTGTTCTGCTTGTCCCACAGTTGTGGGCGCAGGACGAGCTTGGACCATGTGATCCTCCGACCGACAAGAAAGTGGTCAAACTAATGGAGGACGCTTCGAAAGCCAAGGATCCGTTGGAGCGGCACCAGAAGTTGAAAGAAGCGCTGGAATTGGATAATGAATGTGGTGAGTGTCTTTTTCAACTGGGTCTTTCAGCTTACCGCATTGGAAAGGAGGGCGGAAAGGGCTACGCTGCTGCGATCAAGTATTTCGATCAGTTGAACGCGAAATGCCCGAACTACAGAAGCGATGTTCCCTACTACTTGGGAACGATGTACTACGCGCAGGACAAGTTTGCGGAAGCGGCCAAAGCATTCGAGGAATTCCGGAAATTCCCGAGCGACGATCCTTCCAAGATGAGCAAGGACTACGACAAGAAGTACAGTGACGTGGAGGCTGTGATGCCGGAGCTCCAGTTCTATGTGGACTTCTACAAGAATACCGCACCGTTGGATCCCCAGTTGGTGAAGAATGTGAGCACACCGGCCCGCGAGTATTTGCCCATGCTCTCACCGGATAATGAGCTGATGTTCTTCACCCGTGTAAGCAAGCGCAAAGCGAAGGGTGATCTCGTCCCCCGTGATGTTGAAGAACTTACTGAGGCCAGAAGAAAGGACGTGTTTACGGATTTCAATGCGGGAAGGGCATTGCCGGAACCGTTCAATACAGGCGATAGCTACGGCGGGGTCTCGATCAGCTTGAACAACAAGGAAATGTTCGTTACGGTCTGTGGGCCGAAGGACAGCCGGGGGTATTCCAACTGTGATCTCTTCCGCACCCACTTCGCAACGCGATTCGATCTTGATCAAGGTGGCCAGGTGTTCGAGTGGAGCGGGTTGGAGAACCTTGGACCGAACATCAACACGCCGAATGGTTGGGAGAGCCAACCGAGCTTGAGTGCCGATGGTAACACGCTCTACTTCGCCTGTCAACGGGAAAGTACCGATGGCATTGATATCTACCAGAGCTCACGTACCGGAAAAGGAGATTGGTCCGTGGCGAAACCGGTATCAGGTATAAACACAGTGGGCGATGAGAAAGCACCCTTCATGCACAGCGATAGTCGAACCCTCTACTTCGCTGCCAGACCCCCTTCAGAAGACCAGGAAAAGGGCCATAAGGGCATTGGAGGCTATGACATCTTCTTCAGCAAATTGAACGATAGTGGCGTTTGGGAGAAGCCCAAGAACATTGGCAATCCGCTGAACACCGACCAAGATGAGCATGGCTTGATCGTGAGTGCCGACGGGCATACCGCCTACTTCGCAAGTGCCCGTTACCAGGGGGCGGGTGATCTGGACGTCTTCGGTTTCCAGTTGCCCAAGGAAGTGCGTCCCGATGAGATCCTCTTGGTGAAGGGAGAAGTGCGGAACGAGAAAGGGGAGTTGGTGCGCGATGCAACCGTGGAGATCGAGTACATGGACTCACGAAAGATCGAAGTGGTCCGGGTGGACAGTGCAAGCGGTCAATATGCCACGGTTGTAAAACTGGCAGCCGGCAGCGATGTGAAGATGACCGTGAAGAAGAAGGACCACGTCTTCGATTCGCGCAGCTTTTCACAAGAGGACACCGTGCGGGCAGGTGTCGCGAAGGTGGACATGAAGGTGCAGAAGATCGAAGTGGGCCGCAGCTACCGGGTCAACGACATAAGGTACCCCACGGCTTCTGCGGAGATCATGCCATCCTCGGAATACATCCTGGAAGAACTGATCGGGTTTCTGAAAGAGAACCCAACTGTGAAGATCCGGATCGAGGGACATACGGATAGCCGTGGCAATGCAGCCGAGAATACGGTGTTGAGCAACGATCGCGCGAACACCGTGAAGGCCTATCTGGAATCGCATGGAACGGCCTCGGATCGTCTTTCCGCTCAGGGGTTCGGTCCTTCGAAGCCCTTGGCAACGAACGATACGGAAGAGGGGAGAGCGCAGAACCGCCGCACGGAATTTGTGATCGTTTCGCGCTGAACGGAATTAACGATATCCTCTTGGTCGAAAACTTCTGTTCGTTCATCGATCCATTCGAACGGTGCGTACGTACCTTCGTATTATGGATTACAGGCAGGTGGTCCTCCTTACGGGCATTTTATTTGGGAGCGTTGCCTCGGCGCAGCTTTCGCTGGGCGGTTTACCACGGTCCTTTACGACCGGTGTTGCTCGATCAGGCGATCCGCCCTTTATTCAATTCTTGGAAGTTGATGAGCCAAGCCCCGATGCATTCCAACCCGTCAGCGATCTTCGGTACGGTGTCCAGCGCTTTCGTTCGGTGGACCTGATCGATCGAGGTGAGTGGGAGATCTTGGCGGATGGTGAGCAATTATGTCGCTTAGTATTGAAGAGCACGGGAGCGGCCATGCTCAGCGTTCAGTTCGATCGCTGGGAACTGCCTGAAGGTGCGACGGTGTTCCTCTACAACACGGATAGAAGTGCCGTTATCGGAGCTTTTGATCGAACGAATCGCTCAACCATGGGCACCATGGCCACGCAGGTCGTTCCCGGAGAAGCCTTGACCATTGAATACCGGGTGCCAGCTGGCGCTCCACGTGGCGAGCTGCGTGTGCAGAGCATTACCCATGCGTTCTTCGATCTCTTCCAACGAAATGGATCCGGGGAACGTGATCTCGGTGTCGAAAGCTCCCCATGCCACATCAATACGATCTGTCCGGAAGCGGCTGCATGGCAGAACCAAAAGCGTGCAACCTTGCTTTTCCTCCGGCCCGATGGTGGCGGTTGTACGGCAGGCCTGTTGAACAACACCGGCACTCCGGGCATTCCTTATGTGAACATGGCCGGTCACTGTTTGTATACGCCCACCTTGGACCAGACCGTGTTCTATTTCAACTATGAATCGGCAACGTGCGTGGGCGGCGTTGGCCCTACGACACAGACGATGACGGGAGCATCGCATCGTGCTGATTGGAGTCCGCAGGACATGGCGTTGGTGGAATTGGACCAAGCTATTCCACCAGCGTTCAACGTGTATTACGCTGGCTGGGACCATTCGGGCACTGTTCCACAAACGATCACTATCCTCGAACATCCGCTTTACGACGTGAAGAAGATCGCCTTCGAACTTGATCCACCCACCACCGTGATCGGGGAACTGGGTACGCAAATGTGGGGGGTCTTTTGGGATGTGGGCATGGTCGAGGGTGGCGCGAGCGGTGCACCGTGTTTTGATCAGAACAAACGCTTCATCGGGCACATCACTTCCGGTTCCGGGCAAACGTGTGAGAATATCCGAACAAATCCAGGGGGCATCGCGAAAATGAGCGCCATGTGGGATGGGGACTATTCGTTCTACAGGCTGCGCGATTGGTTGGACCCAGCGAACACGTCAATGACCTTGAACGGATATGATCCAAATGCTTCTGTTCCGTCGATCAAGGTCCGGTTGAAGGCTTTCTTGGAAGGACCGTTCAATGTGGCCAATGTGAACATGGATGCTGGGTTGCGCAGTGCGGCTCTCATTCCATTGACCGAACCGTACACGAGCCTTGGCTATCCGCATATAGGTGGAGGAGGGGAGAGCACAACACAGCCCGTGTTGAATGTGTCAAGTACAAGTGCTGTGGTGGATTGGGTGGTGATCGAACTACGCAACAAATTGAACTCGGCACAGGTGCTCGCCACGCGCAGTGCATTGATCCTACGGAACGGGAGCGTGGTCGCTATGGATGGTGTTTCCGATCCGGCCTTTAGCATGCCTGCGGACAATTACTTCATTGCATTGCGGCACCGCAACCATCTAGGTGTAATGACCAACGCCGCACTACCGCTCAGCGCGAATACATCCCTACTTGATCTCAGCAATGGAACAGTACCCTTGTTCGGAGGAACGAGTGCGACCAAGCCGCTTGGCGGTAGGGCTGTACTATGGGCAGGCGATGGGAACGGCGATGGTACACTCAAATACACTGGTGTGGATAATGATCGCGACCTCATTCTCCTGCGTGTTGGTGGATCCGTTGCCACTGCAACATATGTCGGTTATTCTCGGACAGATGTGAACATGGATGGTATCGTAAAATACACCGGAACGGGTAACGACCGCGATCTGATCCTGGTGAACATCGGTGGTGCGATCGCCACCGCAACAAGGACCGCATCGCTACCTTGATCATGCGAAATGGTTCCGATGCAAGGAACCTGTAAACCCTCATTCTTTCTGAAGGAAGGTGGTTCGAAGTAGTTTGATGCATAAGCGAATGTGATCTGGTAGCATCGTTCATATAGATGGTTCCGCCGCCGATCGTAGTGAGCGGTTCGTTGGTCGAATTGATCAAATGGCGCGATCGGCATGCCTCTAGCTTTGATGCATGACAACCAGACTGCTCCTCTGGGTGCCGGGTGTGTTCTCCTTCGTTTTCGCGCAAGCTCAGATCAATTCAGGAGGTCGCCCCTTATCGTTCGATGCAGCAGCATTGACGATCACCCCAATTCCGAAGATCGACTTTCTGCGAACTGCCGAGAATGCGGCTGAACGCAACATCGATGATCAAGGCGTTCCGCGATATGGCGAACAGCTTTTTCAAGCGATCGACTTGGTTGAACAAGGGCATTGGGACCTGCTCGAAGATGGCTCGTCGCTATGTCGCCTCGTGCTTCGCAGCTCGGGTGCTGCAATGCTCAGTGTTCAATTCGATGCATGGGAACCAGGGGAAGGAACAACGGTCTTTCTCTACCGTGAGGACCGAACGTTCAGCATAGGTGCCTTCGGTCAAAGCAATCGTTCTCCCAGTGGCACCATGGCCACGCAGGTGGTACCGGGAGAAGCCGTGGTGATCGAATACCATGTGCCGAATGGCATTGATCACGGACAGTTGCATGTGGCGAGTATTACGCACGTGTACACGAACCTTTTCGCACCGCGAGCCAATGAGGAACAAGGCGCGGAACGGGACATCGATCCCGGATACCAGAGTTCGCCTTGTCATATCAATGCGAACTGCCCCGAAGCGGCGTCTTGGCAAGATCAGAAGCGTGCAACGGTCATGTTCCTGCGGCCCGACGGCGGAGGATGTTCGGGTAGTTTGTTGAACAACACCGCAAGTCCGGGTAAACCCTATCTGGACATTGCGGAGCACTGTCTCTATGTACCAACATTGGACGATTACGTCTTTTACTTCAACTACGAAGCAGCAGGTTGTGTAGGCAATGTCGGGCCCACCACACAGACCTTGACAGGAGCCACTTACCGATCCAGTTGGTCATTGGACGATTTTGCGTTGATCGAATTGAACGTTCCGGTTCCGGCGGCCTACAACGCCTACTATGCAGGTTGGGATCGTTCCGGGAACGTTCCGCAGACCATAACTGCTTTCGAACACCCATTGTACGATGTGAAGAAGATCGCATTTGAACATGATCCGCCGACTTCGATGGTGGTTGCGAACATCAATATGTGGCGCGTTTTCTGGGATCAGGGAATGATGGAAGCGGGTGCCAGCGGTGGTCCTGCGTACGACCAGAACAAACGCTTCATCGGGCATGTATCAGATGGCCAACATACCTGCGCAACGATCACCACAACCCCAGGTGGCGTCGCCAAGATGAGCGACATGTGGGACCAGGAATATTCCTTCTACAGACTTCGTGATTGGCTGGATCCTGCGAACACTACCGTAACGCTGGACGGCTATGATCCGAACGCTTCAGGGTCCCAAGAGATCTTGGTCAAGCTCAAGGCTTTCCTCGAAGGCCCCTACAATAGCACGAACGGAAAAATGGAAGCCAAATTGAGGGAGTTCGGTTACATCCCATTGATGGAACCCTATACCGCTATGGGTTACCCGCATGTTGGGGGTGGTGGCGAATTGACTGCGCAAAGTGTTCTCAATAACTCCAACAGCACAACAGCGGTGGTGGATTGGGTGGTGGTGGAACTACGTGACAAGTTGGACCCGACCACTGTGGTCGCTACCCGCTCTGCATTGATCTTACGCAACGGAAAAGTGGTGGACAAGGACGGTGTTTCCGATGTCGCATTCAGCATGCCTCCAGACCAGTATTACGTTGCGCTACGCCACAGGAACCATCTTGGTGTAATGACCGCAGGAGCGACCGCGCTTTCAGCCACGGCTACTTTGCTGGACCTTAGCATTGGTACCGCCCCGGTATACGGTGGGTCGGTTGCCATGAAACCGATGGCTGGAAAGGCAGCCCTCTGGGCCGGCGATGTGCTGGGGAATGGAGACGTAAGCTACACCGGTGAGAACAATGACCGCGATGCGATACTGAACTTGATCGGTGGTAGTGTTGCCACGAACGTGATGAACGGGTATTACGAAGCGGATACCAACATGGATGGGGTCGTCAGCTATACGGGAGTATTGAACGACCGGGACGTCATTTTGGTGAACATCGGAGGTACGGTCGCAACGAATACACGACCAGGGACCTTACCCTGATCAGCTACGACCACTGGATGCGTCCCTGCTTTGGAGTTTCTTTTCAGTCGCCTTCATGCGCAAGTTCAAGGTCTCGACCAGCACACTGAACAACATGGCGACGTAGATATAGGCCTTGCTGATCTCCTCGCCCATGCCTTCCATCAATAGGGCCACGCCGATCATTACCAGAAAAGCGAGTGCGAGGACTTTTACCGTGGCGTGTTTTTCCACGAAGTCGGCGATGGCAGCGCTGGCCACCATCATCATGAGCACAGCGATGATCACTGCGAGCGACATGATGACGAGATCATTGCTCATGCCCACAGCAGTGATCACGGAATCCAAGCTGAAGACAATGTCGATCACAATGATCTGGAGGATCACGCTTGGCAAGCTGGTCGCCTTGCGCGCCTTGCCTTGTTTTTCCCGTTTATGCTCCACCTTGGCGTGGATCTCCATGGTGGCCTTCCAGATCAAGAAGAGGCCCCCGATCCCGAGCACCATATCGCGTCCGCTGAAGGAATGGTCGAACAAGGTGATGAAAGGAGCGGTAAGACCCATGATCCAGCTGATGCTGAACAATAAGGCCAGTCGGGTGATCATGGCCAAGGCCAAGCCGAGCCGTTGTGCTTTACGTTGACGTTTCTTTCCCTCCAGTTCACCGCTGAGAATACTGATAACGATAATGTTGTCAATACCCAGAACGATCTCCAAGGCAGTAAGCGTAAGAAGGCCTATCAGCCCTTTACTGGTAAGAAGAACTGACGGGTCGAGGGTTGAAAGGTCCATTCGTTGGGTTTCGCGGCGCAAATCTAATCCGCAGCTGTTCGTGTAACTAGGATCGCCTCATTACGATTTACAGGATTCAGCCAATGCACGACACGGTCCACCAATCCCGGACGTGCAACAGCGACCACTTCCAACGGTCCGGTCGCCGCGATAACACGGGCCATCCGTTGCGGCAGATCCTCCATACCAAAGAAAAGTATCCCATCAGGCCTGTCCATGCGCTGTTGGGTCGGGTCTACCGATGGGATCGGTTCTTTGGGATCCAGAACGAAGAGGACGTTCACGTTCCATTGGCCCAAATAAAATAGAGGTGGCAGCGGAGGTTCACCTTCCACGGTATCTTCCATGATCAACCGGCGCAGAGGTGTTTCCGTGCGAAGCAGGTCCATGGCCTCCACACGACTTCGTTTGCTGAAAGCGCCACACAAAACGACCAGCAGGATCGTATTCAGGGCCACTACGAAAACCATTTGACCCTTCCACAAATTCGCGTGTTGTTGCCACCAAGTCGATCGCAGGCGCCACTGTTCCCAAGCGGCATATCCGACCACGAAGAACAAAGGGACGATAGGCAAAAGGAATCGCTCCTGCTTATTGGGGAAGTACGAATGCACGGCCAGGAACAGCATTAGCGGGATCCAAAGCAGCAGTGGACTTGTCTTGCGAAAGAACCCGAAAAGCACGGCTACGCTCAGGAATGGAATGTAGATGCCGGCCAGTAACAATAGGTAATTGTACCAAGGTTGATCAAAATAAGTGGTGGTGTTCACCAAGTTGTAGAGAACATATTCGGTGAGTTCGGCGAACGGTGCCTTCCAAATGAACAGGTCGATCGTGCCTTGGAGCAAGACGATCGGAAACGCAACTCCCAAGCCATACACCACGGCATGTTTCCACCGTTTTTGAAGAAGGAATGCCAGTCCCGGACCAACGGCGAAGAACAAGGTCTGGAAACGGATGTTCACCGCCAGCCCGATCCATAACCCGGCCACGAATGCATCCGTCAAACTAGGACCTTCCGGTGAACGGACCAACCGATAAGCGCCCAGCATGAGAAAAGGGATGCAGGCCACTTCCACCAGATTTCGAACGGCCAAGAAGGGCATGAAATAGAACAGTGCGAGGAAAAGCCCTGTACGCCAAGCGATCTCCGGGGTCGCCAGTCGAAGTGCAATGCGATATCCTGCCCGCACCACCACTAAGCTCCAAATGGCATGGATAACCCGAACAACCAACATGATGGCCTTTGGTGACCCTATCCCGATCCATTTCGATCCACTGAACAACACGTAGTGCAAGCCGACATACACAAAACTATGCCCACTTGGATGTGGCGTACCCATTTGGTTCCAAGGCAGCCAATTGTTGTAATCGAAACCGTCCACCCAACTTGCGGCCGCTTCGATCACCAGAAAATGATCATCATGGGCGAAGTACCCTTCACTGAAGAAGGATGCAATAAGACGCGGTACCAATGCGATCACGGTCAATGCCGCCAAAGGCTTTGAGGTGCACCATGCATGGAAGGACCGCAACATCGGCGCGAAGCTAATGGTAGAGTCCGGCCTTGTGCCCTAACATTGCGGAATGTCCGCTGGACGAAATGCAAGTGCTACGGCTTGGGTCGTTACGTTGATCGTGGCGTTCGGTCTTATGGCCTTTCTGCCGACCTTTTTCACGTTCATCGACGGACGTGAAGGCACGATGCCTTTCGAGCCTTTGCTAGCACATTTACCTGCGAAGGACGTGACCATACCGCTTTTCGTTGTGCTCTATTCCACTCTTTTGGTCCTTGTTGTCTTGGCCATTCGTTCACCGTTGCTGGTTCTTCGCACCATACAGGCCGCACTGATCCTGCTCTTGTTCCGGATGGCCATGATGGCGATGTTTCCATTGGTGGCGCCGCCTGGTCTGATCACGTTGCAAGACCCTCTCACCCAACTTTTCTACCCGACATCGGAACCGTTTGAAAAGGATCTGTTCTTCAGCGGGCACACGGCGAATATGTTCCTCTTTGCCTTGGCTGTTCCTTCACGGAATTGGCGGTTGGTCTTCCTCGCTGCGGCGGCATTTGTTGCAGCAGCGGTGCTCGTTCAGCATGTGCACTGGACGGTTGATGTGGTGGCAGCGCCGTTCTTCGCTGTCTTGGCTTGGTGGTTCAGCAAGTGGACCATGGTGTTGTCAACCCGTTGACGAACGCTAAGAGCAGGACCATTTTCGGCACGCGCTACTTAACCGCCCAGCTTCTTCAAGTAGATCGAACTGGCCACCCGTTCAACGATCGCTTCGGGCAGCAAACCCAATGCAAGAACGGTGACTTTGTTGAAGAAGCCAGGTACCACTTCAGCCTTTCCAGCGAACAGTGCGTTCAAGGCTGCTTCTGCGACCGGCTTGGGCGGATGTCCGAAACGTTTCGCAAGATCATCCATCACCTGCATGCCTGCTCGTTCGGTGAAGCCGGTTATGACGCTACCGGGACAAACACAACAGACCTGGATACCCGTTCCGCTCAATTCCATGCGTAATGACCGGGACCAGCGAACGATGAATGACTTGCTACCGCTGTACGTCCCGAGCGTTGCGAATGCATTGTATCCCGCCATGCTACCCACGTTCAGCACGTAAGCTTTCGGCGCATTTCTCATCCGGGGTAGAAGACGATGGGTCAGCTCAATGGGCACGTGCATGTTCAACCGCATCATGCGGAGGTGATCTTCCAATGGCTTTTCCGCAAAACGGCCCCAGATCGCTTCACCGGCATTGTTCACCAGAACGGTAATGGGCAGACCGGTCGCGTCGATCCGTTCCATCAGACCATCCACCGCATCTGGTGCCACAAGGTCCGCCTCTATCGCTATAGCCCTGGACCCATTCAATTTTCCACATTCGGCCACGGTCTCGGCCAGCTTTGCGGTGGTACGTGCCACGGCCACGATCCCATAACCACGTTCGGCCAATCCGAACGCGAATGCGCGGCCCAATCCTTGGCTCGCCCCGGTGACCAATGCGTATCCTTTCTCCATGTCTGTGTTCTCTCAATTCATTGACCGCTCTCCGTGCTATTGGCAAGCACCAACGATGCCGAGTTCCTTGTGTTCCGCGCGAATAGCCAGCTTGGATCAGGGAAGCAAGAGCGGTGAGGTCTTGAACGACCTACTTCACCAACCCTTGGAACCGGTGGTAGAACGGGGTCTTGCTCTCGGCGGATTTGGGCAAGAAGGGACCGTTCACGATGGGGATGTACATGACCCTTCGGCGGCTGGCCTCACCGACCAATTTGGACTTGGCCACGCGATGCCATGCTCGTCCATCATGGATCGTGAGATCACCAGCCTTGATCTCGAAGGCCACTTCGCGGGGATCCGGCCGGTTGTCCAAGAACTGCACTTTGCGGAAGAGAACACCCGATTTCTTTTGCTTGTGCGTTCCGGGGAGGATCCGAAGGCCGCCATTGCGCGGGTCCTGGTCATCCAAATGGATACCCACGTTCAGCATGGGACACATGGGCAGGCCAAGGAAGAGGTCACGCACAGAATCCGTATGCCAGCCCATTTGGGTAAAGTTGCTGGTCGGAGAGTTGACATAGTGGTTCACAACGAGGCCGTCCTTTTCATGCGTGCCCAGTCGGCCGCCTTCACCTACCAACGACAAAAGTGTGTTGAAGCGTTGGTCCTTTAGCAACTCGGCCAGGACCGGGTGGTGCTGTGATGCGAAACAGAAGCGTTGGATGATCTCCTTGCCATCCACATCCATCCCATATTTGAGCGGCGTACCGTTCAACACCCGCAGCCCTTCGGAAACCCAACGCGCGCTGAGTTCATCCATGGCCTTGGTCATAGAGTTCACCGCATGGGGCGTAAGGAAGCCCCTGAAATGTAGGAAGCCATTTTTCTCGAACGAGGCCATTTGGTCGCCCGTAAGTTGGTCACCAAGTGGGTCGACATCAATGATCCTCATGTACTATGGCCTAAGTGGAAAGTGCGTCAAAAATAACGTTAGTTCAATGTTCCAAAACGAACTTTGATCAAGATGTGACGAAGCTGGCGTTAGTTTTGACCGGAACTACCCCCCATGAACATCCTTGTCCTATCGCGGGACACCAAATTGTACTCGACGAAGCGTCTGGTCGAAGCCTGCGAAATACGTGGTCATACTGCACGTGTAGTGAATCACGTGAAGTGCGATATCTACATCGAGAAGCGGAAACCGCAGGTGATCTATGGCGGCGAGCCATTGACAGGGATCGATGCAGTGATCCCCAGGATCGGTGCAAGCGTGACCTTCTATGGCACCGCAGTGGTGCGCCAATTCGAAATGATGAAGGTGTTCAGCACCATAGAGAGCCAAGCGCTGGTGCGGAGCAGGGACAAACTGCGAAGCATGCAGATCCTTACCCGTAGCGGTGTTGGCATACCCAAGACCGTCTTCACCAATTACAGCAAGGATGTCGGCAGCATCATCGATGCGGTCGGCGGTGCACCATGCATCATCAAGCTACTGGAAGGAACACAAGGTCTCGGTGTAGTGCTTGCGGACACCAAGAAGGCGGCCGTGGCGGTATGCGAAGCGTTCAACAGTTTGAAGGCTCGTGTGATCGTTCAGGAATTCATCAAGGAGAGTAGGGGAATGGACGTTCGTGCCTTTGTGGTCGATGGCAGGGTGGTAGGGGCCATGAAGCGGACCGGAAAGGAAGGTGAGTTCCGTAGCAATCTGCACCGAGGTGGTTCGGCCCAGTTGATCGAACTGACACAGGAGGAGGAAACCACCGCGATCAAGGCCGCCAAAGCACTTGGATTGCACGTTGCTGGTGTGGATATGCTCCAGAGCGACCGGGGTCCGTTGGTGATCGAGGTGAACAGTTCGCCCGGATTGGAAGGTATAGAGAAAGCCACCGGTCAGGACATTGCCGGGGAGATCGTGAAGTTCATTGAGCGGCACGTGTAAACTCACAGGTCTGCTAACGCCCCGTCTCCTTGCTCTGCGAAACAGGTGGTGTTGGTTTTCTGCACTTGCCGAAAGAAGCACCAAGTACGAAGTTCCATTGTCCGAAGAAGAACCGTTGATCGGCCTTGTCCGCTTTGGAGGTCGTTGTGCGGATATCAGGCATGCGGATATAGCCGCCCTTGGCTTCGGTCTGGATGAAGAAGCTGCGGAAGAATTCGATATTCAGGCCCACCACGGCGCTCATCCCATAGCCCGCAAGGTGGAAACGGTCGTTGCGTTCATTGTTCATGAGCACTGCATTCGTCTTCGGGTACAGGATCCCGGTGCCGATCCCTTCGGTGATCCCGATGCGCAGTTTGCCCACGGTCAATAGGTCCAAAGCATGTCTGATCTCCACGTTCGGGTAATTCAGGCCATCGGTATGCTCGAATTGCAAAAAGTCCGGTGTCAACGGGATATCAGCATCCGAGTAATTCCCGTCAAAGCCAGTTCCTGTGCCGGCGATTGTCCCATTGATGTCCACCACTTGGTACGCTTGGACCACATACTTCATGTGGTCCGTTCCAATGCTGAGGTTCCAGTTGGGCTTGAACCAATAGCCGATGCGGAAATTGTACTGCGGAATGGTGGCGGAAACGGGGTTCAAGTAGGTCTTTGCGTTGAAGTCCGTTGGTCGGTCGAACGCCTTCACATCGCGTAGGGTGAAATCATACTGATCACCGGTGAAGTGGATATCCGATCCCGTGAAGATCGCGCGGTTCCATCCCCAGTACAGGTAAACTTTTCCGGTACGGTCCGCTCGGTCGTGCACCGGTCCTTGGGCCAAACAGTTCAATGTTAGCAAAAGAAAGGTGGAAAAGGCCAGGAGCCGCATGGTCCGGCAAAGCTACGGGAGTGCGCCGCTCAACCGATGAGGTGCTTCGTACTCACGTCCACCAGAAAACGCCCTCGCAGGAATTTGCGGCCGAGCAGCACTTGGAACTTCATATCGCTTCTATCGAACAATGTGAATTGGGTGCGGACCGAAACCCCGTTCAATCGCACCGTTGTTGTGATCAAGTAGCGTTTGCTCACCTCCCCGTTGCTGCTCTTCACCGCAATGCGTTTGAAGACCTTGAATGCCTTGGTCTTACGTTGGCCTCCCATTTGGAAAGTGACCACCAGCCTTTTCACTCCCTCGATGGAGCGCACTTTCATACGCTGGTAATGGATCGCACTTCGGTATGCTCCGGTGTCCACCTTTGCCTCCACACGTGCGATGCCAAGACCCGGCAGCGCAATATGCTCCAGTCTCCCGATGGTCACGCGTGCCCTGCTCATGGTTATGGCGTAAAGATGCGCCACACCCTGCATTTGTCGAGGTGTTCATCAGCGCGTTTACCCACACTTCCAAGTGAAAAGATGCACTTTCAGCAAAAGGCGCGAACTTTGCAGGACATCACCAAAACACACCGATGAACAAATTCTTTCTTTTTAGCTGCGCATTGACCTTGGCCATGGCCTGTAACACTGCGCATAATCCTGCTGTTGCGCAAGAGGTGAAGTCCTACGGTGAAGCGATCAAACCCGAAGGGGCGATCACTACTGATCAATTAATGAAGGAAATGGGAGAGAAGGACGAACTAACCACAAAAGTGGAAGGGGAGATCATTACCAGTTGCGTCATGAAAGGTTGCTGGATGGATGTGAAACTGCCGAACGATGAAGTGATGAAAGTGCGTTTCAAGGATTACGGATTCTTCGTGCCTACCAAGGGGTTGGAAGGGAAACACGCGGTATTGCAAGGCACCGCCACCCGTGAAGTGATCGATGTACCAACGCTTCGCCACTATGCGGAAGATGCAGGCAAGAGCAAGGAAGAGATCGAGAAGATCACGGAACCGGAGAACAATTTGATGTTCTTGGCCGATGGCGTGTTGATCACGTACTGATGACAAGAGCAAGTAGGATAACAAGGCCCGGGGCAATGCTTCGGGCCTTGTTGTTCCTGTGCCTTTGGAACGGGAGTGCGTTCGGTCAAGGTGCATTTGATCTGAAGCCGGGGAGGGAAGCAGTGATCGGCGGTGCAGGTGTGGCCTTCTACGGCTTTGCGCTCTTCCAGGAACACCGGAATATGCATTCGGTCTTACCCGTTTTGAACAGGTCAGGAATTCCGGGTATTGACCGTATTGCCATCGATCAATGGAGTGTTCCTGCGCACCGGGCCAGCAATGTGCTCTTCGGTGTGGCGGTCGCAGCTTCGCTCACCACAGCGATCATTGGAGAGAAAGGCGAACGCCCTTTGGTCCCGATCGTGATCATTGCAGAGGCCGGTTTGTTCAGCGCCGGTCTTACCAATACGGTGAAAGAACTCGTGCGTAGACCGCGACCTTATTTGCATGGCGAGAATGCACCACCGGAGATCTCACGCACAAGTAACGACTACACTTCCTTCTGGAGCGGGCACACCGCGAATACGGCGGCGATCACCTTCACTTGCGCCAATATGGTGCAACGGTCCGATGCATCCAGCGGTGTGAAAACGGCGACATGGATCGGGGCGGCCGTCGCTCCAGCTGCCATGGGCTATCTGCGTGTGCGGGCCGGAAGGCATTTCCCCACGGACGTGTTGACAGGTTATGCGGTGGGCGCGTTGGTGGGCTGGGCGGTACCCTACTTTCACCGCTCAATTAGGTGAGCGTTCGACATGGGAAAGATCACATTGGCCATACATGGCGGCGCCGGCACAATAGCCCCGGAATTGATGACCCCAACACGGGAGAAAGCGTATCGCGAAGCGTTGGACCTCTCTTTGCGCAAGGGCTATGGCGTATTGCTGGAAGGAGGCGCTGCGCTGGATGCGGTTGAAGCCGCCGTTCGCGTGTTGGAGGATTCTCCGCTTTTCAATGCCGGGCGTGGTTCGGTGTTCAATGCTGATGGTCAACATGAAATGGATGCAAGCCTGATGAACGGCTCCGACCTTCAAGCCGGTGCTGTTGCTGGCGTGCAGAACGTGAAGAACCCGATCTCCTTGGCGCGCAAGGTGATGGAGAACAGTGGTCACGTGTTGATCAGTGGGAACGGTGCATTCGAATTCGCACACAAGCATAAAGTACCTCTGGAGGATGATCAGTACTTCTTCGATGAGTTTCGTTACCAGCAGTGGCAGGAGACCGTCGGTACTGATGTGTACCAGTTGGACCATGCTGCAAGTGCGGCTGCAAAGGAGAAGAAGTTCGGCACGGTGGGAGCGGTGGCATTGGACACGAATGGCCATTTGGCTGCGGGCACCAGCACCGGTGGCATGACCAACAAGAAGTGGCAGCGCATCGGTGACAGTCCCGTGATCGGTGCCGGCACTTATGCGAACGATGCATCATGCGCGATCAGTTGCACCGGCCACGGCGAAAGTTTCTTACGAGCGGTAGCCGCTTTTGATGTACATGCGCTCATGTTGTACAAAGGTCTGTCGCTTGCCGAAGCCGTGCGCGAAGTGGTCCACGTAAAACTACCGCCCTTGGATGGGGATGGCGGATTGATCGCCATTGACCGGGAAGGGAATGTAGTGCTTGATTTCAATTGCAGCGGCATGTACCGCGGGCAAGTTGGAGCTGACGGGGTTTGCCACACGGCGATCTTTCGTTGAGAGAGACCGGGAGTTGTTGGTAACGAACTGGTAGATCCAGGATCTGAAGCACGCTAGGGTTGCGTGCCCTTCGACGATGATGCAGATGGCTTCCCACCAAACGGCAGCCGGATCCGTTGCTCTTCGGGGTACTCAGTTTCCTCACCCAACAAGAACCCGTAAGGCTTCAATGAAGGCAATGAATCGCAGACCACTTTCAGCATTCCGGTAATGGGGATAGCGAGCAACATGCCCATCACCCCCCACAAGGAACCTGCGGCCAAAAGCGCAACGATACTTGCGAGCGGATTGATGCTAACACTGGAACCCACGATCTTGGGGGTGATGAAGTTGTTCTCCAAGAACTGGGTGAATGCGCAAACGCCAAGCGCTCCGAGCGCGTAACCCAAAGAATCCTTGGTGATCAACGCGAGTACGACGGGCAACAAACTGCCGATCATCACGCCTACATACGGGATCACGTTCAGGAAGCCGACAACGAAACCCATGAGGATCGCATACTTCAGGCCGAGGATCAGGAAGCCGATGCTATTGAGAACACCGAGTATCACCACGACCAACAGTACACCTCTAATGTACTTGCTGGACAACTTCGAGATCCGTTCCATGATGTGCAGGATCACGCCATCGCTGGTTTCGCCGAGTTGATCGAAGAAGGTCTTGAACTTGCCACGCAACAGGATCAGCAGGAACACGAAAACCGGTAACGGCACAATGGCGGCCAATGCTGCACCGGTCATTCCGAAAAGGGACAAAGCCACTTTACCACTGGTGCTGGCCAATTCATTGACCCTTGTATTGAACCACGTTACTTGATCACGTTGGCTCATGTGGAATTGGTCTGAGATCCAGTTTTGAAAGGCATCACCTTTCGCTGTCAATGCTTCTTTCAACGCTGGGAGGTCATCGGTGAAGCGGGTCAGTTGCCAGCCGAGCAGGAAGAATACCCCTATCACAGTGACCAACATCACCAACGTGGCCACCAACGCACCTGCCCATTTGGGAGCCACACGTTCCACGCGTCGAGCTACTGGAAAGAGCAGTGATGCCAGCAGACCGGAAGAGATGAGCAGCAGAATGAGACTGCGTCCGTAATAGAGCACGACGACAGTGAGCACTATGGAGAGCAGGACAAAGGCATATTTCTGAAGTCCGGAGCTATGCTGCATGTTGAATAAGGGTGCGACTGATGCGCTGTCTGATCACAAAGGTGGTTACTCTGTGTCCTCTGGATCGAACGATCCAGTGAATCGTTCCTTCATCGCTTCCAAGTAATGGATGAAGCGTTCCAGCTTCTCAGGATGGATCAATCGTTCCAAGATAGCTGGTGCCAATGCACCGATCACCAGTGCCATTGCCTTACCCTTGAAGCCCTTTGCGCGCGAAGCCAACACGCCACCTAGGTAACCACCTATCCCGCTTTGGTCCTTACCAACAACACGTGTTATGAAGCGGCCGGGTCCCCAATGAGAAAAAGCGTTGCGCACCGTATTGCCCACGAGCAATTTGCGAAGTTCCGGATCCTTCAGTGCGTTGCCGCGCTGCTCGAGCCGAAAAGCATGTTCATGGAGAAGAGCTTTCAACCGGAACTTTTCAGCCTGTACCGAGCCTAGGTCTTCAAACTTCCGCTTCGTCATCGTGGGCGGAATTGACAATGGTGAGTGTGATGCCGTCACTGATCTTCTTCATGAAAAGGAAGTAGAAGAGCAGGGTGATGACGAGAAGTAGACCTCCAGCGGATAGGAAGCCCAAAGCGTAACTGTCCATTAGCTGGCCGAGCCATAGTGCGAATGACACAGCAAGCATCATGACCACGCCCGCTGCCAACAAGGCCACGACAACCCATACGACGATAGTGCCTGCCAATCTGCCTGCGGCTTCGGAGGCTGAAAGGATGAGGTACGCCTTTTGGGTGTGGAACCATCCTTTGGCATCACCAACGGCCGCGTTGATCAGTGCTGAAAGGTCCGGTCGTTCTTCTTCTTCCATGTTTACGCTTCAATTCAGACATTCGATCAACCTGGAACGTAAGGTCCGGTTCCACGGATCCCTGAAAGGTAAGCACCCAATGTTAAGCCAAGTCGGCGATCCGGTTCACCGCAGCCACTTCCGTTCCATTACGAACGTGCCAAAGGGAATAATGGATGCCAACCCAAGGCCAATGATCCGTTCCACATCCCACTTCAATTTGGTGAACAACGGCACTGCGAGGATCCAATAGCCAATGAAGAGCACACCATGCAACCAGCCGACCACCTTCACAGCCATGGGGATGTCGAAGATGTATTTCAATGGCATTGCGATCCCAAGAAGTACGAGGAAACTCCAGCCTTCTGCTATTGCGATCGTTCGGAAGCGTTGGATGATCGGGTTCATTTGTTATAGAGTTTAGGTATTGATGAAACGTGCGGGTAATAAGTATTGGGTACCTAGTACCGGGTACAAGTCGTCGGTACTAGGTACCCTATGCCAGTTACCCTATACCCAACACTCAACTCTTCACCGGCACCTGCACTGCCGAGAACTGCCGCATATTCACCGAATAGCTGTGTCCTTTGGAAATGATGTGGACCCGCATGCCTTCAATGCTGAATGGTTGTCCTTCTTCCGCATCAGCGAAATCGCTGTACGAGATCTCGTGTCCGTCGAAGATCATCACTTGGCCACTGCCGATCGTCTCCAAGTTGTTCGCATCCGTGATCACCACGCCGGTATCCTCGCCAAGTCCGATACCGATGGCGTTCGGATTACCCGCCACCGCCTGCGTCAAACGGCTGAATCGTCCGCGTTCCACGAAGTGGCTGTCGATGATCACATCCTGGATCAGTCCCGCACCGGTGGTCATTTTCACGCCGCCCTTGATCAAGCCGGAAGAACTATGGCCTTGGTAGATCATGGTACTGCTCATGCACATGGCACCCGCGCTTGTACCGGCGATCACGAAGCCTTTCTCTTCATGGTAGCGCCGCTTCATCAGTTCCAAGAAAGCCGTACCACCGAAGATCGTGGTCAAGCGCAGTTGGTTGCCTCCGCTCATCATAACACCATTGGCCTTGGCCAAGCGTTTGATCATCTCGGGTTTCACATCGCTGCGGTCACGGATGTTCAGGATGTCCAAGTTGGTAGCCCCTAAACGACCGAAGGCGTCGATGTAGTTCTGGCCTACCTCTTCCGGAATGCTGCTCGCGCTGGTGATCACGGCGATCCGGGCTGAGGTTCCGCCCATTTCGTCAACAACCCGGCGAAGGATCCCGTCCTCAATAAAGGTATGGTTGAAGACCTTGGTATTGTGCCCGGCTTCTGGGGCCTGGCCTTTGTCCTCGTTACCGCCGATGGCGATGAGCTTTCCTTTTGGTGTCATGGATTGGTCTTGTTCCCCCGCCCCCCAAGGCCCTTTGGGAAAGTTGGTTCCGCCTTAGATGGACGCGAATACCAAGGGCCAGCGGGGGCGAAAATAGGGGGATCGGCCGGGACCTTGGACCGTTAATGAAGTTTTGATGAACAATGGAACGTCCCTATCTTCCGCCAATGCAGGCCACGTTTGCCGCTTGCCGACCACTGAACTTCCGAACCCTCGCACCTCCAAAGCCCATCTTACCATGCGCATTCTCGAGCTCAAGGCCATGCGTGGCCCCAACTACTGGTCTGTTAAGCGACACAACCTGATCGTGATGCGGTTGGATATTGAGGACCTGGAGGAAAAGCCCACAGATAAGATCCCTGGATTCTATGAAAGGATCCAAGAGTTGCTGCCCACCATGCAAAGCCACCGTTGCAGTGAAGACCACGAAGGCGGCTTTTGGGAACGGGTGAAGCGCGGCACATGGATGGGCCATGTGATCGAGCATATTGCCTTGGAGATACAGACGTTGGCGGGCATGGAGACAGGCTTCGGCCGCACGCGCAGCACGCGTGACAATGGTGTTTATAATGTTGTGTTCAGCTACATCGAGGAACCTGTTGGCATGTATGCTGCCAAGGCTGCCGTGCGCATTGCGGAAGCGTTGATCAGTGGAGAGAAGTATGATCTTAGCGAGGACATCCAGCAGATGCGGGAACTTCGGGAAGAAAGCCGACTTGGGCCTAGTACCGGTAGTATTGTACAAGAGGCACTGTCGCGCGGTATTCCGTATCTCCGTTTGAATGGTCAGAGCTTGGTCCAGCTTGGGCACGGTATCCATCAGAAACGGATCCGAGCTACGATCACCAGCAAGACCAGTAACATTGGTGTGGAGATCGCCTGCGACAAGGAAGAGACCAAGCAATTGCTGGAGAGCTACGAGATCCCCGTACCGAAAGGACGTGTGGTCCGCTCCGAAGAAGGGTTGGAAGCAGCCATTGACTCGGTTGGTTTTCCTTGTGTGATCAAACCCAGTGGAGGGAACCACGGGCGCGGTGCCACCATTGGCATAAAGACGTTGGAGGAGGCGAAAATTGCATTGGCCAAGGCGAAGGAGATCAGCCGCAGCGTGATCGTGGAGCGTTATATCACCGGCTTGGACCATCGCTTGTTGGTCATCAACCACCAATTCATTTGTGCAGCGAAACGCACACCGGCTTGTGTGATCGGCGACGGAAAGAGCACCATTGAGCAACTTACTGCAGAAGTGAACAAGGATCCACGCCGAGGCTACGGGCACGAGAACGTGCTCACGCGCATCGACTTGGACGATCACACGGAAAAGTTGTTGGCCTTGCACGGTATGAGCGCTTCCTCCGTGCCACCGAAGGATGAAGTGATCTACCTGAAAGCC
>Ga0154020_10001423_pt1 | contig 29555 bp, 27 predicted proteins | sample Klosneuvirus_201_FD_109709 | JGI IMG/M metagenome (GOLD analysis project Ga0154020, IMG submission 109709) | Active sludge microbial communities from wastewater, Klosterneuburg, Austria - Klosneuvirus_20160825_MG | ecosystem: Engineered > WWTP > Aerobic digester > Activated sludge | place...
AGGCCGGATTCGCACTCCGGAGCCGCGCCAATTCCCCCACCGCGCCCGCGACATCGCCCGACCACGCGCGCATCTGCGCGGAGCCGATTCCCACCCCCATGTGCGTCGGGTCCAGGCGTGTGGCCTGCCGCATCTCCGCCTTCGCCTCGTCGGTCTTTCCCTCGTAGTACTTGACCCAGGCGAGGTCCGCGCGGGCTTCGCCCCATTGCGGTCGGGCGTTCACCACGGCCTGCAGATCCGCGTGCGCGCGTTGCAGGCGCGTGGCGTCGTACTGGCCGCGGCTGTGGGCGAGGGCCAGCCAGGCGAGCCCACGCTGGCGCCGCGCGTCGTCGAGGTAGGGGTGGGCATCGACCAGGCTTTGTAGCGCGTCGAGGCGACTTTCCGGTGACGAGCGGGCGAGCGCCGCCCGTTCCTGAGCGGCGCCGACACTTCTATACGCACAGGCGAGGGCCAGGACGCCAAGGAAGGCGATAAACGCGCGACACCGGAGCGCCGTGCTCGGTTTGGCCCTGGCCGACCCCGCGGTGGCGACACCCAGCAAAACGGCGAACGCGAGAGCGTTCGCGGGAATCCTGAAACCAAAATCGAAGAGGGAGTGAAAGAGCATGGTCAGACAGGAGGCGAGAGCACCCGCCCGCAGCCACCTTCCGCTTCGATCGCGGCCATGAACCATCTCGTGATGCGCCGACTTCCAGGCGAACCTCGCGAAGAGAATCAGGCCGGCGACAAGGACCAGGCCACCTTCCACCGCGAACTCGATGAGATCGGCCTCGGCCCTCTCGGATCGGACATCCCCATGGCCAGCCTTGAAGGGCGCGACGGCATCGGCGAAAGCGCCCAGCCCGGACCCAATGACGGGCTGATTCACGAAGGCGCGAAGCGAAGCCAGGCCGATGTCGACCCGATAGCTGCTCGAACCATCCCTGTCGAAGAGATTGGCCAGTCGCGTGCGTGTCGAGGTGGGTATCGCGAGAGCGGCCACCACCAGAATGCCCGCCCCGATGAGGAGCGGGCCGAACGATGATCTTTGATGGCCTGCGTGATGTGCCTTTCGCCGCATGTCGCTCGAGATCCACGCCAGGCTTACGAGGCCAAGCGCCAGGGCCAGGGCTCCACCCCGGCTGCCGCTCGCAAACACGGTGATCACAAGAGCGCAGGCGAGGCCGATGAGCGCAAGACCCCGCGGCGTGAGCTTTCCCGAACGTCGCAAGTCACCAACCGCCATGGCGATGGCCAGCGGCACACCCAACGACACGAAACCCGCGAAGTTGTTGTGATTGACGTAAGAGCCAAACGGCATGGTCTGCAGTCCGCCCTTCTGCCCGAACAGCATGGTTCGGTCGGTCGACCATTGAAACGCGGCGAAGGCAGACTCGGCCACGCAGGTTGCCAGCAGCGCCAGTGCGACCCGGCGACCCGTGTGGGTGGATGACGATGCGGTCCGTGCGTCGACCGCGGTCCAGACCAGCGCCATCGAGCACCCCACAACTGCCGCTTCGATAGTGAGGAGCGGAGCCACGCTCTGCCGAAACGCGACCTGAGCCGCGGCGAGGGCCAAGAGGACGAGAGCCGCGCCGCCGCCGCGCGGCAGCCTTCGCTCGCGCAGGTCGGGCCACGACAACAGGCCCGTGGCGACGAGCAACAGAGAGCAAAGCGCGTATCGCGCACTGTCTTCGACCGACCCGTAGACCCACGGGGCGACAATTACCGCCGCGAGAAGCAACCCCTCCCCGATCAACTCAACCGGGACTCCCGCTCGGACAGGTCCTTCGGGCCCACTGCGGCCTTCGCCTGACTCCACGTGTCGGTTTTCGTCCTATGTTTCGCTGGACCGACGGGAGTAGGCAGCCGCGGAATCGCCTGGGATCGCATCTCTAGGCGGCATCGGATAGGCGGGGTAACCGGCCGGCCCCTGCCTTCGTCGCCGTTGCTCCATTCCGATGGCCGCGAAGGCATAGTAGAAGCCGGTGACCTGAGCCTTGTGTCGGTAGAGCGTGCCCACGTTGCCTTGGCCGATAGCGTAGCCGAAGGTCACCGTCATGGTTACGAGGAGAACACCGATGGAATCGCTCAATCGCTTCCGGAAGAGGAACAAAATGCCAGTGATGATCCCCGGCACAAGCGTGTAGAAGAACAGTGTTTCAGGTATCGCAAGCGACTGTCGGATGGAGCCCAACTGCCACGGGAACGGGGCGAAGAAGAAATAGGCCAAACCAACCGGAAGGAAAGCCAGGGCTCCGCCCACGGTCGAGACATCGGCGTCTGCGCCGAAGCCCGAATCCGCGGCGACGGCGCTGGAACTCCACGAACGCAGTCTCTGGACCTCGACCAGGTCGAGTGACTGAACCTTCCCAGAAGTTTCACCCGCCTGTCCGCCCAAATAGACAAGGGCAAGGGCCAGAATCGAACCCAGAAATACATTCCGAACGATGTCCTTCGATCGGCCCAGAATGAAAGACAAGACAAACGGGCCAACCGCTGCGTAGAGCAGGTATGACCGGAACAGCGTCAGCGCCCAGATCAAGACGGCTGCCGAGATCATGCGACGTGGAATCAGGCGCCCCTTGAGTTCGGCCATTTCCCGGGCCAGCCTCACCAGAAGCCACTGAACCCACACATCGCGAATCATCAGCGAAGACCACAGGATCATCGACGGAAAGTAGGCCATGAACTTGGCGGCGCGCAGCGCCGCGGTCTCGTTTCCACCGATCAGGCGCGTGAGGCGAAACAATTCCAGGACCGCGAGCGATCCGACCCAGGCGTTAAGGAGCTTGGGGAGGAGTGGGAGCTGGCCGAAAGGAAAGTAGAGCGCAGCCACAATGTAGTAATAGCCCTTGCCCTCGCCCCGGGAAATGATGCTGGGCTCCACCGGAATCTCACCCCGCCAATATTTGGCCAGAAGGTCACCGCCGTAGTCATAGGTCCCCTCATCCGGGGCGAAAAGATAGGGTGTCACGAAGAAGTGGATCACTATCGCCGCGACGACGCGGACCACGAAGGCGGTGCGTGCCAGTCTTACCGCCGCGGCTTCCGGACCCTTCATGGCGCGAAGCTTACCCGCCGGCGGGCGTGCGGCAGGCCAGGGCCAGCCGAACGACCTAGGCGGGCGTCTGCGCCAACAACTCTCTGTAGAGAGCCGCCATGTCGTCGAGGAGCCGCGGCAACGAATAGCGCTTCAAGACCGCGGCCCGCCCTTCGGCCGTCATTCGAATTGAGTTCTCCGATACGTCCAGCGCCTCTCCAATCGCCTTGGCCACGCCTGCAGGCGAGCGAGCCGGGACCAAAGTGCCGAATCGCCCGCCATCAAGCAGGTCTGGAGTGCCGCCCACCGCTGAGGCCACGACTGGCCGACCTGCTGCGAGCGCTTCGATCAGCGCCACCGGGGTCCCCTCATTCAAGGACGTGTTTACGACCAGGTCCAGATCGCCGAAGACCGCGGCGGTGTCCTTTCGCCAACCAAAGAAGTGGATCCGGTCTCCCAAGATGGCGACGGCCCGCGCCTCGAGCCGCGTGCGTTCCTCGCCGTCGCCCACCACCGCGAAACGGATGTCGGTCGTCCTCGAGGCCAGAAGGGCCGCAGCATCGATGAAGGTGTCGACATCCTTGATCGCAACCAGCCGACCCACGATCCCAACAACGCGTGAGTCGCTCGACCAGTTCGCTTCTCTCCTCAACGTTCCTCTCGGGAGGGAACCCGCAAGGGGCTGCAGGTCTAAACCCAAAGGGAGGACGCGCATCCGACCGGGAGGGGCAACGCCTAGACGCATCAGATCTTCCTCGACGGATTCAGAGACGGTAAGAAGAGCATCCGTGGCGTGACCCAGGGTCCGCTCGACGCCGCGAAAGAAGAGGCTTGCCAGGGGGTGGAAATAGCCCGACAGTACATGGCCGTGATATGTGTGAACCACCACGGGAACCCGAGCCATCAGGGCGGCGATACGTCCCAGAGCGCCCGCCTTCGCGGTGTGAGTGTGAACGATCTCCGGTCGTTCGCGTCGCATGAGTCTGTAGAGTTGCAGCACCGCGCGCACATCGTTCAGGGGACGGATAGCGCGACCAAGATCCGGAAGCACGACGAGATCGACGCCGCGTGCCGCGGCCAGATCCAGAAAGTCGCCCTCGTGGGGATCCGTCTTGCCAACCACGAGCCGGGTCTCGAAGCCGAAATCAACCAGGCCTGCGCTGAGATGAATCACATGCAGAGAAGGTCCGCCGATGTTCAATCGGGAGAACACGCGCAAGACGCGGGTCATCGTGGCACAAGAGTCCTGGAGCCGGACCGCTACGAGGCCCGTTGCCCCAGAGCATGCCAAAACGGGGCCCGTGGCGATACGACGACATCTTTGAGCCCGGCGGTATTCATCATGGACACGAACTCGTCTCGAGTGAAGCGCCGCTCGACGGCGGTACCGAAACGGTCCAGCGCGTCCGTCCTGATATCTCGGAGACTCTTGTTCTGATAGTAGGTGAGGGGAAGTCGATCCGCCGCCTCACGCCCCCCCGCCAATACCACCGCCCGCGAAACCGCGATGAGCGGCAGGTAGATCGAGAAGGCGAAGACGTCGCAAACCCAGCCTTTCAGGCGATGCGGCATTCGCGACACCACGCGGCGTATGCCGTCCGCGAGAAGAAAGAGGCCCCTGTAGAGCGGGCCTCGCTGATCCAGGTTGTAGTAGACGTACACGAGGACGTGCCCGCCGGGTTTCACTTTCTGGACCAGGCGACGGAGGGCTAGGGCCGGATTAGGCAGATGGTGGATTACGCCAAGGCAGATGGCGAAATCGAACGACCCATCGGCAAACGGAACGTTGTCCAGGGAGGCGCGCGTCACCCTCACATTCTTCCGGTCCCGGTTGAGCTCCGACGCACTGAACACGGCCTCAGAGGGGTCGATTGACTCTACGAACCCGACCCGGGTCGACAGGTACCGCGACCAACGCCCGGAGCCGCACCCCGCATCGAGGGCGTGTCCCACCGCTGCCAGGACATCCTTGGGAACGATATCAAAGTACTCCGCGCCTGCGACCTCAATAGCGGTGTCGGAAAACCATCCAAAACGTTTCCACTCGGAGCCGAACGACTCGACAATCTCAGCGTCCAGGTTTGGGCCGAGCGTGTCGAAGCTGGCGATTGGCACGCCGCGGTGAGAAAAGACTTCGGTCGGAGGCGCTTGGTAAGGAAGCACGGGCTAAGCCGAAACCAGTCCGTGGACAACGGCGGCAAAGGCCCGGCCACAGGCCTCACGCGAGAAACCATTCTCGATGGTCAAGCGCCCAGCCAGCCCGAGGCGTCTCCGAAGCGCCTCGTCTTCGACGAGCCGAGAGAGCGCGTCGATCCATTCACCCTCGCCAGTGGCGAGAAGGCCGTTCACGCCATTCTGGATCACTTCGAGATTATGACCTGCGGCGGAGCAAACGGCCACGCTGCCGGCAGCCATGTACAAGAGAGCCTTCATCGAGCACTTGCCCCGAGACCACGCATCGTCCGGCATCGGCATGATGCCGATGTCGAACTGCGAGATCTCGGACACCTCGGTCTGAGGCGACCACGGCCTCCATTCGTGCGCCACACCCGAAAGCGAAGGAGGTTTGTCCGAATGAACTCGCAAGCGCGCCCGGGGATTAGCCGCGAGAAAGCGTTTCAGCATGGGCGCAACAGCTTCCAGGTACGCCTGCGAGGTATGACTGCCCGTCCATCCCACAATCACCTCGGTCGAGGCGGAGCGAACGTGAGGCGAGAAGAGTCTCAGGTCGACGCTGCTGGGAATGATCGTGACCCGAGGGTTGTGGGTCTGCGCCCAGTCTCCGAGATAGGCGTTCCCCACGGTGACGTGCGAACTCAGATGGCAGAGGGTTTTGGTTTTTCCCGGAAACTTGAACCGCGAGAACCACCGATTGGCGCTTGAAGAGTTGAGGAGGAAGATGGCGTCATCAAAATCGAAGACGAAGGGGATCTGTCTTCTGGCCAGGGAGCGCTCCAGTACCGGCGGCCCGGCCAGAGACGCGGCGCGAAACACGAGCGCCGCGTCCGGACGATCCATCACACTGAGCTGCCGCCACTGTCGCACCATGCCTCTCAGAACTCCGGAGATCTTCGACAAAGTATGCCCGGGAGAAAAGAGAACTCGCATGAGGGCGGGATCGGCGCAAGAGGAATAGGTGCAATCGATCCCTGACTCTTCGAGTACATCCTCCCACTGTTCGATTCGAAACCGCTGGCCGGGAACATGGTCCGTCGGATAAGGACTCAACACTAGAAGACGACTTCTCTGATTCATTGCTTTCCGGCCAGCGCGTCCCAAGACGATAGCTGCCACAGGTCGTTCATCGCTTCAGCGGTAAACGGGTCTGCGCACACGTCCACCGAGTAGCGCGCAATCACCGTCTCGCGGTCACGTGTTCCCAGCCGGGGCGCCAGTTCGGGATTCTGGGTCAATCTGGTGATCTTCTGTGCTTCACCGACGCGTTGAAGGGTTCACATTTCCGACGAGATTGCACTGGTAGTTGAATCTCTCAATGAAGTGGCTCAGTCCTTCGGGCGCGTGGGCAGCGAGGTGGTAGACGTAGTCGAAGCCGTGCTCGGGAAGAGACGGCGCAACAGAGCGTGGTCGAGAATGGAGCCCTCGACAAATTGCGCCCCAGTGGGCACGTGGTCGATGAATCCTCCACTCAGGTCATCCAGCACCACGACCCTGTGTCCGGCCTGAATCAGGTGGTGGGCGACGTGAGACCCGATGAATCCGGCCCCGCTAGTCACTAGAGACTTCTGCATGCGGCGTCATTCTATGGCGCATCTCACCCAATGAGGTCGCGATAGAGGTTGAGACGGATCAGGGGATCGGCTTGCTTGAGCGACAGCGGCACAGACAAACGGCGCTCGAGGCAGTTGCGGAGAAATCGGTCCGTGGGCACGCCCAGACCGATGGCGGTTTCGGCCGCCTCACCCACAACTGTGCGCCTTTCTCGCGGGCCAGAGACAGCACGCCCATGATGCGGCGCACACTAGGCTCTCCATCGCGATCCGAGTCCCGTTGCCGATGTCCCCCGTTGGACAATTGCAGCGCGTGAAGGAACGGTTCCACAATCCCCCTCTGACCTAGAGCGCTACCCAGTCTTTGGGAAGAATGTCTTTCGTCTCATAAGTAGGTTCGGCGAACCATCGTTTGGGTGCGCACACAATCTTGTCGTCGCGTTCGTTCAGCCAGGCCCCCCACCAACTGAAACCGCTATTTGCGATGATGTGGTGGCTGCACGCACTCATGAGTCGCAGGTCTTCGTAACTCTTCTGCCCCTGATTGTGGGCGACGAACGCCACTGGACCCGGAACGGACAGATTGTTTCGCGCCCAATCGAGATCGTCTGAAAAGACAAAGTATCTCGAATGCCCCACGCGCGAAGAAATGTAGGCGAGGGCGCTCTGGTAGTACTCGAGTGAGCAAGTGCCGTGGATTCGATTCGTCGCCGGGTTCTGGACGTAATCGCCGCGACGAACATGGATTGAAACCGAACTGCCGGATCGAATTTCAGAGAGAAGTTCGAGATTCTGTCCCTCAGCCGGATGTCGTGGCCGGAACTCCTTCCGGATCGTGGCAGAAACATCCGAGAAGTATCTCTCGGAGACCCAGTATCCAAAGAGACAGACATTGTCTGGTAGCGACAATATTTGTGGGTTGAATCCGAGCCCGCGCTCCGCTTGGAACCGATAGAGCGGGCGCATCTTCCGCCAAAGGGCAAGCGGCATGTCGCGCAAGCGAGTGTTTCGGACGCCGTTCGTTCCGATGACTTCGTGGCGCGTAGCCAGCCTGCCAGTGATAGCGAAGTTGTCGAGCTCGTAGTCTCTAGGGGTCGCCCCGCAAATATTCGAGTACCAGGAGGCGTCGATGCGGACTTCGGTGCCGTTGTGGATTGCGAGTCGTCGCGCGGCGGCATATTGAAACAGCTGATTGCTCAATCCCCCTCGAAGTTTGGCGAGAATCATCCGTCAATCCCGCGAAACGGACCGCACTCGTACGGCGGAACTCGACGCAGTGGCGGGGGCTCGACGACAGCGGGCCGTGCTCGCTCTCCATCGTCTTGCCACAGACCGTCGTCAGGCGCCATTGCCCCTCCATTCTCCCCGATTCTTGCGGATTCGTCGCGCAGATATAGCTACTATCGGAGGACAGAGATTCCGCATTGGTGTCGTCTGCGATCCAGAGTGAGCCATCCGGTGCGGTCGTTGCGCCTTGGTCGCCGAGGTCGGGGAGGGTGCTCGTTGAAGAGGCGTCGGCTGCCCCGTCCATCGTCACTTCGGTGAGGTCACCGAGGGTTGGGAGACGAATTCCGTGAGTGTGGCGGGGACCGTGCCGGTGAGGTTCGTCGGCAGGGTGAGGGTGCCGCGGTAGAGGGCGGGCGGGTGGTTCTGGTTGGCGGCGACGAAGGAGATCGTGCGGTCGTGGGTCGTGGTGATGGCGAGGCCTTCGAAGCCGTCGCCGCTGGGAGTGAAGGGGTGACGTTGGTGGCGAGGACGAGCGGGGCCGTGGCGAGCTTCGTGAGGGTGTTGGGGTCGACGATTCAGAGTTCGTCGGCGGACGGCGTGGTGCACTTTGTCGACGACCCAGAGCACAAGGCGTTTGTAGTCGTAGTCGATGCCGCTCGGTTCCGGGAGATCGCTCAACCAGCGTGCCTCCACCACGATTCCACACGATCCACTATGCGGGGGTTCGGCCGCGGCGAGTCCATGTCGCGCGCGCGCCACGCTGCCTTCGTCTCCGATCAGTGAGGAGCCCGAGAAGAGGTGCGCAAGAGCGGATATCGCCCCAGGGCTGAGCTCCTGCAGCGTACTTTCTCGGTAGACGTTCTCACTTGCCCAAGTTGCCAAGGGTGGATGAAACTACTCGCCGTGGTCAAGAATCCCGTCAGCATCGCCCGCTATCTGGCTGCCGCGAGTGAACTAACCGAGGTGCCCGGCTGCTCGCCGCCCCGCACTCCGCCCTACTGGAAGAGCCAGGTGCTCCGGCGACAGGCGCTCAGTGACGAGACCTGGGGCGCGCATCCGGCAGAGGCGACGAGGCAGCGTAAGAAGCGGCAGCGAAAGCGGGGTTGCACCGCACGAGGGCGAAGCCCGCGAGCCGCGGTCTGGCACGTCGGCGGCCCCTTGGAGGCGGCCCCCGACGCCCCACGGCCGCCCGAGGTCGTGGGGATTGACGGGCAAACCGCGCTCGTTTCTGGCTATGGAAGAGTCCGATGAAAATCGAACAACTCTCGCTTGGCGTGACCGGTCGTCTCGAACGTTCTCCGACCTCGAATTTGAGGGTTTAGACGAACGCTTCCATGGCGGCGTTCTGCCCCGAGGGCAGCCTGCGCGCTCATGGCAAATCCCGCGACGGCTCATGCTGCGGTCGATTCCCCGTCCACCGAGGAGCCTCATGTAGTCCTAACCTCGCTTACGCCAGCGGGTTGCCACCTCGCCACAGAAGGAGCTTCGAGGAAGCTCTGCACGCGAAGATGAGCGCGAAAGGAAACGAGGACGCAAAGTATCGGTACTCGTCGAGCCTCAAGACAACCGTGTATACGAGGAGCGGTACCAAGAAGCTCCCGGCGACCAAGGCCCATCCCCAAGGGTCGCTCTTCGGCCCCAGCAAGAAGAGACTGACGCCTATGAGGCCGAAGACAACGACCCAAGCGTAGAGACCAGACATGGCGAGCTTGAAGAATAGGAGTGGCCAACTCAGCTCACGCCACGGAACGGGTAGGAGGTCAACCGTTCCGGAGTGAGCCAGGTGGCTCCGCAGGACGCGAAGAGGCGCGATCACGTAGAAGAAGAGGGGTCGCTCGCTTCTAATCGACTCGGTCATCCGTTCTAGATCGCGTGCGACGGCTGTTTGTTCCGCATTTCTGGTGACCTCGTCAATGCCTGGGTGGATACTAGCCTTGAGTCTGGTCTTGATGCCCTCGAGCGATTTGGGAGTCACCAGGCTCGTGTACATACCGGATGGGAACGAAATGCGCCCGGCCGCTCCCTCCGGTATCCGATAGCTCTTGTGGATCATGAACTCAAACCAAACAATCTCCGCCTTGGGATTCCAATGCACTATCGAGCCACCAAACGCTTGAACAAACGTCTGTAGCGCACGATCGACAGGCCTATAGGAGGGCGCCCATCGCGGTCCGAGCGGTTCAAACTTGTGGTGAAGGCTGAGGCCACGCCCCCCCCAGGCACCCAAACCCACCGCGAGCGGAAGCAGAAGGACCACGGAACGCGTTGTTTTCCTCATCGAAGGCCCACTCAGCCAGAGGCCCATCCCCACCACCACGGCGACAAGGACAGGTCTCAGAAACACGGCCCAGGCCCCCAATATCCCCACGGCCAGGGCAAATCGGTGAGAGTCCGATCGTCGAAGCCGAAGCAGTGCCCAGACCATCCCTATCAGAACTGAAATGGCTAGGCTCTCGGTCAAAAGGTAGCTGTCGTACGCCGCCGTGAATGAGGATGCTGTGAAGGTGATGAACACCGCAAGAGCTAGACGTCGGCTCCCCTCGAGCTCCAGCGCGATTGCGGCGAGAAAAAGAACCGCCAGAGCCGAGCAGATCACTTGAAAAACGCATAGCGCGCTCCCGGCGTCTGCGGCTCCAAAGAACAGGCGCAAGAGCAGGTAGGGGAGCGCGTATCCCGGCGGCCTCCAATCGGGCTCGAAGGTTCCCGTGGAAAGAAGGTTCTCTACGGATTCGAGGTGAACCAGCGTGTCGGGCGCTACCGTTGCCCAACTCGCCTGCCAGGCACCGGGATTGTTTGCCGGGCGAAGGGAGAGAAGGAGGGTCGCTGTGGAGGCGCGGGCGACGAGAGCGACAAGGAAGCCGACGCCGACCTCGCCGGGGGAGAACCTATCGCGCATGTGGCAAGGGAGTGTAACGTTAAAGGCTAGAACCCGCGTGCCAATGAAGCCCACCCATCGCACAGTCGCGGACGCCAACGCTGCTTACTATGAGGCGATGCCTCCAGGATTGGAGGATTATTGGAACCGTATGGCGGCGCCTCGCTTCAGAACCGATACGTTGTGCCGTCTCGTTCTCGACGCGAAACCGGTAAGGATCGCGGACCTTGGCTGCGGCAATGGAAGGCTCCTCGTGGAATTGGGGGCCCGAGGCTACCGAGGCCCGCGGTTGGGGGTTGACCTTTCCGAAAGCCGCATTGGGCAAAACCGGGCGCTATTGCCCGATATCGATTGGCTCGCCGCTAATCTAGAAGTGCGGGTCGGTGCGCTCCCACGCGAAACCCGGGGGGCGTTTGACGCCGTGATCGCCTGTGAATTGATTGAGCATCTCGCAGACCCAGCCGCGTTGTTGACCAACGCATCATCTCTAGCGGTTCCCGGCCACGGTCTCCTGTTTCTGTCCACCCAGAGCGGTCCAATCGGGGCGACCGAGCGCTTGGTGGGACATCAAAGGCATTTCACTGCGGATGACCTCGCCGCACTGTTTCGCGAGACTGGGTGGGAAGCCGTTCGTATTTGGAATGCCGGCTACCCGTTTCACGACTTTTCAAAATGGTTTGCGAGCCTGCGGCCCGACACCATGATCGAGCAGTTTAGCAACAAGGCATACGGCCCCGTGCAACGGCTGATCTGTTGGTCGTTGCGGGCGCTCTTCAAACTGAATTCTCACACTCGAGGCGCGCAACTCTTTGCGGTTGCCCGCTCTCGCACATGATCGCCCAAAGAGCCTCCGACGACAGGGCAACCGCGGCCGCTTTCGCCTCCTCATGGAACAACGCTCGCGAGGGGAGCGTCTACACGCGCGAGCAGTTTCTGGACTGGATTGAGCCGCTGGTTCCGGCCGACCTTCAAGGCGCAAGCGTTCTTGAACTGGGCCACGGCAATGGTTCGCTCCTCGTCCACGCTGCCGACTGCCACCCCAGGCGCTTGGTGGGAGTTGAACTTGGCGATACGGCCTCGGTAGCCAGATCTAATCTGGCCGGTGCTTCGACTCAGCCGGAACTCATATCCGGTGATCTTTGCGAGGTGGTGCTGGGGGGGTTTGACGTCGTTTACTGCATCGGCGTTCTACATCATTTGACCGACCCCGGAGCGGGTTTTAAAGGTGTCTTGCGGAATACGCGCCCGGGCGGACGGTTCCACTGTTGGGTTTACGGACATGAGGGAAACGAAATCATCAGGTTGATCGTGGATCCGGTCAGAAGGACGGCCTCGCGCCTTCCCTGGTGGGTTACCAAGTACGTGCTGGCCGCACCGTTGGTCACCCCCTACTTCCTCTATGCCAAGACATTGAAGGTTGCTCTGGCGATCATGCCGCGCAGCCAGCGCTTGTGGTCGAAGCTTCCGCTATATGACTACACGCGTTGGATCGCCAACCGTTCATTCTGGTTTTTCCATCACGTGGCCTTTGACCAGCTCGTAACTCCACAAACCCGGTATCTCAAGGAGACAGAGGTTCGTCAGCTTCTCGATGATCCTCTGGTGGATCCCGGCAGTGTCTACGTGATCCGGAGGAACGGGAACTCTTGGAAGTTCGGTGGCCGGAGGGAAGTGGTGGCTCGGGAATGAGCAGTCCTGCGGAACTCTCGGTCATTGTCCCCTGCTACAACGAGGAGAAGAATCTTCCCAACCTCGTAGCTCGGCTCGGCGCTGCGATGGGGCTCGGCGGCATCGCCGTGGAGATTGTGCTGGTGGACGACTGCAGCCGCGATAGTACTCGCGAGGTTATCGGTAGGCTGGCGACCGAATACCCCTTCGTGAGGGCAGTCTCTCACGAGGTCAATCAAGGGATATCCGGAGGTTGGCAGAGCGGTCTTGCTGCGGCCCAGGCCCCTGCGGTGGTCATCATGGACGCGGACCTCCAATATGCGCCCGAGGACGTGCCAAAGCTCTACCGAATCTGGCAGCGAGAGAAGCCCGACATCGTTCAAGGTTGGCGCATAGCCCATAATTTCCGGGCAACCCATCGCTACATCCTTAGCCTTGGCTTCAGCTTCTTCTTGAACAAGCTCTTCGGCACTAACCTCCGCGACATCAAGTCCGGCTTCCTCTGTACGAGCAGGGAAATCTTGGCGGACATGCTGAAGACCCACTACACCTACCGGTTTCCTCAACACTTTCTGGTAGTCAATGCCGCCGCGAAGGGGTACACGATCCGGCAGGAGCCTGTTCTCTTCTGGAACCGCGAGGCTGGCGAGTCGTTCATCACTTCACCTCTTCGTTTCTCGATCCGCTCTCTCCGTGATTTGCCATATGCATTCTTGGAGTTCCGGCTTCGTCGTAGAGGGCGTTCCTGAATGTGCGGCATAGCCGGTTCCTACGGGCCTGCGGACATTCGGCGAATGACCGCCACCCTAACTCACCGGGGCCCGGACGATGAGGGCTTCTACTCAGATGGCCCGGTCCAGCTTGGGGCCCGCCGCCTCGCCATCATCGACCTCAACACGGGGCATCAGCCCCTGGCCACCGCCACGGGCTCGCACTGGATTGCTTTTAACGGCGAGCTCTTCAACTACTTGGAGATACGAACCGAGCTTGAGAAGCAGGGGTTCAAGTTCAAGACCACCAGCGACACAGAAGTCGTCGTAACCGCATATCAGGCGTGGGGTCCGGGGTGTCTGGACCGGTTCGTGGGCATGTTTGCCTTCGCTATTTGGAATGGGCGCGAGATCTTCATCGCCCGGGACCGCCTCGGCGAAAAGCCTCTGTTCTTCTGGCACAAAGGCGGCCGGTTCCTCTTTGCCTCCGAGATCAAAGCACTGCTGGTTGAGGTCGAGCCCGAAGCCGATTTCGATGATCGCTTTCCAGTACTCGAGGCAGTGCTTGAGCCGGACACCCTGTTCCGCGGCATTCGAGCGCTTGAGCCAGGGTGCCATCTGCTCTTTGATGGTGAAACGGTCTCGGTCAAACGCTATTGGACCATTCCCGAGGCGCCTGCCGACCACCGGAACGCCCCTGAACTCGCCGAAGAATTGCGTTCCCTCCTGGCCGATGCCGTCAGACTGCGCTTACGCAGCGATGTCCCAGTCGGTCTTTTTCTCTCGGGAGGACTCGATTCTTCCCTCTTGGCAGCAATGGCGAAGCCGGCCAAGACGTTTACCTGCCATCTCCCCTACGGGCCTGCTTACGACGAGCTGAACTATGCGCGTGTGATGGGCGACGCCCTAGGCTGCGAGATGCACACCGTCACGGTAACTCCCGAGGACTTCCGTCGCGATTTCCCGAAGGTCATCTGGCACCTCGAACAGCCTATCGCCACTACATCGAGTATCGCGGAGTTTGCCCTGGCCCGTCTCGCCAGCCAGCACGTCAAGGTGGCCATCGGCGGCCAGGGATCTGACGAGGCTTTCGGCGGGTACGTTCGATACGCCCTTCTCGCCGAGGAGGAGCGCCTCGGCCGTTCGCCCCTGTTCCGCGAATACCGCCCTCTCGCCAAACTCCTTTGGGGATCGGAAGTGTTCGGACCCGCAGCCGACCGATACTTCAAGCTCATTCAGCGTGGCGTGGGCTCTTCCGCCCCCTTGGATGAAGTCCGGCGCATCTTCGATCGCAGCGGTTCGCTGGTTGATCGAATGGGCGCCGTCGATTTTCGCATGACCTTCCCATCTCTGATCACTATGAACGATCGCGCCTCGGCCGCGTTCGGCGTCGAGAACCGTACGCCGTTCCTCGACCATCGCGTGGTGGAGTTTGCGTTCCGTCTCCCCCAGTCCATGAAGCTGCAAGGCGCGCAAACGAAGATCCTGCTCCGCGAAGCGGCAAGGGGCCTCATTCCCGATGCCATTGTCGATAGGCCGGACAAGCAGGGTCTCGGCGTCCCCGTAGGTCGGTGGCTGCGCCATGAGCTGAGGGGCTGGGCAGATGAACTATGCAGCTCTCTTGAGCAGCGTGGTATCCGTCTGGAGCCTTCACAGAACCGTGGAGAGTTCGACCGAACCCTTTTTACCAGGGTCAGTCTGGAGCTTTGGTTCCGAACCTTCATCGACGGGCGGGGGCGGGGCCCGATACTGTGATACGGGCCGTGTCTAAGGCAGCTGAGGCCTTCCGGGGCTTGCTCGGTCCCTTTCCGGACCCCGCGGGCTATCCGCCCAGGGTTTCGCGAACTTTTTCAATCGATGGTGTTCGCCATGAGCATTGGATGATTCGGGGCGGGTTTGGCGAAATCCCTGCCTACGCTCTTTTCCCGGAAGGTGCGACCGGAACCGGGCCCGCACTTCTGGCCCTGCACAGCCACGATCGACAGTTCGATGTTGGCAAGTCAGCGGTTGTTGGACTCCTCGGGGATCCTGCCGTCGCTCTGGGCCGCCTGGCCACGTCCCTCGGGTTCATAGTCTTGGCGCCTGACCTCCCGGGTTTTGAGGAACACCGCCCGCCCCTGGCCGAGCGCAAGAAGAGCTACGCCCTTCAGGGGGAAGGCTACGAGCGCCTGCTGGCTATGAACGCGCTCGTTTGTGGGAGAACGTTGCAGGGACGCATCACCTCGGATCTACTCGCATGCGTGTCGGCTTTGCTGGCCGATTCCAGAGTCGATCGGGCCAGGGTGTTTGCCGCGGGGCACTCTTTCGGGGGACAGGAGGCTATTTGGGCAACCCTCCTCGACGACCGCATTGCGGGCTGCTTGTCCTCGTGCGGGTTCAGCTTGGTTCGCTTGATCGTCGAACGCAACATCTCCCACAACATGGCGCTCTATGTGCCGGGTTTGTTACCCGGTCTCGATTTCGATGAAGTGGTAGCGGCGCTTGTCCACCGAGGGTTCTACGCCGTCGGAGCAGAGCAGGATGCGGTCTACCCTGTTGAGGGTGTCCGCGCGGTTGAAAGTCGGGTTAGAAGTGAGCCGGGCGGAGCCCTCAACGCAATATTTGAGTACGTCCCTGGCCCACATGCTTTCTCAGCACGGGAATTCACGCGCGGACTCGGTTGGCTCCTGAACCGTCCTGCTCACCCGTGAGTTCAGGTGCCGGCTGTTCAACGCTGTTTTGAGCAAAGCAGCGCGTAGTCTTCTCCGGCAAGTCAAGGCACACAGGGAATTGAGGGAGGGCCCAGCCTCCTCGCCGAAGCACGCGGCGGGCCTTGCGCATCGCTCTGCCGTCATCCTCGAGATGTTCGAGGACATGGCAGCAAAGCAGGCCCGAGGAGGAATCGGACGAAAAAGGCAGGGCCATCATATCCAACCGCGTGGCCCAATGCCCGGGAGCGAGATCACCGGAAATGTAGTTCACGCCGGGGGTTCGCAGGAACCGCTCTCGACGCCTGGCCTCCGGCGCAAAGTCGAGGACACGTCCGGGCTCTCGAAACGCGGGCGTCAGGGCGCGAAGTCGCCAGCAGAACGTATCGTTCGCTATCACTCGAGAGACGCACTGGACAGAGTACGTTTGGCCGCCGTCCGGCTCCAAAGACCTTTCGCTCGCGGTATTGGGGGGCGTGTCGGTTTCCGCGACCGGGCTCTTTGCGGACCGTAGCGATGAAGCCGCCGGCACCAACTGACCTGGATGAACCGCAACGGACGGGTTCTGGGCACGCTCGGCGAACCGGATGGCAGCATGACCACTCCGCGCATCTCTCCCGATGGCCGCCGCATGGCCGTGACTCGCGCACGCCAGGACAATCTCGACCTCTGGCTGCTTGACGGCGACCGGCGTACGGCTCGTTCTTCCGGATGCTCGCCGCCGGCTACTTCCAGGCCCGAAAGCTCGATCGGTTCCTGTACTGGACCGCGCGGGCGATCGCAGAGAATCCAGCGGAGCTCCGCCTACTTCGCTGCCCTGCCGCTAAGGCGCTGGCGGCGCTGACCGGCGCCAGTTCTCCCACACGAACCGGTACTGATAGGTCGGCCGGTGCGTGCGTCCCAGCCCCGATCGGATCCTCGCCATGCGCTCGGCCGCCTGGGGCACGAAATCGTGGAACTGGACCTGCACGTCGCGGAAACGTCCGATGAGGCCGGTCGAGATCAGGTGCTCGAGCAGCTCGTATTCCGCGCCCTCGATGTTGATCTTCACGAGGTCGACCTGTTCCAGCGACCGATCGGCGAGGAACTCGCCGATCGCCACGAGGCGCGCCGAGGTCGTCGGTCCGCCGGAGATGAGATAGGACGAGGCGTCGTCCGAGAGGCCCAACTCGATCATCCCGGTGTCAGGCGCGAGGCCAAAGGCGTGGACCTCGACGCGGCGGTTGCCTTCGAATCGCTTCACGATCATCTGGGCGAACGCCGGCACGGGCTCGAAGACGTGGATGCGGCATCCGTACCGCGCCGTGATGTCACTCGTCCACTGACCCTTGTAGCCGCCGAGGTCGAGGACGACCGAATCGGCATCGAGGTCGTAGTCGACGCGAAGCGTCTCGTCGCCGCGCGCCGCCCGCCACCGCGTCAGCTCCTGCTCGAAGGGCGATGGCGGCGGGGCCACCCGATGCGCGAGCGCCTCGAAGACACGGGAGAGCTTTTTCCGCCAGCGGTTCACCAGGGGCCGTTGCACGTTACGCGGGACCATACCACGCACCGCGCGTGGCTCTTTAGGGGTCGTTATCTCGCGAGGGCCGCTCGAGGGCGTACATGCCGCAGGAATAACCGGGGAGGCCACATCCGCCGGCTACGCGTCCTGATGGAACACCCCCTTGTCGTCGACCCAACTGAAGCTCCTGAGTTGCAGCGAGGGCATGGCCTCGAGGGCTGCCGTCGGAGCGAACACCCGGTCGGCGTCGTCGGCGCTGCTTGGTGTCTTGTAGCATACATCTGTGAGGGAGGTCTCTTGTCGCGCGCGCTCGTGACCGGTGGCACGGGGTTCCTGGGGCGCCACCTCGTCCTGGCTCTCGAGAGCCAGGGGACCGAGGTCCGCCTTCTTCGACGTGACGCTGCCCTGGCTGCGGAGCTCGAGGGAGTGGACATCGTCTACCACCTCGCCTGGACCACTCTCCCGCACAGCTCCGACGAGAATCCCCGCCACGACCTCGAGACGAACGTCGGCGTCGGCATCTCGCTGCTCGACGCGTGCGTGCGCGCCGGCGTCCGCATGGTGGTGTTCCCGTCCTCGGGAGGCACTGTGTACGGACCGACGCAACGGGAGCAGATCGATGAGCTCGCGCCGACGCACCCCATCTGCTCCCACGGCGTCACGAAGCTGACGTTCGAGAAGTACCTTTCGCTGTACCGGCGCCTGAGGTCACTCGACTACCGTGTGCTGCGCATCTCGAACGCGTACGGGGAGGGGCAGCGCTCGGATCGCTCGCAAGGCCTCATCGGCGTCGCTCTCCAGAGGGCGAGCGACGGGCGCCCGATGGTCGTCTGGGGAGACGGGCTCGCGGTCCGCGACTACATCCACGTCTCGGACGTCGTGGCCGGCTGCATCGCCGCGACCCGCGACCTCGGACCCGCGTCGCCACGGACCTTCAATTTGAGCAGCGGCCATGGTCATTCAGTGCGCGACGTGCTGACTCTCGTTGAGGGGGTGACCGGCCGGAGCCTCCGGGTCGCGTACGACGCGCCGCGGACGTGCGACCTCGACCGCGCGGTGCTCGCGAACGCGCTCGCGCGGGAGCACCTCGGCTTCGAGCCGCGGGTGGCGCTCGAGGACGGCTTGAGGGCCACGTGGGCCGCGCTCGTCGCCCGGCAGTCCCAGACGCCGTGAGCCAGCCTCGGGTGTCCGTCGTCATCCCCACCTACAACTGCGCCGCGCTCCTGCCGGCTGCCGTCCGCTCGGCGTACGCCCAGACCTTGCCCCCGTACGAGGTCGTCGTGGTCGACGACGGCTCGACGGACGACACGCCTGCGGTGCTGGAGTCGCTCCGCGCGGCGCTTCCGTCGAGCTTCGTCACCGATCGCAAGCCGAACGGAGGCGAAGCCAGCAGCAGGAACCGCGGGGTGGCCCTGGCGCAAGGAGACTACGTCGCCTTCCTCGATCAGGACGACCTGTGGGCCCGCGACAAGCTCGAGCGGCAGATCGCGCTCATGCTCGCGGATCCAGGGCTCGGGCTCACGTTCAGCGCCTATACCCGTGTGAGCGGCGAGACTCGCACGCTCGTTCGGCAGGAGGGTTGGACCGAGGACGCCGACGCGGCGCTGCTGCGTCTCATGGACGGCTGTTGCGTCACGTCCTCCACCGTCGTCGTGCGCCGCGGGGTGTTCGACACCGTCGGACCGTTCGACGAGTCCATGTGGCTCGGGAACGACTGGGACATGTGGGTAAGGATCGCCGCGAGCGGCCAGCGGTTCGGGTACGTTCCGGAGCCGCTCATGGAGTACCTTTGGCACGCGGGGAACATGAGCCGCGACGAGTTCAAGATCTCGACGGCCGCCCTGCGTATCTTCGAGAAGCTGTTCCGGTCAGACACGCTCTCGCCGGCGGTGCGGCGCGTGGAGCGCCGCTGCCTCTCCCGCTGGCACATGATCCACGCGTTGCGGTGCCTCGACGCCGGCGACCGACCCGCAGGGAGACGACACTTCCTCGCCGCCGCGCGCCTTCGTCCCGCGGCGATGCGGCCGGGTTGGGTGGTGGCCTACCTCCGTGCAGGAGCCCCGATGACGACGACGCGGCGGCGCGAGTGACGACGCGGGTCGAATCTGCGGAATGCTGGTTTCTGACAGAATCCACACGATGCTAGCCCCGCCGACCGCCCCAGACCCCGTCACCTGGCAAGTCGAGAACCACAACTGCCCTGTTTGTGGATCCTCTGACCGCTCCATGCTTGGGCGTCGCGGCGGAGCCGCTCACCGCTCCGGCTTGGGGACAACGACATGGGTTGTCCGGTGTCGGGTCTGCCACCTCGTCTATTGTCGACCCACCTTGAAACCCGTGGGAAACCCCTATGCGGCCTACACGCCCGAGGAATATTTCGTTGGTCACGAACGGGAAGGCAAGCTGGAGAGTGGCCGCACCAGGGCCTCGTAGTACACCAGGCTTCGAAGTTGCCTGGCGATGGCTGGCAACAACGCGTCCGGGTCGAGAACGGACTCGGTCTGAGCCACAGAAGGAAGAATCTGCGCGACCTCGAACTCGGTCGGTTCGTCTTTTTCGATCGGTGTCGTCAAGGAACCGGAAATGCTAGCAAGCAACCGGTAGCACACGCTCACCAGCGAGATCGTTGCGATTGGCGAGCCTGGTAGTCACGCTGATCGGTTCGGGCTCAAGGCCTGGGTTCCACCAGGTAGAGAGGCTTCCCCTTGTCCCGTCCGAATTCGATAACCCCTCTCTTGATTGCCCCGGCGGGAAGCGTCGGCCCAAACCCTTGGGTCTCCCAGTCAGGTCTCTCCAGCATCACCTTCGCGTCACCTTTCAGAGTCGCAAACACGGCGAAGAAGAGATCTTGAAGGACGGCGATCTCGTCGAAACGCAGGGGCAGCGAGTCGGGCCAGCGTATGGCAAGGAAGACGCCGTATCTGTCGACTAGTTCGGCCGCTGTAACTCGGGAAGGATCCCAGCCCCAGAGTTGAAAACAGTCCCCGGTGAGAAATGGTCCGTGGTCGCCGGCGATTACGATGATTGCATCCCTCTGGCTATTCAGGATGGCATCAATGTCATCTCGCATTTCTTCGTTTGCCAGCGTGAGCCGCTGGGCAAAGAGTTCGTTCTCGTTCTCCAGACATTGGCCCGAGAACTGGCTGTGCGAGGGGTAGGGCGAATGAGCGTAGAGAAACTTGGGATAGACAGTGCGCGACCCAAGCACATCTCTCTTTTTTGCCAGCCACTCGTCCCGGCCTAGACGGGACGTGAAGGTGAAGACGAACTCAGCCTTGAATTCCCCGGCCAGGAGACCCTTATACAGGGCGGTCAGGGCGTCTCCTTGGCTTCGATCTGGAAAGATCTGGTCGGCGCCGAAGACTTGAGTGTCGTAAAGAAAATACGGTGTCAGCACAAGATGGGTTCGATACCCCTCGCGCTGTAGGACCGCGTTGACCAGGTTGTTGCCGCCGATGGCCCGAGCCGTGGGCGATGCCATGTCCAATACACGCGAGATGCTCGGTTTGGAAACCAGGGCCACCGTGTAGGTTTTGTCGTAGAAGACAAAGCCCTTGTCCTTCAGCAACTGCATCTGTCGACCATTCTCGATGCCCTGCAGACCCAACACCTGTTCCGTCGAGTACCCGTCGAAAACCAGGAAGTAGACATCCGGCTTCTTCTGGAACGGGCCCGACAGGTAACCGGGGATTTGTGTTTGGGAGGTCTGTCCCGACAGCCCACCGCGACTGGTTTCCGAGGCGGGTCTGAAGACGTAGCTTTGCGCGATCGTTACCAGCACCAGCCCGATCCCGGCCATCGTCATCCACCGGGGCTGCCTTGCGTAGCCCACCGATAGCACGAGGAGTGCCCCAACGAGGATTCCCAGCATCGCGAAGACCGACGACTCGATGGGCCGCTCGAGCGCCGAGGAAATGCTTGCGCGTGCATAGAACATCCAAGCCATTCCAGCGACGATGGGTGCCGTATCGAGGCTGACGCCGCCAAGACGCTGGAGGTGCTTGACTATTGTCATGAGCCCGACCGGCACGATCCCAAAGACAGCGAAGTAAGCCAACGACGCGCGCGGCGTGAAGTAATCGAGGTTGCCCGAGTGATAGGTAATCAGGGGAAGGAAGCAGAAGGAGAGGAGACCGTAATCGCGCAGCTTCAAGCTGCTCGTGGGCGGGGTAGTCCGAGCCGTGAGGAGGATCGCGAACAACAACGCCAGCAGCGACAGGTGTGTTCCCAGCAGGATCTCTTTCGTCAATCGGTAGGGAATGACCATCCGCCAATCTGGCGTGGTGTAAGTCCAGGCGGCTGCGTAGTAGGTCTGCAACGCAGCGATCGCGACCAGACAAACCCCTGCGAGGATCCGTAGGATCCTGGCGAGCCGGGTCCATTTGGGAAGCGCCCAGGCGAAGACGCCCACAATTGCGTTCACGACATTCGCCAAGACAATGCAGATCGCCATGTAGGTAGACCCTGGCGGCTTCTCCTGCACGTGTGAAGACGCGTAAGAGACCAGGTAATACCCCAAGAGCAAGGCGCCGAAGAACGCGGCGTTGGCCGCGTGCTTGACGCAGAAGGCAGGGAGTTTCGGCGACGCGGGCTGAATTCCTGTCAACGCACCTTCCTTTGGAGGAGATACAGGCGGCGGTCCAAAGGATCGAGGCTTTTGACCTCTACAATCTCGAAGAACTCGCGACAGGAAGTCTCGAACCACTCAACGCTCACGTGTGAGTACAAGTCGTCGCGGCCCCGCACCAGCCTCTTGAACATGTCGTCCGAGGGGCCGACGTACTCCAAGACCAGCAGGTCCTTCGTGAGATCCGCGGCCAGCCTCAGGATCTCCCGGAGCGGAATACGCTCGGTGACGAGAAGATGGTGCAGCACGGCGAGCATCAGGACGAGGTCGAAGCGGCCAGTCAGCCGGTCGATCAGGGAGGATTGTTCGCTCGATCTCCAGCCCATGGCGGGGCTCGGTCGCGAGATGTCCGCGACCAGCGGAAGGATCGGCAGTGAGGTCGTCACGGCCCGCTGGAACGTCTTGCCCACGCAGACGGGGTCTGAATCGAGTGCTACGACCTCGGCTCCATGCCTCGCCGCGATTTCGGAGAAATGACCCGTGTTGCAGCCGATGTCGAGAACCACCGATGACTTGCCCGCATCCAGTGCGGCTCTCACAAAACGTTCCTTCGCATCGAACCCGTCCTCGCGATAACTCTTCGTTTCCATGTAGTCCGACCAGATCGAGGAAGCGGAAACCGGGGCGGCGCGCTCCAGTTGCCTGCGAAGGTGACCGATCGTGGATGCCAGGATGAACGCCGCCTTGTCGGGTGCCTCAGAGCGCCGCGTGTAGATCGTGGGTTGGGTGCCCGCTCGGCCCGCCAACCAGGTCGGAACCGAAACCGTGAAGAGGAATGGTGGCCGAAGTCGTCGTCCGATTCCAAGGATCGCGTAGACCGATTCGGGTTCAAGCCCATCCCGGTGCGCGAGGAAGACCTGACGGAGCGACATCCGGCAGTGCTTGCTGACGAGCAGGGGGAGGAGGAAGGTTCTGACGAACTGGGCGTATGGCAGCCATGTTGGGTCGCCGCCAGCCCGGGCCTCGAGAGAGGCCGCGTCGATGAAGACCGGCCGCGGTCCCCGGAACAGCACGTTGTAGGGCGTCGCGTCCTTAAGGCCCAGGCCGGCCTTGTGAAGGCCGGAGGCGATGTCGAGAGTCAGTGTCCCGGCCGCGTGGAGCATCTCAGGGCACCACTCATACGGGAAGCTCGGGAACCCCACACGTGGGTGTTCGAAAACCACCTGCTCCGCGGGGCCAGCCCGTTTCCCGGAGCCCAGAATAGTTCGGGCCTCAGCGAGGTCGGGGCCTTCCAGCAGCCGACTTTCAATGAAGGCGCCTTCCGTCACCAGGTGCCGCACGGCGTCGGAAGCGAGCGCTTTCCCGAGATTGCTGGCCGCGCTCGCGTTGACGACCCGTAGGACGCGATCCCCCGTTACGACGACCGATCCGTCCGGATCCCGGAAGGATTGAGACACAGGCCCGGTATGCATTCTCTCGACGACAGCGTTGCGCCTTCTCAGGCGGCCGGTTTTTCCGAAGGCGGGGGCGGCTCTTCTTTTCCGCCCGAGAACAGCCGACGGAATCCGGCCGCAGCCTTCGCCAGAAAATTCCGGGCCAGAAACAGGGCGCCGAAGAACGCGGACATCACTATTTGAAGAAGGAGTGATCCCGATCCTGGGTCGATGTACGCGAACGCGGCGTTTGGATAGACAGCCAAAATCAGCACCGCGAGCAGCAGCGAAGCGCTGATGGGAGGCTTCTCCCCACGTCGAAAATTGCGCATCTGCCCCTGAGTTTACGCGCGCCGCCCGCCCTGCACCAACCCGGACGACGTCCGGATCGTGTCGCATAGGCTTTCTCGACCATGAGCGCCTTGCCCCTGCCCATCGAGATCGAAGGCATCAAGCAGATCCTTCCGCACCGTGATTCCTTCCTATTCGTCGATCGCATCGTGGCCCTCGAGCCCGACAAGAGGATTGTGGGCATCTCCGACGAGCGGAACTTCAGTTGGTGGCCTTCAGTTGCAGGGGGCGAGGGTTCTGCCCGTCGTGCATGGGACGGCGGATGAGTGCTACGGTCGCCAACCCGATCGAGCGCGTGCTGCCGCCTTCAACCTCGCTGCGCTCGAGCTCAGCGGCGGCGGCGATCCCGAGAGCAACCTCGCCTCCTCCACGCGGCCACCCGCACAGGCGGACTCGACGCCGAGGGGCCGCGAGGCGCTGTTGCGCTACGTCCTGCGCCCTCCCGTCGCGCAAGAACGAATGGAACAACGTCCCGATGGCCTCGTACGAATCACCCTGAAGAAGGCCTATGCCGATGGCACGGTCGCGGTTGACATGGACCCCCTCTCGCTCCTGTGCCGGCTCGCAACCAGCGAGCCTCCACCACGATTCCACACGATCCACTATGCGGGGGTTCTGGCCGCGGCGAGTCCATGGCGCGCGCGCGTCACGCCGCCTTCGCCGCCGATCAGTGAGGAGCCCGGAAGAGGGTGCGCAAGAGTTGATATCGCCCCTGGGTGGGGCTCCTGCAGCGTACTTTCGCGGTAGACGTTCTCACTTGCCCCAGTTGCCAGGGGCGGATGAAACTACTCGCCGTGGTGAAGAACCCCGTCAGCATCGCCCGCTAATCTGGCTGCCGCGGGTGAACTAACCGAGGTGCCCGACCGCTCGCCGCCTCGCACTCCGCCCTACGGGAAGAGCCAGGTGCTCCGGCGACAGGCGCTCAGTGACGAGACCGAGGGCGCGGATCCCGGCAGAGGCGACGAGGCAGCGTAAGAAGCAGCAGCGAAAGCGGGGGTTGCACCGCCGGCCGCTCGCGAGGTCGTAGCCCTGAATTCCACTGATGTGGCGTAGAAAGGCGGAGGTCGCCAGTAGAAGACGGTACAGCCCCACGCCAGCTCACCATCAAGGATCCGGCCTCAAGGGAGTGAGGTCACCAGATGGCGCGATTGACGAACACCGTATTGATGAAGGTGTCTGCGTAGGCGAAATAGTTCACGGACTCCATGAGTTCGAGGAGTTCGTGGTTCTTCTTCCAGCCGGATCGCTCTTGGGCGTGGCTCGTCGTCTCGACGCAAAGCACGTCCGGCCGGTAAGCCTGAAAATCGAAGGCCTTGACGATCGCGAGATCCAGCCCTTCGACATCGATCGAGATGAATTCTGGACACCGGGTGCAGTACCGCTCCAGAATTGCCGTCGGAGAGAGCAGCGGCAGTCGTACGACCTGCTCAATGCGGTGCCCCTCTGTCTCGTACCGCTGTGCTTCTTCCTTCGAAAAAGTGTTGAGCGTGCGGGCCGACATAATATAGAAGTCGGCTTCTCCTTCCGCGCCGGCTACTCCCGCGTTGACGCAGATGTCGCGAGTCCGGTGTCGGCGCAGGTTTCGGTGCAGGGCAATATCAGGCTCAACACAAACGCCGCTGAAGCCCAGCCTGTAGAAAAGAGCTGTGTTGCTCAGGAACCACGGATCGTGCGCACCAATGTCCAGATAGCTGATCTGATTTCGGCCCAGCACGTCGAGCAACACGTGGCGGACGATCAAGTCCTCGCCGCACTGCGCGTAGCTCTTCCGGACGTAAGGATCGAACAGGCGGCGGCGTAGGCGGCTGAGTACATCCCTCACCTTCTTCACCTTGCAGATGCCGGATCGGTGCTCCAGATGAACTTCGTCAGGTCGGTCTCGGCGATCCCCCGTTTTGGCGCCGACGCCGTCTGGGCGCTCACCACCGCGGTCGGGACTAGGGACAGGAACACGAACGAGGGCTTCTTGGTCAATGGGGCTCCAGGGAGGATAGAGAGGGTGAGGGGAAGCTTAGCCCGCCTCAAGGGTGATGGAGGGCACGGCGGAGCCCCGAGTCGTTGGGATATCGTGAAGGTTCCACATGGACTTGCGACGCTCCCGCATCACCGTCACCGGAGGCTCCGGATTCCTTGGCGAGCACGTGGTGGCCGAACTGCGCGCGCGGGGCGCGGCCGAGATCTTCGTGCCCCGCAAGAGCGAGTTCGACCTCGTCCGCCGCGAGGGGTGCGAGAAGCTCTTCAAGCAGGCCCGCCCCGAGATCCTCATCCATCTCGCGGCCAAGGTGGGCGGCATCGGAGCCAACCGGGAGAATCCGGGAACCTTCTTCTACGAGAACCTGATGATGGGGGCCCAGCTCCTTGAGGAGGCTCGGGTCCACGGGATCGCCAAGTTCGTGACCGTGGGGACGGTGTGCGCCTATCCCAAGTTCACCCGGGTCCCCTTTCGTGAAGACGACCTGTGGGACGGCTACCCGGAGGAGACCAACGCACCCTACGGCATCGCCAAGAAAGCGCTGCTCGTCCAGGGGCAGGCCTACCGTCAGCAGTTCGGGATGAACGCGATCTACGTCCTCCCCGTGAACCTGTACGGTCCGGGCGACCATTTCGATCCCGCGGTGTCCCACGTCATTCCCGCCCTGATCAAGAAATTCGAGGACGCGATCGAGGCCTCGGCCGCGGAGGTCGAGGTCTGGGGCACGGGGAATGCGTCGCGGGAGTTCCTTTTCGTGGAGGATGCGGCCCGGGGGCTGGTGGACGCGGCCGAGAAATACGACGGGCCTGAGCCGGTGAACCTTGGGGCGGGCTTCGAGATTTCGATGCGCGATCTGGCCGAGCTCCTGCAGCGGCTCAGCGGTTTCACCGGACAACTCCGCTTCGATCCCACCAAGCCCGACGGTCAACCGAGACGGTGCCTGGACATCTCTCGGGCTGAGGCCATGTTCGGCTTCAGGGCGCGGGTGTCGTTCGAGGAAGGCCTCAGGAGCACAATCGAGTGGTATCGGAACAACAAGAACTCTCACCGCTAGCCAAAGCGCGCGCGAAGAGGTTCGGGCCTACTTCGTTCAACGCCGTCGTGCCATGACTGCCCACCCGAGTACATCGCGTGTCCACCTCCCATCGAGAGCACGACTCGCGTAGAACGCGGGAAGGTTGAATCCAGCGAGCAAGACGGCGCCAATCCGCAGATGCCCTCGACGGAGTCTCACGGGGGGAGGACGCGACAAAGATATTCCTTCGAGTGCTGATCACGGACGCCTTGCCGCTTCCACCATCGCGCGGAAGCTGGCGTTGGATTCCAGCAACCGCGGGTAGGTGTCCCCCTGAATGAACTCGCCGTTCCGAAAGAAGAGGACGCGATCGCAACGCTCCACTGTTGAAAGCCGATGCGCTACGATCAGGATTGTCTTCTCGCGTCCGAAACGGTCTATCGCGCGAACAATCTCACGCTCGGTCTCCGCGTCGAGGGCTGACGTCGCTTCGTCCATAACGAGAATCTCCGGATCGCCGTAAAGCGCGCGAGCAATACCGATTCGCTGCCGCTGCCCACCGGAGATCCTGACGCCGTTCTCGCCTATGAAGCTGTCGAGTCCGTTCGGAAGCGCCTCGACGAACTCGAGAAGTTGGGCTGAAGACAACGCGGAGCGCACCTTCGCGTCATCGATGTCCGAATCTCGGACCGCGAACGCCACGTTCCTGCGTATCGTGTCGTCGAGAAGATAGATGGGTTGCGGGATATAGCCGACCTTCGACTGCCACCAGCGGAGATTTGTGCGGATGTCTTTGCCGTCCACGAGAACGCTTCCACTGCTCGGGACGAGAAGGCCGAGGATAAGATCGATCACGGTCGACTTGCCCGCGCCCGACGGGCCCACAAACGCAACTGTGCGGTTGCGTGGGATTTCGAGCGACACCCCCGAGAGGGCAGCTCTGGTAGTTTCGGGATAACGATATGTGACGGCTTCGAGTCGGATTCCGGCCTCAAAGGTCTGACCGATTTCGCTCGTCGCGCTCGCAGAGTTCGGAGATGCGCTGGAGGAAGCACAAAGGTCAGAATAGAGAATGTCGAGCGACGACCCCGCATGGCGGATCGACCCAAGTGAGGTGACGATGCGATTCAAAGACGGGGCGAGCCGCATTCCGATGAGTGCAAAAACGCCGAGAGTGGGAAGCAGCCGTGCGGCGTCATGTCCTTGAAGAACATAAGTCGCCGCAACGAGCACGAGGCCTGCGACGGCAAGGCTCTCCAGAAAGAGTCGCGGTAGTTCGTTGAGCGTTCTTACGACGCGTAGCGTCCGAACATAATCACGAAGGTTTCTCGAATACGCTTCGAGAAAGTAGGACTCCCTGCCGAGAATCTTCGCTTCCTTGATTGCCCCCAGTCCCTGATTGACGGCTTGGACCATCGCCGTTGAATACTGCGAATGCTCCGCGCCGAGAGCGAGCATCTTCCTGCGCAGAAGCCGGTAGAAGAGAAGGCTTGCGGCCACAAGCACGCCGGCGGTAACGAACGCCGCAAGGGGATCGACGGCCACAAGCACGACCATGAGCACGACGACGACCATCGCCTCGGTCACCAAAGTCAATGCCGGCGAGAGGCCCGACGCAAAGACATGGGAAACCCCGTCATTCACGTTCCTAAGCAAGGCTGCCGAGTTCCTGCGCAGATGAACGGCGTAGTCGCTGGCTAGGTAGCTCGCGAAAACGGTGCGAGAGATGCGAGTCTGTTGCTCAAAGCAGAATCGATACTGAACATAGTAGAGGAGGGCGAGATAGAGGTTCTTCCCGACGTACACGACCAGAATGAGCAGCGAGATGGCGGCCAGCAACTTCCCGCGGGAAGGGTCGCCTAGGAATCTGATGAGGAAGCGAAGAGGTCGACTCCCTTCGACCTGTTGCGGATCCAACGCTGCGAACGCAGGCGCAACGAGCCCTATTCCAGCGGCCTCAAGAAGGGCGCCAAGGAACATCATCCCGATCAGAAGGCATAGGCGTACTCTTGCGCGGCCGTCGAGAAGCGCGAGGAGCTTTCTCGTGGTCGAGGGTTCTCGCGGTGCTTCGCGGTCTTCGTTCACCCCTCACATCGTACACGCAGTCAGTAGTTCGCAATGCGAAAGCGTCGTGCTAGGTTCTCGCATGAGTTTGTCGATGATCCGAGTCATCCGAGGCCGTGTCCATCTGCTACGGGCGGATGGCATAAGGGGTTTCTGCCGCGCCGGACTTGGCGATGCCCGGTGATATTTCGGAGCGTCGGAGAAGCATCGCAAAGGAATCGCAGTGACGGAGGGAGGATCATTGGCGAGCCCGCCATTTGTGAGCGTCGTAGTTTCGACTTTTCGGCGCCCGGAGGCGCTTCGTCGAACCCTTGCAGCATTGCAGGAAGCCGCGTATGAAGCAGATCGGCTGGAAGTCATCGTCGTCGATGATGGATCCGGCGACGAGACCGAGAGGGTAGTCGGCAGTGCGAGTCGCGGCGCGAAGTTCCGGACAACGTATCTTCGGCAGGAAAATCGAGGTGTTGCGACTGCGCGGAATCGCGGAGCTCGCGAGGCGCGCGGAGACCTCCTCCTGTTTCTGGATGACGACATCCTGATTCCGCCGGATGCGATTATCTCTCATGTCCGGATTCACGCTGAGGTTAGCGACTGTCTTGTGAACGGGCACTGGGACTTCGAGCCAGGTCTTGCGGCTGAACTGAAATCGTCGGCATTCGGGCGATTCAGGATCGAGATCGAGGAGTGGGTAAAGTCGGGAATCGAAATGAAGCCACTGCAGGGAAATCGCACGGA
>Ga0154020_10001424_pt1 | contig 29533 bp, 26 predicted proteins | sample Klosneuvirus_201_FD_109709 | JGI IMG/M metagenome (GOLD analysis project Ga0154020, IMG submission 109709) | Active sludge microbial communities from wastewater, Klosterneuburg, Austria - Klosneuvirus_20160825_MG | ecosystem: Engineered > WWTP > Aerobic digester > Activated sludge | place...
CCTGACCCGCTGCCCCCAGGCCGGGGCTCCCAGGGGCGGGCCGCCCGCTGCCACGATAGCCGGGGTCCGGCAATCGTACGATGGCCCGTGACGCTCCGCGCCCTCAACCTCTCTTTCGCCTTCGGCGGGCGGGCTGTGCTCGCCGACGTGGACGCCGAGTTTCCGTCCGGGTCGCTCACGGCGGTCATCGGCCCCAACGGCGCTGGTAAGTCCACCCTCCTCCGGCTTCTCGCGGGTCTTCTGACGCCGACCGCCGGTGCCGCCCGTCTTGGGGGTGTGGAGGTCGCCTCCATTCCCGGCTCTCACCGGGCCCGGCGGCTCGCGTACATCCCCCAGCGGGGCGACGTGGCCTTCCCCTTCAGCGTGCGGGAGGTCGTGGCCCTGGGCCGCTTCGCCTCGGAGCACGCGGCCCCGGACGCTATCGACGCCGCCCTCGCACTTGCTGACGTCTCTGACCGCGCCGACGACTGCTTCGGCGTGCTCTCCGCGGGCCAGCAGCAGCGGGTCACCCTGGCCCGCGCGCTTGCCCAACTCGGTGTTCGAGAGTGCGGCGACACGCTCACGACCCACACCGGAGTGCAGGTTCTGCTCGCCGACGAGCCGGTCTCGGCCCTGGACCCCATCCACGTGGCCCGGACGCTGCGCCTCCTTCAACGCCTCGCCCGCGCGGGCCTCGCGGCGGTCGTCGTCGTGCACGACCTTTCACTCGTGCTGGAATACTGCGATCGGGTGCTGGCGCTCGATGCGGAGGGTCGCGTGGCCGGGCAGGGAGAGCCCCGCCCCACGCTCACGCCCGGCCTGCTGCGCACGGTCTTTGGCACCACGTTTCGGGAAGCCCATGACCGCTCGGGACGTGTCGCGGCACTCCTGCCCGACGCCGTCCCGGGTTCCTGCTAGGATCACCTCATGCCCCCATGGCTGAGCAACCTTCTGCAGAACCGCGCCTTTTGGGCGGCGGTCCTCTTCATAGGCATCCCGGTCATGCGGGCGATCATCAACGCCGCGGCCAAGGCCCGGGAGCGCAAGCTCGCGATCGACCGCGCCCAGGCCGCGGAGCTTGAATCGCTCCGCACCGGTCCGCGCCCGTCGAGCCAGCAGCCGATGTCCGCGAGGCAGCAGCTCGAGGCCATGGCGGCCCAGCGCCGTGCCGAGCTGGATCGCGTGCGGGCCCAGCGCTCGGCCGCGTCCACCTCCCCGACCCCGATGCCGGCCCGCGCCCCGCGCCCAGTTGCCCGGCAGCCTCAGCAGCAGAGCCCCGCGCCGGCACAGCGAACCTCCGGGGCCGCCGCGCAGATCCGGGCCGCTCAGCGGAGCGCTGGGCGCACCCCGGAGCAGGCCCCGCCCCTCCCCAGGAAGACATCGAAGAAGCAGCGGGCCCAGCAGCCCATGGCGCAGACGGCTCAGCCGATCCGGGTGACCACACCCCAGATCGATGAAGAGGCCGAATCGTCGCTCAATCGCCGGGGCTTGCTCGAGCGTCTGGCGGCGGAGAGCGCGCAGTCCGACCGGGACGACGCCCAGAAACGCAAGGACACGCGGAGTTCCCGCACCGCGGCCATGTTCGAAGGCGGCGCGACCATCTCGACGCAGGATTGGCGCCGGGCCATCGTGCTCCGCGAGGTGCTTGGGCCCCCCGTCTCGATGCGGGAATCTGCCTAGGGCGCCCTCGCCTGCGTTCAGTCGCGGTCGGGCTGTTCGGAACGCTTCACGATGGGCATTCGGGTCAGGACCTTGTCCACCAGCCCGTACTCCAGCATCTCGTTCTCGTCGAGCCACTTGTTGCGGTCGCAGTCCCGGGTGATGCGGTCCACCGTCTGGCCCGTAGCGTCGGCGTAGATGCGGTACAGGCGGTCGCGGATGCGCAGCATCTCGCGGGCCTCGATCTCGATGTCCGTCGCCTGTCCCTCCATCACGCCCGAGAGCAGGGGCTGGTGCATCAGGTTCCGGGAGTTTGGCAGCGTGAACCGCTTGCCCTTGGTCCCGCTCGCGGAGATCACGCTGCCCATGCTCGCCGCCTGCCCGATGATGTACGTCGCGACATCGCACTGCACGAACTTCATCGTGTCGATCATCGCAAGGCCCGACGAGACGCTCCCGCCCGGGCTGTTCACGTACATGTGGATGTCGGCCTTCGGGTCCTCGTTGGCGAGGAACAGGAGCTGCGCGATCACCAGGCTGGCGACGTCGTCATTGATCGGCCCGCCCACGAAGATGATGCGGTCCTTCAGGAGGCGGGAGTAGATGTCGTACGACCGCTCGCCGCGGCTGGACTTCTCGATGACGATGGGAACCAGATAGCCGGACATTGCTCGATTCTCCGCGGGGCCCGGGGCGACTCCGCCCGTCCCGGCACATGTGTCGGTCGATTATCGAACGCCGGGAAGCGCCGCCGCCTCTGCCTTGGGTGGCTCGGTCAGCACCTCGTCCGCCAGCCCATAGGCCACCGCCTCCGAGGCGCTGAAGTACTTGTCCCGCTCAGAGTCGCGGTGCACTTCTTCCGGGGTGCGGCCTGTGTGGCTGGCGATGATCCGCGTCAGCTCCGCCTTGGCCTTGATGATCTGCTCCGCCTGAATGCGGATGTCCTCCGCCTGGCCCGTGACCCCGCCGTAGGGCTGGTGGATCATGACCTTCGCGTGGGGCAGCATGTACCGCTTGCCCTTGGCGCCCGCGGTGAGCAGCAGAGCCGCCCCGCTGTACGCCCGGCCCAGGCAGTACGTCGCGATCGGCGCCGAGAGAAACCGCATGGTGTCGTAGATGGCCAGCGTGTCGTCCACGGCCCCGCCCGGCGAGTTGATGTACAGGCTGATGTCCTTGCCACGCCCCTGGTTCTCCAGGTACAGCATCTGCATCATCACCCGGGCCGCGGAGGCCTGGTTGATCTCCCCGATCATGAACACGATCCGGTTCTCCAGCAGCAACTCGTCGATGGTCATCTCGCGCGTGCGCTGGTATGAAACGTTGGCGGCGGGCATAAGACTCCTCTCGTGCCTCGGGGGCGTGGCAGCATACGCCGCGCACCTCCCGGTCTCACTCTATCGACCCTTCCCCCCGCTCCGGTTCGACCCGGCCGGCCAGAACATCGGCAAATCACGTGCCCGTCGCCATCGCCCTCCATCCCCCTTGACGCGCAACTCCTGACACCCCCAAGGCCTGTCGCGACGCCTCCTGCGCGCCGGGCTGCCAATCTGTCAGTTCCTGCAACCCCTCCATCCCGCCCACCAAGCCCGTCCACCACGCCCGCCCCCTGAGCGCTCCAGCCGAACCCTATCGTCTGCATTCCCCGGCCGTTCATTTCTTCGGAGGGCTCCTCAGGGCACCACACATGGCACGACTCCACGAGCACCAGGCCAAGAAGCTCCTCGCCGACGCGGGGCTCCGAGTTCCCCGGGGCCGCGCCGCATCCAGCGCCGACGCCGCCGCGGACATCGCAAAGGAACTCGCCGGCCCGGTGGTGGTGAAGATTCAGGCGTGGACGACGGGACGCAAGGCCATGGGCGGCGTCGCCTTCGCCGCGACGCCCGATGAGACCCGCGCGCACGCATCGCGGATGCTGGGAATGTCGGTCGGCCAGTTCCCCGTGACAGAGGTGCTGGTCGAGGAGCAACTGCCGCCAAAGCACGAGCTCTTTGTCTCGCTCGCGGTGGACGACCGCGCGCGGGCGCCCGTCATGCTCCTCGCGGTCTCCGGGGGCACGGGTATCGAGGATCGCGCCGGCGAAGTCGCGCGGGTGCCTTGCTCCCTCACACAGGGACCGGACAGCACGGGCATCGCTGGGTTTCTCTCCAGGTCGGGCCTCCCCGCCTCCGCACACGCCGCGCTCTCGCGGGCCTTCGCCACGATCTTCGCGACCGCGAAGCAGCACGAGGCGAGGTCGCTGGAAGTCAATCCGCTGGGCGTTCTGGCGGACGGCTCGGTGGTCGCCCTCGACTGCCGCTGCACCATCGACGACTACGCCGTCTTCCGCCATCCGGACCTTGGCATCGACATCGCCCGCGAGCTGGATCACCCCCCCACCGCGCTGGAGCGCATCGCCTATCGAGTGGAACAGGAAGACCATCGGGGCACGTTTTTCTTCGCTCAGATGAACAGCGCCGCCCCGCAGGGGTCCGCCGGGCTCACCGGCTTCCACGGCGCGGGCGGCGGGGGCTCCATGATGTCCATGGACGCCATCTCCACCCAGGGCTTCGCGATCGCCAACTTCTGCGACACCTCCGGCAACCCCAGCCCGGCAAAGGTCTATCGCGCCGCGCGCATCATCCTCGAACAGCCCGGGCTCATCGGCTACTTCGGTTCGGGCTCGGGCGTCGCAAACCAGGAGCAGTTCTGGTCGGCGTACGGCCTCGCCAAGGCCTTCTGGGAGCTCGAGCTCTCGATCCCCGCGCTCATCCGCCTCGGTGGCAACACCGAGGACCGCGCCGTGGACATCCTCGTCTCCGCGTGCAAGGCCCTGCCCGCGACGGTCGAGGGGTATCGCAAAGCAGACACGCCCGCGTCCATCGCGAGCCGCTTCGCGGAGCTCGTGCGAGCCGCGGCGGGGACGAAGCCCTGGAGCCCGCGTGCGCCGCGTCGTCCGGCCTTTGTCGGCGCGCCAGGGTCGCACTCATTCGCGTTCAGGGGCGGGGCGGTGTGGATCGACGCCCAGAGCTGGAAGTCGCACGCCCCCGCGATCGCAGCCCGCTGCGCCGGGCTGCTGCGTGATGAAGGCGGCCGACCCGTGCTCACGTGCGCCCCGGAGGCGCTCGCCGCCAAGGACTCAGACTTCATCGCGGCGGAGGTCGAGTGCCGTCGCGATGGTGTGCCGGGTCTGTTCGTGGTGCTCGAAATCCCCGGGCTGGCGGGCTGATCGGGCATGAGACACGCGGGCGCGGTCTGCCGACGCACCCAGACATCCTGGTCCACCGCCCCGCGCCCGGGGCTCAGTGCGCGTTGCGGTGCACGAACCCGCGGAACAGCGTCAGCCAGATGATCTTCAGGTCAAAGCCCATGGACCAGTTGCGGACGTAGAACAGGTCGAACTGAAGCCGCTTGCGCAGGCTTGTGTCGCCCCGCAGGCCATTGACCTGTGCCCAGCCCGTGATCCCCGCCTTCACGTGCTGCCGCAGGACGTACCCGCGCCAGTCGTCGCGGAACCGCGCGATGAGCTCCGGGCGCTCGGGCCGGGGCCCCACCAGGCTCATGTCGCCCACCAGCACGTTGAAGAACTGCGGAAGTTCGTCGATGCTGGTCCGCCTCAGCAGCCTGCCCACGCGCGTCACCCGCGGGTCGTCCCGCATCGTCCAGGACGCGGGGCGGTTCTCGTCCTCGGCGTGGCGCATGGTGCGGAACTTCAGGATGTTGAACTCCTCACCACCCAGGCTCACCCGGCGCTGACGGAAAATGACCGGGCCCGGGCTCGTGACCGCGATCGCGACCGCCGCGGCGATCATGACCGGGGCGAACACCACCAGCCCCGCGAGCGCACCCAGCACGTCGATGACACGCTTGAAGGCACCGCTCATCCCCTCCAGAGGCGACTCGCGCAGCGAGAGGATCGGCATCCCGTCAAGCTCGCTCACGACCATGCCATACGGCGAGTGCCTGAGCGGGACGTCGGGCACAAGCCGCACGTCCACGGGATAGCGCTCGAGCCTCCTGAGCAGCTCGGGGCGCACCATCGTGTGTGCCGTCGGGAGCGCGATGTAGACCGCGTCGGGCCGCTCGGAATCAAGGATCCGCTCCAGGTCCCGCAGCCCGCCCTTCACCGGCCTCCCGCAGCACTCCCCCGCCCCCGGGAACGCGTCCGCGTGCGACACGAAGTACGCGACGTGGATCCCTGTCCAGACGTTTCGGTCCAGCGTGCGGCAGGTGATCCGCCCCAGCCTTCCCGTGCCGATCACCGCGACGTGCCGCAGGTTCCAGCCCCGAGCACGCAGAGCCCGCAGCACGCTGCGGAACGCCAGCCGCTCGATCCCCAGCATCACGGGCAGCAGCAGCGTCAGGGCGGCGATCTGAAGCCGACCGGCATCGAAGATCACTCCGCCGATGTCGAGCACCCGGCCGTCGGTCCACCCGCCGAAGCTCTCGGTCCCCAGGACCCATAGGGCGACGATGAGCACCACAATCGTCGCGAGCGAGGCCCGGACGACCTGCCACTGCTCCGCCGCCAGCCCGAGGTCGCGCCTGGGCCTGTAGAGCCCGAAGGCGTAGAACATCAGGACCGTGATCGGGACCGCGAAGAGCGTCAGCGGCTCTCGCACCCAGTGCCACACGCCCGTGTCGACGGTGAGCCCGGGCCAGGCGTGCTCGATCATCTGCCGCCGCACGCCCCAGGCGATCATGCAGGCGCACGCGACCACGATCGCGTCCAGACACACGAAGAGGGTCACAAAGACCTGGTGCCGCTGCTTGAGCAAAGCCTCATCCCCGCCTCGGGCCCTCTCAGGCCCGGTGGAATCGCCTTCCACTGGTCGCCCCGCGACCACACTTTCGCAGACCTGAACGCCGATGTCAAACGCGCCGGCCCTGCTCCCCGTCCGCGCGCCACGCGCCGCCCACCCTGGGCGAGCCCCCGCGCTCACTCATCCGCAGAAGCGCCTCACGCTCCGCATCGTCCAGTGGCGTGGTTGGCGGCACGATCCGCACCACAGCATAGAGGTCCCCGACCCGCCCTTCCTCATCGGACAAGCCCTTGGACCGCAGCCTCAGCCGCTGGCCGCTCGCGACGCCCGCGGGCACCGTCAGGTCCACCGCTCCGCTGGGAGTGGGCACCTTCACCGTTGCTCCCAGTGCGCTCTCCGCGAACGTCAGGGGCAGGTACAGGTACAGGTCCAGCCCCCTTCCCGGGTTGTCCAGCCCGCCCCTCAGGAAGAGCTCATGCGGCCGCACGTTCACTCCCAGGATCACGTCCCGACCGCTCGCGGCTCCACGCACACGCAGGCTCGCGCCGTGCTCGATCCCCCGCGGCACCTTCACCTCGATCGTTCGCGACCGCCCCCCCTCGCTCAGACGAAGGCTCTGCGTCCCGCCATCGGCCACCTGCTCAAATGTCACCTCGATCGTCTGCCGGACCGGCTCCGCCTCCGCGCGCGACGCCCCACCACGCCTGCCGAACCCGCCACCCATGCCCCCCGCGCCTCCCACACCGCCAAACCCGCTCGGACGCCCGCCGAACACAGACTCAAAGAACTCGTCCAGTTCCTCCGGGTTCATGCTCTCCGCCGCGGTGGCTCTGCGTCCGCTCCGAGTGCCCGCGCTGTGTCCGGAGGGCGGCCCGCCCGCCTCGAACGCCGCCTCGCCAAACTGGTCGTACAGCGCGCGCTTCTTCTCGTCCGACAGCACGTCGTAGGCCTTCTGCACCTCCGTGAACCGGCGCTGCGCATCGGGCGCCTTGTTCACATCCGGGTGCAGCTTGCGCGCAAGCCCGCGATACGCCTTGCGGATCTCCTCCGCGCTCGCGCCCTTGGGGACTCCCAACACCTCGTAGTAGTCGCCGCTCGCCATGCGATGGTCATCATAGGTTCGAGGGGCCAAACCGCCGCAAAAAAGCCCGCCCCATTCGGGACGGGCCTTGGCGGCTTGCGGTCTCACGCGGGAACGTCGGGGTCACTGACCCTTGGGCTTTTCCGCGGGGGCGGACTCACCCTTCACCGGCTCGGCCTTCACGGGCTCCGGAGCCGGGGGCGGGGGCGCCGGGGTCTCGACGGTCAGCACCTTCAGCTCGTAGTACAGCGTCGAGTTCGGCGGGATGCGCCCGGGCCGCCCGCGCTCGCCATACGCCATCGGGGCGGGGATCACCAGCCGCACGTGCTCGCCGCCCATAGGAGAACCCATGGCCTTGTTCCACCCTTCGATCAGGGGCTGGCCCAGGGCGTAGGAGAACGCCGCGCCGCGCTCGTAGGACGAATCAAAGACCCGCCCGTCCTCGAGGTACCCCGTGTAGTGGCAGGTCACGGTGTCGCCCTGCACCGGCTCGCGCTTGGTCACCTCCGAGGGATAGGTCAGCCTCCACAGCCCGGGCACCAGTTCCACCGCAGACACCGGCGCGGGCACGCTCGTAAAGGTCGTCGCGGACCCGGACTCGGTGCCCCACACAACCTTGCCATCCGCGCCGAAGCCCCGGTCGGAGGTTTGCAGCGTGCCCTTACCGATGCTGAACTCGGCGGTCATCTCGATCGCGCCCCCGGCGCCCGTCGGGTACGGGTGCGGCGTCGCGCCCTTGAACGACTCGCCCGCGCCCATGACGTCGAATGCGAGCGTCGCGATCAGGTCCTTCTCCCGGGTCACCTTCGGGAACGCCGCCGGCGCCGCCCACAGCCCCGTCGCGGACCGAAGCAGGCCCTCGCTCCTGCGGAACTCGAAGGTGGTCATGCGGATCGCGCCAGCCTTTCGGCTGAACGCCGCGATGAACTGGCGATAGGGCTGATCGAGCCCGTCCTCGCGCGCGCACTCCACGTACATCGCGTTGGGAAGGTCGGGAATCGCCACCGGCGCCACGTTGAACCACACCCCCGCGGCGGTGTCGCCCACGCCCGTCTTCACAGGCTGCGCGGACCGCCACGAGCCCACGAACAGGTTCGCGAGCGACTGGATCTCCGGATCGGACCAGCTCGCGGCGTGCGCGGGCGCGGCCTCTCGGGTCTCCTGCGCGAACGCCGGGCACGCAAGCCCCGCCGTCGCCACCAGAACGCTGAGCCACTTCTTCATCTGAGCATTCCTCCGCCGCAAAACTCGCGGCCTGGTTGAAACTTCCTCGCCCTTTCCCCTCGCCCTCCCCCCCGGAGGGGTTCAGGCCAACTCGGGGTTCAACTGCGTCACGACACCCACCAGCTCCTTCACGTGGCTGATGGACTCGTTCATGAACTTCTGCTCGGCCGCATCCAACTTGAAGGTGATGATCTTCTCGACGCCCTTGGCGCCCAGGACGCAGGGCACGCCCACGAAGTACCCCTTGCCCTTCTGGCCCGGGGCGACGCCGAACTCATCCTCGCAGTAGCCCGCGCACGCGATGACGCGCTTCTTGTCGCGGACGATGGCCTCGACCATCTCCACCGTGCCGGCGCTGGGGGCGTACCACGCGCTGGTGCCCATGAGCTTTACGACCTCGCCGCCTCCGGCCTTGGCACGCTCGACGCACGCGTTGATCTTCTCGGCGGAGAGCAGCTCGGTGATGGGGATGCCGTTCACGCTCGTGCGCGCGGGCAGCGGGACCATGTCGTCGCCGTGCCCGCCCAGGAGCAGACCCTGCACGTCCTCCACGCTCACGCCAAGCTCCCACGCGAGGAAGGTCTTGTACCGGGCCACGTCCAGGGCGCCGGCCTGGCCCATCACGCGGTGCGCGGGGAAGCCCGTCACCTTCCACGCGACATAGACCATCGCGTCCAGCGGGTTGCTCACCACGATCACCGCCGCGTCCGGCGAGTGCTTCTTCACGTTCTCCGAGACCGCCTTCACGATGCCCGAGTTGACCTTCACCAGGTCGTCGCGGCTCATGCCGGGCTTCCTGGGCAGGCCCGCGGTGATCACCACCACGTCGCTCCCCGCGGTGTCCGCGTAGTCGAACGTGCCCGTGATCTTCGCGTCAAACTTCTCCACCGGCCCGCAGCAGGCCAGGTCCAGGGCCTTGCCCTTGGGCATGTGCAGGCTCTTGCGGGCATCATCCTGAAACGGGATGTCCACGAGCACCACGTCGCCAAGCTCCTTCATGGCGATGGAGCGAGCGCACTCGCCGCCGATGTTTCCGGCCCCGATGACGCTGATCTTCGCGCGACGCATTGCCATCTCTACCTATCTCCAATGGGGTGTGCGGACAGAACATCATGATAGGAAGCGCTACCCCCGAACTTCGACCAGAAACTCGATCTCCACCGGCGCGCCCAGCGGCAGGCTCGGTGCCCCCACCGCCGCCCGCGCGTGCCGCCCCGCGTCGCCAAAGACCTTCACCAACAGCTCGCTCGCGGCGTTGGCGACCTGGGGCTGCTGCGTGAACTCCGCGTCGCACGCCACAAACACACCCAGCCGAATGACCTGCGCCACCCGCTCCAGCCCCCCCGCCGCCGCCCGCACCGCCGCCAGCCCGTTCAGGGCGCACTGCACCGCACACTTCTGCGCCATCTCCATCGAGACCTCGCTCGGCACGCGGCCCTTGGCGATCAGCGCCCCGTCTCGCATCGGGATCTGCCCGGAAACGAACAGCAGGTTGCCCGTCCGCCTCACCGGGATGTACGCCGCCACCGGCCTGGCCGGCTCCGGCAGCGAGTATCCCAGCGATTCGAGCACTTGTTCGGGGTTCGTCATGGCTTGGGCCTTTCCGGTGTGCGTGGGGGGCTGCGGACACCCTCACGGCACCGGATCATACCCCGAACCTCAATTCGTGCATCCGCGTCTCTTGACGGGGCGTATCGGTTCTGGTAACTTCATCACTCGTTCTTGGGCAGGTCGCGACCTCTACGGTGCCATACACGTTTGCAATGCTCTGATGGCGGTTTCCGCCACCCTGATCCCCGCACCGGGGAGCCTCCGCAGCCTGCCGACATTCCGGATGCCCCGCCCGCCGACGACGCTGGTCAAGACGACCAACCCGTGTTGAAGGCCTGGCGAGGGCAAGGCTGATCAGGATTACCCTGATCAAGAGTCGGGCAGGCCGTGTCCAAACTGCTTGCCGCGGCGGGTTCCGCCCCGCTTCCCCGGGCTGCCTTCGGGCTCCCTCGGATTGCAGCGGCCCCGTTCCGGCCTTCGATGAGGACACAGCGGAATCGGTTGTCGTGTTCGCAGTCCCCTTTGGCGGCGTGGTTCAGAGTGTTTCTGACCGCCCCGCGCCGGACAGCCATCCAGGCACCCCCGGCGGGACACCAAGGAGTTTCTCATGAAGATTCGTAAGGGCTTCACACTGATCGAGCTGCTGGTGGTCATCGCCATCATCGCGCTGCTCATCGGCATCCTACTCCCGGCGCTCGGCAAGGCTCGCGCCTCCGCCCGCCAGATCAAGGACAGCACCCAGGTCCGCGGCATCCACCAGGGCCTCGTCCTCTGGGCGCAGAACAACAGCGACCAGTACCCCTCCCCCTCCGCCATCGACAAGGCCAACAACACCATCGCCGCCAACGGCAAGAAGGACCTTCCCCGCCACATCACCTCCGCCCTCATCTACAACGGCTTCTTCAGCCCCGAGCTGTGCGTGAACCCCGCTGAAGTCAACGGCGGCATCAAGGTCTTCTCCACCTACCAGTACTCCGAGCCCCAGGCCGCGGCGGCCCCCTCGGACAAGAAGCTCGCCCTCTGGGACCCCTCCTTCCGCTGCACGCCCAGCCCCAACGAACCCCAGATCGGCACCACCGCCTCCACCGACGGCGGCTTCTCCTACGCCTATACCACCAACATCGGTGGCCGCCGCTCCAAGTGGAACAACTCCTTCTCCGCGACCGATGCGGTCATCGGCAACCGCGGCCCCAACTACACCCTCTCCAACGCCACCTGGGCCCTGGGCAGCGTGACCACCACCCCCGGCACCGTCTGCAGCACCTCTGTCGAGTTCGGCATCACCTCCAACACCCTGCTGATCCACGGCGGCCGGACGACCTGGGAAGGCAACATCTGCTACAACGACAACCACGCCAACTTCGAGACCCGTCCTGACCCCGAGACCCTCCCCTTCACCTTCGCCAGCCTGCCCGCGGCCAGCCGCACCCGCTTCGACAACGTCTTCGCCAACGAGAACGACTCCACCCAGACCGCCGAGTCTCAGCAGCTCACGGCCAACGCCGCCAACAACACCAACAACCACCTCCGCATGTGGGTCGATGGCACCGTCGTCGCCAACAGCGGCGGCGCGTTCTCCTCGATCATTCCCTGGTTCGACTAAATCGCTCGGCACGCTCCGCGTGACGATCTGATCTGTTCAACCTGCAAGGCCCACGGGAAGCCGTGGGCCTTGTGCTTTTTGGAGGGGCACCGTGCCACTGGCGTCGCCGGGCTTTGCCGGCGTCCGCAGGCGTGGCACGGGTCCACTCACTTGGCACGGGCCCACCCGCTCGGCACGCCGAACTTGGACGGCCACCTCCTGCCCAAACAAAAACCCGGCGCCTCGCGGCTCCGGGTTCGTACTTCCGTCAGGTTGGCGGGGCTTACAGCGTCGCGCTGGTGTAGGGCAGCAGGGCCATGAACCGCGCCCGCTTGATGGCCTGAGCAAGCAGACGCTGCTCATAGGCCGACGCGCCGACGCGCTTGCGGCCCTGGATCTTGCCGTTGGGGCTCATGCACTTCCGCAGGGACTCCACGTCCTTCCAATCGACGAACGTCACGCCGCTGGGAGAGACGTGGGCGATGCGGGTCTTGGTGGGGGCACCGAAGCGGGCGAACTTGGACATGGGAGGCTCCGTCGTGGACATTCGGCCCCGGGGTTGCTCGGCGACACGCCGAAGCCCGGGGCGACGGGATAGGTCGAAACGATAGGACGCGCCCGGGCAGAGTTCCAGCAGACCCCGCCCCCGAAGCCCGAACCGCGCGCCACTTACTTCGTGGACTCGCGGTCGATGGCGAGGGGCCCGGGCCCCCAGGCCCCCACCGTCAGCGTCATGCCCAGCAGCACGGTGTTGCGGATCATGTGGCACCAGCCGATCGAGCCGCCGCAGGGGACCTCGAACTTGCCGAAGCAACTGCAATCGGCGTCGATGTTCCTGACGATGACCGAGCCCAGCATGACGATGAACGCGACCAGGAGCGCCCCGATCAGCACCGCGGCCGCCCGCGTCCACAGGCCCAGCACGAGCATCGCGCCCGCGATGATCTCCACCCAGGGCACGACAAACGCGGAGCCGATCACGATGTGGTCAGGCAGGTTCAGCTTGAACCCGAGGATGGCCCCTGCAAAGACCGGGACCGCACTCAACTTGAGGTACCCGGCGAGCATGAACAGCCCGCCCAGGAGCAGCCTGAGCGGGAACACGAGCCAGCCGATGGCGGTGGGCTTGTCACTCACGGCATGCCCCCCTTGCCCGTGGCGGTCGGGTGCCCCGCGGCGACCCAGGCGGGGTAGCCCTCCTTCAGGATGTGGCACCGCTTGAAGCCCGCCTGGTTGAGCAACGCCGCCACGTTGTGCGAGGCGTCGCAGTCGCCCCCGGAGCAATAGATCACCAGCGGCGCCTCACGGTCGAGGAAGTTCGCGACCTCGGGCAAGCCGCGCATGAACGACTCGGGGGCGATCCACACCGCTCCCTCGATGTGCCCGGCCTCGTACTCCTCGGAGTGGCGCGCATCCACGAACGGCGCGCCCGTGCCGAACAGGTCCCACGCCTGCGCGAGCGTGATCTCCAGCCCCAGCACCTGCGGCGCAGGCCCGCCATTCGCGGCTGGCGCGGGCATGGGCAGCGGCGCCAGCGGCCTCAGCAGAATCGGGTTGTGCACGATGGAGTGCGCCGCGCCGACCACCACGCCCACCAGGGCGAGGGTCGCGGCACGCTGCACCTGCTTCGAAAAGCCCAAGGCGGCACCTCCGTCAATGGCCGGACCGCCGGGCGGCGGTGCCCGGCGTCCTGGCCGATGATCCGGTCAGAGATCCTGTCAGAGAATAGTGGCTCCGATCGCTCTCAGCGGGGGCCGGGGGGGACCAGCGTGCTGGGGTTCTCGTCCCACACGGAGTTGGCCTTGGGCGCCGCGGGCGCGGCCTTGGGCACCGCGCGGGCGAAGCCGAAGTAGGGCACCTTCACCTGCTCCTCGCCGGGCACGTCGGTCGCGACGAGAATCTGACCGGCGACCTGGCCACCCTGGTCGGAGGTCTGGCCTGTCATCGTGATGATGTAGCTGGGCGGGGTGGTGGAGGTGTCCTCGCGGAACTCGATCTTTGAGAACGCGCGGGCGCTGACGGGCGCGTCGTCGGTCTTCAGCACCTTGAACGCCTTGCCGTTGCGGGCCGAGAGCGTGAACTGCGCGCTGATGGGGGCGCCGGGGGAGAGGTTCGCGAGCTGCACGCGGGCGGGGGTCACCATGACGTCGCCCACGACCTCGCCGGTGGTGTTCACCGTCAGCACGCGCTTCTCATCGCTGGTGCGGATGCTCATGCCGGCGTTGACGGGCCCCACGGGCGCGTTGGGATTGGTCGTGATGGTCAGCTCCCACTGGTTCACCTTCTCGCCGTTCACCTCGATCTCCTTCATCTCGCCCACCACGGCGTCGACGTACGCGACGTTCGGCGTGACGCTGAGGATCTTGAGATCGGGGATGCGCGAGGTGATGGTGACCTTGGTCGAGCCGGTCTGCCCCTTGGCGATCTGGTTCAGCAGGGCGAACTGGGGCTCGACGGAAACCAGGGGCTTCACGAAGCTCTTGATGTTGAGCACGGTCTGGGGCCGCGTGCCGTCGTTGGTGGTCACGGTCACCGTGGTGTGCTGCTGGTCGCGCTTGTGCGCGGGGTTGAAGGTGACCTTGATGGAGCCGGTCTCGCCCGGGGCGTAGACGCGCTTGTCGAGCGTGCCGACGGTGCAGCCGCAGGAGCCCTGGGTGTTCGTGATCTCCAGCGGCCCGGTGCCGGCGTTGGTGAACTTGAACTCGGCCTCCTTCACAACGTCGTCGGAGATGTTGCCGAAGTCCACGTCCGTGCTCTCAAAGTTCGCACGCCCGTCCTGGGTGGTGATGGTCGGGGTGTAGGGCCCGCCCTTCACGACTGGGGCGTCGCCGACGGGCTTGGCAGGGGGCTGGGCGACGGGCGCCGGCTTCACGACCGGCTGAGGGGCCGGCTTCGCGGGTGCCGCGACCTGCGCCACCGCCGACGCCGCCACGCCGCAGGCCGTCACAAGGCTCACGATGCCCATCATGCTCATCCTGCTCGCACGCATCTTCATGGTCTGGCTCCTGAATGGGGCCCAAAGACGGCCCGGTTGAAGGTTCGGGATCGGGTACGTCCGGGTATTGCCCGCAGGGGGCCCGGCGCTCGGTCACAAAGCTCGAATTCTAGTCCCCCTGCCCCATCGGCCTACGGAGGCCCCGCCGCAAGCCGAACCGGGCCGGCCCGGATCAGACCGTCCGCCCGCCCCCTGTCTGCCCCGCACAGCCCGCAATAATCTCCGCGTGCTCCGGATCGGCGACCTCCAACTCCGCACGAACCTGCTCCTGGCGCCCATCGCCGGGTACTGCGACCTGGCGTTCAGGACCATCTGCCGCGAATGGGGTGGCGTGGGCCTGGCCTGCACCGACCTCCTCTCCCCGCAGGGCCTGCTGCGGGGCACCGCCACCAGCCTGGACCTTGCCCGCACCAACGACGCTGACAAGCCAGTGGGCATGCAGCTCTACGGCAGCGACCCCGAGATCATGGCCCAGGGTGCCCGATGGGCCGTGGAGCACGGCGCCAACCTCGTCGACATCAACATGGGGTGCCCCGTTGACAAGGTGACCAAGAAGGACGGCGGGAGCAAGCTCCTGACCGACCTGCCCCGGGCCGCAAAGATCGTGGCGCGCGTCGCTCAGGAACTGGAGCGCTGCGGCCCCTCGCCCGCGACGGGCGCCCCGGTGCCCCTCACCGCGAAGATCAGGCTCTGCTGGCATACCGCGGATTTTCTCGGAGGCCGCGCCTGCTCTCCCGGCCTCGCCCGCATGCTCGCGGACGCGGGCGTGAGGGCCGTCACCGTTCACGGACGAACCACCGAGGACAAGTTCGCGGGCTCCGTGAGGCTTGACGGCATCGCCCGCGTGGTGGAGTCCGTCGCGGGACGAATCCCCGTGATCGGCAACGGCGACGTGCGAACGCCCGAGGACGCCGAGCGGATGCTCCGGCACACGGGCTGCAACGGCGTGATGATCGGCCGCGGGGCCCTCGCCGCGCCCTGGGTCTTCCGCGACGTCTGGTGGCGCCTGGGGCACGTGGGCCTGGCGCCAACCGACGGCCCGCCCCCCCCGCGCCCAGCGCCGCCCGATGAAGCGCAGGTCCTCGCGTGCCTGAGGCGGTTCTTCGACCTCATGCGCCAATACCGCGACGATCGCTACGCCGTCTTCCAGATCAACCGGCGCGTGTCGTGGTTCGCACGCTCGCTGCAGCGCGAGCTGCGCGGCGGCAAGCTGGAGAGCATCAAGCCCTTCAAGGAGGCCGTCCGCACAGCGACACTGCCCGCGCAGGTGTACGACGCGCTGGACCGCTTCGCCGCCGGCGAACTCCGCGGGGGCGTTGAGTCCCCCGACCCCGCGGGGGCTCTGTAGGCCATGTCCAAACCAAGCCCCACCCCCACCGCGATCACGATCGGGAACTTCGACGGCGTGCACGTGGGCCACGCGGCGCTCGTGCACGCGGCGCGCCGCCTCGCCGGTCCAAATGGCCGTGTGCTCGCGCTGGCGTTCGATCCGCACCCGCTCAGCCGACTGCGCCCCGGTCAGGCCCCGGCGATGCTCTCCACGTTCGAGCAGCGGGCCGCGTGGCTGAAAGAGGCCGGCGCGGACACCGTCGAGCGACTCGACCCCTCGCCCGAACTGCTCGCGCTGGACCCGGAGACGTTTGTGCGCTCAAAGATCGAGCGCTACGGCCTGTCGCGCGGGGCCTCGTGGTTCGTGGAGGGCACGGACTTTCACTTCGGCAAGGGGCGCGCCGGGAGCATCGCCACGCTTCGGTCTCTCGGCGCCGCGCTCGGGTTTGGGGTAGAGGTTGTCCCTCCGGTCGAGGCCACGCTCGGCGACCACCTCGTGGTCCGCGCGAGCAGCAGCGTTGTGCGCTGGCTCGTGTCCCAGGGCCGGGTGCGAGACGCCGCCATTGTCCTGGGCCGGCCATACGAAGTTCAAGGCCGCGTGGCGCGAGGCGACCAGCGGGGCCGCACCATCGGCTTCCCCACCGCGAACATCGCGACGGCGCACCTCCTACCGGCGGACGGGGTGTACAGCGGGCTCGCGACGACTCCCGAGGGCGTGACCCTCCACGCCGCGGTCAACATCGGCACCCGCCCGACGTTCAGTGGCACGGACCGGCGCTTCGAAGCCCACCTCATGCTTCCCGCGGGCGGCGCGTGGTCCCCGCCACCCTCCCACCCCGAGTATGACTGGCCGATCACCCTGCGGCTGGTTTCGTGGCTCCGCGATCAGGTCCGATTTGATTCCCCCGCCCGCCTGACCGATCAACTGGCCCGCGACTGCGGACGCGCCCGCGCCACCCTGGCCCCGTCCGCCTAATCTGTGCCTCAGCGCCCGCCGCACACACCGTGACCGACTGGACCACCAACGCGACGCCGGAAGAGATCGCCCAAGGGCTCCGCCCCTGCCGGCGCGTCGTCGTGCTCACGCACCTGAAGCCGGACGGCGACGCCGTGGGCTCCTCGCTCTCACTCGTTCGGGCGCTCAACTCCCCCGGCCCCTGGGTCCCGAGGGACCGCGCCCAGGCGTGGTACGCCGGCCCAACGCCCCCATGGCTCGCGGACGTTGCGGGCGACACCCCATACACCGTCATCGGGTCCGGTGGCCCACCGGATCTGGAGGGCGTGGACGCCGTGGTCGTGGTTGACACGGGCTCCTGGAGCCAGTTGGAGCCCTTCCGCGAGTGGCTGGCCCCCCGCCGCGAGCAGACCTTTCTCATCGACCACCACGTGCAGGGCGATGGCGAGGTTGCCCGCCTCAGGCACATCGACACCGCCGCCGCCGCCGCCTGCCAGCCCGTCGCCGAACTCTGCCGCATCCTCCTCGAAAGGCCGACGCTCGAGGCCCTGCCCCGCGACGTGGCGCACCTGCTGTACCTCGGCCTCGCGACCGACACGGGCTGGTTCAGGCACAGCAACGTGAACCACCGAGTGATGGAAACCGCGGGCTCGCTCCTGGACGCCGGCGCCGACAACGTGGCCCTCTACCAGGCGGTCGAGCAGCGAGAGAGCCCCACCAGGCTGCGGCTGCTCTCCCGCGCGCTCGCCTCCCTCGAACTTCACGAGCAGGGCCGCCTCGCACTCATGTCGCTCACCCGGCGTGACTTTGCCGAGACCGGCGCCCAGGCCGGCGAGTCCGGCGGCTTTGTCGACTTCGGCCAGTCCATCACCGGCGTGCAGGTCACCGCTCTCCTCACCGAGGCCTCCCCGGGCGAGTACGGCCCGGGCCACGGGGCTGTCACCAAGATCAGCCTCCGCAGCAAGCCCACGCACCCGGCGGTGGACGTCAACGCCATCACCCGCACGCTCGGCGGGGGCGGGCACGTCCGAGCCGCGGGGGCGCGCCCCCCGCTCAGCATGGACCGCGCCAAGGCCGAGGTCATCCGACTCGTGGGCGAGTCGCTCCGCGCCGGGAGCACCGCCGATGCCCCCTGAACGCCCGGCCAGGCGCGAGCGCCCGTCGCCCAGGCCCCCGCTGCGCGTCTTCCCCACCACGCTCTGGGAATATCCCAGCCAGCACTATGACGCCTGGATCGACGACGAGGGAAACCTCCACAAGACCACCGCCGCCACCGGCGAGCGTTTCGTCACCCAGGGGGACAAGGACTACGTCGGTGCCACGCCGAGCTGGGTCATCTGGCAGGTCCTCTCCCGGTACACGCGCCCCGGCGACGTCGTCGTCGATCCGATGTGCGGCAGCGGCACGACCATCGACGTCTGCCGCGACCTCAACCGCGAGCCCCGTGCCTTTGACCTCGCCCCCGCCCGCCCGGACATCGCGCGCTCAGACGCCCGGCGCCTGCCCCTGCCCGACGCGAGCGCGGACTTCTTCTTCCTCGACCCCCCCTACTCCACGCACGTGGACTACTCCGACGACCCCGCGTGCATAGGCAAGCTCGACGCCGCCGGCGACGACGAAGGGCGTGCGTACTACGACGCCATGTCCCAGGTCTTCGCGCAGGCCGACCGCGTGCTCCGCGCCCGACGCTACCTCGCGGTCTACGTCTCGGACTCGTTCCGCAAGCGCAAGCCGGGCGGCGTCTTCATGCCCATCGGCTTCCGGCTCTTCTCGATGCTCGCGCAGCGCTTCACACCCGTGGACATCATCTGCGTCGTGCGCCACAACCAGAAGCTCCAGCGGGGCAACTGGCGCAAGGCCGCGGAAGAGGGCAACTTCTTCCTCCGGGGCTTCAACTACCTCTTGCTGTTCAAAAAGCAGGAGCCCCTCAGGAACCAGCCGGCGAGAGGCTGACTCCCCACGCCCGGGCGGCGTACTCGCGCACCATGCGGTGCGCGCTGAACCTGGGCCCGTTCCGCGAGATCGCCCCGCGCATCACCGCCGCCCACCCCGGCCCGTCGGCCCGGAACAGGGGCAGCACGCTGGCGTCCAGCGCCTCGTACAACGCGTTCGCATCCTCGTCCCAGCCCGCCGGATGGGGCCTGATCGGCCCGTCGTCACCAATCGCCCACCCCGTGACGCCCGGCTCGCACCCCTCGAGCCACCACCCGTCGAGGATGGAAAGCGATGGCACGCCGTTGACCGCCGCCTTCATCCCGCTCGTGCCCGAGGCCTCCAGCGGGCGTTCCGGCGTGTTGAGCCAGATGTCCGAGCCCGCGACCAGCAGCCCGGCCAGATCCATGTCGTATCCCTGGAGGAACACGACCCGCACGCCCGGAGGCGGCGCGTCGGCGACCTCCATCAGATCGTGCAGCACGTGCGCGCCCCCGCCGTCCTTCGGGTGGGCCTTGCCCGCCATCACGATCTGTATGGGGCCGTGCACGCCTGCCAGGTGCGAGAGCCGCGCGGGGTCGGAGAAGATCAGGCTCAGCCGCTTGTACCCCGTGGCGCGCCGGGCCAGCCCGATCGTGAAGTCACGCTCGCACATTCCCGCGTTCGTCTCCCGGTTCACACGACGGATCAGCGCGGCTTTGCTCTCACGGTGCGCGCCGGCCAGGTCGGCGTCGCTCGCGTTCCGCACCGCGTCCAGCCTCGCCGCGTCCAGCCTCCAACCGGGCGCGACCCTGTCGAACAGCGCCGCCATGGGCGCCGCGGCCCACGTCGCGGAGTGCGCGCCGTTGGTGATGTACTCGATGCGGCTCTCGGGGAACATCCGCGCGCTCACCTCTCCGTGCCGGCGCGACACCGCGTTCGCAAACCGGGAGAGCGAAAGCCCCGCGTGCGTCGTGTGCAGCTCCCCGTTCTTCACAAACAGCGGGCTGGTTGCGTACACCTGCTCGGGCCCGGCGATGCGGCGAACCTGGTCGAGCCCGAACCGGTCGTGCCCCGCGGGGATGGGGGTGTGCGTGGTGAAGACGCACTGCGCTCGCACCGCCGCCGCCGCCTGCCCACCCGCCGCCGCCTGCCCCGTCCGCGCCTCGTGCTCTCGCAGCAGTTCCGAAGTCAGCAGCGCCGCGTGCCCTTCGTTCATGTGGTAGGCGCGGCAGTTCTCAATCCCCAGCGCCCGCAGCGCCCGCACGCCCCCCACGCCCAGCACCACTTCCTGCCTCAGCCGGTGGTCGTGGTCCCCGCCGTACAACTGGTCCGTCAGGCCCCGATGCTGAGACTCATTCTCTTCGAGGTCGGTGTCAAGAAACACCACCTGCACCGAGGCGCCTCCGGCCCCGCGCACCACCCTCTTCCAGGCGCGGATGGCGACGCGGGACCCGTCCAGCTCCACTGCCGCGCGCGCCGCGGTCGGTTCCAGCCATTCCGAGGGCCACCACGAGACCGGTTCCGCGACCTGGGTTCCCCCCGCAAGCCTCTGAAAAAAGTACCCCTTGCGATGCAGCAGGGTCACGGCGACCAGGGGCACCCCCAGGTCCGCGGCCGCCTTGATCGTGTCGCCCGCGAGCACTCCCAGCCCGCCCGAGTACGTGGGCAGCCCGGACTCGAGGGCGATCTCCATGCTGAAGTAGGCAACCAGCCCGTTGGCCATGGGGGACTCCAAGCCCGCCGGGCGTCGCCCGGGGGACGGGCACTATACCGAGGGAGAGGCAACCGGCGGAAACGCGGGAAGTACGGGGCGCGTAGAAGAGTCCGAGAATGTCCACGGGTTCATCCCGCTTTCTGCAGACGTTCGGCGAGGAATGTCTTGCACGGGCCGATGAAAGCGTTAGACTCGTGGGCAATCTCGATTACAGACTGGGTTTCCCGGGGGCATGGGCGGCGATCACTCGATCTCGCCCCAGTGTTCGATGTGGCTCGGAGTTCCATGGTAATTCAGATGAAGAGGGAAGCAAATGGTGAGTGAGACACAGACGAAAACCACGCGCGGCGGTCTGTTCGCAGTTGTCCTCGCGTCGCTTGCGGGCGTCGCGACTGTTCAGGCCGGGCCCGACGTCATCGTCGGCGATCTGCCCAGCGTGACCAGCCCCATGGGCCCGGGCACCAACGCCTCCGGCGAGCAGGTCTACGCCTACGCCGTCGGCACCACCTCGTGCAACATCGGCGACACCCCGCTCAACTGGTGGGCCAGCGTCAACGAGCACCCGGTCATTGGCCAGAATATCTACCGCCTCGACATGACCAACAGCCGCTTCATGCAGGTCGGCCAGATCTGGCTGAAGCACGGCTTCACCGCGCTGCAGGGCACGGTCTGCGGGTCGTGCAGCGCCACCGCCGGCACCACGCTCGGCGTCGGCTGCTCCGATCCCTACTCCGCCGGCCTCAACGCCGGTCAGTCCGGCCTTGGCCCCAAGTCCGAGGTCACCCCCTCCACCGGCGAATACCCCTACCCCTGGGTCAACAACGGCTCCGGCTCCGGCGCCATTCACAAGCGCCTCCAGGTCCGCACCACCGACCTCTCCGCCGCCAACTCCCAGTGGTTCTGCTCCGGCCAGTACGTCTGCCACGATGACGCGATCGCTGGCAACGGGAACAACAACGAGTCCTACCGCCGCATGACCCTCAGCGGGCAGACCTTCACCACCGTCGGCTCCACGCAGCGTGGCATCCCCGCCGTCTACGCCTGGCGCGACCACGGCCTGGGCGCCAACACGCCCGATCCCAACGTCAACATCGCCATCATCGACGTCCCCAACGACGCCCGCCAGCTCCGCAACGTCGGCTCCGGCGGCAGCACGGGCAGCCCGACTTCTTCCGGCATCTGGGCCACCGGCCGCGCCTTCCTCGCCTCCAAGGTCGTCCAGACCTCCGCCACTAGCTGGCGCTACGAGTACGCCGTCGAGAATCTCAGCGTCGATCGCGCCTTCCAGGCCTTCCAGCTCCCCATGCCCACCGGCGCGACCGTCCTCCAGGCCGGCTTCCGCGACGTCGACTTCCACTCCGGCGAGCCCTACGCGCTCACCGACTGGACCGTGGGCAGCGGCAGCGGGACCATGACCTGGTCCACCATCCCCTACGCCACCAACATCAACGCCAACGCCCTCCGCTGGGGCACCATGTACAACTTCTGGGTCGAGTGCAACGCCTCTCCCAGCACGGGCAACATCGTCCTGCCCATCTTCAAGCCCATCCCCTCCGGCGCCCCCGGCGGCACGCCCACCCAGATGACCGTCGCCGCCGCCGTCCCCACCACCGTCGTCGGCTCCGGATCGCCCCCCGCCAACGACAACTGCGCCGGCGCCATCACCGTTGGCAATGGCACGTACTTCTTCGACACCACCAACGCCACCACCGATGGGCCCGACGCCTGCCTCGCCGCCGGCCAGGCCCAGATCACCGGCGACATCTGGTACCGCTACACCGCCCCCAACTGCGACACCCCCATCACCATCAGCACCTGCGGCACGGGCTTTGACACCAAGATCGCCATCTACAGCAACTCCTGCCCCACCGCCGCAGGCAGCCAGCTCGGTTGCAACGACGACAGCACCACCTGTGGCAGCGGGTCCCTCCAGTCCTACCTCTCCTTCAACGCCACCGCCAACACCACCTACCTCATCCGCGTCGGTGGGTACAACGGCGCCGCTGGCATCGGCTCTGTCGCCATCAACGGCGAGTGCGCGCCCCCGCCCCCACCCCCGCCCCCGGCCAACGACCTCTGCGCCAACGCGTTCTGGATCGCCGCCGGCGTCCCCGCCGCTGCCAGCACCGGCACCACCGGCACCCAGTCCCCGGCCACCTTCAGCGACGCCATCCCCGCCACCTGCGGCGCCTCCGCGGCCTCGCCCGACGTCTGGTACAAGTACCGCCCGCTCACCAGCGGCACCGTCACCGTCACCACCTGCGGGTCCACGGGCTCCTACGACACCGTCCTCGCAGCCTACTCCGGCGCCTGCGGCGCCATGACCCAGCTCGCCTGCAACGACGACTCCTGCGGCCTGCTCTCCCAGATCACCTTCAACGGCGTCGCCGGAACCACCTACTACATCCGCGTCGCTGGCTACAACGGCGCCACAGGCAACTACCAGCTCACCGTCACCGGCGGCGGCGGCGTTGTCCCGCCCGCCAATGACGACTGCGCCAACCGCGCGGGCATCGGCCTCGGGCCCACGCCCTTCTCCACCCTCGGTGCCTCCACCGACGGGTCCTCCAACGCCCTCTGCAACGCCAGCGGCTTCAACCAGATCACCAACGACATCTGGTACAACCACCCCGCCCTCTGCACCGGCACCCTCACCATCGATACCTGCGACGTCTCCACCAACTTCAACTCCCGCCTCGCCGTCTACAACGGCAGCACCTGCGGCAGCCCCATCATCGCCTGCAACGATGACGGCGCCTGCGGCTCGGGCCGCTCCAGCATCTCCATCCCCGTCGTCGCCGGCAACCACTACCTCATCCGCATCGGCGGCACCAACAACGCCTCCGGCAACGGCATCGTCACCCTCTCCTGCGTCCCAACACCCCCGGCCTGCGACCCCGACGTCAACCAGGACGGCAACGTCGATCAGGACGACGTCACCTACCTCATCAACGTCGTCGGCGGTGGTGACAACCCCACCGGCATCGACCCCGACTTCAACCAGGACGGCAACGTCGATCAGGACGACGTCTCCGCCCTCATCAACACCGTCGGCGGCGGCGGCTGCCCCTGAGCACGCAACTCAACGCTGACCTCTAACGTCCCCCAAGGGCTCCGGCACTCGCCGGGGCCCATTTCTTTCTTGATGCGAGCCGGCTCTGGCCGGGGCCGGCTCCGGGTGGGGCCGCTTCTGGGTGGGGCCTGTCTTGGGTGGGGCGGGTCTTGGGTGGGGCCGGTCTCCAGACCGGCCCGTCGCCGCGGGTGCCGAGTCTGTTCCTCCCTGGCGGGGTGTGGCACGGAGAGCCCGACTCGTGCCACGGATGTCACCGCTGCAACATCCCTGAAGCGAGAGACGCCCACCTGTGGCAAGAAAAGCGCCCAAGCCGACATCAGTGGCGCTTGGAACCCAAGCAGACATGCCACGCCAACGGCCCCAGACCACCGCGCCGCGGGCGCCACGTCTCGTCGCGCTCCCTCACCCTCCGAAGAGGTCCCCCAGCGAGTCGCCCCGCCAGCGTTGCGTGCTGGGCCAATCCAGTTGCTCCGGGTCCGCGCCGCGCAGGGCCGCAAGGCTCGCCTCGTGAGGCGCGCGGGCCACGACCCCCGGGGGCTCCGCCGGCCTGGCGAGCCACGCGAGCACACTGACGGCGACCGCCGCCGCCGCCGCGATTCCCAGGCGCACCAGCCATCCGGGTGCCCGCGATCCTCGCTGCCGCACCGCGCGCAGCAGTTCGGCGGGCACCTCCGGCGTCTGCGGCTTCAGCGCCGCGAGCCTGGATTCCAAGGGCACGTCCGCTCGGCGCTCGGTCACGGCACCCTCCTTCCGGCCACGCCTGCCGGCGTCGCCTGCTCCACGGCCCCCTTCTCCTCGCACCCAAGTTGCTCCCGAAGCATCGCGAGCCCCCTGGCGTGGCGCTCCGCAAGGGCCGACCTCGAGACGCCGCACGCCCGCGCCGCCTCGTCGGTGCTCAGCCCCAGAACGCTCCGCAGCACGACCGCCTCTCGCACGCGCCGGGGCAACCTGTGCAGCGCCGAGGCCAGTTCCGTGTCCGGCCCCACCCCGAGAGCGGGTTCGGCACGGGCCGCGCGGTGCTCTCGCCCCGCTCTTCGCCTTGCCTCTACGAGCCTGTTGAGGCAGACGTTTCTCGCAGAGGTGAGGAGCAGGCTCCGGACGTTTCGCACCTCCGCCGCGCGCGCCGGTGCGAGCCTCAGCAGGCTGAAGAACACCTCCTGGAGCGCGTCCTCCGCGTCGCCCCGCCCGCCGAGCACGGCCCGCGCAAACGCCAGCACGTCGCTCGCGTGCCGGTTCCACAGCGTCGTGGCGGCTTGGGCATCGCCCCGCGTCAGACCAACCAGCAGATCGGTGTCGGCGGGCTCCAAGGTGCTGCTCACTCCTGGACCACGCGCTCGATCCGCGCGATCAACGCACGCCCCTGCTCCAGCCGCTCCGCCATCCTGTCCAGTGCGGGCAGGACGATGCGCCCGATGTGCCCGTACTTGCCCGACTTCGCCGCCGCGGAGACCTCTCCGATCCGCGAGGCGGGTCCCTGTCCCGAGAGCGCCGCCAGCATGTCCGCGTATCCCGCGCGGGCCAGGTCCGCGTCCTCACGCAACTGCTCGGGCGACAGCTCCGCGATCATGACGGCCGCCGCCTTGCTCTCCTGGTCCGAGTCCGGGGCCAGAAGCGCGAGCATCTCCCGCCTCTTCGCCGGGTCACCCAGGTCCGTCACAATGCTCTCGAGGAACATGCGGCGCTCGTTCTCCAGCGTCGGAATGATCCGGAACGGGTCCTGCCGGTCAAACTCCGCGAGCGCCCCGCGAACCAGGCGCTTCCCCTCGGGCGTCAGGCCGCCCTGAGCCAGCACGTCCAATTCCCCCGCGGCGGAGTTCACGATCGCGTGCCCCACCAGGCAGGAGATCAGCGTCCCGTCCTTGCGGGTCTGCCGACCCATCCGCACCACCGCCGCCACACGCGCCGCGGCTGCGTCCGGCTTGCCGTCGACCATCTGGCGGCGTGCGTCCGCGAGCACCAGCCTCGCCGTGCCCCGCAGTTTGCCAAGGTGGGGCAGCAGCGCCCCCACACCATCGGAATACTCGATGCCCCAGTCGCACTCCGGCATGGCGCTGGCCTTCATGGCCTTGGTCACGAGCCCGCCGGTCTGGTCCAGCGCCTCGCGCACGTCCGCGTCCGGCTTCCATGTGCTGTCCGCGGCGTAGGCGTCGCGCACCTTCTCCATGGCGTCAGGCGGCACGGTCTCCCACGATCGCCAATAGACGAGCGCCGCGTTCGTGGGCTCCTCCAGCGCGTCGGTGCTGGTCTGGGCTTTCGCCCCGCGGACACCCACGCACAGCCCCACCGCCACACACAAAGCCGCCGCACGCACAAAGGGACGCGTCCGCATGATCGATGCTCCTTGGGCGTGGGCGACTGCCGCCCGTGCCGTCACCGAATAGACCGCGCCGGTGCCGGACATGTCCGGCAGAATCCGCCAGAATCCTCGCCGCCACGCTGCCAACTCGGCCATATCAGACCCCGGACGTTGCCCACTCGATCCACCCGCCCCCGACCACCAGGTCCGGGTCGTCCGAGTCGTACAGCACCACCGCCTGCCCCGGTGCGACCGCCGTCTGGGGCTCGTCGAACGCAACCGAGAAACGGCCGGTGCGCCCGCTGGGCGTCGGCCCCTTCCCGTCGTCACGGAGCGTCACGCGTGCCCCAGCCGCCGGCGTGTTGTAGCGGTACTTGGCCCAGACCCGCCGGCCCGACTCGGGGGGCCTTTCACGCAGCCAGTTCGCCTCTCCCGCGACGCACCCGGTCGCCATCAACTTCTCGCGCCGCCCGATGCGCACGGTGTTCGTCTCGGGGTCCTTCTCCGTGACAAAGACGCGCTCGCCCATCGCGAGATCCAGCCCGCGACGTTGGCCGATGGTGAAGCGGTGCTGGCCCTGGTGCATGCCCACCACGCGGCCGGCCTCATCGACGATCTCGCCCTCCACCGCCAACTCCGGCCTCAGCCGGTCCACCAGGGACGCGTAGTCGTTGTCTGGGACAAAGCAGATCTCCTGCGAGTCCGGCTTGTCGAAGACCGGCAGACCAAACTCCTGCGCCAACTCCCGCACGCGAGACTTGTGCATGCCCCCTACCGGCAGGAGCATGCGCGCCAGGCGGTCCGCCGGCACCCCGAACAGCACGTAGCTCTGGTCTTTGGAGTGGTCTAGCCCGCGGCGGAGCCACACGTCGCCCTCCGCAGCCCCGGAGCGTGCGTAGTGCCCGCTCGCGACGAAGTCGCACCCCATGTTCACCGCGTACTCATGCAGCTTCCCGAACTTCAGCCAGTCGTTGCAGCGCACGCACGGGTTTGGCGTGCGCCCCCGCGCGTACTCGTCCGCGAAGTAGTCGATCACACGCCCGAAGTCCGCCTTGAAGTTGCACACATACAGCGGAATGCCGAGCTGCGCCGCCACCAGCCTCGCGTCCGCCGCGTCCGAGATCGAGCAGCACCCCTGGTGGCCGATCTTGACGCCGGTCGCGGGCAGCACGGGCAGCGACCGCCCCTTGGGCGCGGGCTGCCGCCCCGTGTCGCACGCGTCCGGCGTCAGGTCCTCGCCCGGTGTGCCCAGGCGCATGAAGCAGCCGACGACGTCGAACCCCTCCCGGCGGAGCAGCGCCGCCGCCACCGAGGAGTCAACGCCTCCAGACATCGCCACCAGCACGCGCTGTCCCTGTACCCGCGACATGACGCGGGATCGTAGGGGCCGGTGCGGGTCACCTCAGACGGGGCCGGTTCTCACGGGCAGGCGCTGCCCCCCGCGAGCACGTGGACCATGAGGGCGTAGTCGTCCTGGTCCACGTTGCCGTCGAAGTTCAGATCGGGATCAGCCCCCGTGGGGTTGTCGCCGCCACCCACCACGTTCACAAGGTAATGCAGATCGTCCTGGTCGAGGTTGCCATCCTGGTTCATGTCGAACTCGGCCATCGCCGTCACCTCGAGGTCGAGCGTGGCGGTGTAGGCCGGGCTGATCACGTTCTCACGCATGTAGAACGCGGGGTAGGTGGGGCTGCCCGTTCCGCCTCCCGGCCCGCCGCTCGCCGGCTCGAGAGAGGTCACCATGAACCGGAGCTTGCCCTCGCGCAGCCCGCGAGAGATGTACTCCCGCGTCGCGGCGTCGGACAGGTCCACATCAAAGGTCATCGCGGTGCCGGCGACGGGGCGCTCCCCGCCGATGAACCCCGCGATGCGCCCGATGGCCATGGGGGTGGACTCAAACCGCTGGCGCACCTGTCGGGAAATGTCCGTGGCGTTCCCCGTGCCGTCGAAGACTGCCGCGAAGGCGCTCCGCACGCCCTCCTGGGGAGGGAAGGGGGGCAGGGGCGCGAAGGCCGAGGTCTCGCCGAAGGTCGTGGCACTCATGCCGTTGCGATATCCAACGCCGTAGAGCTCGACGGGTCGCCCGGGGTCGGCATCCGCGACGTACTCCGGATCGGCCGTGTCGAACAGACTGACGACCGAGTCGGGAGTGGGGTCGTAGAAGAATCGATCGCTGACGCTGGAGTAGATCGTCACCCGGCCGGACCGGATGTCGTAGGACGGGGCCCCAGGTCTGATAACCGATCCGGTCTCCCACCCCAGCATGATCTGCGCGTCCCGATCGTCGAACCCGGCCTGATTGATCGCGCCGAAAGTGGACGCCGTGGCCTCCACGCCGGGTGTGGAGTTGAAGCCGTACATCCAGCGGTCGAGAGAAACCTGCATATTCTGCAGGGAAATGCACTGTCCGGCAGCCGCGGTGCTGAGTGCCGCAAGAGTTCCGAGCGCCAGGGTCTTCATGGAGGTCTCCTTTGGAAATCGATTAAATACTTGACGATCCGCTTGTCTTGACACGCAGTAATGATTACCGTATGACCAGAATATGTCTACCTCATCTATTCAAAAATCGACCCGTTTGTCCAGAGCATTTTCCCTCATTGAGCTCCTGGTCTGCATCGCGATCATCGCGCTCCTGATCGCCATCGCACTTCCTGCCCTTTCCAAGGCCAGGCAGTGCGTCCGGATCACCCGCGAACTCGCCGCCGCCCAGCAGCTCATGACCGCGTACACCACGTACGCGGATACCAACCGTGGGCGGGTGCTCACGGGCTACCCAACGGCGGCGATGGTCTCCGGGCCGGTCTCGGTGACCAACGGGGTTGGCGACCGGCTCACCGGCGACCTGGCCCAGCGCTATCCGTGGCGCCTGGCGCCCTATCTCGACTTCAACTTCAGAGGGCTCTACCAGGATGACCGCGTCCTCGCCGACCTGCTCGTGCAAGAGGAAACCTACAGGTCCTACGGCGTGACGTACGACTACGTCGTCAGCCTCTACCCATCGCTGGGCCTCAACGTCGCGTTCGTCGGCGGCTCTGAGCGTCACTCGGAGTTCGACCCCGCGTTCATCCGCGCCTACGGCAGGGTGCACATCGAACGCTCGCACGAGCCCGTGCGGCCCTCCAACCTGCTCGTCTTCGCCTCCGCTCGCGCGGAGGTCCAGCCCGCTCTGCCCATCCCCGGGCAGCCTCAGGGCTTCTTCCGGCTCGAGCCGCCGATCTTCGGCGCCTCCCGGGGCCGCCAGTGGGAAGCCGCGTACGAGGAGCGTGCCCCGCTCCCGGGCCTGAACTCAGGGTTTATCTCGATGCGTCACGGCGGGCGAGCCGTGACCGCGCGGTTCGACGGGCACGCGCAGCTCTGCAGTTGGGCAGAGATGAACGACATGCGCCTGTGGGCCGACCAGGCCACGACCCCGGACTGGGGCCTGACACCTCGCCCCTGAGCG
>Ga0154020_10001425_pt1 | contig 29525 bp, 24 predicted proteins | sample Klosneuvirus_201_FD_109709 | JGI IMG/M metagenome (GOLD analysis project Ga0154020, IMG submission 109709) | Active sludge microbial communities from wastewater, Klosterneuburg, Austria - Klosneuvirus_20160825_MG | ecosystem: Engineered > WWTP > Aerobic digester > Activated sludge | place...
GCGCCGAGGAGCCAGCCGCCGAGGAGGTAGAGCCAGTCGAGGTTGGCGGCGGCGTTCATGGTGTTGAGTCTAACAGTGAGTGAGAAATGTCCCTATCGGCAGGGCTTTATGGCCGCTCCCGTGGGTGTTGTCGCATGGTCAGGGTTGTTGAAAACTCTCCAGTCCAGCACGCTGGTTGCGCAACGTCGAAGGGTTGAGACATGAACGCGTCGGCGGCATCTGCGGGGTCGCCGCGGACGGTGAGGATGGCCGGCCCCTTGAGGAGCAGTTCGTCCGCGTCCGCGACCCAGGTGATTTGGGCTTCTTGCCACCAGATCCAGAGATTTTCACGGAAGGGCAAGCGCCCCCTGCCGGTTCCTATGAGGCGATCACGCACCCGCACTTCGAGCACGTAGGCAACGATGAAACGCACGGTCTCCCATGGAGCGCCGTTGGATTGGTGGTGCAGGATCACAACCGGTTTTCCGTTGGATGTGGAGAGGTGCGGGGCCATGCCCGCGGCGATTTCGGGGTTCCAAATGTTCGAATCCACGCGGGTCAGAAATGTGTCGCGGGTGTTCTGGATGGTGATCGGCAATGTCCGGGTTGCGCGGTACACGTGTCCGCTCGCGCCTTGCAGCCCCAACTCGACCCGGACCTCGCCCACTGGTGCGGCCTGCGGAGAGAGCGTCGGGTCTCCTGACGGCCATGCCGCGCCGGGTGATCTGACTTCCAGCCCGAACTCGCTCACGGATTGTTGTTTGAAGCGCACGGGGATGGGGCACCCCGTGGGCCAACGCTTGGGCAGTTCTATGCCCGACCACGGATCGAGTTGGACCTTCTGAAAGTAACGTCTGAGGTAGTTTTGCGATTGCCATCGGGCCATGTCGCCCTTGGTGAGTCGCTTCCAGACTTCATCTCCGAGTTGTTGGCGCCAAGGCAAGGTCGGCGTTGCGGGCGTGGTCCCGAATGCAAAGCGGCCACGCAGCATCGAGAGCGGCGAGCCGGCCGATAGAGGGGGATCTTGCACCGGGGCCATGCACAGCAGGATGCTGGATGGGAGAAGCGCCACCCATCCACCGCTTTGATACCGAGGAACGGATCCGACTATGTAGGCGACAAGGCCCAACACGATGGCGAGCGCCGCGTATCGCCAGCGGCGGTGAGTGCGGTGGAGGCGTCTTTCGGTTGTGGCCGTGCGTCCGCACTCGGGGCATTGGAGGCCGGGCGTGCCGGACATGTCGTACCAGCACTTGGGGCAGCGGCGGAGTTTGCGGCCGCGGTCGCGGAAGAGGGACCAGAGGAGGAGGAGGACGGCGGAGGCGCCGAGGAGCCAGCCACCGAGGAGGTAGAGCCAGTCGAGGTTGGCGGGGCCGGTCATCAAGGTTGGGTGCCTCGTGGTGCTGTCTGTACTTCCCTTATGCGACGTTAGTTCTTGAGCACTGACCGGGAATCTGGTTCGAACAGGCCTACTTCTCCACCGGCTGGGCTTGTACGTCTTCTGTGTGCCCCGGGTGCGGCCCCACTTTGAGAGGCACTGTGAACTCTCCCATCCAATAGGCGGCTCTTTTGTTGAATGGGTTGCGGATGTAGTCCATGGGGTCGCTGATGCCTGTGCCGGTTACCTTGATTGACGCGACTTGGGTCCGCAGTCGGTCTTGTGCCCCGGGGGACCACGTGATGTCCAGTTCATCCCAGTCCTTCCACACGGTTTTGCCCCATTCGGAGCGGCTATTGCCGCGGCCGATTACCTCTTCACCGATTTGCACTTGGACGGTGTACTCCATCGCGAACCCTACCGCGTTCCATTCCGGGTTGTTGCCCCGGTCTCGCACCAGCACGGTTGGTTTGTCGTCGACCAGAACGATCCGCGGTGAGAGCGCGGTTTGCGCGGCGAGGTTGCTCGCGGCATCCGACACCGGATGCAGCAGGGTGTCCCAACAGTCGGCGAGTCCGACGGAAACGTTGCGGTGTGAAGAGAGAATCGTTGTGCCGGAACTTGAGGTCAGAGAGATGGTCAACTCGATGATGCCGCTGGGGCTGCCGGTGGTGGGGAGCCTTTGGTTGCTCGAGGTGTAGATTGGTCCCGACTGGTCGGAAGCTTGTACCTCCAAGCCGCGGATGGCGCGGGGTTCGATGCGGACGGGCATCATTTCGCCGCGGACCCAGCGATCGGGGAGTTGGACGACATCTTCGAGGCGTAGGTTTGAGGCCGCGAGCATGCGGCGGGCGAAGACTCGCTTTTGCCAGCCCCACATTTCCTTGTCGAGGCGTCTCCAGACTTCATCGGTCATCTTCTCGCTGGCTGTCAGGCCGGCGCCGAGCGTTATCGATGGACGAATTACGATGCCTCCGGCCGTGGTGACGGCGCTGAGGCGCAGGCCCGCGCCGAAGGCACCCGGGCTGGGGGAGTCCGGCGGCGCGAAAAACACCAGCATCGTGGAGGGCACCACGCCGACCCATCCGCGGTCCCATCCCGGAACGCTCATCGATGTGAAGCCCAGCAGTGCCAGGACAGCGCCGACCAATGCCCTCTTCCAGTGTCGCCGCGTGCGATGGAGGTCCGTCTGGCGCGCCACGGCTTTGCCGCACTCGGGGCATACGCATCGCCCGTCGGCGGTTGCCAGGCCTTTCATGTCATACCAGCACTTGGGGCAACGCTGACGGCCGCGGCTGCGGTCGCGAAGAAGAGCGAGAAGGACCACGACTGCGCCTGAAGGCAGCAGCACCCAGCCGAGCACCTGCCAGATCCATAATGGCATGAAAGCCCTCCGGTTCTCGCGCTCCGGGGGAGAGTCTACCGGATTTGGGTGGGTTCAAGAAGTTTGTTGCGTCTGATAAAGTCGGGGTTATTGGCCGCCGATAACGACGGGCGGGCCGCCACTTGCCGCGGGTGAGGGCGGTCCAGAGACCTTTCGGAAGGGCCGGTCGTGGTCGCAATGCAGATGACACAGGCGTTCAAACTGGACCGGCGGTTGTCGGAGCGCAAAGCACGCGCGGGGGCGGCGATGGCCGCGTTCTTTGATGAGGATGGCGCGTTGTCCTTGACGCGCGTTGAACTGATTGATGTGAGCGATGGGGGGCTGGGGCTGGTGTGCCCGGTGGATGTGGCGCCGGGGGTACGGTTTAGTTTGTATTGGGGAGGATCGGTGCCGCACACGACGGGAATCGTGGCGCGGTGCGTGGCGGATGGGGAGGAGTATCGGGTTGGGCTGCGGTGTGATCGGAAGTTGGCGGCGTGAGGGCAGTCACGAAGTGACGCAGTGACATAGTGACGGAGTGAAAGGCAAGGTTCAGAGTCTGAGCGCGGCCGCGGTCTTGCGGTAGCGGCTGGCCATGAGGTCGAGCGAGGACGAGAGCACTCGCACGTTGCCGACGACGGCCATGAAGTTGACATCGCCGTTCCATCTTGGGACCAGGTGGATGTGAACGTGTTGGGGGACGCCGGCGCCTGATGCGCGGCCTTGATTCATACCAATATTGACGCCCTGAGGCTCGAGCGTTCGCTCCATGAGATCCAGCGCGGTGTCGGCGAGCGCCCAGAGGGTGGCACGTTGCGCGGGGGAGTAGTCGAGCAAGCGCGGGCGGCCGTCACCGAGGGCGACGAGCAGGTGGCCGCCGGTGTAGGGGTAGCGGTTGAGCATGATGAGGCCGTCGGTTGTGCGCACGATGACGTGGTTTGTGATGTCGTCGTTGGGAGAGAGCCAGTAGTCGCGGATGAAGCAGCCGCTGGTGGGTTTGGGTGGACCGGCTTGTTTTTCGGTGGCGTCGAGGTTGTCGATGTACTGCGAGCGCCAGGGGGCCTGCAGGGCGGGTTGTTCTTCGGGAGGGTGCTCGCTCATGGGGGCATCTTAACGGGGTGATGAGGCGGGCTCTTTGACGGTCACCGATCGCTTCACCTCGAACTGGTTGAACACGCGCATGCCCTGCGGCAGGACCGGGCCGTTGTCGCCGAACTCGACTTCGCCTGCGTTTTCGCCGCCGATGGCGAGCCAGAAGACGATGCGGGCGGTGTGGGGGCCTGTGGATTCGGGTTTGAAGATCTGGTTGAACGCGCGTTCCTGGTCGTCGCGGTCGACGTTGGCGTGCCAGAACCAGGTTTGGATGGGTGTGGGATCTTCGTCGATGTAGGCCGCGGCGATCACTTCAACGCGGGGCGGGGGCTGAGCGATGATCGTGGTGCCGCGGAAGGTGGCGTCGGTGCGGAGGGTGAAGGAGTCGCCGCGGATGATGGATTCGGGGGCTTGCGCGACTGCGGAGAGGATTTGGGAGTAGAACTGCTTGCTGGCGAGGGTGGGCTGGGCGAGGCGGTTCATGGCGCCGTAGATGACCTGCTCGGAGGCTCGGGAGAGATAGCGGTCGCGCTGCTTTTTGCGGAGGAGTGCATCGGCGAGGTCGTCGAGCTTTGCGATAGGGATGGCGCGCTGGTCGAACTCGGACCATTGATCGACGAGGTCCTCATCGGGGTAGGAAGCGAGTTGCTGGAGGAGGATGTCGGTGGGGAGCCAGGTGAGGAGGATGGAGGGTGCGGTCTGGCGGATGAGCCATGTGCCGGAGACCAAGGAGAAGAGGGCGATGCCCAGGATGATCATCCAGCGGTGGGTGATGCGCTGTCCGGATTGGAACTTGCCGATCCAGCGCCAGGGGGCTGCGCATTCGGGGCATTGGGCGACGATGCGGCCGTCATCTTCGCGGCGATAGCCGCACTTGCGGCAGTGCATGCCGCGGCCGATGCGGCGGGGCCAGCCCCGGAAGATGAGATAGAGGCCCAGGGCGGCGGTGGCGGTTTTGATCAGGAGAGGGAGGGCGGCGACCATGCCCAGGGAGGAGGAGCCCAGGTTGTCGCGCTGGATGAGGAACTCGGCGAGGGCGGCGAGAGTGGTGATGGCGATGAGGGCGGAGGCGAGCCAGAATGATGCGGGGCGGGTGCGCACGGGTTGGGTGGTACGTGCGGGGGTGGGGTTGGGTTCAGCCGCGGCGGGCTTGGGCGTGGACTGCTTCGTGGGTTTGCCAGAAGTGATCGAAGCTGTGGCGGATGGACATGGGTTGGATGTAGTTGTGGGCCGCGGCACCCCATTGGCGGCGGCGGGGTTCATCTTGGATGAGACCGAGGACGGCGGTGACCCATTGCTCGGGGCGGTCTGCGGGAAGGATGAGGCCGGTGCGGTTATGCTGGACGACTTCTTTGGGGCCGCCTTGATCGGAGACGATGACGGGGAGCCCGGAGGATTGGGATTCCATGACGACCTGGCCAAGCGTGTCGGTGGTGGAGGGGAAGATGAACAGGTCGCCGCTGGCGTAGATGGCGGAGAGTTCGACGCCGTGGCGGAAGCCCAGGAAGTGGACGTTCATGCCGGCGAGTTCGAGTTGCATGGGGGCGCGGTAGGGGCCATCACCGACGATGATGAGTTGGGCGTCCGGTCGCTGGTGGTGGACTGCTTTCCAGACCTTGACCAGGAGGGGCATGTTCTTTTCGACGCTGACGCGGCCGCAGTAGATGACTTTGGGACCGGCGGGGACTCCGAGGCGTTGCCAGATGGCGGGGTCGCGGAAGCGGGAGTGGAAGGTGTCGGTGTCGATGCCGGGGAGGAGGCGGACGATGCGGTCTTCGGCGATGCCGAGCTTCATGAGTGAGCGCTTGTAGTCATCGCTGCGCGTGAAGATGGCGGCGAATCGCTTGTAGAAGAAACGCATGTGTCCGGTGCACAGGGTGGTGTAGACGGGCTCCTCGAAGAGATAGTCGACATAAGCGGGGAAGTCGGTGTGGTAGACACCCAGGACGGGGATGCCCATGCGGAGCGCGGCCCACCAGCCGACGGAGCCGACGGAGCCTGGGGTGGAGATGTGGAGAACGTCAGGCCGGTGTTCGCGGAGATAGCGGAGGATGGCGGGGGCGGGAGGGAGGACGAGTTCCAGGTTTTCGTAGCGGGGCATTTTGGTGGCGAAGATGGGTTTGAAGTTGATGATGTTGGGCTGGTTGGGAATCTTGAATTGGGTGGAGGTGAGGACGCAGAGGTCGCGTCCGGTTTGGTGGGCTTGGAGGGCGACGTTCTGGATGAAGCGCGAGACGCCGTTGACGTCGCCGAGGGTGTCGGTGAGGAGGCAGATGCGGAGGGGGTGGGGAGGTTGGGGCACGCGCGGCAGGGTAGCGGGTGAGGGACTGGCGTGCCTACGAAGTGTTAAGGGGGCGCTAGCGGGCTGCCTTTGAACTAGCGACCGAGGTTCTGCTGGGTTCACCTTGTTTGCTCAGCGGTTTTTGAAGCCACTCGCGGACGCGGGCGACGCAGGCATGGGGTTCATCACGTACTTGATAGACCCAGAATCGTACAACATCCCAACCCAATTCGATGAGCCTCTGATTGCGGAGTTGGTCGCGATAGCTCAACTCACGATTCCACGCTCTGTGGTACTGCTCTCCATCAACTTCAATGTCGAGCCGACGGTCGCCTTCAAAAATCGCCAAATCAAGGCAATACTGCTCGACCGAGAATTGGGGCAGCGTGCGAATGCCTTCTTGATATAGCAACCTATACAGCAGCCGCTCCCAATCTGACACTTTCGTGGGATCGGCAACCGTCGGATATGTCGGGCCAAGGTCTACGTTGGCCCGCGTGTCACCCGGCCGAAGTTCGTTCGCAGAGTGTACGTACGATGCGTATTCCCGCAAGTACTCCACAACGCACGATCCGCACGCAGTTGCGTCACCCACCGTGAGCAGGCACGATCGGGCGCGGGTAATCGCAACGTTGAACAAATTGCCTTGTTTCCTAAGAAACCCGATGGAGCCCGCCGACATGCCTTGTGCAACAACGGGAGAAAAGATCATCAAGTCCCGCTCATCACCCTGGAACTTGTGGACGGTGTCGACGAGTAGCTCCGCACGAGTCGAAGCGGCGGACAAAGCTTCATTTTGATGAACGAGGTCTCGGATGCGATTTGCTTGAGCTCGGAAGGGGCTTACGACGCCGATGGAACCGGGATACGCGGACTTAAGAAGCAACCGCTCAAGCTCGGACACGACGTGCTTCTAGTTCGTTGACTGCACCGCCGCTGCTCGGGCGCGTCGCGGCTCCCGACACGTGCACCCATCGCATGGCGGGGTCTCCATGCGGTCGAGGTCGTAGCCGATCATATCGAGTGGCAATGCGGAGCCGTCCCTCATAGAAGTGTTTGTTTGAGAAACCAATAATTGCGGCGTGTGAGCGGTGATGATCTCGGAGAGCCACGATGTCTTCGCCGTCACAAAGTGAAGAAGCGAGATTGAACAGTGAACTCCCGGAATACGCCCAGGCTATGCCTGGGTCGGTACCCACCGCGTGGTCTGCGAGAAGTTGCTGTTCAACCAGTGGTGGCAACTGGGTGATGTGCTGCAGTTGCATGGGATCGCCGATGATCACAGCACGCCTTGAGCGGTAGAGCAGGGGGAGCGCAGACGCGATGTCACACTGGCTCGCCTCATCAATGATGAGCAAGTCAAAGTAGCCGGGTGCAAAGGGTAATCGCCCGCGAGCAGCGAGGTTTGTGACGGCCCAAGCTGGCAGGGCTTCAACGACCAGCGGAAAAAGCTCCTGTGTCCTTCGAAGGATGGCTCCGCCCTGCCCCATCGGTGTGTTGGCGAGCATCTCCAGCGCCGACTTGTATTCGCCGAGCGCCTTGCGTTGAGTCTGGGTGAGCCGCTTGGGCTGTAGCTGAAGCCAACTCGTCCAAAGCTCGGAGCACACAGACTGGAGCATTGAACAGGCTTCGAATTTCGCTCGGCTGATGTCTTCAGGTGAACGGGCCCGTCCTAGCTCGTTCAGCGCTACGAGGTACTGATTCGCCGCGTTCGCGAATGGCAGGCGCCGATGGGCCTCCGCCACGGATGCACGGGCACCGCCCGCGGATCCAGCGGCAAAGTCAACCGATGGCGCAGTAAGGGCAAGCAAATCGAACAGTTGGGCTGTATCAGCCAAAGCGTCTCTCGCTGCCTCTAGTCGCCTTGAGCGAACGGCACCCCAAAAGATCCGGGTAAGGAATCCTTGCACTTCACGGGTCGCCGCCTCGACGGCGAGTTTCGTTCGCCAGAGCTTGGATTCGGCCTCCTTGTGCAGACTCCCACGCAAACGTTGGAAGCAATCTTCTCCGAAGACCGAACGGGCTTGTTCGGCCTGTTGTTCCAGCTGGTCCACAGTGTTGCGTAGTTCGATGGTGTGAGCGAGTTCATGCTCCAATTGAGACCGCTCTCGTACAAGCCGGTCGTATCGATCCCGATGCTCTTGGAGCTTCGACTCATCCTCCGCTGTGGCTGTGCCTGCAAGAATCGCGGCGAGATGTTGGGCAAGTCCGGTGGCTGCATCTCCGGTCCCAACCCGTAGAAGAACCGGCCTTGGACCGAGCGCATTAACGCGAGTGTGCACTACGTCGACGGCCTTGTTGTTCTTGCTGGCCAATAGCACCGTTTGCTTGTTCCATATGCAATTGGCGATGATGCTCGCCACGATCTGAGACTTGCCAGTGCCGGGTGGGCCCGTGACCACCGTCAGTGGCTGCGTCATCGCTCGACGCACCGCGTCGTGCTGTTCTAGGTTTAGCGGGACAACCTCGAGGAGATCAGTTTCGCCGACCAACGCATTGGGTCGCAGCCTGTCTCCAGTGACCCACGCTCCAAGCGCTGTCTTGGAGAGGTTTCTGCCCTGCGAGGCGAGGCTGGCAAGCTCAGTCTCCAGGCCACGTGTGTAAGGAGATCGTTCCGCTAGTAACAGGACCGCCCGGTTGTAGACGCCATCCTCGAATGTCATGGCCAGGGGAGATGCACCGACGGTGACACTGGGCCTCAGTGGCTCACGCCAAGGCCACTCCGGTCGCACTGAGGCAAGATTCTCCAGAACAGCGACAAAGTCGTCGGGGTCAATGCCAGCAGTGTCCAGCCCCATCTCTGCCGCAAGCTGGGCAACCTCGTCCATTGCCTCTGCGCCTGACGTCCCGGTGAGTTCTTTGACCGCTGCTTGGTTAATGCTCGCGCGTTCGTCTGCGAGAATTGGCGAGCCGCCGCCGCCCTCAGGGAGCTTGTACTCGAACAGCAGTAGTGGGTCGATCTTCCAATAGACCTCGCCCTTGCGAGATTGAAATCTTCTCAGTCGCGTCGGGTAGCCGACAAACATCGCGAGCCTGCCACGCTCGTTGCGGAAGTTGGCAAGTAGCCGCTGAGCATCAGGCTGCTGCCAGACAGCTTCTTCGCCGCTTGCAAGCAGGGGCAGTTGCACCAACTCGGCATAGGCAGGCTTCCCATACTTCGACGATGCCCATTCGCTCAATTCGTTTGAGGCGTCCTTGGCGAGACATGCAAGGTAGTAGCGACAGAGGCGACTGAGGCGGTCGTTCCCGGCGCCGGTGACGTTGTTCGCCGCGGCCGATCGCGGCGTGTTGTCACCGCTTAGAACCAGACTCCAACGGAAATCCCCGGTTCTCGTGTACGTTCGGTTTAGTCCTCGATACAAGACGCTGTTGACTTCGGTCACATCCAGGCCGATGGCCTTTGCAATCTCTTTGGCCTTGTGACCGCCCGGCGTGCTTCCCAAGAAGTTGTCAACAGCGAGCTTGATGTTCATGGGCTTGTGACGCAGTCCTCCTAAGCGACACTGCCATGATAACGAAAAATGATCCACGCAGTTGAATTGCGATTCGAAGCCAATGAATGCGCTTTCTCACCCGCGGACCGCGCCACTCGAATCAGATGATCAATTGCACCCCGCCGCGTACGCGTTCAAGAAACACTGGAAGTCATTGGCGGTCAACACTGGGACTGTCGTGCTCGCGTCGCAGTTCGCGTAAGCCGACCCCATTGCGTACGCGTTCAGGAAGCACTGGAAGTCGTTGGCGGTGAGCACGGGCGCTGTCGCGGAGACGTCGCAGTTGGCGTAGCAGGTGCGTTCGCACTCGTCGGGGACGCCGTTGGTGTTGAAGTCGGTGCTGAAGCCGGAGGTGATGTCGCAGGAGTCGGGGAGCTGGTTGCGGTTGCAGTCGGTGGTGGTGCCGGGCATGAAGTCAAAGCCGGTGGGGCGGGAGAGGCCTGAGTCGTCGGCTTGGACGTAGGCCCGGACGAAGTTGCCGGTGCGGACATCGAAGATGAGGATGTGGGCGCGGGTGAGGTGGGTGTCGACAGGATCGGTGTTGGTGCTGACGTAGATCTGGCCCTCGCGACCGATGCGCAGGCCGTAGGGGCCGTCGAAGTGGACGCCGACGATGCTCCAGACCTTGATGAAGGCGCCCGTGGTGCCGTTGTATTCGAGGATCTGGTTGGTGCCGAAGCTGGCGACCAGGAGGTTGCCGGTGAAGGGGTTGAAGACCAGGCCCTTGGGGCTAGCGAGGCCGCCGCTGGCCGCGGAGACAAAGACGCCGATGAATGCGCCAGTCGTGCCGTTGTAGCGCATGACGGAGTTGTTGGTTTCGCTGGTGATGAAGATGTCGCCGCCGGGCTTGCGGCAGAGGCCCATGGGCGCGGCCAGTCCGCCGCCGCTGATGAATGTTCCGATGAGGGCGCCGGTGCTCAGGTTGTATTGGATGACGCGGTTGCCGGTGCGGTCGGCGACCAGGAGCGTGCCGGTGCTGGAAATCATGAGGGCGGAGGGGACCGCCAGGCCGCCGGAGCCGATGGGAACCAGGATGCGGACGAAGGCGCCGTTTCTGTCGAACTCGACCACACCGTTGGCCGCGGCCGCGAGGATGCGGCGGTCGGTCGTGATGATGAGGTCATTGACGGGCGGAGTGGCTCCCGCGGAGCCGACCTGCATGAGCACGCCGGTAATGGAGTGGTACTCGCGCAAGGGTCCGTTGACCGTGCTGGCCGACCATCCGTCGTGGGCGCCCTGGAGCTCGGTTTGGTCGGGGATGGCGTCGTTGTCGCAATCCTGCTTGCTGTCCAGGACGCGGTTGCGGTCCTTGTCGAGCGCCATGTTGGCCATGATCTCGTTGTAATCGGAGATTCCGTTGGTGTTCAGGTCGGCATCGCACTCGTCGGGGATGCCGTCGCCGTGCAGGTCCTGGCTGGTGCCGAGCTGGATGTCGCGGTCATCGGGAACACCGTTGTGGTTGCAGTCGGGCTCGCAGGTGTCTGGGATGCCGTTGCCATTGAGGTCAAATGCGCCGCCGGAGCTGATATCGACAGAGTCCAGAATGCCGTTGTGGTTGCAGTCCTCGCATTCGTCGGGGATGCCGTTGGCGTTGGCATCGAGGCTCACGGCGGTGGCGATGTCGATGGTATCGGAGATGCCGTTCTGATTGCAGTCAAACACGATGCAGTTGGGGCGTGTCGCGATGTAGGTGAGCATGGCGTTGCGGGTGACCTTGTGGAACGTCATGTCGATGTTGGCCATGCCGCCGCTCAAGGTCTGGTTGCAATAGGACATGATGGTGCCGCGCCGCGTGGGCGAGGTGACGGTGTTGCAGACGTCCAGACCGTAAAAGTCGGTGTGCTGGGTGCCGCAGTTGTGGCCCAGTTCGTGGGCAGCGACCATGGGGTCGTAGTTGAAAACGCTGGAGGACAGCGGATCTCCGAAGTATCCGACGAGGTTGGCGCAGAAGCCGTAAGCGCTGCTGGTGCACAGAGAGCTGAGATACGCCACACCGCCGGGAAGGTCGGCCCGGCCGCTGAACATCTGGGCGACATCCCGCGATACGGCGCCCATGTTCGCCTGCCAATAGACGCGAAACTCGTCCAGGGTCGGCCCGAAGGGCTCGTTGGGCAAGGGCCAGACTCGCAAGTATGCGACATCGATGCGGGTTTTGATCTCGCGCATGTAGACGTCGCTGACGGCGCCGTACATCTGGATCATGTAGGTGGTTGCGGCGGCGGCGTTGTTGAAGATCTGGAAGAGTTCGTTGTCGGTGTCGATAGCGATCTGGAGCTGGCGCAGGCCGCGGACGGGCAGGGCGTCGGTGGCAGGGGGGTCGACGGGGCGGCCGCGTGGAACGCATTCGGAAGGACTGTGGCCACCGGCGCCCAGGGACTTGAAGACGGTGACTTGTCCGCCGGGCATTGAGTTGCCATCGTGTCCACGCGAGGAGACGCCGTAACTGGGATAGCCGGGTCCCAGGTCGATGGTGCCGTTGACCATGCCATCGGCGATCGCGAGGTAGAGGTGGGAAGAGGGATAGCTGCGAACGCGCCCGCGAAGGAGCAAGACGGACTCGGGGTCAAAGGCGATAGGAGCATCGCCGGCGCTGCCGTTGACGAATTGAGTAGTGGGGGTGGTGATGCGGAAGCGTTCGACTTCGAGGTCGAGGGTTGTGCCGTTGGCGTCGAGGGGGAAGGCGGGGATGACGAAGGCGCCCAAGGCGCTGACCTGGGTGAGGAGAGTGCGGTTGAGGGTGACGACCGCGGAGGTGTCTTTGCCGTCTTTGAGGATGGCCGCGCCATTGGCGGAGAGGGTGGGATGGAGTGCGGCGGGTGCTGAGCCCGGTCCGATTTGAGGCGGGCGGGCTTGGCCCCACGTGATAAAGGGGAAGTGCGTGGCGGGGGGAGTGACATCGTCCGCGGGCGCCGCCTTGGTCTGGGCTTGGCCGGCGGAAGCAAAGGAAAGACCGGCGATGGTCGCCACGGCGAAAAAGAGGGCGCACTTCATGGATAGAGCCTCAGGATGCACGCCGCGCCAAACGTACAGCTCCGCGAACAGTCTCGGGCGCGGCGGGGTTAGCGTACCAGCCGGGGTGGAATTGGCCAAGCAATATTCGTGGTTGGGGGAGAAGCTGGGGGAATTCGCGTGTTTATCGGTGGCGTGGCGGTGTTGGCCGCTGCGAGGAAGTAGTCTGCAACCCTGGGCCGTACCGCCCGTAGAACCTCAATATGAACACAATCATGGTCATCAAGCCCTACATCAGCGCAGGGGTGTGGGTGTTTGATGATCCGGCGGTGGGGCTGGTGCGCGAACCGTTTGTCGGTGGCGTGCCGGAGATGATCCAGTTGTTGACGCGGGATCTCTCGGGCGCGGCACGCGGGTTCCGGCTTACGTTTTCGGCGGGTCCGTTTCCCGGGTCGCAGGCTTGCATTGAGCGTGTGCGCGAGGATATGGGCGGGAACTGGTATCGGTGGCCGGAGCGTGACCTTGAGGGGTGGTTGTGCCCGGCGATGTTCAAGTACTTTGCCGTAGCGCCGCAAAAGCTGTACCTTCGCGCCGATGCGGACGCGGAGGAGGTGGTCACAGTGCCGCGGGTTCAGGTGGAGCGGCTGCTGAGGTTGCTGGAGGCGGGCGATTTCTCGGAGGCGGAGGAGTTGGTGAGGGCGGTGTTGGAGTAACACCCCTGGAGCGAGAAAGAGCGTCGAAGTCGGAGGAACCGATGGCACGGTCACTTGGCCGGGGGACCCTTGAAGACGTTGCCCGCCCGCATCACGAACTGAACCCGCTGCAGTTCCGTGACATCCTTCAGCGGGTCACCCTTCACCGCGATCAGGTCCGCGGCCTTGCCGGGTTCGATCGTGCCGATCTGAGCTGAGAGATTCAGAAGGTCTGCCGCGCTTATGGTCGCGGCCTTGATCGTTTCGATCGGCGTCATCCCGCCCTCGATCATCAGTTTGAACTCCTGCGCGTTGTTCCCGTGTGCGGAGACGCCGCTGTCGGTGCCGAAGGCGATCTTGACACCGGCTTTGTGGACCGCGGTGAAGGACTTCATCATCATGGGGGCGACCTCTTTGGCCTTCTTGGCCACCATCGGGAGGTAGTAGCCCGGGATGTCCGCGTTGGCGGAGGTGGTGTGCCCGGCCAGGAGTGTGGGAACGTAGTACGCGCCTTTCTCTTTGAAGAGGCGGATCGACTCGGCATCCTGCATGCTGGCGTGTTCGATGGAGTCGATGCCGGCGCGGAGGGCGGCGTTGATGCCGTCGGTGCCGTGGGCGTGCGCGGCGACCTTGCGGCCCATGGCGTGAGTGGCTTTGACGATGGCCGCGAGCTCGGCCTCGGTGAAGTGCTGGGCCAGACCCGCGGAGGAGATGGAGAGGACGCCGCCGGTTGCGGCGATCTTGATGACGTCGGCCCCGCGCTTGATCTGGGTGCGGACGGCCTTCATGCACTCATCGGCGCCGTCGGCGACACCCAGGTCGGTGCCGGGTGTGCCCCAGATGTCGGAGCGGTAGCCGTTGGTGGGATCCATGTGGCCGCCGGTGATGCTGATGGCCTTGCCGGCGCAGAGGATGCGGGGGCCGGGGAAGTCGCCGCGCTCGACACCGGCGCGAAGGGCGAAAATCGAGTTACCCTCGGCGGTGAGGTCGCGAACGGTGGTGAAACCGGCTTCGATCGTCTTGCGACAGAAGCCCACACCCCGTGCAGTCGCGTCGCAGTCGTTCTCGACGGCGTTGCGGAGGAGGCGGCCCGAATCCCACTCGGTGGTGACATGGACGTGGCAGTCGATGAGGCCGGGGAGCACGAAGGAGTCGTGCAGGTCTACTTCTTTGACCTTGGCGCCGGCCTTGCGCGCGTTGTCCAGATCCGGGCCGGTGAGGCCGGGGATGACCGAGTCGATCTTGTCGTTCTTGATGACGACGGTGGCGTTGTGCAGGGGCTCCTGGCCGGCGACGGCGAGCAGTGTGCCGCAGCGCACAAGTGTGTAACGGTCCGGGGGCGGCGGGGCCGCGGCGGGCTGTCCTAGGGCCGCGCCCGAAACAAGGGCAAGGAATGTGGCGGCAACGCAACGTCGGAGAGTGTTCATGGGTCCAGTATGCCATGAAGCGTTCGCGGACGCAGGGCGATAAGCGGCGGCCCCAGAGTGCGCAGCCCGAACGACCCACCGGTTCGGGAGAGTTCCCCAGTTCCAAACGTGGATTGCGGTCGTGGGTGAAGGCATATTCGTCTACCCCCGGATCGCCGGAGGAAGGAGCGGGGCACACCATGGGACGACCCAACGATCTTTTCGGACCTGAGACGCAGGGGGACTCCCCGATGCCGATGGTGCGCCCTGTGCCCGTCCAATCGCCGACCGAGGTCGCGCCCGCGGATGATGGGCTCATCACGGTGAGCGGCATGGAGAGTGTCGCGCTTGTGTTCGTGCGCCCGGCCGGGATCCGCGATCACGAAGTGGACATGTTTCAGCGCCGTCTGATCTCGGTGGCCGAGCGATCGCACGGGCGAATCGCGATCTCGTTGTCGGAACTGAGCTCGATCAACTCCGCGGGGATCAACGCCCTGGTTGCGGTTCACACGCATTGCACTTCGCTGGGCGGCCACTTGGCCTTGTTCGCGATGACCGAAGAGGTCCGCAAGGTGTTTAAGGTGACCAAGCTGGACAAGAAGATGGTGCTGGCGAACAACGCTCATGAAGCGGTGCGGTCCTACTCCAAGCCTAAGAAGAGCTTTTTCAAGGGCGCGTTCTCGTGGGCCAAGCAGGAGAAGGATGCGGCGTAATCCCGGCGCACCCGGCTTACTTCTGCGCCCGCCCGCCGACGGTGAGCGTCACGCGCTTTTGCTGCCGCCGCCGTTTGTGGCGGGCGCTCAAGATCGGGATTGGCAGCACGCCTCGGAGCAGCCACGCCACCGCGAAGAGGAATACCAGCGTCGTCGCCCAGAACTGCCAATCGCCCACCGGCATTCCTGACCCCTTATCGCAACACCTGATACACGATCATCGCGGCGATGTACGCCATGCCGCTCATCCACACCAGTTGCAGCACCGCCCACTTGACGCCGCCGGCTTCTTTGGCGGTCACGGCCAGGGTCGGCAGGCACTGCATCGCGAGCACGTAGTAGACCAGGAGTGACCAGCACGTGGCGGTGGTGAAGATGGGTGAGCCGTCATCGCGTGTCGCGCTGGCGAGCGAACTCAGCACGCCCTGATCTTCGGCGTCATCCTCGCCTGAGGTGACGACCGCCATGGTGGAGACGAAGACCTCGCGGGCGGCGAAACTGGTGAGGATGCCGACGGAGAGCTGCCAGTCGTAGCCCAGAGGCTGGAAGACGGGCTGAACGATGCGGCCCATTCGACCCGCAAAGCTCTTCCCCTTCTGATGCTTGGCGGTCAACTGGTCTGCCTGGGCTTGGAAGTCCGCGGCCTTGGCGGCATCCGTTTGCGTTGCCGCCTGGGCTCTGAGTGTCACCGCTTCGGCGGGAGGGGCCGCCAGCGGGAACGCCCCCAGCCACCACAAGATGACGCAGATCGCCAAGATGTTTGTGCCCGCCTTTTTCAGGAACACCAGGCCGCGGTCGTAGGTGGTGATGAGTGCGGTGCGGAGGCTCGGCCGCTTGTACGTCGGCAGCTCCAGCGCCATCGGCCGGCTCGGTCCCTTGAGGATTGTCCGGCGCACGATCAGGGCACTGAAGATCCCCGCGAAGATGCCCAGCGCGTAACACCCGACAAACGCCAGCGCCGCTTTGGCCGGGCTGTTTTGAAACAGAACCGTTGTTACCAGCGCGTACACCGGCAAGCGGGCCGAACACGACATGAAGGGCGCGACCAAGATGGTCGCCAGCCGCTCGCGCCGATCCGGGATCGCCCGGGTAGACATGATCCCCGGCAGCGCGCACGCGTGCGAAGAGAGCAACGGCATGAACGAGTGACCCGGCAGCCCGAACGGCCGCAGCGCCCGGTCCATCACAAACGCGGCCCGCGCCAGATATCCCGTGTCCTCAAGAATCGAGATGAAGAAGAACAGCAGGCAGATCTGCGGCAGGAACACCACCGTCGCGCCCACACCACCCACCACACCGTCCGCCAGGCAATCCTGGAAAACCCCCGCGGGCACGATGGCCTTGACCACTCCGGCCATGCCGCCGGTGAGCAGCGAGTGAAACCACCCCGTCCCCGCCCACGCCACCGCCTTGTCCGGGAACCCGTTGAACACGTGATCCAGGAAGTCCATGGGAATCTTGGCGACACTGAAGAGCACCCAGAAGACCGCCGCCATGATCACCGTGAAGATCAAGAGGCCGAGCACGGGGTGCGTCGTCAGGCGGTCCACACGATCTGTGAACGAATCCGCCCCGGCATCCATCTCTCCGTGAGAAACCTTCGAGTAGATTTCCTCAGCCCACGCTCGCAGCCCTTCGCGAGAACCCGGCGGCGTGTAGTTCGAGATCCGAGCTCGCGACATCGCTGCCTGAAGGTCCGCGATCCCTCTCCCTCTCGCGCGCTGATGCACACCACCCCGCACCCCAGGGCCCGTTCCAGGGCCGCGGGCTCCACGGTGATCCCGCGCTTACGGGCCAGGTCGATCATGTTCACCGCGATGACGGTCGGCAGCCGACGCCGCAGCGCCTCACCCACCAGCATCAGGTTCCGCGGCAGGTTGGTCGCATCTGCCACGACGCATACGGCCGTCGGGGCCGCGACGGTCTCACCCGTCGGCGCTGCCCGCCCCTCAAGCACCGCCCGGCACACCTCGGCCTCGAGTTGATCCAGTTCCAGCGAGTAGATCCCCGGCAGGTCGATGATGGCCGCGGTCTCGGTGGCTCCTTCGGTCGGCAACTCAACGCGCCCGACCCGAGCCTCCAAGGTCGTCTCGGGAAAGTTGGCCGTCTTGTGACGCAAGCCCGTGAGCCGGTTGAACAGCGTGGTCTTTCCGGTATTCGGATTGCCTAGAAGTGCAAACCGACCGCCGCCCGCCCCTTCCTGGGCATCCGCGGCGGTCATGAACCCGGCTCGATAGGCTCAACCATGATCTTCTCGGCAAGCGGTCGTGCTAAACCGATCCTGCATCCCGACCCCCGCCCCGAGACGACTGCCACGATGCAAGGTTCACCCGCGCGGCACAGCCGCACCGTCGCGTTACAGCACAGCCCCATGGCCCCCAGCATCGCGGCGTCCGATGAGTTGATGTCCGTGCTTCGGACAACTCCCACATCCCCAGCCTTGAGTTGGTTTAGGCTGACGCCGCAGTTTGGGGAACCTTGATTCGACACCAATCGCTCCGATTCCACGCGGGTGGTTCCGGATCGTATTCCGTTGAGACTGATTCTCAACGAGAGGTAGTGTCGGAGTTTATTAGAAACTTTCTAAATCAATACTCAAGAACACCCCGCGGCGTAGGCGTTCAGGAAGCACTGGAAGTCATTGGCGGTGAGCAGCGGCTGAGTTCCGGAGTTGTCGCAGTTCGCGAAGATGTCCCCGGCGGCGAACTTGTTCAGGAAGCACTGGAAGTCGTTGGCGGTGAGCAGGGGTGAGGCCGTGCTGCTGTCGCAGTTGGCGTAGCAGTAGGCGGGGGTATAGACGAGCGTGACGGTCGCCGTATTGGATTGGCCCGAGGGTGTGTTCACGCGGAAGGTGAACGACTCGGACCCGGACGCGTTCGCGGCGGGCGTCATGATCCGGTAGCCCTTGGTTCCGGCGCCCACGGTGCACTGGGCCGGGGACGTGAGCAGGGTGAAGGTTGCGCCGGAGGCATCGTCGTCGAACTTGGCGGGGAGTTCAACGGTGACTGCTTGGCCGCGGGACACTACTTTGGAGTAGTTGTACGCGACAGGCTGCTGGCCGGAGGGAGCCCCCGCCGTGAAGGCGATGTCCATAACCACGGGCGCGCTCAGGGCGCGACTGCCGTCGGTGTAAAGGACCTCCGCCTGAACCCTGGACCGTCCGGCGCCGATATCGCGTCCGAAGACGTTCCAAGAAGCGGGTGCGGTATTGGAGGATGCGAGCACGCGACCGTTTCGCATCAGGCGAACTTCCTGCACCGTCCCGGGACCCGAGACCGTGACGTTGGCTGGGAAGGCTGTTGAAAGGTTGCCGGTGATGGTCGGCGTGCCGAGCGTCACGATGTGCCCGTGGTTGTTGATGTTGATAGTGCCCGCCCAGCGTCCGACGGTTTTCACCGGGGAGTTGTCGATCGCCAGGATGCGCAGGTCGTTGATCCCGTCGGGCAGATCGGTGGTGGAGAACTGGCATGGGTCGTTGGGGGCGAATGGCCGCAGGTTTACGCCGTTGACATAGACCTCCACCGAGGCAATCGAAGTCCCCGGGAGGGTGGTTGACACCGCGGGCGTGAAGCTGATCGTGCCGCTCACGGGGCCCGACGGCACATTGGGAATCACCGTGGGAAGAGTCGCAAAGGGCCGGGAAATCGGGTCGCCCTGGAACATGGATTGGAACGGGAAGTAGGCGATGGAGCGGAGGTAGGCCTCACCCAGAGAGAGTCCTTTGTAGTAAACCGCGTTGAGATTCGGGGCCGCGAACTTGCCGGTGTAGTTGCAGGGCTCTTCGACGGTTCCGCTGACACCCGCCGCGCCGCGCCGGATCCAACTGGACATTTTGGTCTGATCGGGGATGTCAAACGTCGCGTGATAGCTGGTCAGGTCGTCGCAGTAGGCGCCCGGCCGGAGGGTCATGATCGCCGTATCGACCTGCGGGTCGACCCAGCCGGTCATGATGCCCAGGCAGTCGTGGCGAAAGTCGGGAAGGATGCCGTTGAGGATCTGAGCCTGTCCGCCCGCGGCGACGATGCTGGACACCGCCGGTGCGAAGTTCGGCGACCGGACGTTCCGGATCGCATCGGTCGTATTCATGTAATAGAAGTTGCCCGACGGATGCGTGCCGTCGACCACAGCGGTAGAGTCGATCATCGAGGTGATTTCGGCGACGGTGTTGCCGCGCAAGCCGGTGTACCCCAGCTGTGCGGAGATGAAGTAGCGTGGGTTGGGCGGGATCGTGGTGACCGACCCGCTGGTCCAGCGCAGGTTGCTGTCAAAGGGCTGTGCGGCGATGCCAAAGTAGTGGTTGGTGGATTGGGAGGACATCGTGGCCGTGAGCACCTGGGCCCGGATGAATGCGCTGGAGTACGCGGAGGTGAGCGAGAACCGGGCCACGGGCCAGCATCCATCGGAGATCAGCCCCGGCGCATCGACGTAGAACGTTTGGCCGGTGGCCACCACGATGTAGTCAATGTGGTCGGAAATGCGGCCATCGACCAGCTTGCCCAGCACCGCGTCGATGTTGCCGTTGGTCCCGGCGAACGCCGCGTAGTTGGTCGCGGCCGGATCGATGTAAAGGACGTTCGATGAAGGGATATTCCGGGCGTATTGGTAGTAGTGCCCCAGGTACATCGATTCGGCGTTGGCCGGGTTGATAAGGATCAGGACGTTCTCGGGTCCGCCGCCGGCATGAGCGGCCGAGGCCAATCCGGCGACCGCGACCAGCGATGACAACACGTTGCGTTTGAGCATGAATCACTCCGTCTGCATCTGAATACGGCCGCCGAGCCCAAACGGATTCCTGACCCCTGAACTCGGCCGCGACTTTCCACCTTCATCGTGCCACGGAAACGGGATAACGGCAAGACAAATCCTGATGTCGTTATCGATCCCAATCCTTCGGGCTCCGTTTATGCAGGGGATCGCGGAACTGGGACCAAACCCTGTGTCCGCCGTTGGAAACCTCACCCGGATCGGCTCTGGAGCGTTCCGTCTACACTCGCAAAGGACCAGACGGAGCACGACCTTGGCCGAGCCGAAGAACATTCAGTGGCACGCCGGAGACCTGAGCCGCGATGACCGTTGGAAGAGTCTTCAGATCAAGGGATGCACGATGTGGTTCACGGGGCTTTCGGCCTCCGGGAAGTCCACCATCGCCAGCGCCCTGGAGTTGGCCCTGGTTCGTCGTGGTGTGTACAGCTACCGCCTGGATGGGGACAACATCCGGCACAACCTGAACAACGATCTTGGCTTCTCCGCGGCCGATCGTGCTGAGAACATCCGGCGCATCGGCGAGGTCGCTCGGCTCTTTGCCGACTCGGGGTGCATCGCCCTGACGGGATTCATCAGCCCGTATCGCAGGGACCGCGACCTGGCCCGCCAGACGCACGAGAAAGACGGGTTGGCGTTTATTGAGGTGTTCGTGGATACACCCATCGAGGTCTGCGAGCAGCGCGACCCCAAGGGGCTGTACAAGAAAGCCCGGGCCGGACAGCTCAAGGGTTTCACGGGCATCGATGATCCGTACGAGCCGCCGTTGAAGCCGGAGTTGGTTTTGAAGACGGCGACGAACAGTGTTGAGCAGTGTGTGCGCGCGTGTCTGGAATTGCTGCGAGCGCGGGGGATCGCGGCGGAATAGCTTTTTCGGATGGTGGCCAAGGTATCCAACGCGTTGGCGCGGCTGATTGCAGCGTGCGCGGCCCTCGTGCTTCTCCTGGCCGCGGTGCTTTACGCGAGCGCAGGCGAAGCCATTTCTCCGTACCTGTTGATTGTGGTGGTGTGGGGCGGGTTCTATCTGCTGGCTGAAGGTGGGTTGTCGCGGCTCGCACATCGGGCGCGGGCAGGATGCAAGACGCAGGTCGCGTGCGTGATCCTTCGACTGCTGATCGCGAGCTCAGGCGGAGCGTTGGCATTGCTTTCGGTAGGCATGGCCGCCCGATACGCGATTTCTTCCGAACTGCAACGAAAGCTCGATCGCGCAACCGTGCGCGACGTTGATCGCCAGCCGGGAGGCCACAAGGTCTCTTTCTATTCGACCAACAAGCCTGAACTGCCGCGGCTGATCTTCATCCACGGGACGCCGGGGCATGGGGGCGTATTTGCCGACTACCTGCTCAGCCCGATCGACGGATTTGAATCCATCGCGGTTGATCGCCCCGGGTTCGGACACTCCGCAGATAGTGGGCCCGTTGTGTCGTTCGAGGAACAGGCGAAGGCTCTGTCGGGGCTCCTGGTTCAGCGTCAGGGAAAGTGGCCGATCCTCATCGGACACTCTCTGGGTGGGCCGATCGTCGCGCGGCTCGCCGCGGACCATCCCGACAAGGTCCGCGGCATCGTGATCCTCGCGGGCTCGCTAGACCCCAGCCTGGAGGCTCCAAGCTGGTACAACGATGTCACCAGCGCGCCCGTGGTGGACCTAAAAATGCCGGATATGTACGAGGTTTCGAACGCCGAAGTCGCGGCCGCGAACGAGCAGACTCGCCTGCTTGCGGCCGTACTCGATCGGATCCGCTGCCCCGTCGAAGTGGTTCACGGCACGGCCGACACACTGGTTCCGGTAGCCAACGTGGAATACATCAAGCGATCGTTGGTGAACAGTCCGCACATCGGCCTGACGCTGATCGACAGAGAAGGGCACGGCATTCACAAGTTGCGAGGATCTGAAGTCCGGGCGGCGATCGTGCGATTGACCCAAAATTGAGAACGCGTCCCCCGCGTTCTCCCCCACACCCTCGGCGTACGCTCACCTCATGGCCGACTACGCCCACCTTCTCCAAGCCGGCATCGCCGCCGTCGCCGATGCCTGCCGCGTCTGCCGCGCTGTGCAGGCCAACATGCAAGCCGTCTCCCGCATCGTCAAGGATGACAAGAGCCCGGTGACGGTCGCGGACTACGCCAGCCAGGCGGTCGTCGCCAAGACCCTGCTCAACCGGATTCCCGGCCCACTGCACCTGGTCGCCGAAGAGACTTCGGCGTTCCTACGCAACCCCACCAGCCAGGCCCATCTCGACGCCACGCTGGCCGCGGCCCGCGAAACCTGGGTCGATGCCGATGAGGCCGCGCTCTTGAACGCGATCGATGCCGGCGCTTCGGATGCTCAGCACTCTTCGTTCTGGACTCTGGACCCCATCGACGGCACCAAGGGCTTTCTCCGCGGCCAGCAATACGCCGTGTCGCTGGCCTACATCGAGCGCGGCCAACCGGTTATCGGCATCCTGGGCTGCCCCAATCTGCCGCGCGACTTCTCGCTGCCGCTGGACCAACCTGACCGACACGGGTGCATCTACTTCTGCATTAAGGGACAGGGTGTATGGGAAGTCCCGGCCGACAAGCCCGACGCCCACCCCATCCACATCACGCGGCTTGAGCACAACCCAAGCGACCCGATCAGTCTCTGCATGTCGTTCGAAGAATCGCACTCGAACTTTTCCACGACCGACCGCGTGATGGCCGACCTGGCGGAACGGGGCGTCAAGCAGCGCCCGCCCGCGCGACTGGACAGCCAGGCCAAGTACGCTCTGGTCGCCCGCGGCCAGGCAGATGTGTACCTCCGCATGCCGACCAAAAAGGGCTATGTGGAACTCATCTGGGACCACGCCGCGGGCTCGCTGATCGCGGCCGAGGGAGGCTGCGCAGTCACGGACATCGAAGGACACGGCCTGGACTTCGCCCAAGGCCGCAGACTTGAAAAAAACCGCGGAATTGTGGCCGCGCCGGCCGCGCTGCACGGCATGCTGCTGGGCGCGATATCGCGTACGCTTTCGGCAGTATGAGGCGGCGTATCCCCGGAATCTGGTTGTCTATCGCCGCGGCCATGCTGGCCGGGTGCGCGGCACGGCCTCGCCCGGAGTGGGCCACATCGGCCCCGACATCGATCAACACGTCCGCCGAAGAGGCCCGCCAGCGCTCGGACATGGATCGTGCCATCGCGACACTGAGCGAGCGACCGAACGGAAAGACCTGCGATGTGCTGGCCCTCTCCAGCGGCGGCCAAACGGGCGCGTTCGGCGCGGGGCTGATCGAAGGCTGGACCACCAAGGGTGACCGTCCCGAGTTCGGTCTTGTGACGGGCGTGAGCACCGGCGCGCTCATCGCCGTCTTTGCGTTCCTCGGGCCCGACGGCGATGCAACGCTCCGCGAAATGTATACGACGCATGGCCAGTCGGATGTGATCGACAAGCGATGGTGGATCGAACTGCCCCTGGCCGACTCGTACGCTCGGTCCACCCCGCTGCGCAACATGATCAACCACTACATCTCCGACGATGTGGTCCGGCGGATCGGCGGCATCAAGGGGCGGGTGCTCCTGGTAGGCACATCCAACATGGACCTCTGCCGCCTGCGCGTTTGGAACATGACGGCGCTGGCCGCGGACGAGGCGATCCCGCTGGCAGCGCGTGCCGCCAGGTTCCGCGACATCGTCATGGCCTCGATGTCCATCCCCATGCTGATGCCCCCGGTCTTCATCGATGGGCACATGCACATGGATGGCGGGATGGTGCGGCAGGTCTTCCTCACCGAGCTCGATCGTGCCGACGATTTGCGGCGAGCGCTGGGCGGGCATCCTCGGTTTTGGGTGATCGCCAATCGCCACGTGAAGACCCCGCCCAAGGTGGTCGCCAATCACATGATCACGATCTCCGCGCGAAGCGTGCAGTTGATGATGGATGCCAATCTTGAGAAAGACCTCGAGGAGGCGCGGCGTTTCGCGGCCGATTGCGGTGGGGCGTTTGCAACGGCCGCGGTGCCGCCGGACTTGTCCGACGAAGGCACCTCGGGAATGTTCGATGCTCAATACATGCAGCGGCTCCACGCCGAGGGCATCAAGACCGTCCTGGCCGGGGCGGCCTGGGGTGCGCTCGTCCAGGGTACCTCCGGGGGTCCGGGCGCGACCACGGGTCCCTGAAGCCCGTCGGGAAACGGGCCGAATTCGCCAAGGTTCCGACCCTGCCCGATACAAACCCAACCGCCTCTTCACAAACGGCCTTTCGGCGGCCTTCTGCGCGGCCGATGGTATTGCTCGCGAACTGGGGATCGGTATCATCCGTACCCCGCCCATGCGGGGGCTGGATCCGCAGCTGGAGGCGTTGGCGGGTCCGATAGCAACTCAGTCGAGGCACCCCTTTTTCAAGGGGGACGGCGGGGTTTTCGAAACTTGGTGGAGATTTGGAATGAAGAGCAACGTGATCGTGGTGTCGGGTGCGGGCGGCTTCATCGGTGGGCACCTGGTTGCCGAACTGCTCCGCAAGGGGTTCAAGGTCCGCGGGGCGGATATCAAGCCCCTGGATGAGTGGTACCAGGTCCACCGCAAGGCCCAGAACTTCGCCGGTCCCGCCACGGGCGACTGCCGCGACTTCCGGGTCTGCCGGACTCTGTGCAAGGGCGCCAAAGAGGTCTATCAGCTCGCCGCCGACATGGGCGGCATGGGCTTCATCGAGAACAACAAGGCCCTGTGCATGCTCAGCGTGCTCACCAACACGCATATGATCATGGCCGCGCAGGAAGCCGGGATCGACCGCTTCTTCTACGCGTCATCGGCGTGCGTCTACAACGCCGACAAGCAGAAGGACCCGAACATCACAGCGCTCAAGGAGGCCGACGCGTATCCCGGACTGCCCGAGGATGGCTACGGCTGGGAGAAGCTGTTCTCTGAGCGCATGTGCCGCCACTTCCGCGAAGACTTCGGCATCAACACCCGCGTCGCGCGGTTCCACAACGTCTATGGCCCCAACGGCACGTGGGAGGGCGGGCGCGAGAAGGCCCCGGCCGCCATCTGCCGCAAGGTGATCGCCGCGGTTGTTTCCGGTAAGCACGACATCGAGATCTGGGGCGATGGCACGCAGACGCGCTCGTTCATGTACATCGATGACTGCATCAAGGGCATCCAGACCATCACGCACTCGGACATTCTGGAGCCGATCAACCTGGGCAGCTCCGAGCTGGTCTCCATCAACCAACTGGTGGACATCGCCGAGGACATCGCCGGGATCAAGCTCAACCGCAACTACAAGCTCGATGCCCCCCGCGGCGTTGCCGGCCGCAACAGCGACAACACCAAGATCCGCCAGTACCTCAAGTGGGAGCCCGACACGCGCCTCCGCGACGGCATGGAGAAGACCTACCGCTGGATCTACGACGAGTTCACCGCCAAGTACACCGCCAAGACCGCCCACAAGAGCAGCATCAGCACCTTCACCAAGGGCTCGCACCCGATCCCAGGCGACGGCTACAACCCCGAATCGCGCTTCGCCGACACGTGGAAGCAGGGCATCCCCGCCACGTACAACGGGGCCAAGGCCAAGACCGCCAAAAAGCCCGTGCGCAAGGTGTCGCGCAAAAAGACCAAGGCCAAGAGCGGTAAGCGTTGAGCGGAAGACATGCACGCGATTAAGAAGCGACTCCCCTGGCTCATCCGTCACACGCTCGAGCTTGGGCAGCGCTTCGGGCTCAACATTTCTCCGGCTCACTTTTACTCCGAGACCCCGGACCTCCGCGCACTGCGCACCACCGACTACTGGCGTCGCCCCTGGCCCATGAAGGGTGTCCGCGGCACTGAACTCGAACCCCAGCTTGATTGGCTCCGTCGCACTGTGGAGCCCTGGATCGACCGCACCCGCGACGGTGCGATCTATCGCGAGGCCTGCAAACGCAACGGTGAAGAAGGATTCGGCGAGCTCGAGGGTGACCTTCTCTACGACTTCATCCGCACGCATCGCCCGCCCAAGATCATCCAGATCGGCTGCGGCGTGAGCACGCAGATCATGCTGGTGGCTGCGGAGGAACAGCGGCACGCCGACGGCGTGTACAACCCCGAGCTGGTCTGCATCGACCCCTACCCCAGCCCCGGCATGCGTGATCTGGCCGCCAAGGGCAGCATCCGCCTCCTGGCATCTCCCGCCGAGACCGTTCCGCTTCACGAGCTCTCCAGCCTGCCCCCCGGCGGCCTGTTCTTTGTTGACAGCACCCACAGCACCAAAGTTGGCGGCGAGGTGCCGCGGATCATTCTCGAAGTCTTCCCCGACTTGCCCCCCAACGTGCTTGTCCATTTCCATGACATCCACTTCCCGTTTGATTACGGCACGTGGACGATGCACCACAAAGAGATCTTCTTCAACCGCGAGAGCACGCTGCTGCTCGCGTTCCTCACCTTCAACGACCGCTTTGAGATCCTCGCCAGCCTGTCGATGCTCTGCCACGCACGCTGCCCCGACGTACAAAAACTCTTCCCGCGTTTCCAACCCGCCCCCATCACACAAGGCCTGCGAACCGGACCCGGCGACTTCCCGACGTCCCTGTACCTCCGCACGCTCGATCCGGTGACCCGATGACCAGCCGACCGACCTTCCTCATCATCTCCCAGGTCTACGTGCCCGACCCCGCCTCGGTGGGCCAGCACATCGCGGATGCCGCCATCGAGATGGCCAACCGCGGCTACCGCGTCGTGGTTTACGCCGCGGGCCGCGGGTATGACGATCCCACCAAGATCTACCCGCGCCGCGAACTGCTCAACGGTGTGGAAGTCCGCCGCCTCCCGCTCTCCAGCTTCGGCAAGTCTTCCATCGCCATCCGCCTCCTGGCTCAATGGCTCTTCGTGCTCCAGGCGACCTTCCACGGCCTGTTCACTCGCAAGCTCCGCGCCGTCATGGTCTCCACCAGCCCGCCGTTCTGTGGCTTGGCCGGCGTGGCGATCAGCATCCTCCGGGGCGTCCCTCTCAAGTACTGGCTCATGGACCTCAACCCGGACCAGATGATCGCCATGGGCAAGATCACGCCCACTTCGCTGCAGGCCCGCATCTTCAACATGTTCAACCGCTGGACCTACAAACGCGCCAGCGACATCGTCGTCCTGGACCGCTTCATGGGTGAGCGCATCCAACGCAAGCTCGATGTCGCCTCCAAAACCAGCACCATGCCCCCCTGGCCGCACGAAGACAAGCTCGAGAATCTCCCGCACGCGGAGAACTCCTTCTACAAGGAGCACAAGCTCGAGGGCAAGTTCGTCATCATGTACTCCGGCAACCACTCGCCGGCCAACCCGATTAAGACCATCCTCGACGCCGCCGAACGCCTCCAGGATGATCCACGCCTGGTCGTCATGTGCATCGGCGGCGGCGGCGGAAAGAAAGAAGTCGACGAGAAGGTCGCCAAGGGTGTCAAGAACATCCGCTCCCTTCCCTACCAGCCCTTCGATCGCATCCGCTACTCGCTCTCCGCGGCCGATGTCCACATCGTCAGCATTGGCAACGAAGTCGTCGGCATCGTGCACCCCTGCAAGGTCTACGGCGCGATGGCCGTCTGCCGCCCCATCCTCCTCCTGGGTCCCAACCCCTGCCACGTCAGCGACCTGATCGAGCAGCACAAGGTTGGCTGGCACATCTCCCACGGCGATGTCGATGGAGCTGTCCGCACGCTTCAGACGATCCTCAACACCCCGCCGCAAGAGCTTCTGGCCATGGGCCAGCGGGCGGCCGCCGTCATCTCCTCCACCCTGTCGAAGAAGTCCCTGTGCGACCGATATTGCGACGTCATGGAGCGCGGCCTGAAATCCCCCGCACCCCAGCGCGGCCGCTGACCCGTAAGTAAGCATGGCCGAAACACTCTCATCTCCTCCGCCCGCCCCCCAGCCACCCGTCTGGAACGGAATCACCGCGCCCGTTTCCGTGGTCATCCTCACGCTCAATGAAGAGGTCAACATCGCCGACTGCGTCGCTTCCTGCGGCTGGTCAAACGATGTGCACGTCTTGGACTCCGGCTCTGAAGATCGCACCGTTGAACTGGCCCGGGCTGCCGGCGCCCACGTCCACACCCATCCCTTTGAGTCCTTCGGCAAGCAGCGCAACTGGGCCATCGACAACATCCCCTTGGCCAACGAGTGGGTCTTCCACCTCGATGCCGATGAGCGCTTCACGCCCGAACTGGTCCGCGAGATGCAGGATCGCCTCTCCAAAGCCCCCACCGAGGCCGGCTACCACATCCCCCACAAGCTCATGTTCATGGGGCGATGGCTCAAGCGTTCCGGCGGCTATCCGACCTACCAGATGCGGCTCTTCCACAAGTCGCGCATGCGATTCAAGGACTACGGGCACGGCCAGCGCGAGGATACCGACCAGACCGTCGGCGTCTTCCACCAGCCCTACCTCCACTACGCCTTCTCCAAGGGTCTCTACGACTGGATCGATAAGCACAACCGCTACAGCTCGCTGGAGGCCCTCGAAGTCATCGGCACCCGCCGCGAGTCACTCCGTCTGGCCAACCTCTTCAGCCGCGATCCTGTCCGCCGCCGGCGCACGTGGAAGGAACTGGGCTACTACATGCCGTTCCGTCCCGCCGTCCGTTGGCTGGTGATCATGTTCGTGCTTGGCGGCGTCTTTGAGGGCCGCGCCGGATACACGTACGCCAAACTCGTCGCCATCTACGAGCAGATGACCACGCTCAAGCTCCGGCTGCTCAAACGCCGCGCCAACAGCTTCGAGAAGGACACGGCCCCCAAGGCCCGCACCGCGCTCTTCAAGTCCGCGGATCGCTTCCCCGAGCCCCCGCCTCAAGCCTCACGCACCGCCCCGTCCCCCGCTCCGGTCGCCCCCGTCTCCCGCGACCCCGACATGGGCCAGATGATCCCCGAGCCCAGCCCCTGGTCGTTCCGCGAGAAACTCATCCGCGCCGTCTGGATGCTCCTGGGCAAGCCCGTCTTCCGCCTCTCGTTTCACAACTGGTACGGCTTTCGCGCATGGCTCCTGCGCCTCTTTGGCGCCAAAGTCGGCAGGGGTGTCCGCATCCGCCCCAGCGTGAACGTCGAGATCCCCTGGAACCTGGACCTGAAGGATGGCGTCACCGTCGGCGACTACGCGATCCTTTATTCCCTGGGTGTCATCACCATCGGTGAGCGCACCATCGTCAGCCAGTACGCCCACCTTTGCGCCGGTACGCACGACCACACCGACCGCCGCTTCCCCCTCATCCGCGATCCGATCACCATCGGCGCCGACGCCTGGATCGGCGCTGACGCCTTCGTCGGTCCCAACGTCATCATCGGCCAGCTCTCTGTTCTGGGGGCCCGTTCCAGCGCCTATCGCAGCCTGGATGCCGGCACCGTTTACGTCGGCAACCCCGCCCACGCCCTGAAGAAACGCGAGCTTCATTGATCCATGCCTAGCGCCCCGCTCCAACCCCCATCGCCCCCCCCGCCGA